>Ga0247817_10000008_pt1 | contig 387943 bp, 329 predicted proteins | sample UWRJL212509R1_FD_178010 | JGI IMG/M metagenome (GOLD analysis project Ga0247817, IMG submission 178010) | Plant litter microbial communities from Arlington Agricultural Research Station in Wisconsin, United States - UWRJ-L212-509R-1 | ecosystem: Environmental > Terrestrial > Plant litter >... | reverse complement strand
TATCAGCCCCATAATCTTATCAGCGGTCGCTACGACAAGTGTAAGATATTATCCAATGACAGGTTAAAGGATTTTATCCATGAACATCTGGGAAAACGTTGGTCACCTGATCAGATTTCAGTAAGTTGAAGCGTAAGTTTCCAAATGACAAATCCATGCATGCTAGCCACGAGACCATTTATCTGTACATCTATCTTCATTCCAGGAAAGAGGTTACAGGTGTATTTTCACATCCTTACAGTCCTTGGGGACGGCCCGACCAATGAGAACAGCAATGGGTCTTGTACGGGATTACTTTCCGGCGGGAACAGACTTTAGCACCGTAAGCAAGAAGCGCCTGAGACAAGTCCAGGATGAACTTTAACAAAAGACCCAGAAAAGTATTGGACTACAACACCCCGAAAGAAGTTTTCGAAGAAATGATTTTAAAGAAATTCGATTGATTTTTTAATTAATATTGTAACAGCTTAAGTTGCAATAGAAACTTGAGATCGCCATTTTTCAATTTATGGCGAAGGAGAGCTATCTTAATAAAAGAAACTTGGATAAGATCAATTCTCATCCAGAACTCAAGGCATTTGTTTATGGCAGACTTCGTCAAAAAGATTCCCTGAACAGATTTCGGGAAGGCTTAAAGAACTGTTTCCGGGCAATGCCGTAATGTCGATTTCCCACGAGGCAATCTATCAGCACATCTACAGAAAGCGACAATCAAGACTTGGCAAGGAACTCATTACACTTTTACCCTATTCGTACTCTAAAAGACGCCAGAACCGTAAAGTCGGCAAGAATAAAAACAGGATAAGTGATGTCAAAAGAATTGACCTGAGATCGGCACACATCGAACTTCGCGAGGAAATCGGGCACTGGGAAAGCGATCTTGTAATCGGACGTGAAAATAAGAGTGCGATTGCAACTATTGTCGAACGAAAAACACGTTTCGTTTATATCATTGGGGTAAAATCCAAGCACACAAAAATCGTCACAAAAGCAATCGCTACCACAATGAAAAAACTACATCCTGATTTGCGAAAAACAATAACGCACGACAATGGAACCGAAATGGCAAATCATAAATGGCTTACAACCAAAACAGGATGGATATCTATTTCGCAAACCCATATTCATCATGGGAACGCGGCACAATTACGGTCGCTGTTTCGATTTTTCCAACCGGCAAATCTGCATCGAGATCTCTGGAACAAATCTCCGCAACCGCCGAAACTAAATTCAGAGCATTTCAGAAGTGGAAAGAAAAATAGTTTATAACTTATTTAAAAACAATTAATTGAAAATATATTTTTAGAATAAACTTCCCCCTCTCCCAAAAGGTACCAAAAGGGGGAGTGTCTACCATCAACTACCCAAATCCATCATAACAATCCAACAATCTAACAATCCCAAAATCCACCCCCAAAAAACGAATATCCACTAACCCCCAACAAATTTCCGCTCCAATACACCACATATACATCGACCTAAATTTTAATTTTCTTTTGATATATTTTTGAATTGGTTAATAGTTACTTTTGTATCTTTTTTTAAAATATCAATCAATTATAATCCATGTTCATCTATCACAAAACAAAATCCTAACCCCAATTTATGAAGACAAAAATTACTTTGCTCTGCCTCTTGGCATTTTTAAGTTTTATTCCGAAGGTCGCCGCACAATGTACCACCGGGACCAAAAATCCGATTGATACCTATCAGGCAACCACTAACGCAGCCGGAACCTCAGTGATCAATACCGATGCTAAACTTGGCGAGTACGCCAGTGTTCACGTAATACCGGGCAAGCGTTATCATTTTTATACCTCTGTAGATACAGATTATATTACAATTACAAATAATAACGGCATGGTGCTGGCTTCAGGTGTTGCACCAGTGTACTTTTTTTCTGTATATAATGAATCGGTACGTTATTATATCCATCAGAATGCCCAATGTCAGACTGCCAACCTTTTTTCAAGGACACGCTACATCTCATGGGAAGTGGCGCCTCCGTGTAACGACGCGACTATTGTAGGGGTTTCGAACATATCTCCGAACTCTTGTACGGTTAATTTAATTGAAGCCAATCCTGTACCATATTTCGGATACGAAGTCCATGTAAGCACTTCATCGGCTGAGCCGGGAACTTCTGTGCAAACGTACGATTCGACAACAAATAAGGTGTTTATCACCAGTCTTAATCCGGATACTACCTATCATTACTGGCTTCGTTCCGATTGTATGTTCCGAAAAAGCGATTGGATTTATGGCGGAACTTTTAATACAATTTCCGCAATGCTTTGTAACAGCGCTTATTATGGTTTATACCCTGAGGCTACTTTTACGCCAACCTGTACAGGAAATGATGAGATTTTTTCAGCTGCCAGCAAAAACAGCAGTTACTCTAATATTGCCGTAGTTCCCAACACGCAATATACATTCAGAACCGACTGGGAGCTTGATTTTATTACCATAACAAATGCTGCGGGCACATCAATCTTAGCGAGCGGGCAGGGCCCGAGAACCTGGAGTTCCGGATCAACCTCCGGTGTGGTCAGATTTTATTCTCACACTAACGCACAATGTGAAACTGGCGGTGTGTCACTAGGGATACGCTCAAAATATGTAAAATGTACGACTACATCTGTAACCTGTCTGCCTCCGTCTAATTTGGCCGTTTCTAACATTACGTCAAATTCAATTCGGTTGACATGGACAGCTCCGACAGCAACTCCGGCCGGATACGATATTTATATGTCAACATCTACTACTGCACCCGGAGTCACTACTCAGGCTACATCAACAAGTACTACTGCTGGTGTAAACGTTATAACCGGATTAACTGCCGGGTTAACCTATAATTATTGGATACGCTCAAACTGTGGTTCTGAAAAGAGTAGCTGGGCATCAGGCGGAAATTTTACGATAAGTGCTCCTTTAGTATGTAACGGTGCTATTTACGGACTGTACCCAAATGCCACTTTCACACCTGCGTGTACCGGAAGTGCCGAGATTATTGCTGCTGACTCTTGGGCAGGGCACTATTCAAATGTAAATGTAACTGCAAACCAGCAGTATACTTTTTCAAGTTCTGTCGCTACCGATTTTATTACAATTACCAACACAGCCGGAACGAATGTTCTTGCAAGCGGAACATCGCCGTTAAACTGGACTTCAAATACAACTTCTGTTATCAGGTATCATTTAAACAGTAATGCGAATTGCTTTTCTCAAAATACAAACAGGACACGATATATACAATGTAATGCTCCTGCTGGTGCTTGTGGTGCGCCAACTGCTTTATCGGTTTCAAACATCACATCTAATTCAAGCCGATTGAACTGGACAGCCCCTGCATCTGCGCCAACGTCTTACGATCTTTATATCATTACGACAAATACGGCTCCGATTGCAAATACAACTGCTACAGCAACAAGTGCCACTGCTGGTATTGGAGTACTACAAGGCTTAACAGCTGGCACAACCTATTACTATTGGATTCGCTCGAACTGCGGAACTACGAAAAGTGCTTGGGTTTCAGGCGGAAGTTTTACGACAATAGCTACATTAACCTGTAACGGTGCAATTAATGGATTGTATCCTAACGCTACGTTCACGCCTTCGTGTACCGGAAATAATGAAGAGATTGCTCCTAATGCCTGGGCAGGTGAATATTCTAATGTGAATGTTGTAGCAAACAAGCAATATACATTTACGAGTTCTGTTGCTGCTGATTATATTACGATTACCAATGCTGCGGGAACTACGGTTTTGGCAAGCGGTACATCGCCGTTAAACTGGGTTTCGGGCACAACATCGGGAGTGGTACGATATCATTTGAATACGAATGCAAACTGTGGAACCCAAAATGCATCGAGGATAAAATCGATTAAATGTGTGGGTGTGCCAGCAGGAAGCTGTGGCGTGCCAACGGCTTTATCGGTTTTAAACATTACATCAAATTCGGTTGGGTTTAGCTGGACGGGGCCTGCGACTGCGCCCGATAATTATGATGTGCATATCAACACGTCAAATACGCCACCTACAGCTAATACTACTGCATTTACAACATCCTCTTTTGCAGGTATGCGCTATTATGCTCCGTTACTCCCTTCGACAACCTATTATTACTGGGTGCGTTCTAGCTGTAGTACTACGAAAAGTGCCTGGATATCTGGAGGAAGTTTTGCTACGATTGCCGCATTGAACTGCAATGGCGCTATATACGGAATATATCCGGAGACTACTTTTACGCCTTCGTGTACCGGCACTACAGAGCAGATTGTTGGAAACGCATGGGCGGGAGAATTTTCAAAAGTCAACGTATTGGCAGGTAAGCAATATACGTTCTCGAGTTCTGTCGTAACCGATCGTATCACGATTACTAATGCTACCGGAACGCTAGTTTTGGCTAGTGGCCCAACGCCGCTAAACTGGCCTTCAGGAAATACGACGGGGATTGTCCGTTACCACATCAATACTGATATGAACTGTGGTACGCAAGGCACAGCAAGAATACGTTCTGTTAAATGTGGAACTGCAACAACTCCAGCATGTGGAGAGCCGTTTGAAATGTATGTTTCAAATATTACTTCAAATTCAGCGCAATTAAATTGGGTTGATCCGTCTCCGGCGCCAACTTATTATGAAATATATGTGGCAACAAACAGTACGGCTCCGGTAGTTGGAACAAACCCTACAACAACAAGTTCGTTCGCGGGCGTGTATCCTTTATCGGGATTGAACCCGAATACTACCTATTACTATTGGGTTCGCTCTAATTGCAGCAGTACAAAGAGTGACTGGGCTTCTGGTGGAAGTTTTACAACCATTCAGGCATTGACTTGTAATGGGGCGACCCACGGACTTTGGCCAATGGACACTTTTTCTCCTTCGTGCGACGGAACTAATGAATTGGTTACAGATTATGGCCGACCGGGATCTTACTCAAATGTTGTAGTATGGGAAAACCACCAGTACACGTTCACAAGCTCTGTGGCTACCGATTTCATCACAATTACGAATGAGGCTGGAACGGTTGTCTTGGCAAGTGGTACATCGCCTTTGGTTTGGACAACAGGAAATATGAACCAGATGATCGTCAGATACCATATCAATACTAATGCAAATTGCGGTATTGAAATGCAGATAGGCAGAATGAAATATATGAAATGTGCTTTAGCATTGGGTGTTGACGATCAGTTTGCCGAAAACAAAATGAAAATTCATCCAAATCCAACTTCAGGACAATTTACGGTTGAAACCGGAAATGTTATCGCTGACCAGATTGCAGTTTATGACAGTCTTGGAAGAGTTATCAAAACGAGCAAACCAAGTTCGGTTACGACAAATTTATCTGTCAGCGGACTTGCAGACGGAATCTATTATGTGAAAATCCGTTATCAGGATAAGGATATTACGAAGAAACTGATTCTCAAAAAGAACTAATCTGTAGTAACTTAATTAAGTTTATTTTAAAAGCTCCGCATTCCAGCGGAGCTTTTTCGGTATTTAGGGAAATTAAAAAATGGTTATTTGTCCTAATTCCAATTCTTATATCGAATGCATCTAACCATCTAAAAATCTAATGATCCACCAATCTAACATTTAACATTAGGTTAAAGTTCGTGTATATTCCTTTTTAAAATTTTAGATTTATGTAAGAAAAACTAAAAACATGCAAAGAGAAAAAGGTTTCAAAAAATACTGGCAGTTGCTCAAAACTACATTTACAGAATTTGATGACGATAATGCTATAAAACTGAGTGCATCATTATCCTATTATACGATCTTCTCATTACCGCCACTAATTATTATTATATTATGGATCTGCGGATTTTTCTTCGGGAAAGAAGCGGTAAGCGGACAGTTTTTCGGGCAGATAAACGGAATGGTAGGAAACGAAGCCGCATTACAAATCCAGGAAACCATAAAAAACATTGAGCTTTCCGACAGTAATGTATTTGCAGCAATTGTCGGTGGTGTGATGCTTTTAATTGGTGCTTCAAGTGTTTTTGCCGAAATCCAGAGTTCTATAAACTATATTTGGGGATTAAAAGCAAAGCCTAATAAAGGACTCGTCAAATTTGTTACAAACAGGCTGATGTCATTTTCAATGATCGCTTCCGTAGGCTTTCTGTTGTTAGTGAGCTTAACGGTTAATGCTGTTATGGACATACTAAACGCAAGGCTGTTGACCTATTTCCCTGATATTACGATTTACTTGATATACATATTCAATATTCTCATATTATTCGCGAGTACGACAATTTTGTTTGCCATAATATTCAAGGCGCTACCAGATGGGACAATTGCGTGGAGAGATACATTTATCGGATCATCCGTAACTTCGATACTATTCATGATTGGAAAATTTGCCATCGGATTTTATCTTGGCAATTCAACTGTGGCAACTGTTTTTGGCGCCGCAGGTTCGGTTGTAATAATATTGGTCTGGGTCTATTATTCTGCAATAATATTGTATTTCGGAGCCGAGTTCACAAAAGTATATGCCCGAACTTACGGCAAAAAAATCATCCCGAATGACTACGCCGTCGAAATCCAGAAAGAAGTTTTTGAGATTGAAGATGTGAAAGAGCTTTGATAATTAATAGTTAATAATGAACAATGAATAATTAAACGATACGAATAATTCCAATTCAGGTACATAAAAGCAAAATAAAAACCCGTAAATAACATTACGGGTTTTTATTTTGAACAAATGCGACAATTATTCATTATCAACTATTAATTACTTACTTAATAATTGCTGTACAGGCAACGCGACCACCTGCATTTCCTGATGGTTGTGATACAAAATCATCCGGATCCTGATGAACAACTAAAGATTTCCCAACAATATTTTTTGTTGCGTCATTACAGCCAATGCACCATTGGTCGGTTTCAAAAACAACTGTTGCAATTCCATCCTCATTTGCGGCAAAATTTCCGATATCGCCTTTATGGTATTCGCCTTCGCCAAATTTACCATGCTGTTTAAATGTCGGATTCCAGTGACCACCGGCAGAAGATCCATCTGCAGCAGAGCAATCTGATTTTTCATGAATGTGGATTCCGTGAACGCCAGGTTTCAATCCTGTTAGTTTAGCTGTAAGGACAACTTTTCCGTTAGTTTCAGTAAACGTAGCATCTCCGGAAACGTTACTGCCACTTTTGGCTTCCATACTAATGGTTAGTTTTTTAGAATTCGCAGTATCGCCGCTCGATTTGCATGCAATGATTGCGGCAATAATAAATGCTGAGGTTAAAAGTATTTTTTTCATAATTAGGGTGTTTATTCAAAGATACCTAAAATCAGAATTTTAGTAAGGAATCACCATCTTAAAAAAATCTTATAATTAGCGAATGTTAAAATCCTACAACATTTTATTGAAATCGTGTAAGCAACTCCTTTGATTTAATCTGCAACTTTGCAATGTACAATAATAACAAGTATTACAACTAAAAACCAAAATCATGACTGAAAAAACAATCACACCTGGAAAAGTTCTTTTGAGCCTGGCACTTTGCCTGATGCTATTATCTGCTGGATCATTATTTACAGCTTGTAAAAACGAACCGAAACAAGAAGACACCAAAGAGGTTGCCGAAGATCAAAACGAAGAGAAATTTGAAGCTAATGATGCAAAAGAAGATGATTCAGAATTTCTTGTTGCTGCAGCCGAAACAGATTTAATGGAAATTGAAATCGGGAAATTAGCCAAGTCTAAAAGCACTAATGCAAACGTTAAGAAATTTGCAGATATGCTAATCGCAGAACATACAAAAGCATCAAACGACTTGAAACCTTTTGCTGAAAAACAAAATGTAAGCCTTCCGCTTGCCTTGACAGAAAAAGGAAAAGAGAAATACGATAAATTAAATGAAAAAACAGGTAAAGACTTTGACCAGAAATTTGCAGATATGATGGTTGAAGGACATGAAGATGCTGTCAAAAAAATGGAAAAAGCAGCGGAAAATGCAAATGATCCGGATATTAAAATCTGGGCAGCAAACTTAGTACCGATACTAAGAACGCATCTTGAGCACGCAAAAACATTGAAAGAACAAGTTAAGTAACAAATAACCAACTATAAACCTTAAACACAGAAATCATGGGAAATTTACTTTACACCATCGCGGTCATCTTAATTATTATTTGGGCCATTAGTTTTCTTGGAGGATACGCAACAGGCGGATTAATCCACATTCTATTAGTAATCGCTGTTATTGCAGTAATCCTAAGAATTATTCAGGGCAAGCGCCCAATCTAAATTGTATGTTTTGTTTTGTTTTATATTTTAAAGCCGGAGTTATAAATTGCGGAACTTTTACCTAACGGTAAATGTATTTATACTTCATGTTTTAATTATTTTTGGGAAAAAGACCTTTTATTCATTTAAAAGGTCTTTTTTGTTTTATATAAACACAAAATTTACAGCTTGTTTCTGCTAATCTGTGCTATCTGTGTTGGAAATATGATGATTGATTACTTAGTTTTCTCACCAACAAAATAATCGGTAGTAGATTTAAATAACACATTAAACGTCGTTAAACTTCCATAAATTCTTGTAATATATTGCTGTAATTCTACTTTTTCTATTTCTTCTATCTTACTCGCGTTAATCTTTTGCTCCATTACGCGCAGTCGGTCACGAACCATAATGATTTTGTGGAAGAATGTATCAACCGGAATTTCTTTAGATGCCAATCCGGCTTGTCCAGGTTCTAATATTATTTTACCGCCTTTCCATTTATCACCAATTGGAACAATTTCAGAAACATCTGACCACTTTTTAAGGATGTCGCGCAAGCTTTTCTCTACATCATAAAAACTGATGGTATCGACTTCATTTTCTGCGGCTTCAATTACTTCAAATGTATCATTTAATGGAAGTGTTTCCAATCCGTTTTCGATAAATGTAACCCAATATTCTTTGGTTGAAACATTTGTGATTACGCCTTTTCCGTATTCAGGATGATTGATTCGTGAGCCTATTTCCAGTATTTTCATAGTTTTATTTTTAAGTTTACGAAAATAGCATTCTATTTCAAATCTCCAAAATTTGTGATTGTTTTAAGGCGTTTTCAAAACAATTATCCTTAAATTTAATATCCAAAATTAAATGTTATGAAGAAAATAATGATACTGTTACTTGGAGTTTTGATAAGCTCCTGCAGCTGCAAAAAGAATTCGTCCGATAAAGCTTCGGTTGGTTCTATAGAAGGAAACTGGGAACTGAATTATATCTCGGGACCCAAAATAGCTTTTGAAGGTTTATATCCGAATTCCAAACCTACAATCAATTTCAATATCAATGAAACCAAAGTAACCGGAAAGAACAGCTGTAATAATTATGGCGGGAATTTTTCACTAGACGGCGTTACTTTGGATATTGATGAAAAGACAATGTTTTCTACCAAAATGTTTTGCGAAGGAGCAGGAGAGCAGACTTTTATGGACGCACTTGGGAAAATCAATGCGTATTCTGTTTCTGAAGATGGAAGTACGCTTACTTTATCGACTGGTAAAAATGCGGTTATGAGATTTCGTAAGATTTAGAACACGGATTATACTGATTTGACAGCTTTTCGCAGATTTTTCAAAATATATTATTTGAGTATTGGATAGTCTGTACTTTTTAAAAATCCGTGTGAATCCTTATAATCTGCAAAATCGGTGTTCCAAAAAAAAGCCGTTCAAGGATAATCCCGAACGGCTTTTTTACCAACTAAACTATAAAACTAATCTTCTGCTTAAAAGCAATATTGATTTTCTGACACTAATTTTGTTGTAATGGTTTCTCTTAAACCAACAATATTAGGCATGTTTGTATATTTTGTAAATCGGCGTAAACCCATTAGCATCATACGCTGTTCGTCACCTTCAGCAAATGAAATAATGCTTTCTTTTCCTTTTTGAGTGATTACATCAACGGCTTTGTACAAGTATAATTTTGCCATTGCGATTTGTTCCTGTACCTTATCTTCACCTTCTTTTCTAGCTAACTTTTCAGTTCTTAAAATCGTCGATTCCGCCATGTAGATTTCGATCAGCATATCGGCAGCAGCCATTAATAATTGTTGGTGTGCGTCTAAATCCGGACCGTATTTTTGCACCGCTCCACCGGCTACCATTAGGAATGCTTTTTTCAATTTGCCAACCAATTCTTTTTCTTCCGAGAATAATTCTGAGTAATCTGGCGTATCAAAATCTGGGATTCCCATTAATTCTTCCTGTACTTTTGTAGCCGGACCAAGTAAATCAACGTGGCCTTTCATTGCTTTTTTGATCAGCATTCCAACAGAAAGCATTCGGTTGATTTCGTTAGTTCCTTCGTAAATACGGGAAATACGGGCATCACGCCAGGCACTTTCCATTGGTGTATCTTCCGAGAATCCCATTCCGCCAAAAATCTGTATTCCTTCATCAGCCGCATTCTGCACGTCTTCAGAAACAGCAACTTTCAGAATCGAACATTCAATTGCATATTCCTCAACGCCTTTTAATTCAGCTTCCTGATGTGATGCTCCAGCGGCTTCACGGGCGTGGATTCTGTTTTCGATGTCCTTTGCAGCTCTATACGTCGCACTTTCTCCGGCATAACAGCTAGTTGCCATTTCGGCAAGTTTATAACGGATCGCTCCGAAACTAGAAATCGGAGTTTCGAATTGGATTCTTTCATTCGCATAAGCAACAGCACCAGTCGTAACACGTCTTTGGGCATCAAGACAAGCGGCAGCTAGTTTAATACGACCCACATTTAAAGCATTCATCGCGATTTTAAAACCGTTTCCTCTTTCAGAAAGCATGTTTTCAACCGGAACTTTTGTTTCGTTAAAGAAAACCTGACGTGTTGAAGACGCGCGGATTCCGAGTTTATGCTCTTCTTCATTCATTGAAATTCCGTTTGACGGATCGTTTTCAACGATGAAACCTGTGATATTTTTGTCGTCTCCAATTCTGGCGAAAACGATGAATACGCTACAGAAACCAGCATTTGAAATCCACATTTTTTGTCCTGTAATGAGGTAATGCGAACCATCTTCAGATAAAACCGCTTTTGTTTTTCCAGAATTCGCATCCGATCCTGCGCCCGGTTCTGTTAAGCAATACGCACCAAACCATTCGCCTGAAGCTAGTTTCGGAACATATTTTAGTTTTTGTTCTTCAGTTCCGTAAAGCGTAATCGGCATCGTGCCAATTCCAGTATGCGCACCAAAAGCTGTAGAAAATGAGCCTGTTGCACCCGAAATATAATCGCAAACAAGCGCTGTATCAACAAATCCCATTCCCATTCCGCCGTAAGCTTCAGGAACAGCAACGCTTAGGAATCCCATTTCACCGGCTTTACGCATACATTCTTCAGTAAATGCATAATCTTTTTTTTCGAAACGGTCTTTGTTCGGCCAGATTTCTTTATCGACGAATTCCTTTACAGAATCGCGCATCATTTTTTGCTCTTCCGAGAAATCTTCGGGTGTAAAGATATCTTCGCATTTAGTTTCTTTGACGAGGAATTGCCCGCCGCGGGTTACGTCTTTTTGGTTTGTTGTTTCCATTGTTTATTTTTTAGAAGAAAGAAGAAAGACCGTTGCACTGAAAGAAGAAAGACTAATTCAGTTTAGCGATAAATCCTGTAATCATTTTTTGAAGTTCAATTATTTTCGTTTCTAATTCATTTGTTTTTTCAGTTGTAATATAATCGTGCATATTTGCGATAAGTAGCTGTGTTTGTAATTCAAAAGACGAGCCTAAACTGATGTTTAGATATTGTATAAAATGTTTGTTACCTCTATTAGAACCTTCTGCAATATTTGATGGAATAGAAACGGAAGCTCTATTCATCTGGCTAACCAAACCGTACATTTCATTTTTCTGAAAAACTGAGCAAATCTGATGGATTTCTGAGGTAATGGTCATAGACAATTTCCAAATCTTTAAATTTTTAAAGTTGTGATTCATGGCGTATAATTATGTTATGGCTTATATGGTATATTATTTGAGCACAAGCTTAAATCTTGTAGCGAAGCGATCTGGTATCTTTTAGCATCGCGGTCTTTCTTCTAAATTAATTCATACACTCCCGCGCTTCCCTGACCGGTTCCTACGCACATCGATACAATTCCGTATTTGCTGCCACGGCGTTTCATTTCGTCAAATAGTTGAACAGAAAGTTTTGCTCCAGTACAGCCTAATGGATGCCCGAGTGCGATAGCACCGCCGTTTACGTTTATGATATCCGGATTTAAATTTAGTTCTCTTGTTACCGCTAACGCTTGTGATGCGAATGCTTCGTTTAGTTCGATAAGGTCGATATCGTTTAATGATAAACCGGCTTGCTTTAATGCTTTCGGAATTGCCTTTACCGGTCCGATTCCCATAATTCTTGGTTCAACTCCGGCAGATGCGAAGTTTACCAAACGAGCAATAGGAGTGAGGTTTAGTTCTTTTACCATTTCTTCACTCATAACTAGTACGAATGCTGCACCATCACTCATTTGTGAAGAGTTTCCGGCAGTTACGCTTCCGTCAGCGGCAAATACTGGACGAAGGTTATTTAATGCTGTGATATTGGTATCGGCTCTTGGACCTTCGTCTTTGGTAACGGTGTAGGATTTTGTTTCCTTTTTACCGTTTTCATTAATAAAGGTTTGCTCAATTGTGATAGGAACGATTTGCTTATCGAATTTATTTTCCGCTTGAGCTTTCAGAGCCTTTTGATGCGAATTAAAAGCGAATTCATCCTGATCTTCACGTGAAACATTGTATTGTTTTGCAACGGCTTCGGCGGTTAATCCCATTCCCCAATAATAATCTTCATGACCTTCTTTTGCTACGGCGTAATCCGGGGTTGGCTTATAACCGCCCATCGGTATAAAGCTCATGCTTTCGGCACCTCCGGCAATAATACAATCGGCCATTCCGGCTTGTATTTTTGCGGTTGCCATTCCGATTGTTTCCAATCCTGACGCGCAATAACGGTTTACGGTTACGCCTGGAACGTCTTCGATTTTTAATCCCATAAGCGAGATCAGGCGGCCAACATTTAAACCTTGTTCAGCTTCCGGCATGGCGTTTCCAACCATGACGTCGTCGATTCTTTTTTTATCGAAATCAGGCAATTCAGCCATCATGTATTCGATGGTTTCGGCTGCCAATTCATCAGGTCTTTTAAATCTGAAAACTCCTTTTGGCGCTTTGCCAACTGCGGTTCTGTATGCTTTTACTATATATGCTGTTTTCATTTTGTTAGTTTCTTAATGGTTTACCTTTAGTAAGCATAAATTGAATTCTTTCCAACGTTTTTCTTTCTGTACAAAGTGAAAGAAAAGCTTCTCGTTCAATATCTAGAAGATATTGTTCTGTTACGAAAGTCGGTTCTGATAAATCGCCACCAGCCATTACATAAGCCAGTTTGTTTGCGATTTTTTTATCGTGTTCGGAAATAAAGCTTCCGGCCTTCATTTGGTCTGTTCCCACTAAAAACATTCCGAGGGCTTGTTTTCCGAGTACTTTTACATCTTTTCTGCGGATTGGCTGTGTATATCCGGCTTCAGCCATAAGTAAAGCATGTTTTTTAGCTTCGGCAATTTGGCGATCACGGTTTACAACAACAACATCTTTTCCGTGTTGCAGAATTCCTAAATCAAAAGCTTCATACGCAGAAGTCGAAACTTTAGCCATTGCTACGGTTAAGAAATATTCCTGTAGAACGTTTAATTCAACATCATTTTTCCGGAAGAGGTCTGATGCACGAAGCGCCATTTCTTTAGAACCTCCGCCACCCGGAATTACACCAACTCCGAATTCTACTAATCCGATGTAAGTTTCTGCAGCAGCTACAATTTTATCAGCGTGAAGGCTCATTTCGCAACCACCGCCAAGTGTCATTCCGTGTGGAGCGACAACTACGGGAATTGATGAATAGCGAACGCGCATCATCGTGTCCTGAAACATTTTAATTGCCATGTTCAGTTCATCATACTCTTGTTCGACAGCCATCATGAAAATCATTCCGATGTTTGCACCAACAGAGAAATTAGCGCCTTGGTTTCCTATGACCAATCCCCCGTATTCTTTTTCGGCAAGGTCAATTGCTTTGTTGATTCCGGTTAGCACATCGCCACCAATCGTATTCATTTTAGACCTGAATTCAAGGTTTAATATTCCGTCTCCAAGATCTTGAATTACAGCACCTGAGTTACTCCAAACTTTTTTAGTTTCACGGATATTGTTTAGGATAATAAATGAATCCTGACCCGGAACTTTCTTTTGTGATTTTGAAGCGATATCATAATAATACGTTGCGCCTTCTTTTACCGAATAAAAGCTATTGCTTCCCGATGCAAGCATTTCGTCAACCCATGACGCGTTGGTCAAACCTTCAGCTTTTAGTAATTCGATCCCTTTTTGAACACCAACGGCATCCCAGATTTCGAACGGTCCATTTTCCCAACCAAAACCTGCTTTCATTGCATCGTCAATTTTGTAAAGATCATCAGTGATTTCAGGAACGCGGTTCGAAACGTAGGCAAACATAGCTCCAAAACTTTTGCGATAGAATTCACCTGCTTTATCTTTCCCTTTTACAAGGACTTTAAAACGGTCAATTGGTTTATCTATTGTTTTGGTAAGTTCGAGAGTAGCAAAGTTCGCTTTTTTGGCCGCACGGTATTCTAAAGTATTTAAATCGAGTGAAAGTATTTCTTTTCCTTCTTTCTTATAAAAACCCTGACCGGTTTTAGAGCCGAGCCATTTATTTTCGATCATTTTGGTAATGAAATCAGGAAGCTTGAACAAATCGTGTGCTTCGTCGTTTGGAACGCCTTGGTATAAACCGTTTGCGACGTGAACCAAAGTATCTAAACCAACTACATCCACTGTTCTGAAAGTTGCCGATTTCGGGCGACCGATTACAGGTCCGGTTAATTTATCCACTTCTTCAATCGTCAGGTCCATTTCTTTTACAAGGTGAAATAAGCTCTGGATTCCGAAAATACCAATACGGTTTCCGATGAACGCCGGAGTATCTTTGGCTAGGACCGAAGTTTTTCCAAGGAATTTCTCACCGTAATTGTTTAGGAAATCCAATACTTCAATTGACGTTTTTGGTCCCGGAATTATTTCGAATAACTTTAAGTAACGCGCCGGATTGAAGAAATGCGTTCCGCAGAAATGCTGCTGGAAATCCTCGCTTCGGCCTTCACTCATAAAGTGAATTGGAATACCGGAAGTGTTTGATGTTACGAGAGTTCCGGGTTTACGGAATTTTTCAATCTGCTCAAAAACGATCTTCTTAACATCGAGGCGTTCCACAACTACTTCAATGATCCAATCTACAGAAGCGATCTTTGACATATCGTCCGTTGTGTTTCCGGTTGTGATGCGGCTGGCGAATTTCTGATGGTAAATAGGAGAGGGTTTCGACTTCAATGCGTTTGCCAAGTGGTCGTTTACGATGCGGTTTCGTACCACTTTACTTTCGAGCGTGAGTCCTTTTTTAGCTTCGGCTTCAGTGAGTTCGTTTGGAGCAATATCCAAAAGCAATACTTCGACACCGATGTTTGCAAAATGGCACGCAATCCCCGAACCCATGATTCCGGATCCAACTACAGCCACTTTTTTGATTGTTCGCTTCATATTATTTTGTATTGTTTATTTGTCTTCTGAAAATATTTTTTTCTCTGCGATGAGTTCGTTGATGATTTCGGAAACTTCGATGAAATGATTCAATTTTTCTTCCGATATATTATGTTTAATAACTTCGTTGAATTTAAGTACCGTGTTTCTTGACTGTTCGCGCATTTGTTTGCCTAAATCGGTCAGATAGATTAAAACGCCACGGCCGTCGTCGGGATTCTTTTTGCGTATGATCAGGCCTTTTTCCTCGAGTGTTTTGAGAGTTCTGGTAAGGCTTGTCGCTTCCATGCCCATACGATTGCTTATAAATGTTGACGGCGTGCCAACTTCCTTATCGATACTCAGCAGGGCAAAACCGATTGCCATAGAACCTTCAAACTTCGAAGCTTCTTCGTTGTACATTCGTGCTACTGCCTGCCAGGTTGCGCGAAGGATATAATCGATTGTTTTATCTTTCATAAAGTACTATAACGATTTCATCGTTGAGTCAAAGATAAATAAAAAATAGTATGCGTGCATAATAAATGTGTTAAATTATTCGTGCTTCCATTATTTAGGTGTCGGTAGATACTAAGATCAGCGAATACGGAAGTTTTGTAAAATTTATCGTGCAGAAGTTTGAATATGAAATAATGTCGTATAATTATCGGTTTTAGAGGGCAAACTAGCAAAAATGGAATTCATTCTATTCATTTGACGAACGGATGATCCTATTTTTAGGGATGCTAATGAAAAGCCAGAAATTACTTTAAATCTTACTATTGACAGGCATACAAGAGCGGTTTTGTGCTATTGCTCAATAAGTTATATAATCAAATTATAATTTCCTAACTTCGTTTTGTCCAGCCGAGAGTACGCAGTTACAATTTCCGCGACTGTCGCAAAGCCCGAGGACGCTAGGCACAACCATATCGCAGATTGAAGAAGCTACCTTGTTGATATTCAGCTATTAAAGGTTTATATTGATAGCAGCTTTTTTATTTGTAACAATTATTGTTTATCCTTGGTCCTGTATCTATTCGCCTATCGAATATAATATGATTTTAAAAACTCGGATTTAATTCTACTAGAAAAGTTATTAGTATTATTAAAGGAAAAATCAAAAACAACTATTTCAAAAATGTACATTTAATGGCTACTGTAACATATTCGTCGGAAATCCAAGCAAATTCGTTTTTAAAGGACTACGGATGCAGATTCTCAAGCAAAACGAGGAATTCTTCCTTTTTACGCACCGAAAGTGGAATGGTGGTTTTATTTTTCATCACAATGGTATTGCCGCCGTCGGTCTTGATGAAATGATCAAAAAACGACATATTGATCAGATGCGACTGATGTGTCCTGAAAAAATTATACGGCGCCAGTGTAGCCTCATATTCTTTAAGGTTCGTAGAAACGACCAGTTTAGGTGCATTTATGAAATTAAATGTTGTGTAGTTTTTATCCGACTCACAATGCACAATGTCTTGTATATTAATCGAGTAGATGCGGTCTGAAGTTTTAAGGATAAGCTTTTGCAGGTTTTTGGGCCTTTCCAGGTTAGCAAAAAGGTTGTGGAGTTTCATGTCGAAAACCTCTTTGCTCAGCGAATCTTCGGCTTTTCGAACAGCTTCCACAAGATCCTGCGCGTTTAATGGTTTTAACAGGTAATCAATGGCCGAAAACCGGAATGCCTTTATCGCAAAATCTTCATAACCGGTAATAAAAATCACCTTGAAATTAAACGGGCTTAGCTTTTGAAGTAATTCAAACCCTGTTCCATCAGGCATCTCAACGTCTAAAAAAACAATATCCGGCGAAAGCTGCCTGATTATCTTTTCTCCCGACGCTACAGAATCGGCCTGCCCAATAATAGTAATGTTAGGGCAGTTGGCTTTAATAATCGTAATATTCCGCTTCCTGATCGTTTCTATATCGTCAATAACAATGGCTCGTAACATATATGGCGTTAGTTTTCGTAAATATATGGAATTTCAAAACGGACTTTTGCACCAATAACGTTCGTGTTTTGGTCTGTAATATTGTCTGTATGCACCACAAAATCTTTATTTTTGGTATAGCCAATCAGTCGTTCCTTTGTAATGGTCATTGCAAGCGATTTATGGTTGCTTGCTTTTTTCACGGTGTCAAACCCTTTCCCGTTATCCGAAACCTCAAAAAACAGCTTGTTTTCGTTTAGGTAAAAGGTAATGGCGATTATGCCGTTTTGTTCGGTATTGCCTAAGCCGTGCTTTATCGCATTTTCTATAAAAGGCTGTGTCAGCATAGGCGGTAAAAAAATGGTTTCCGGCTCAATTTTATCTTCCAGCGTAATAGTGTAGCTAAATTTGTTATGGTATAAAAGCTGCTGGATGGCCATATAATTTTGTATCATCTGAACTTCTTCGGTCAGTGAAATATAATTTTCATTCGAGTTTTCAAGGATCTGTCTTGTGAGTGCCGAAAACTTATCAAGGTAATTTACGGCTTCCTCGTCCTTTTTCTCATAGATGAGTCCCTGTATATTTTCAATCGAATTAAAGATAAAGTGCGGGTTCATTTGTGTAACCAACAGTTTTTGCTTGATCTGTTCTTTTTCCAAAAGGCTGATGGCCTGTCGCTGTTTGTTGTTCCGGTAGTAGAAGTAAACCGCCAGCAGTAATAGCAATAAAATTCCCGAAAGCCCGATCAGCCAGTTGTTTTTAGCTGCATTTTTCTTTTGGGCATCGAGTTTAATGCCTGATAGTTTTTTCCCTTCGAGTAATTTCTGGTTTAATGCCTTGCGTTCAAAATCATACTTCAGCTGTTGCTGGGCCAGCCTGCTTTTTGTTTGCTGAAGGGCGGTTTTCTTTTCGGCATCCTGTTTGATTTTTTCAGAGGCCAGTTTCATCCCTGCAAGCCGTTTTTGCTGAAGTATCTGTTGCTGCATTTCTCTTTTCTCAAAATCATATTTCAGTTGCTGTTGCTCGAGGGCATTCTTTGAAGCTTCCATTTTAGTAGAATCATTCAGCTTCAGGTTCAATTCGCGCATCTCCAACGCCCGTTTAAAATCCCCGTTCCCTTTGCTTATCTGATATAAAAAATCGGATGCAGGTTCCTGAAGTTCAAGGTAATTGTTTTCGACAGCAAGTGCCACGCCTTTTTCAGCATAATCACGCGCTTTTGCAAATTCTTTTTTCTCAAGGTACAATCGGGCAAGAGCAAGGTTGTTGTGGGCTTCAGCTCTGGGGGTTGAGCGGGTCCTGAGTAAATCCAGGAATATTTTTTCAGCCTCATCATATTTATCCTGGTCAAGTTTCACCATTCCCAAACTGGCATAAGTAAGACGCTCAGACACATTATCTCCGTTTTTTTTGCTTAGTTCCAGGCTTTTGTTGTAATAATTTACGGCATCATCATATTGATGCAATTGTTGGTAGGAGCTAGCCAAGTTAGCATAATTAACAGCCAGAAGGTACATCGTTTCTCCTTGTGTAGCCTCTTGTTCATAGTGCTTGAGTACTTTTTTAAAGTATTCAATGGCTTTGTTATGTTTCTTCTGCACGGCATAAATATTGGCTAGTGTAGAATTTGCATAGGCAATTTCATCAGGGTACTTTTTAGGATTTTTCTCATAATAACCCAATGCTGTAAACAAACACGAAGCCGCTTTTTCAGTCTCGTTGATTCGGTATAATATTTTAGCTTTATTGATGTATTGATAATACATTTCTTCATAGCTTTTTACCGACTTACAAAGCGCTATGCTTTTGTCGAGATAGGGTATGGATTGGTCGATACGCCCTTTTACGAAACACTCGATGGCCATGCCGTTATAATAGGTGCTCAGGCTTAATGTAGCTTTTTTGTGAACCGCGGGAGTATTATTTCTTTTAAGGACTTCCTGGGCTAGTTTGCCATTCCAGTTATTCAGGTAATAATAAGTAGGGCTGTTCATTGTATACCTGCTTTTCATTACATTCAAAATGGTCGCCATTTTAGTAGTATCGTGCATTTTTGGATTTTGGAATGCAATTTTTAGCGAATCTGTGGTTTTGTCTTGAGCGTATGAAGCAGAAAAAAAGAATAAAAAGGCAATAAGTAAAAGCGGGGTATTCTTAAACATGTATAAAAGTTGCTTGGATATTAGGACGGCTAAAGTAAGGAATTAAAAAATAATTTTCAGTAGCTGAATTCCGGAATGTAGTACAATATTTTGTGCTGAAATAGTACTATACAATTCAAATTATGGAGAAGGGTCAACGGAATTCTCAAGATAGGAGTCATCTAACATTGCTATCTTCCAGAGAGGTAATCGAATGGCGGAATTTTTCCAATCAACCAACCATCACATAGAACTAATTTAAACAACAATTTTCATTTATAAATATGCTAACCAATTTTAACTTTCCCCATATTAATTGCCTACATTTGTTAAGTAACAAACAATTAAGATATGCAACACAAATCCATAGCTGATCTAAAAAAAGGTAGCAAAGAGTTATTAAAAATTTGGTCCAAACTGCTCGCAGATAACGGCAGTAACGATTCCGCAACAGAGGAAAGTGAATCAGAAGAGTTTGCCGAACTTTTTTTGGAAGCCTTAAATGACAAAAGCATTAACGATCCAAACTCACGGGATTTCGAGAAAGTACACGATTTATTAGTTGGTATTTCCAGTTCCAGAGGTAAAAGAGGCTTCACGCCTCGTGAAAATGCCCAATATCTTTTGTCATTCCGCGAAGCGATTTCAAAAATGGTATCGCAAAGTGAAACAGACCCGGCAAAATTATATGAAGTCAACCTAAAGATGGGAAATGTTATCGATAACATGACCATTATGACGTTTGAAGCATATATGAAGGGTAGAGAAGATATTATCTCTCGCCAAACAGACGAAATAAGCGAAATATCTACTCCTGTAATTCGTGTATGGGACGGTGTTGTAGCGTTGCCGATTATCGGAACATTAGACAGTTCTAGAACCCAAATCGTAATGGAGAACCTGCTGCAGCAAATCGTAGATTCAGGTAGCTCTATTGCTATTTTAGATATTTCAGGAGTTCCTGCAGTCGACTCGTTAGTGGCGCAGCACTTAATTAAAACCGTTAGTGCTACCAGGCTTATGGGAGCAGAGTGTATCATCAGCGGTATCAGACCCGAAATCGCTCAAACTGTTGTACATCTCGGAATCGACCTTACCGGAATAATTACAAAAGCAACCCTCGCAAGTGCGCTCAAAACAGCATTCGATATGTTGCAATTAACTGTTGTTAAAAGAAAAATAATTAATTAAGTAAAGTATAGATATGGATAGAATCCCAATTCTAAAAATGGGGGATTTTCTGCTCGTTACCATTCAGGTTGATCTATACGACCAACTTGCCGAAAATCTGGAATCTGATTTAATCAATACCATTAAAAAATACAGTTCAAAAGGTGTTCTTATTGACATCTCGGCAGTATCAATTATCGACTCTTTTATGGGTAGGATTTTGGGTAACATCGCCATTATGTCAAAAATAATGGATGCTCAGACAGTTGTGGTTGGAATGCAGCCAGCAGTTGCAATCACGCTGGTTGAACTTGGCCTTCCACTAAATGGCGTCATCAGTGCCCTGAATGTTGAAAAAGGCATGGAATTGCTCCGCGCAAAAATGTATAAAAGCGATGACGAGGAGCAATATGACTACGACGACAACGAATAAAGAAGAAATCCCGGTAATCAAAGAACAGGATGTTGTGCCATTGCGTAATCGTGTAAAGGATTATGGCATTGCCGCAGGCATGAGTATTCTGAACCAAACGAAACTAATTACCGCTACAAGCGAATTGGTTCGTAATCTGCTGAAATATGGCGGCGGTGGTAAAGTCCTCATTGAAGCAGTTACCAGCGGCAGAGAAAACGGAGTGCGTGTAACATTTATAGATCAGGGCCCGGGCATTGCAGATATTTCTTTAGCCATGAAAGATGGGTATAGTACAGGTAGAAGTCTGGGCTTGGGACTTCCCGGAACCAAACGGCTTGTAAACGACTTCGCCATCGAAAGTGAACTTGGAAAAGGTACAACGGTCACCATAACAAAATGGAAAAATGGATAAAGCATTCTCCAGCTACAAAATTGATGACCGAAGTTTAGTGGCTTTTATAAAACGGGAAATCCATAATCTCGCGCTGGCATCAGGTTTTGGAAATCATCGGGCGGCCGAGACGGATATTATTATTTCAGAACTAACCTCCAATTTAATTAAGCACGCGGATAGCGGCGAACTACTTTATCGTGTATCAAATGACGATGAGAAAAACGTAATCGAAATACTTTGTCTCGATAACGGACCCGGAATTGGCAATGTCGCTAAGATGATGGCTGATGGAAATTCTACGTCGAATACGTTGGGGCAAGGACTTGGAGCGATCAAAAGGCTAAGCAATATTTTTAGTGTATATTCAATCAGAAACTGGGGAACCGTACAATATCTTAGTATCTATGAAAACTTTTCAGCAATTCCGCCAACGACTAATAAAAGCATAAATTTTCATGCGCTGCAAGTGAATTGTCCGGGCGAACATGTTTGCGGTGACGGATATTACATGAAATATTCCAGAACCGGTTTCCAGATATTTGTAGGCGACGGACTTGGACACGGAATACATGCGCACGATGCGGTACAAGCTGCAATTAAAGCGTTTAGAATTACCCGGGAAACGGACCCTATCGAGATTCTCCGCGACATGCACACTGAAGTCAAGAAAACCCGAGGCTTGGTGGCCACAATTGCATCGGCGGATTATAAAACTGCAACCTGGACTGTATGTGGCATTGGGAATATCAGCACACGAATTTCCCACGGACTTGAAAGTAAAAGTTATACACCTTATAATGGCATCGTTGGACATAATATTCCGCGAACCCTTAAAAATACCGTAATCCCATACGAAAAACATCAGATAATTATAATGCACAGTGATGGTCTCAAAACGCGTTGGAGCCTTAATGACTTACCATCAATAATGAAATATGAACCAGCAATAATAGCGGCTTCACTGTATAAAGGACATGTTCGCGGAAACGACGATACTACGGTATTCGTTGGCAAAATACTCTAAAACGATGCACGAAGTAATCAAAATAAATTTAGATAACGAGATGGATCTGATCCTGGCGCATAAGCGTACGATGAAAATCGCAGAATTATGCGGATTGCAATCGTCATCACAAACGCGATTTGCTACTGCAGTATCTGAAATATCAAGATGCGCAATAGCAAATGGAACAGAGTCAATCCTAACATTAGGCATAAATGTCATCAAGGCGACCCAAAAAGAAATTTTAGCGGTTGTAAGTGATTCAGTTGATATTAAAAAATGCAGTCCGGAAGCCTATTCGTATGCCGCTCGTATTTCAGGCACTATTGATTACGAAAATTCCGGCGGAAAATTTATAACTAAAATTAGCCAAACGGTTGCCGCTCCCGGATTACTTTCTGATAATAAGATAAACGGTTTTAAAGATTACTTCAAAACAGAACCGCCACTTTCTCCTTACGATGAAATCAGGAAGAAAAATATTGAGCTCATCGCGCTATCCGAAAAACTCGTCGAGAGTGAAAATCGATACAAGCAGCTTACAAAAACATTACCGGTATTAATTTGTGTTGCCGACGATCGCAATCGTATACTATTGACTAATAATTGGCTCAACGATTACTTAGAAACACCAATAACGGTTTTTGATAAAAATGCGATCTCTGCAAATATTCACCGTTCTGATGCAGAAGCGCTGATACAAGGATGGGAGAAAGCAAAAAAAGGCGCATCGGCATATTACGGACAAGTGCGAATTAAAAAAGGTACCGAATATATTTGGCATCTTGTGTCTATTATTCCAAACAAATCCGAAGATGGAAATTCCACAAGCTGGCTTATTTTCTTTGTCGATATCAATGCACAAAAGCTTGTTGATATGACGCTACGCGATAATACAGAATTGCGGAAAATGCAGTCGGAATTAGAAACGACCAATTCACAGCTTTCGTTCAAAAATAAAGAACTTGAACAATTTGCATTCATTGCCAGTCATGATCTTCAGGAACCTTTACGGAAAATACGGATGATGATTTCACGTTCAGTTGATCGTGTTTCTCCTGAAGAGCGTGAGAATTTGTATTTAGACCGAATATCACAGGCCGCAAACCGAATGTCTACACTAATTCAGGACGTACTGCAATATTCACGTGCCGATACCGGGAATTTATTTACCGAGTTTAAGCTTCAAAGTGTTTTAGATGAAACCCTTGGAGACCTCAGTTTGATTATCGAGGAGAAATCGGCGATTATTGAAATTGATGAAATGCCAACAGTCTACGGAATTGAAACACAGCTACGGCAGTTATTTTACAACCTCGTCAATAATGCATTGAAATTTAATCGAAGTCGTCCCATAGTAACCATCAGCGCCGATATCGTAAACGGGAATGACCTTGACGTAAATGATTTCGTCGAAGAATACCACCACATTGCCGTATCTGACAACGGAATAGGGATGGATCATGAATATTCCGACAGAATTTTTAACATGTTTCAGCGTCTGCATGAACGTGATTTATATGGCGGCAACGGAATCGGTTTGGCATTATGCAGAAGAGTCGTCGAAAACCATAATGGCTTATTACAATTTACCAGTGAAGTAGGCGTAGGTACAGTTTTTCATATTTACCTACCTGTAAAAAGTTCTTAAGTTTTCAAGTACCGTAGTGTCGTAGACGGAAATAATTCTGCCTATGGAATTAGGTTCTGATTACTTAGTCATTGCAAATTTTCATAATCAGCCAGTGATTTCCATATTTGCTTAATTTCAGGCCAAACGTCATCTGTAAAATCCGTGTCGGTATTTACAAGGACGATTGTCCCTATTTTGGCTTTAGGATTAAAATACATTGCTGTAAATGCGCCCGGATCAGAACCGTTGTGACCAATAAAGTCATTTTTTACATTTAAAAACTCATTCCGAAATTCCATAAAAAGACCATATTCTTCACTTTTTCCATTACTTGTAAAAGTTTGTTTTTGAAATAGTTTTTGATAACTTTCCTTGTTTAAAAGTATTCCTTTACCGCCGTATCCTTTTATGAGTTCTGATAAAAACAATCCCAAATCATGACTTGATGTCAGAAAGCCTCCGTCAGCATAGGTTATAAGTGAATACTCGGCAATCATCTTTTCATTGTTTGCAAATAATCTCGAACGTTTTGCAACATCTATGTCTTTTGATGACCAACCGGAAGAATTCATTTTTAATGGTTTAAGAATATTCTCTTTAGTAAATGACTGATAATCCTGTCCGGTCGCAGATTCTATTATCAAGGCACAAAGCGCAGCAGCTATATTTGAATATTCACGCGCTTCTCCCGGTTTTGCACTTGTAAATGTATTTTTTGAATACCATTTTCCATTTACAGTAAGGCTATTTTTAATGAATTCTAATAATGAAATGTTCGTTTCGGGTTTATTGAAGTAGTCGTACACGCCTTCGTTTTCATCGTGTTTGTCTTTTATCAAAACATACGATTTTGCATACACTGCATCAAGGTCGGTTATCGAAGAGCTATGATATGCCAGATGTTTGATTAAGATCGGAACTTCGGGATGATTTGGATTGACAATCTTAAAAGGCAAATAGTTATTGATTGGGTCGTTACTATTTAATTTTCCTAATTCCTCCGCTTTTAACAAGGATACTCCAATGAGAGTTTTAGATATAGATGCAATATTTTGAATTGTACTCGAGGTATAAGCTTTATTTTGGGCGATATCTGTAAACCCGAATCCGTTGTCGTAAATCAATCCTTTTTCATTTACAACCGAAACTGAAAATCCAACTATTGCACCTTTTTTGTAAGCTAATTCTAAATTCTTAGTTAGCGTATCGTTTTGTACAGCAGAAATGTTTCCATCGGCACGATTCGTTTCATTCTTTTGTTTACATGAAGATAAGAATGTTGCAAGAATAATGATTAAAGACAGATTCCTCATTGTTATTTTTTTATGTAGAGACCGTGGTATTTTAATTATGTTACAGTTTGCTTTTTAGCTCTTTGAAAATCATTTTTTTATAGTATTTTCTGATTTCTTTTTCCATTTTTTCATCAGACAAATTTTCTGAAACGTCCATGCCATTGAAGTATATTTTCGTTTTATTCTTTTTCAGCGGAACCAAAGTCACATCAATATTTCTTAAAGTGTCAGCGCCAATAATCAGTTCACGCTTGAATAGTTTCTTGGCACCATTTGAAGAATCCACGACACCTCTAAAATGAATTGGACTGATAGAATCAAACACAATTCCGCTTTGACGTAATTTTTCAATAATAGCTTCCTGACTTTGATTGATATTAATGTTGCATCGAAAACATTCTAAATTTCCATTTGTTCTTGTGTAATAATAGCTTTTTGGAGGTGCTTCAGCTATCAAAATTACAATTGACGGAATTGCTATGAAATATTGGTTTACCCTTTTAATAGAAATGGCTTCTAATAAATGATCATTTTTTAGTATGTAATATGGAATTGGTAATAAAATAAATACCAATAAATCGAAATAATCAATGATTCTTGAAGTTTCTATTGGAGAGAATCGGTTGTAAAAGTCTATCAAGTTCTGTGAATATTCACTTTTCCAATATGCAAAAATCAACATTGCAACCCAAATACTCTTTTCTTGTAACTTCGGAAATATATAAGTTAGTAATAATGGAAAGATTATAATTCCGCAAACGTCTGACAATTTCCCTGTTATCAAACCTGGAAATTTAAATTTTAAAAATTGGTCATTAACGAATAAAATTAAGATTCCTGTAATGAAGATATAATTCAGAATTAGATTTTTGTTTCGCATTTGTTAGTAATTATATCTTATTAAAGGTTAAGTATATTCATAAAATAGGGATAAGATTAAAGCTTATAATTATTAATTCGCTTCATGTTTTTGCTAGGTTTATCTTGACAATAATTTTCTGATTTCTGTAGCTATGATTTCTAAATTCCCTTCAGCGTTTCCTGTTGCTACATATTTTATATCTCCATTTTGGTCAATCAGGAAATTCTTTGGAATTGATTTTGTTGCATATTCATTCCATATTTTTTGGTCTGGATCATATCCAAAAGTAAAATCAAGACCGTCCTTTTTCAGTTTTTGTACTTTCTTAGACACTTTTTCTTTAGGTTCACCAATGGAAATTGCCAGAAAGACAAAATCATCTTTTTTAAATGGAGTCAGTATTTTTTTAGGAATGTCATAGAACTCCATTAGGCAAGGGCCGCACCAAGTTGCCCAAAAATTGACAAGAACGACTTTGCCTTTTAAATCGGAAAGTTTTATTTGCTTTCCGTCTATAAGATTAAGTGTAAAGTCTTTTGCTTTATCATCTACATTTAAAAGATATTCATCATTTTTAACAACAGTTTTATTTTCCGTAACTGCTGGTTTATTCTTTTTATCATTTTCAATTTTCTCTTTTTCAGTATATAAAGAAACTATGATTATAAATTCCTTATCTCCAATTTTATCTCCGAATGTTTTAGCTAATTCATCTCTTTTTTCATCAGAAACTCCTTTACTCATTGACTTTATATAACCTTCACTACCGTATTTTTCGACTTTCTCCATCGAAACAATCTCATTGTCGATTATGATTACATTTTCAGGTTTTTTTACTGCTTGATCTTGTGCAAAAAAGGATTGCGTAATCAATAAAAGAGCTAAACAAATAATGGTTTTCATGCTTTTGATTTATTATTTATGGCGTTTAAATACTGTCCAATATACTAAGGCTTGCCATAGCTGGAAAAGCGAAGTTAGGGAATTATAATTTAATTGTAAATGATCCAATAAAGATGCAAAACTGCTTGTTGTACTAAGTTTACTTTTTTTGAATCGTATAATCAAAAGTAGCTACTCTGATATTCCAAAGTTTTAGAATTTGTTATTTGCTTTTCAATTTTTCAGTTTTAATAATAAAATCAGTAACGGCTTTGAAGAAATTTTCAGAATCATCCCACATTGCAAAGTGGCTACCGTATGGACAGATGTAAATATCAACATTTGAATTCAGTATCATTTTTTTACGCATGTTGAGGTAGTAAGTCGAAGGAATAAAATCGTATTTGGCGCCGAGTAATAAAGTTGGTATTTTGATCTTTACAAGGTATTTATTGAAATCGGTTTCTGTAATCCGCTGTGTAAATCCTAGACTTGCCATTAACCTACTAGTAGAATGTTTTTTGGAGCGCATTAGCGCATCGGGCATTGGATCCGGCAATCTGGCATAATGTCTTTTTAACATCACAGGCCAGGCCTTTGTGCGGATTTTATGACCTAAAGCATCGGCTGTGCTAAAATTGGTAAATTCGCCGGTTAATCCTAGTCGCAACGAATCGGCATATCTTGCAAACTCCGGAATGGAGTCTAAAATAGAAGCATAAAGTTGTGTTTGATATTCTGCAAGGATTTCGTCTTTTTCATTGATGTTGTTGCACAATATCAAACCTTTTAGATGCTGCTGATATTTTGCCGCATACGCCTGAGCAAGCTGGTTTCCCCAGGAATGACCTAAGATGTAAAATTGGTTTAAATGTAAGGCTTTACGGATTTCTTCGATATCGTTAACGAACTTTTCAATGGTGTATAAGGCAGCGTCTTTCGGAATATCAGAAAAATACGTTCCCAGTTGAGAATAGAAATAAATCGTATAATTTGCGCCTAATTGTGTAGCGAAATTTTCAAAATATTCAGGCGAAGTTCCCGGACCGCCATGTAAGAGCAATAATTTGATTTTCCCTGTACCAACTTTTTTGGTCCAAACTTTATATTTTTGATTCCGTATAGTAATAATTTTAACACCATTAGCCTTGATTGCTTTGAGGTAAACAGAATCATTTAGGCGTTCGCTTTCAATATCGGTTTCTTGAGAAAAGCCATTTTGAATGAAGAGAAAGAAAAAAACTACGATTAAACTGTATTTTCCCATTTGTGTTAAATTGGTAAATCTGGAACTTCGCAACTGTTCAACGATTGTACATTATTCTGATACCGATGTAACCTCACAGATTAAATTTACATTAGCAATATCAAATTTAATCATTTTCAACTGATGTTCTGAGATTGATCTTATAATGGTTTGAAAATTTGATTTTGTAATGATAGCTAAGGTTCTATTCTCAGTGTGTTCGTCAGTTTTACAAGCACGCACATTTATATAAAAAGCACAGCGATATTAAAAGCCGCTGTGCTTCATGTACATTATAACCCAAATACGGTTTTTAAATGTTTCGGATAATTTTCTAAATCTTTTGCAATGTCGCCGTCTTTAAAAATGTCAAAACAGTTGTAGTCAGGCACAACTTCAACGCCACAAAAACGGTAATTGCTGGTAATATGCAGTAAATAATCTTTAGTGCTAATACCTCTAAACAATTGCTGGTTGACATCATCAAAACTCTGGGCTGGCGCATTCCATGTACTGCAGACCATAAACTTCTTGCCTTGTAATTTACCGCCTGATCCGTATTGCTTTGTGGCGTCTTCCCTGGTTCGTCCATCGCCGGAAAGGAATTTTGCATTGTGCAATCCGCTGTTGAAAACCTCATCCACATACTTTTTGTAAATCCACGGTGCACTAAACCAATTAATTGGTGTTTGCAGGATTATGATATCGGCTTGTACATGTTTTTCTACTTCTTCGTCAGCATTATAACCGTCCTGAACTTTGGTTTCTAAAACTTCAAAACTTTTATCTAAGAAAAAATCTTTTGCTTTTTGATTGAATGCCTCGTTTAATAGTCCTTCCGACCAGTTAGGATAGGTTAAGTGTGTATTGATTAAGAGTACTTTTTTAATTGAATTCATGGTAAATTATATAGGATATGGTTATTTGATTTCGAATACTTTCTGTAAGTAACTTGGATAATTCTCTAAATCTTCTTTGATATGTTTGTTATGATATACGTCGTAGCAATAGTAACCCGGAACTACGTCAAAACCTGTAAACAAGTAATTTGCGACTACATTAAACAACGCGTCGTCGGCACTTTTGCCTTTGAAAAGATACTGGTTTTTATCGTTGAAACTTTCTTCGGGTGCATTCCATGTCGCGCAAATCATGAATTTCTTGCCTTGCATTTTGCCTCCCATTCCGTATTGTTTGAAACCTTCCGCTTCTGAACGTCCGTCACCGGAAAGAAACTTTTTGCTTTTTAATGCACTATTGAATACTTCATCCACATATTTTTTATAAATCCACGGTGTATTTTCCCAGTTAACGGGCGTTTGCAAAATGATAATATCTGCCTGAAGGTGTTTTTCTACTTCTTCATCGGCATTATATCCGTCTTCTACTTTTGTTTCCAGAACTTTGTAATTTTTACTCAGGAAGAATGTCCTGGCAACATTATAGAATGACGCATTTAATTTTCCTTCCGACCAACCCGGATAAGTGAGATGTGTATTAATAAGTAATACTGTTTTTGGCTTAGTAATTTCGTTCAATGATTTATTCTGCGCATTCAGATTACTTCCGAATGCCAACATTATAAGGATTGTTGAAACTATGTTTTTAGCTTTCATTTTTATGTTTTAAAAAGATAGCACAAAAGTATCTTCTTAAACGGCGACCAATGGAAACAGAATACTACTAAAAAAGAAACAAATTACGGATTTATAAAACAGGTATAAAAAACACATTATTATTATTGCATTATTTTCCAAAAGCTTGCAATCGGTATTCTTTTGGAGTAAGATTGACCTGCTTTTTAAAGAATTTTGAAAAGTAGTTCGGATACTCGAAACCCAATTCATACGCTACTTCGGCGGTGCTGAGTTTTTTGTTTTCAACTAAAAGTTCTTTGGCTCTTTTTATGACGTGGTCGTGAATGTTTTCGAGCGCTGACTTTTGCGTAAAGTGCTTGACGATATCGCCCAGATAATTAGCGGTCAGGCCTAATTTATCTGCAAAATACTGCACATTTGGAAGTTGCGAAACCGGGTGGTTGTAATAATCAATAATACTTTGCTGAAAATCGGTAACGATGTGGTTATATTGCTTCGGATCTGTTGAAAATTGTCGTTTATAAAATGCCTCAACCAATGAAATCAATACATTTACATACGATAATAACACGTTGAAATTTCGTTTTTCACTTTCGTAATATTTTATCATCAGCCTGAAAACGGCAGCAATTTCCTTAACTTCCTCTTCAGTCAAATACAACGCTTCATGTTGTCCGTAATCTAAATAGGTTTTGAATAGATAACGGTTTTCTTCAATAATCTTTTTTGAAAGCTGAAGGTACATTCCGCTGTAAGTTGGCTCTACATCCCAAGCGGCAGGAACGATAAGGTTCGGGCTATTGAAAAAAACCGCCGTAATCGGTTCTCGATCAGGAGTTAATTTGTTTACCAAATTTATTTTGATGGATATTCTGTAAAAGTCAACCGAAACAGGCCCGGATTTCGACAACATCTTTGGCGGGTCATAATACCCAACATCAATGTTATTGTCTAAAGGTTCGGATAGGCCGATGTATTCGTTATAGGATTTGAAGTCTGTGAAGTTTTTCATTTGTTTATATTCATTTCGGAAGATTGTCTGTTTAATATACAAATGTTGTATATAAAAGCACTATCAATTGGCAAAGTAGCCATCAACCTTACGGAAACGAAATTAGGAAAAAGGCAGCTTTCTACAAAAATCAAAAAACCGATTTTAATAAATGCTGTTACAAACACTTTAATTTAATCAATTTTTATCGGAGCGCCAACAACCGGAGAATCGGGATCAATTTCATAATCAGGCATTTTTTCGTAGGTGCACAGATATTTGAAAAATTCTTCGTTTTTGCCTGCCGGTTGATGAATTGAAATCAGGCTTCCGGGATTATTTTCAATCGGATTTGCGAATGTATGTGGTGTCCCGCGTGGAATAAAAACGGCGTCACCGGTTTTTACATTTAATATTTCAGTATCAATTTGTATCAGGAATTCGCCGCCAGCTACGAAAAATACTTCGTCCTGATATTTATGAATATGCAATGGCGGTCCGCCTTTATACTTAAAAGTCTTTTCGCCTGGTGCCACAATTAATAATTCGCCATCAGTATCCGCAGCTGAAACTACACATCTTCCAATTACGTTCTTTACTGTTTTTTGTTGTCCGTCAAAACGACTTTCATTCGCTCGTATCAGGAATGCTTTCTTCGCTCTTTCACTTTTCTTAAATTCACCAAATCTCGCCAATGCCAATGCCGGGATAGATAAAAGCGTGGTTAGTACAAAATTTCTTCTTTTCATAAATATAGTTTAATTTGGATTTAAAGCAGAACGCAATTACGTTGAAATTACGCGGAAACAGACTAAAACGAAGTTATGAAATATAATTGTAAGTTGTTGAATAATAGTAAAAAGGGATCCTTATAATTGGAATTTCCTAACTATACTTCTTTAGAGCTTCACTTAAATTGTGTACAATACGCAAACGTAGTTTCTGAGGCCCCAATACTTTTAAGCCACATCCGAAGCCTAATAGAAGCCTTTCAAATTCATAATTCACTTTTAGCTGTAACGAGATTTTGATACTTCCGTCGTCATATGTGGTTTCAAGTTTTTGGGAATGGTGGAATGGTTTAGTAACTACATAAGGTGCGTTTTCAGCATCAATCCACAAGTCGATTTTTTCGGCACGCAAGCCTTGGTTTACGGTTACACCAATGACATCTTTATAAAATAATTCAGCATCAAAATTATCTTCAATATAAGGCGTTCTAAAGTCGAAATCAACTTTAATAATACGGTCAAGCGCAAGATTTGTTACTGGGAAATTCAGTTTCTTTTTTCCTACAAGAAACCATCTGTTATTGAATTCCTTTAATATAAACGGATGAAAATGGAAGGTATTTTCGATTGTAGATTTAAACGATTTGTATGTGATTACAACCACGACTTTTTTGATAATGGCCTGATAAAGAATATCGAGTAAATGCAGTCCTTTTAAATTTTCATTTTTATCAAGGTAGATTACAGGTTTCGTATGTGATTTTTCAGCATATATTTTGTCTTCAAGCCGTTGCAGTATATCGGATACATCGCTGAAAAGTGAGAAATCCTTAAACTGTTTCAACATTGAAACGGTTTCTGTAAGTACGTTGATGTCTGTTTCGGTCAGCGGAATGTCAGTAATCGTAAAATCCTCGTCATCATAGCGGTAATATTTCTTATCGAATACAACAATCGGCGCATTATATCCTAATTTTTCGCTACGCATTAACTGAATGTCGAGTTGCGTTGTTCTCTTGCTGACAGCATTTTCCTTACCTTCAAATTCAATTAACGCATCAGAACAGGCTTCCATTAAATCTTCAAGCGTCCATTTCCGGTAGTGGTTTTGTAGGCATTTGTCAATGGTTTTATAGCGGATAAGGGCGTTTTTATTGTTCATTCGTTCAGGATTTCCGCTAAATTATTATTTAATTATTTACTACGCAAAATAGTTGCGCAGTATCGTTTGCATATTTGTACGATCAATATGTAATTACCCTGTCAGTTAGTAACATTGACAGGGTTTGCGAAAGGACCAAGTATAAATTAATTAAATTTACAATTATGAACACACCAATAAACGGATTTGAATTAATGGAAATAGGTTATCCTCAGGGAACGGTAATTGGCGTTGCGCTAAAGGTTAACAAAAAGAGGAATGGTTTCACCCGTGATGAAATGATCGAACTGTATAAAGCTGTCCTGGTATCGCCTGAAAATTTTGTCGATCACACGTTATTCGGAAAATTGGCAGCGGCACTTATCGAAAAGCTCAACGAGAAGCCTGAAGATTTTATTGCATTAAACCAAACACCGCCCGATTTTATTGCGTATGGTGCTGAACATATCGAAGAAGGCGCTTTCAACCAAATGAAAGTTGCAATGCAGTTGCCAGTAACTGTAGCAGGAGCTTTGATGCCTGATGCGCACCAAGGGTATGGACTTCCAATTGGCGGTGTTCTCGCAACAAAAAACGCTATAATTCCGTATGGTGTTGGTGTCGACATCGGCTGCAGAATGGCATTGTCAGTCTATGATATTCCGGAGTCTTACTATTATGAGAACCAGGATAAGTTTGAGAAAGAGTTGCTAAACCACTCAAAATTTGGTGCAGGACACGGTTATCACGGAAAATATCGTTCAGATCATGCCGTTCTGGAAAACGAATCTTTCAACATGAATTCGTTTGTCCGAAATCTTAAAGATAAAGCCTGGTCACAATTGGGTTCTTCCGGTGGCGGAAATCACTTTGTCGAATTCGGAATTCTGGAATTTGATAAAGACGATGCCGTTCTAAACATACCAAAAGGAAAATACGTGGCATTACTGACGCATTCGGGTTCCAGAGGATTTGGAGCTACCGTTGCCGGTCATTATACAAAACTTGCGAAGGAATTGTGTAAATTACCCGAAGCAGCAAAAAACCTTGCCTATCTGGACATGGATTCTGAAGCAGGAAAAGAATACTGGATGGCGATGAACCTTGCCGGAGATTATGCATCCGCCTGCCACGAAATCATACACGATAAAATGCAGAAAGCTCTTGGCGCAGTGGTTTTGGCAAAAGTAGAAAACCATCACAACTTCGCATGGAAAGAGATTTGGAATGGTGAAGAAGTGATCGTTCACAGGAAAGGAGCGACTCCTGCCGGTAAAGGTGTTATGGGAATTATCCCGGGAAGTATGACCGCACCGGGATTTTTGGTCAGAGGAAAAGGCGAAGAGAACGCAATCAATTCGGCTTCACACGGCGCCGGCCGACAAATGAGCCGTACACAGGCAATAAAAACGATTACCAATCACCAGATGCAGTCGATGTTGCAGGAGCATGGCGTGACATTAATCGGTGCCGGACTTGACGAAGCGCCATTAGCCTACAAAGATATCAATATGGTCATGGCATCTCAACAGGAATTGGTCGATGTGGTTGCTAAGTTTACTCCAAAAATGGTGCGAATGGCCGATGATGGAAGTCGTGAGGATTGAGACAAAAGTTTGGTAAGGATCTACCGGTTTGTTTTTATCTTAAAGCGATTCGGTCTTAAATCTAAAAAAATTATATATTTGCCCCGAAATGAAAAACAATAATCGATATATAATCCTGTCATTAGCCAGAAATAACGACCGCCAGGTGGGGAAATTCCCGACCCAGCAGTACGGATGTAATATATATTTAAATGATTTTGTGTTATAAAAGCAATTCAAAAGTCTAAAATAAATATAGAAAGCGTCCTGATAACAGGGCGCTTTTTTTATTTAAACTCAATAACCGAAAATAAATAAAAAATAAATTGAAAAATGTTTAATGCATAACCCAAATAGCAAAAAATAACATTGAAAAGTAATTGGATGAGGGACAGTCATTTAATGAATTTGAGATTTACCTGAAGTTTCGGGCAGGGTTTCTATTGCTTAAAAATAAATGTAACGTATTGATAGACAGAAAAATAAAATTTAAAAATATTTGGAAGTTACATTTTTTTGACATTACCTTTGCCTCGGAAAAAATCGGAAAGCTGAACAAGCCAACCGAATTTAAAATAAAAAACAACAACATGAAATTACACATATACACCAGCAAATCTCAATCACTGCCAGTTCGTCCGGCAAATGATTACCGATTCTTTAAAATAGTACAGGTGCAACCGCATTGCTGACAGTTTACAACTGTTAACGATTTAAGCACCTTCAATGAGGTGCTTTTTTTATGCTCAAAATATTGATTTCGTAGCTCAACCGGACAGAGCATCTGCCTACGAAGCAGAAGGTTGAAGGTTCGAATCCTTCCGGGATCACACGAGTTCTTAGAAAGGAACCGGCTCATAAAGGTCACAGATTCTCGGCTGTCTCCCGAAAATTTATTCCTTGGATGAGCCAAAACTGGGAAGATAACGATTGGTTGTTTACCCGCTTTGGATGCGGGAGGCTGCAGGTTCGAGTCCTGCTTCCCAGACAAACTGGAAAGAGGCCAACGATGATGGGTTGGGGCAGAATGTAAATCTGTTGCTGTTGTCTGGCAGGTTCGAAACAAACCGCAGGAATTGCGGAATAGCATACGCAGCAGACTTAGGATCTGTTTTCTGAGAGTTCGAGTCTCTTTTCTGGACTAATGACTGGATTGAAAAATAATTCCTACTACGCAAATTGATTGCGTACAAAGTTTGAAATCTTTGTTCAGTTCATTGAAACAACGATTTTAAAGATATCAACAAGCCGCGTTGCGTGTTTCTGTATAGCACCATTGCGGAAAACTTTACCGGGAGGTATTATGTTCATCCGTTCAGCTTGTGAAGGTTTCCGGAAGGGTTTTCCATAAAACCATCCGCCACTCTATGGGTCGTGGGTTCGACTCCCACCCGCAGCAATGCGGTAGTTCAGTTGGTTAGAACAATAGAAGGATACGCAGGTTCGAATCCTGCACCGATTCGACTCGGTTTGACAGCGGTTGTCCCCTTTGCAGACTTAAAATCTGTAATTCAGAGCAGCATTCACTCTTTAAATAAATGCACAACAGAAAATAAACTGTGCTTGTCTGCAAATCATTAACAAGTAGTGAAATGCACTTTTATAAAGACCAGCGGGTACAACATTGAAAATCGATGCCGGCTTTCTTTTTGGCCTGACGATATGGTAAAGATTAAACCATAATGGAAATCGCCCGAAACAAACCAGAAACACGAAGTACAACGCATGCCTCCGTTTTTCAGAAAGGATGAATGCAGTTTGTTTTCTTATCAAAAATGTAGAATATTTAAAACGAATAATTATGATTAAAAATGTACACATTAATGCCTACCAGGTTGGTTTGGTATTTAAAAATAAAAAATTGATTGAAGTATTACAGGAAGGTAATTTCTGGTTTTTCGGAGACAAAGAGATTCAGGTTTTTGAAAAGAAACAATCTTTTGTCGCTCCAATAGAACTCAACATCCTGTTGCAAAATGAAACATTGGCTTCTTTGCTTGAAGTGGTCGAAATTCCCGACAACGAAATCGTTTTGTACTTCGTAAACGGAATTTTCAAAGAGGTTCTCGTAACCGGCCGCTACGCGTTCTGGAAAGGATATGTAGCTCATGAATTCGTAAAAGCCGATCTGTCTAAAGTCTACATTACAGAGCAAATTTCTGTAGCGTTGTTAGATAATGCGAAACTGCGTACTTATGTGCGTCGTTTTCAGGTAAACAATTTTGAAAAAGGATTGCTATTCGTAAACGGAGCTTTCGTAAAAGAACTAACTGCCGGAGCTTACTACTTTTGGAACAACGCCATTACGGTTGAAGTGAAATCCGCCGACGTTCGTCAGTTGCAACTTGAAATTGCCGGACAGGAGTTGTTAACCAAAGACAAAGCAGCCTTGCGAATCAACTTTTTCGTAAGCTACAAAGTGATTGATATCGTCAAAGCGATAACAGCTAACAAGGATTTCGATAAACAGCTCTACGTATTGATGCAGTTAGCGTTGCGTGCATTTGTAGGCAGTTTTACTTTAGATGAATTGCTGGCTCGAAAAGACTCAGTTGCTAAAGAAATCGTGGCTAACGTTGCTTCTAAAATCCCTGACTTGGGATTGCTTGTTTCCGATGCCGGAATCCGTGACGTAATTCTGCCGGGCGATATGAAAGAAATCATGAACCAGGTTTTAGTCGCCGAGAAAAAAGCACAGGCAAACAGCATCATGAGGCGTGAAGAAACTGCGTCAACACGTAGCTTGCTAAACACAGCCAAACTGATGGAAGAAAACGAAATGCTCTGGAAACTAAAAGAAATGGAATATGTCGAGAAAATCGCCGACAAAATTGGCGAGATTACCATCTCCGGAAGCGGAAACATAATCAGTCAACTAAAGGAAATTTTTGTAAAATAATGGCTTTTAACCACGGATAATCGTTCGTGGTTTTTTGTTTTGTCTATTCCAGTTCACAACAAAAATGCCCATATTGCTGTAGCAAATCATTGATTTCATCACACGACAATGTTTCTGAAACAATACGCAATACACAATCAATATCTTCAACATCAACATTCCAGTCAATGATTTGGGAATGGTTAATAAAAACCGATGCTATTTCAGCAACTTGATCTTTGGTTTGTATATCAGTTTTAAATATCAAAATATGGTTTAAATTCATAGTATCTGAATTTTATAAATAAAGTAATTCCAGTTTAAAACGGATTATAAGAAATACCAATATTAAAATAAAACTGCGCATCCTGTTTATTATCGATAACATACTTATTGGTACGCTCGCCTCTTTCGGTAATTCTCGAACTTAAAACATTGGAAATACCCGTTTTAAATGTTCCAATCAGGCTTTTTTGCAATGCATATTCATATGTAATTCCGGAACGAAGTTCAAGCTGGTTCATTTCATAAGTTCCCCTAAAAGTCGGGTTGTTCAGCGCAAGATAGAAGTTCTCAGAAATCATTTCCGTTCCCAGCGACAATCTTCCGTTGTTCAGCAATGGTCGCTTAAACAACATTCGTTGCGGAAGAATAAAATCGAGTTTCCATGGCGAATTGCGTAATTGATGCTCATACGTGAAGATCGGTACAAACGGTACAATCGACGAAGGATCAAGAATCAACAAACCACCAACAGTCAGTGTCGTAGTAGCATTCTTTTTAAGCACAAACGAAGCCGAGACTAATCCTTTTAACCGCTGAAAATGATATTGATCCGCATCAACCGTAGCCGAGGCATTATAAATAACCGGCTTTTTAAACAACGATGAAAAATAAGTGAAACTGACCGCATTCGCAAAATAATTAAAATCAATATTGTTTCTGCCAACATCTCCTGCTGTATTGTTAATCTCGCCAAATGAAAAGGCTTCACGCTTATACCGAACCGAATTGGTAATAAAAAACTTTTTATTTACTGATCGATACAATGGGAAATTTACTGCGAACCGGATACGGTTATGCTGTTCTAATGTACCTTGTTCAAATACATCACCCAAGACTTTTGTCTTATAATCAGATGATCCAAACTGCTCAAACTGAAAGTCGAAATTCCGTGTCGACGGAAACTTATCAGTTATAGCTTTACCTACCGCAACTGAAGTGGAATCTTTCGTCTGCGCCAACGAAGGTAAGACAGTGATGAAGAATGTTAAAAAAGTGGTTGCGATTTTCATAAAATCTTTACAATCGAGCATTTAAATGATTATTTAAAGCAACAAAAATAGCGGAAGAACGACGACCTAAAAAGCAAATTTATACTATCACCACATCAATTACACGAACGCCATTCGTATAATAGTTTGGAGTATAAACAGAATAAGGAAATTATTAAATTAATTTTGCCGAATGCGTATTATCAAACTTTACCAAAATTTCTGGGTACGAAACAGCATCATTATTATCGCCTGTTTACTGATCATATTCGCCTGCGTTTACGATAAAGACCCGCAAATTGAAGATTCTCCTGAGAAATTCCTGTCAATCATTATCAGGATAGCAAGAGGGTTTCTGCCGCTTTATATCGCCATGATTTTTAGCAATAGGGTATTGGTGCGAAAACTACTGTTCCACAAAAAGTATATTTTATTTGTTGTCCTGTTTATCACATATTGGTCATGCTACCATTTGATTATCGATGTATATTATGCGAAAATTAGGACACCAACCTTACTGTCATCGCAAATAGAAAGGCTTTCTTTATTATTGAATGTAGTCGCCATCAGCAACGGGACCGCGCTGTACTTTATTCACTTATGGATTTTACGCAATATTTCTGAAAGCCAGAAAGCCAGAATCAACTTCGAATCGGAACTCTCATTCCTAAAACAACAGCTCAATCCGCATTTCCTGTTAAATGCAATGAACAACTTATACGGCGAATCATTAGCCGAACCTGAAAGCGTACCCGACCGTATTTTAAATCTTTCCGACCTTTTGCGTTACCAAATCGAAGCCACAAAAAAAGACCTTGTGCCACTCCAGGATGAAATGGATTTCATAAAGAAATATATTGCGTATTGCACTTTTAGCAACGATCGGCTCAATGTAAAACAGGCTTTTACAGGCAATACTGTTGGCATCGAAATCCCACCGCTGTTCTTTCTTCCATTAGTTGAAAACGCGGTTAAATTCTCGGCAGAATCCACAAATCCATATATAAACCTTAACTTTAATTTTAATAGTCGAAACCTCTTGTTTTCAATGGAAAATAATTTTCTGGAAGAGGGTTCAAGACTCAATGGAACGGGTATTGGTTTAGGAAATCTAAAAAGAAGACTGGAAGTCTACGGACTAAAACATGAACTCTCCTACGGCAGGCAAAATGATATATTCACGATAAAATTACAGTTATGGCAACTACCTTCCGCTGTCTGATTATTGACGACGAGTCACCGGCTCACAAAGCACTGATCTCGCATATTGCAAAGTTTCCGGAGCTACACTATTCCGGCAGCGCATACAGCGGAAAGGAAGCGCTCAAAATGCTCAATGAAAAACAATTCGACATCATTTTCCTGGACATCAACATGCCGGTCTTATCGGGCATCGAATTAATGGAACTCCAACCCATCCGGCCATTAACCATTATCACAACCGCTTATTCTGATTTTGCGCTTTCAGCCTACGAAAATGACGCGGTAGATTATCTCTTAAAGCCTGTTTCACTAGAAAGGTTCACCAAAGCTATCGAAAAGGCAAAGGCGCTTTTTAAAGGATATGCTCTCGAAAAACAAACAGGCTCTAATAAAGAGGACGTACTTTCGTGTAAGGTAAACGGAGAAACCGTCAACATTGCTCTCAGCGAAATCATCTACATAGAAAGTACTGGCAATTACCTGAAAATTTACTGTTCCAAAATCAAAACGCCGTTAATCATATACGGAACATTGCTCAGTATACTAAGCGAAATAAAGAACAAAAATTTTATACAAATACACCGCTCTTTCATCGTCAATGCCACATTCATCACAAAGCTTGATCAAACGCATCTGTTAGTACACGGCGAAACCCAAATTCCAATAGGCAGAAAATATAAAATACTCCTGTCACAATAACTTCCCGTTTTTCCCTAACTTCGTGCTATTACAGAACCTAACACGATGAAAAACAAAACCATTCTTTTTGCAATACTTCTTCTTTTATGTGGAATAAACCTTCAGGCGCAAGTTGCCAAACAGGTCAAACAAATGGCAAATACCGATTCTGCTCGGTTAATTGAACTGTTTAAAGACCTCCACCAAAATCCCGAACTCGCTTTTATGGAAGTCCGCACTTCCGCTATTGTCGCAAAAGAGCTCAAAGCATTAGGCTATGAAGTCGTAACCGGAATCGCGAAAACCGGTGTAGTCGGAATCCTGAAAAACGGGAATGGACCAATCGTTATGTACCGCGCCGATATGGACTGTAATGCCGTCAAAGAAACCACTAACCTTTCATATGCCAGTACCAAAACAATGGTCAACACTTCGGGTGTCGAAGTACCTGTAATGCACGCCTGCGGACACGACGCACACATTACCTGGATGCTCGGAGCCGCAAAAATTATGATATCACTCAAAAAAGAATGGAAAGGAACGCTGATTTTCGTCGGGCAACCTGCCGAAGAAGTCGGAGCAGGAGCAAAGGCAATGATCAAAGACGGATTATACGACAAAGGAATACCAAAACCTGACTATTTATTCGGAATGCACACGGTTCCGATGGCGGTCGGGAAAATAGACAACGCGCCCGGCGACCGAATGGCTGGTACCGATCAGTTAGACGTAACCTTTTTCGGTGTTGGCGGGCATGGTGCTTCGCCCGAATTTACCAAAGACCCAATCGTAATGGGAAGCAATGCCGTAATGCAATACCAGACCATCATAAGCCGAAACGTTGCCGCTCAGGATGTCGCTGTACTCACTGTCGGCTCGTTTCAATCCGGGAATTCCAATAATGTGATTCCGGGTTCGACATTATTAAAACTCAATCTCAGATGGTTCAGCGATAAGGTACGAAACACATTAATCGAGGGAATCAAAAGTGTTAATGAAGGAATTGCAACAGCAAACAACCTGCCCAAAGAGTTATACCCAAAATTAGACCTCAAAGCCACCGCATATCCGCTAGTCAACAATAAAAGCATGGTTGAAAGGCTCAACAAATCGTTCGAAACCATTCTGTCAAAAGAAAATATCATCACCAACCGTCCTGCATTTATGCCTTCCGAAGATTTTCAGTATTTGGTTTTAGGTAATCAAAAGGAAGAATATGACTACGTATTCGTAGGTATTGCAAACCCCGAGGCTGTCGCCAAAGCCAATAAAGACGGCCAGCAATACCCATTCTTTAATCATAACGGAAATTTCGAAGTTGATTTAACCGCCATTCCGCTAGGGACAGAAATTGGTGTTACGGCTCTATTGGAATTGTTTAAGAAGTAAATAGTTTTGGCTATTTTTCAGCATTTAACTTTTCAGCAACTTTGTCAATTTTAAATTCGCTCCAAACAAGTAAATTCCGTTTACCTATCTTATAAAGCGTTGACTTGTCGATTCCTTTTAAAAGCGACCAGCGAATCCATTTTATGATTGCAAATTCCCAATAAATCCAACCAATGATACACGAGATAATCGCACATCGTTGAATACTCAAATTTATCGACATCAGGACAAACCAACTTGCAAAGATTATGAATATAACTGGCAAATTTACGCTGTATAATCCTCGTTTTGCTATTTCGCGTTCTGATATGTTTTTCATGATAATCATTAATTCGGAGTTATTTAAAAACGAAGTTATGTAAAATCGTAACATTCTGTATCACATCTGACAAAAAAGCCTCCTGAAAGTGGAGGCTTTAATCTTAGATAAAAAACATTATTAATTAATAAACTACTTTTCTGGTAATTATTGTGTTATTGGCAGTAATCTGAACAATCAAAACCTGATTTGTGATGCTCAGGCCGATAAGAGAGGTTGCTGAAGAATTAATGTCGTTTTTTTCTAAAAGCAATCGTCCTCTTATGTCAAATACTTTAACAGCTGACATTTGAGTTTCTCCACTGTTAATCTTCAAGGTGCCGTTTTCATTATAGATAATTATACTGTTTTGATCTACTACAGGATTTTTTATGTTAAGTACACTTTGATAAACAATAGCAAACCTATTTGAGAATTCCCCTGATGCTGTTACGAAATTATACGTGCCTTGTTTTAAATTATGCAGAATCCCGGTTAGATTATCTTTTAATAAGATAGATTGATCTTCTAAAAATAAACCATCAAAATGATCGAGTGATAAACTATAATTCCCATCACTTTCAGCCTTAAAACTTAGTGGGACGATATCATTTTCGACAAATGGCATTGAACGCGCCTGTATTGCATATTTATCAGTATTTATAAGACTTGAAATAGAAGAACCGTTTGCAAGTGACTTTCCATCAAGTGAAATATCATTGCCTTCGGTAGCGCCATCCATATAACCAATCAAAATCTGGTTAAGTAAGCCGGTTTGATTATTCAGGTTAATCCAGAAGCGATGTTTTGTAATCGGATTTCTAAAAAACTGATTGTCATTGTTTGCAACACGCATACTATTGGTAAAGTGTGCAGTTGTAGTTGCAGATGGCTGATAAATAAAACCTTGTCCGGCTTGTATAAAACCGTTAAACGGCTCACCATTGACACCATCGGCAGAGCCAAATTCGTTATAAGTTGCATAGCTTCCGGAAATTTCCTGAGTAGAATTGCTGTGCGTCCAGAAATATAAAGTTCCGGGATTTGCAGCTAAAAATAAATCAGCACTTATTGTCGATGGATATGGATTTCCTATAAGATTTGAACCAACATTAGTTACAAAGGCGTCAATATTAATATTCCCGTTATTTGGAACACCTACAAATTCCCCTGTCCATGAGGCCGGAGTATTAGTGAAATAGTTAGGAGCACGCAGCATATATCCTTTTGCAGCGGTAAAATTGTTGGTTTCAGGATCGATAGCTACAAATCCGTTCGTAGCTTCATTTACAACATAAAATCTGCTTGCGCCAACCGGAGGTGAAACCGTTTCAGGAGAAAATAACTTTAGGTTTTGCCCCGCAACAGGCGACGACCAAAACGTATAATCCAAACGTCTGAAAGTGGTTTCTCTTTTATAAATAATACTTCCTGAATTGTTATTTACCGTTCCAGTTTGGATAAGGTTAGAACCGCTTTCAAAAGTAAGCGTTGAACCGTTTTGTACATTAACATTTCCTGTTATTGTGATATTATGACCCGATTCAATAGTCACTATTGCATTATTTCCAACGATCAAACTGCAGGCAGAGAACCCACCGAAATTTTCATTAGACGAATAATCAGCAGCAATAACCGCGGGTTGATTAGCAATTGGAGCTCCGTTGGTCCAAAACAATCCGTTCCAGGTTGTAGTCTGTGAGCAAGGAGGCAAGTAGTAAATACTAAAAGTACCAGATGCATTATTTGTATTTCCTGCTGCATCACTCATAACATTTGCTAAAAGCCTAATAGTCTTGGATCCGGTTCCTGACGGAATGAGGTCTACACTATAAGTTGATCCGCTTCCTGAGAAATTAGTTAATGTACCGCCGGTAACTGTTATGTCATTGACAATAAAATTGGTCGTATTTTCACTAAAATTAAAAGTAATTGGAATAGGATTGGTACTTGTAGGAGTTGATTCGGTCGAGGTAATCGTTACCGTTGGTTTTGTACGGTCGGACATGATAGAGAATGTGGCGAAAGTGTTACCATTCCCGGCAGAATCAACTGCATTGTTCTGGAATACAAATACAGTAAGGCTTCCATCTGCTGTAGGCGTTAAGTTGACGGTATAAACTGATCCGGAACCTGAGAAATCTGAAATAGTGCCGCCAAGAGGCGTGATGTCACTCGAAGCAAAGCCAGTAACATTTTCACTAAAAGTAAATGTTAGCAGAATCGTATTCGCATTAGTCGGACTTGTAGCGGTTGACGTTATTGAAAGCGTCGGTCCGTTTCTATCCGAAACAATACTGAATTGCGTGGCTGCGGTGTTACCGTTTCCGGCTAAGTCATTTGCAACTGAGGCTGCAATATTTACAGTGACAGTTCCATCTAAAGTTGGTGTAACCGTTGCGCTGTAGGACGAACCACTTCCGCTAAAGTTAGAAAGAGTTCCATTACCAACTACTACATCATTTTCAGTAAAATTGTTTACAGATTCACTAAAGTTGAAATTTACTGTAAATGAATTTACATTTGTTGGGCTTGACACAGGACTGCTTATGCTTACAGTTGGTTGAACATTGTCATACACAATACTGAATTGATTAGATGCAGTATTTCCATTTCCGGCTGCATCGATTGCACTACCTGCATTAATGTTTAAGGTGATAGTTCCTGCTGCCGATGGTGTTAAGGTGGCCGAATAACTTGTGCTGCTGTTAACTATAAAGTCGGAAAGCGAGCCGTTTATTACACTAACATCACCTGAGCCAAAACCGCTTACAGCTTCATTGAAAGTAAAAGTAACAGGTATCGAATTTGAATTCGTTGGATTTGAAATTGCCGAACCAATAGTTACCGTTGGCTGCGAATTATCATACGTAATGCTGAATTGCGTAGCCGCAGTATTTCCGTTTCCGGCGCTGTCAAATGCAATTCCTCCGACGATACTTATTGTTACAGCTCCTGGCGAAGTTGGTGTTAACGTAAACGAATAATTGGCTCCGCTTCCTGAAAATCCTGAAATAGATCCATTACCGGATGTAATGTCATTGCTGTCGAAACCGGAAACAGATTCGCTAAAAGTTATTGTTATCGGAATAGAAGTAGAGTTTGTCGGGCTTGAAGTTACCGAAGTAATGCTTAGAGTTGGGTTTGTATTATCGAAAATCTTACTGAATTGCATTGCCGCTGTATTGCTGTTTCCTGCCGCATCATTCGCTACTGCTGAAGAAACGTTTACTGTAACAGTTCCGTTTGACGAAGGATTAAGATTAAAAGAATAGTTGCTTCCACTGTTTTGTGTAAATCCTGAAATAGTACCATTTCCAACATTAATATCCTGCTCAATAAAGTTTTGAACCGATTCGCTAAAAGTAATGGTTATCGGAATAGGATTCGTATTTGTAACACTTTGTGAAACGCTCGATGTAATGCTTACAGTAGGCTGAGAGCGGTCTACAGTCATACTGAATTGCGATGCAGCACTATTTCCGTTACCGGCTGCGTCATTTGCCACATTGCTTCCGATATTAGCAGTGACTGTGCCGTCAGAACTTGGAGTTACTGTTACTGTATAAACGGAGCCGGTTCCTTGGAAACTTGAAAGTCCGGCGTTGGTGATAGCAATATCATTTTGTATAAAATTACTCACTGATTCACTGAAAGTAAACGTAAGAGAGAAAGAATTTGAATTCGTCGGACTTGTCGTAGACGACGTTATGCTTACACTAGGACTTACATTATCAAAAGTCTTACTAAATTGCGTTGCTGCGGTATTAGTGTTTCCAGCCGCATCATTTGCAACTCCTGCAGATACATTAACTGTTACTGTTCCGTTTGATGAAGGGTTTAAGTTAAAAGAATAACTACTTCCGCTATTTACAGTAAAGCTCGAAATAGAACCGTTGGTAACACTTATATCATTTTCGATAAAATTATTTACGGATTCACTAAACGTTATCGTAATCGGAATGGGATTCGAATTCGTTGTGCCAGCTGATACACTTGATCCGATACTTACAGAAGGTTGTGTTCGGTCAACAACCGTACTGAATTGCGAAGAAGCAGTATTCCCATTTCCAGCGGCATCATTTGCAACATTACTTCCAATATTAGCGGTTACAGTTCCATTTGCGTTAGGCGTTACGGTTACGGAATACGTAGTTCCGCTTCCTGAAAAATTCGAAAGTCCGGCATTAGTCATCGTTATATCATTTGATATGAAATTGCTTACCGATTCACTAAAAGTAATAGTTAATGTGAATGAGGTAGCATTATTCGGATTTCCTACCGAAGCATTCATTGATACAACAGTCGGAGCAGTTCGGTCTGAAGTTCGGGAAAGTTGCGTTGCCGCTGTGTTTCCATTATTTGCAGCATCAATAACTCGTCCTGCTGCCACGTTTACAGTGATGGTTCCATCACCGGATGGAGTAATATTAGCAGTATACGAATTTCCGGTTCCTGAGACACTTCCGACATTTCCGCCAGTAACGGTAACGTCAGTTGAATCAAATCCGGTTACATTTTCACTAAAAGTGAAAGTTATCGGAATAGGGTTAAGATTCGTAGGATTAGTCGAACTGGAAGTTATGGTAAGCGTAGGCGCATCGCGGTCAACGTTGTGAGTACTTCCTGATGAATAAGCGGAAACATATCCATTTGTATTATTTCCGTTTCCGGTTGCATCTGTTATATTAGTATTGGATTTCAGGTCGAGTCTTAACGTTCCGGTTCCCGAAATATTATTAATCGTCACAGTAACAGATGTCCCGGAAGCAGCCGATACGCTAAAAATTGTTCCGCTTGTACCTGATGTAGTTATCTGAAAATCATCGGTAGAAATATTATTCGCAGATTCACTAAAGGTAACAGTATAGCTAATTGAACTTGAATTCGCTGCCGGAGAACCTACTAAAGTTATAGATTGTACAGATGGCGGCGTAATATCGGCACCGGCAACACTGAAATTGGTAACGCCGTTAGTCGTCCAGCCAAGCACTGGTGTACTTCCGTTAAAGTCGTTGCCAGTTGCAGTATCATATCTAACCCACTGCGATTCCGTACAAATCCGTGCCAATAATACTGCCTTGCTTCCTGATGTATTGCCTTGAAACCGAACGTTATCGGCTTCGTCACTTTGCCCAGGGCCTAACCCGACTGCTACTGCATTAACCCCATTCGTCAAACCCGGAGGCAGATTACTGTAATTGTCTTTAAAAGCCTGAACCGTAGTGCCGGTAGTGGTGGTCATTGATGCCCAGTCTGTGGTATTGGAAGTGACTGCAAATAGGGCAGTAAAATTAGTTCCGGGAAAATTTGCATCGACAGTAGCAGTAGATTTAAAAACTATAACTGAATCACCTGCATTTGGCAGACTCAGTTTCCCGTCGCTATCGCTACCACATTTAGTGCCTGAGATTACAGTATAATTTGAATTTGTGCCACTTTCTGAAACAATCTGAACAACTCCGGCAAGAATTCCGCCAGAAGGGACAGTAAAGCGCAGCAAAATTTCATCGTTAAGCCCAGTACTCATAAATTCATTTGACGCGTTATTCCAACCAGCATCGGTAAAATAAAATTGAGTACCTGCAGTAAGATTTACCAATGGTACCCAGCTGAATTCAGTTTTAAAGTTCGGAGAAGGATCTCCTGTATCGGAACCAATACCAATAACAACAATGTCGCCGGGTTGTAGGTTTTGCGCATTCGCTTGTAAACCAAACAAGCACAAGGCAAGCGTTAAAAATAATAGTACTTGTTTTTTCATAAGATTTGACTTTAATTTTTTCATTCTTAAGCGATTGGATTTTCGTTGCTTGAGATCAAGAGTTGCAATAGTGCTTCAAAATTAAAGTTTCCATTTTGTATAAAACCACGTAGAAATACCTGTTTTTAAAACCACGTAGAAATACCTGATTTTATAATGGGAGTATCACAAGTGTTTTTTATTGTTACTTTAGTCTGGAATTTAAACACAAAAAAAAATTTAACCTAACAAAAAAGTACTATTATGGAAAATGACATTAACACGATTCCGTTAGAAACAGCTCAAGCATGGGCCAGAAAATGGAGAGAAACCAGTGAACTAAAAGGATTTTGGATTCCAAAAGAGGATTTAATGCAAATGCATCGCCATCAGGGAGATGTTGATGTCCGCGCTTACCTAGGAATTGATGAAAAAGGTGAGCCAAAATTAATGCTTGTTGGAGTAAAAGATAATGTTGATATGATAGATGAAGCAAAAGAATTATATATTTACGATTTTTCTAAACCATGCCCAACAATGTGTGATCTGAAAAGCGGTTTATTTAGAGTATAGTATATGGCCGACATGTTAGCTAATATCGGGTATTTGATATTATTTGTCAATCTTATTCTATACTCTATAAGATTTTCAGATTATAGCAAAGCCTTCAAAATTTTTACAATTTACTGTGCTGTCATATTCATTATCCAGATATTAGTTAATTTTCTTAATGCTTACAATATTCATAATTTATTCCTTTCACATTATTATTTTATTTTCCAGTTTATAGCCTTAAGTGCTTTCTACCATGAAATACTGAACGAGAAAATTCAGAAAAAATTCGTTAGGCTTGGACTTGTTTCCGTACTTTTTGTATTAGGAATTCAGTATGTAAATGAACCTGAACTGTATTTTAATTTTAATTTATTTGAGATTTTCATCACATCTTTTATGTTAATTATTTATGCAGTTTTACACTTTTATAATCTTTTGTGCAATAAAAAAGATTTTTATTACCTCAATATGGGTATCCTTATTTATTTGTTTGGAAGTACTGTATTGTTCCTTGCCGGAAACCTGATTGCTCAATTAAGTTCTGAATTAAACACCATTACATGGACCCTGAATAATTTTTTATATATTATTTATCAAGTTTTTATTTTAATAGAATGGAATAAAAGTTTCATCCGTAAAAACCGATAGTATGAATAACAATGCCATTTTGGAAAGTGAAGTAATTCTAGTTGTCATATATACTTCTGTAGCTTTTATATCAATGGCTTTGGTATTAATCTTGTTTTACTACTTTTCAAAAAAGAAGATATTAAAAAAGGAAGTCGAAAAAAAGGATTTACAAATTTATTATCAAAAGGAACTTGTACATGCTGTGATTCTAACCCAGGAGCAAGAGCGCAAACGTATCGCACAAGATCTCCATGATGATATCAGTTCTAAATTAAACATCGTTTCATTAAATGTCCACTTACTGTTTACACCAAATCTTTCCGAAAATGAAGTCGAAGAAATTAAACAAGATATCATTGGTCTCACGAATAAAGCATTAGAAAATTCACGTCGTATAGCTCACGACCTTTTACCTCCTGTTTTAGAAAAATTTGGTTTGACGGCCGCAATTGAAGAGTTATGTCAGGAATTTAAATCATCCAAGCAAGTAGAAACAATTTTTAAAAGTAATATTGATTTTGAATATTCCGATGAAAATATGCAACTTCAGATCTTCCGGATTTTACAGGAACTCATGAACAATTCGCTTCGGCATGGCAAGGCAACTCATATAAAAATCATTTTTTCGGTAGTCAATAAGATCAACACCTGTCATTATACGGATAACGGAATCGGATTTGACATCGAATCAATCCAAAATCAAAAGGGACTCGGAATGAAAAATATAGCAAGCAGAATCGAAATTTTAAAAGGTGAAATAGTCTTTAGTAGTATAGATAATCAAGGAGTTAGTGCAATATTTACTTTTTAACGAAACAATGTAAAACCCCAATTTACCATGGACACTCCAAACAAAATTAAAATAGCATTAGTTGACGACGAAATATTATTTCGAAAAGGAATTGCTTTTCTATTGCAACGAGAAGATAATCTTGAAATTCTTTTTGAAGCCTCAAACGGCCAGGAATTGCTAGAGTTTCTGAAAGAGAAACCTGAGCAGCCGGATATTATTTTGATGGATCTAAAAATGCCGCTGCTAAATGGCGTTGAAACAACTAAAATCATCCACAAAAACTTTCCTAACATCAAAATCATTGCGTTAACGAGTTATAATACCAAACCTTTTATTGCAAATATGATTCAGGTTGGGGCAGTTTCCTATATCGTTAAAAATGCAACACCGCAAGAAGTAATTCATACTATTAATGAAGTTGACCAAAAAGGTTTTTATTATGATGAGTATGTCATGAAGATCATTTATGACGATATGTTGCAAAATAAATTGACTAAAAGCAATTTGGATACAACGTATCTTACGTCGCGTGAAATTAAGATACTGGAGCTTATTTGTGAGCAAAAGAACTCTTCCGAAATTGCCGAGCATTTGTTCATTAGCCAACGAACAGTTGAAGGACACAGAAATAACCTAATGTATAAAACGGATTCAAGAAATATTGCCGGTTTGGTAGTTTATGCGATTCAAAATAAAATTGTATCCCTTAAAGGATTTGATTAATTATTTTCGAATTAATTTTCGGATTAGAATGGTTTCATCTAAAATTATCTCAACAAAGTAAATTCCGCTTGCGATTGCTGCTACATTAAATTCACTTTGGTTAGTGTTAAATTGACGTACTATTTGTCCATTTGTAGTAATAACATTGACTTGTTTTATCTCTTGACCTGAGTCATTTTTGATGCTGAAAACCTGCTCGGACGGATTTGGATACAAACTAATTTTCATCAAATCCTTTTCATTTAATGACATGCCTAACGTAAATGATGTAGCGTTATTGGCAGTCCAGCCATTTGGAACTGTACCAAAAGCAAAGTCGTTTCCAAATGCAGCATCGTGGCGTGACCAGTTTGCCAATTGTGAAACTGCGAACACTATTTCTTCTTTGGTTCCCGAAGTAGGTCCAATATATCGTGCATTATCTGTTTCGTCAGCTTCCAATGGTCCCGTTCCAACAGCAACTGCATTTACGGCATCTATTAAACCCGGTGCTAAGTTTGTCACATTATCTAAATTAAAAACAGGCGTAACTCCAGAGGTAGAATTTGTAAGTGCCGTAAATGATAAAGAGCTCGTGGTTACCATAAAAATTGCATTAAAACTGGTATTGCCAAATGTGGAAGGTGAAAATTCATCATCTGAAGATTGAAAAACAGTAATTTGATCACCGGCATTTGGTAGAGATGGCAATCCATTAAAGTCATTTCCAAATTTGGTACTGTTGATGACGGTGTAGTTGGCCGGAATGGACTGTTCAGTTACCGTTTGTATGCTTCCAGCAAGGATTCCGCCAACCGGAACAATGTACCGTAAAAGGATTTCATCATTTAATCCTGTTCCCATAAAATTAGCATCGACCGCATTATAACCAGCATCAGTGAAATAGATTTTTGTCCCTTGAATTAAATTTACAAGCGGTACCCAACTGAATTCTGAGTAAGCAGTAGTGCTTGTTCCGGTATCTGCGGCAATTCCGATAATGACGATATCACCTTTATTTAGATTTTGCGAATTGCCAGTAACTGTTATCAAAACCGTTATCACAGCGCTAAAAAAGATATTTTTCATGAAATGAATATTTGATTGGTAAATAGTAAAAATCCCCGATTGTATTCGGGGATTTTATAAGCATTACTAGTAATTAACCTCGCGAAGGATAAATTCCGGTTATTGCAATACAATACGTAATTGTAAGTGTTGGTTGCATATTATTGATTGGCTGGCTCGCTCCGGCTTGCTGTATGGTTATAGTTGCAGGCGTAGGTCCCATTTCAGCGTTAGCTGTTCCGGCATATGTGTCTGTTCCTGGCGTTTGCTTTAAAAAGCAATCAACCGGTGTGTCAGAATCTTGTTCATCACCAGAATTTACTGCAACTTTTACATTAGGCTGTACGGCTAGTGATACATGGCTATGTTGTGGCATTTGTCCAATACTCATGGTGTTTTTTTCTGAACCATAACTCTGACCTATCGTTATTTCTGAAAGTCCGGGTCCAATACCAAAGTTGGTAGCAACTCGTCCCCTAAGATCCGGCAACCTGAAATTTGTCACACCATCACCACCATATATAGTACCGATAATTGAAAAAAGTGCCTGATTTGTGCTAATTGCTAAATATTGACCATCACATGTCAACCAGCCTTTTGGTGCAAAATTCCCTGCAAAAGGCAATATCTGTCCTAAAAAATTGTCCATTTTATTTAAGTTTTAAAAGTTATTATGGTCTTTGTGGAAAATCGCCGCTCATTGCAATGATATATGTCATTCCCAAAGCCGGCTGCTGGTTATTCATTGGTTCATAATTACCGGCATTACCAACAGTTACTGTCGAATTAGATGCACCCATTACAGCATTGCTTGATCCGGCATATGTATTTGTTCCGGTTGTTTGTTTAAAATAAGCCCCTGACGGATCAGGTGAATCTGATTTATCCGTGCTACTACAACCTATGCTAACAGCTCCTACAGCTTCATGGGTATGCATTGGAAGCTGATCTAATGTTAATTTATAAGCTTGAGTTCCCTGAGTTTCCCCAAGTACGGTAGGAGTTAAGCCTGGGCCGTTTCCGTAATGGCTTGGAATCCTGCCTCTAAGATCTGGTAAAGCAAAAGTAGTTTTGCCATCTCCACCATAAGTAGTTCCGAGTAAAGAAAAAAGTGCTGTGTATCGAGAAACTTGTAATAACTGTCCGTTGCACTGTAACCATCCGTATGGTGCATAATTCCCTGCAAAAAGGAGTAATTGTCCTAAATATTGATTATCCATGATATATGTTTATAAATTGTTAGAAAGTTGATTGTTAAGGTCGCGAAGGAAATTCACCTTGAGTAGCTATACAGAAAAACATTGATAATGTTGGCATTATGTTGGCTACCGGAGCACTTCCTCCAATTGCGCCAAGAGTTACGGCAAAAGAACTAGGTCCCATATGCGAATCAGAAGTACTTGAATATGTATTGGTTCCTGAAGTAGTCCTAGGATAACAGTCAACAGGTGAGTCAGAATCCTGTTCGTCAGTCGAATTTGCTCCCATTTTTACTTCAGCAACTACAGGATGTGTATGTCCGGCTAATTGTTGCCTGTTTATCGTGTTACTTTCGGTTCCGATAACTTCCCCAAGAGAATAATAAGAAAGACCCGGACCTTGTCCCATGTGATTTGAAAGTCTTCCACGCATATCAGGCAACGCAAATGTTTGCATTCCGTCACCACCATAAGTTGTGCCTATAATTACAAAAAGCACTTGATATTCTTCAATTGGTAATAACTGTCCTTCACAAGCCAGCCATCCGACCGGGGCAAAATTGCCGCCCCAAAGCATAATTTGTCCTACATAAGGTATCATAATATTTTGTTTAATTGATTAATAATGAAGCAAATATAAAATGCAATTGTATGCAAAAATAGCGTGTTTATACCTGTTTTTAAAATCAAGTATAAGTACGTGGTTATGTAGGTTCGATAGCGAAAACGAAATCTTTAAAACTAAAAGAAATGGAGTATGTCGAGAAATCGCCGACAAATTATTGAAATTACGATCTCTGGAAGTGATAATGTAATCAGTTAATTGAAGAAAATCTACCTGAAATAAAAAACCACAAATCGTAACAGATTCGTGGTTTTGTTTTATGCATTAACGATAAAAGCTGACAGAGAATAATGGTTTTATAATTTAAGCATTCCCGTAAATCTTAGTATATAAATCAGGATACATATTAAAAACAACTTTACGTTTTAATTTCATTGTAGGAGTAAGGTGACCAGCTTCAATCGACCAAACATCCGGCGTAAGCTCAAAGCGTTTTATCTTTTCCCAATTACCGAATTTTTCATTCAGGCCATCAACTTCTTCCTTAATGCGATCAATGACTTTTTCATTACATGCAATTTCCTGATTGGTTGTTCCACAGTCAATGTTATGCAATTTCGCCCAATCTTTTACAAACTGAAAATTTGGCTGTATGAAAGCACCCGGCATTTTTTCGCCATCGCCAATTACCATTATCTGTTCAATGAAACGTGATTGTTTCATGGCATTTTCAATCAATTGCGGTGCGATATATTTTCCACCGGAAGTTTTGAACATTTCTTTCTTGCGATCGGTTATTTTCAGGAAACCTTCATTGTCAATTACGCCAATATCGCCCGTGTGGAAATAACCATTTTGTAATGCTTCGGCAGTTTTTTCTGGATCTTTGTAATAACCCATCATTACGTTCGGACCTTTGCAAAGTATTTCGCCATCTTCGGCAATTTTGACTTCAACGTTATCAATCACTCTTCCAACGGTACCAACTTTAAAACCGTGGTTTCGCATGTCATTGACGGCAATTACAGGAGAAGTTTCAGTTAATCCGTAACCTTCCATAACCGGGATTTCCGCAGCTGCAAAAACACGCGCCAATCGTGGCTGCAATGCGGCGCTTCCCGAAACCATCAGGTTTAGCTGACCGCCAAGCCCTTCGCGCCATTTACTGAAAATGAGTTTGCGTGCGATTTTAAGCTGGAATTCATACCAAAAACCATTAGCGCCATAAGGTTCAAATCGTAATCCGAGATCTACAGCCCAGAAAAACAGCTTTTTCTTGATTCCGGTAAGCTCCGTTCCTTTAGCATAGATACTGTCGTAAACTTTTTCTAAAAGTCTTGGAACAGCGGTGATTACGTTCGGATTTGTTTCTTTTAAGTTAGCACTAAGCTTTTCGATTGATTCGGCAAAATAAATTCCGACACTATAATATTGGTATAAATAAACTACCATTCTTTCAAAAATATGGCAAATCGGAAGAAAGCTTAACGCACGGGTTTTTCCGACGTTAAATGGAATTCTTTTTTCGCTGTCGAGTACGTTTGAAACGATATTATTATGTGAAAGCATTACGCCTTTCGGTCGTCCGGTAGTTCCGGAAGTATAAATTATTGTGGCAAGATCAGTTGGTTTTACAGCATCTTTTCTGCTTTCGACTTCATTTTGATTGTTGTCGTCTTTTCCTAACTCCAGTATTTCTTTCCAGTTTTTGCAACCTGGAATTTCATCAAAGCAATACACCTCTTTTAAATTTGCAACATTATTGCGGATGAGGTTCACTTTTCGAAGCACTTCAACATCCGACACGAAACAATATTGCGCTTCTGAATGATTCAGGATGTACTCATAATCATCTTCGGAAATCGTTGGATAAACGGGAACATTTTGTGCGCCTGTTTGTAAAATTCCAATATCCATGATATGCCATTCTGTTCGGTTTGTCGAAGAAATTATGGCAATTTTATCATCTTTTGAAACTCCGATCCGCAATAATGCCCTAGAGATCGCATTTGCTTGTGCAATATATTCGTCTGTAGAAGTTTTAATCCATTGACCATCATATTTTGTGACCAATGCATCCGGTATTTTATGGTTTTGCTGTTGATGATACGGAAAATCAAATAGGCGGGTGATCTGACTCATTTTGTTTGGGATATATTGGATGCAAATTAATTAATAATAACTTCATTCACAATATTAAATGAAAATTTAAATTAATTGTTGGTAAATATGTAGTTTTGCACGTCTATTTTTATGAATTATAATCTTTTTGGAAATGAATAAGATTTCACGTTTACAAGAATATAAAGTCTTGTTTTACAGAATTTTACTAGCATATATTTTTTATTTCATAGCAAGAATACTTTTCTATGTTTACAACATGGATCTGATCAATGTCGATTCGGTTTGGGAATTTTTAAAACTCTGCTACCACGGAATTGCATTTGACACTACTGCAATTCTTTATCTGAATTCACTTTTTATACTTTTTTCTATTTTGCCGTTTTACGTAAATACGCGAAAAGGCTATCAGAAATTCCTTTTTTACCTGTATTTTATCACGAATCTCATCGGATATAGCCTAAACTTTGTTGACTTCATTTATTACCGATATACTTTCGGAAGATCAACAATTGCAATTACGGATTCTATTGAACATGAATCAAATAAAGGGTTGTTGTTCATGAGTTTTCTGGTGGATTACTGGCATGTTTTTGTACTGCTTTTACTAACGTCATTCGCGTGGATTTATTTGTACAAAAAAATTAAGCTACAAGACGTAAAAGTTTCATTTAAAATTAAATACGCAATTACATCAGTGCTAGGTTTTTTATTGATTACGACCTTATGCGTAGGCGGAATTCGAGGTGATTTTAAAAAGAGCACGCGGCCAATTAACTTAGTCGATGCAAACCGTCATGTCAAAGAAGCAGCTCAGGCTGATATCGTCTTAAATACGCCTTTTGCAATTATCAGGACAATTTCTGCAAACAGTTTTAAGAAGGAAAATTTTGTAAGCCCGAAGACCATCGACACCCTTATTTATCCGATAAAGCAATACAAAAATAATCCGCCTACAAAGCCGAATATTGTTGTTTTTATACTTGAAAGCAATGCAAAAGAGTACTTCGGAAGCTTTAATAAAAATTCGAAAATTCCCGGATATAAAGGTTATACACCGTTTGTGGATTCGCTTGCGCAACACAGTTTGATTTTCACGAATGCGTATGCAAATGGTTATAAATCAATACATGCGATGTCGTCAGTTTTAGCCGGAATTCCATCGTTTAAAGATGCGTTTACATCATCGCCTTATCCTAAGCAAAAAACAGAATCTTTGGTGTCAACCCTTGAAAGCATTGGATATTCTACTTCTTTTTTCCATGGCGCGCCTAACGGATCGATGGGATTTTTAGGATATAGCAATATTCTTGGAGTCGATAAGTATTATGGCAAAACCGAATATAACAACGATGCTGATTTTGATGGTGTTTGGGGAATTTGGGATGAACCCTTTTTCCAGTATTTCAATTCGATTTTGAGTACGAATACGCAACCGTTCATGTCAACTATTTTTACAGTATCGTCTCATAATCCATACAAAATTCCTTCTAAATATGAAGGTAAATTCCCGGAAGGCGACGTAAATATCCACAAATGCATTGGTTACACTGATTATGCGCTAAAGCAGTTTTTTGCAAAAGCTAAAAAGGAGCCGTGGTTTAAAAACACGATTTTCGTAATGGTTGGCGATCACGGAAACACGATTTTTTACGACGATTATAAAAAGGAATTCAACAAGCACCAGGTAGCAATGTTGATCTATTCACCAAACGGGAAATATATTGGTGAAAACGCCGATTATGCACAGCAAATCGATTTGTATCCTACGATTTTAGACATGATTGGTTATGAAAAACCTTTTAGGAGCTGGGGAAGAAGCCTTATAAGCGACATCGATACTACGCCATTCGTAATGCGATATTCAGCAAATAATTATCAGTTGATGAGCGGAAATTACATTTGTGTTTTTGATGGCAAGAAAGCGATTGGTTTCTATGCAAAACCAGATAAAGGATTGACAAATAATCTTATTGGAAAGCGCAACGCCGAAATGGATTTGCTTGAAGTGCGCTGCAAGGCCTTTATTCAGGATTATATGGAGCGAATAATGGATAAGCGATTGTCTTCTAAATAGTTATTTTTTAAGAATGCTTATCTGGATAACGGTTCCTTCACCTTCGCTACTGTTAATTTCGAATGTTCCTTTGTAATATTCGATACGCTTTTCAATATTCTCTAAACCAAATCCTTTGGCAGTTTTGTTGGTGTCAAACCCGATTCCGTCATCCGTAAACTGAAAAAGATAAGCGTCTGTATAATTATATAACTCGATGTTTATCGATTTTGCCCGACCGTGTTTTAAGGAGTTATTGATGATTTCTGTTGTAATCAGGTACAAGTCGTAAATCCAGATTTCATTTATTTTTTCCGGAAAATCAAAAGAGAACAGTTCTATTTTAGCAGTTTGCAAACCGGAATTCCATGTGTTGATCTGGCTTTGCAAACTTGATGTCAAAGCACCTTCATCGAGAGATTTTGGAAGGATCTGATGCGAAATTTCCCTGATTTCATTCGCAAGTTCCTTGATGTTTTCATTTGCCAGCATTAAATTTTTGAGTTGTAACAGTTGCAGGATATAAGCGATTTTACTTCCAAAATTATCATGGATTATATTTGCAATATTACGGCGTTCCCGGATTTGGATTTGTGTAATTGCCTGAAGCGAATTCTCTTTTTCGCTAATGATTTCACGCATTAATTCATTATTGTTTCGAAAGGTTTCAACATAATTTTTTGTCAGTACATATCCGAACAGAAATACCTCGTAAAGACAAATGATGATTAGTGAATCTTCAGGCATATTCTTCGGGATAATTGCGAAAGATTTTAGCATAATCCCAAGTCCCCAAAGCATTTGTGGCAGAAACGCAAGAAGCACATATATGGCCGTGCTCTTTTGAATTTTAAGATTCGCAATTGCTGACCAAAGTATCAAAATTATTATCGAAATGAAATTTATATAACCTAAAGTAAAATAGAACCTGATGTGTTCTATCTTGTTAAAAATCAAGCAAAAAACAGTTATTATTATTATTGTCATATTGATTATGTTCAATATGAAAACTGTCCTGTATTTTAATGGCTGAAACTGCTTCATATTGATATAGTAGCATAGAAAAACCGACAAACTTATCAGCCATAAACTGGCAATGTATATTCGTAATTCACTGAAATAAATAAAATCAGGAAACAGGAAAAACTTAGCATAATAAGACGAAATCATAATATAAACAGCACTAAAAATCGAATAAAAAATGTAATACAAATACATTTTGTTGCGAGAAATATAAAACAGGATACTATTAAACAGCACAAGCACGAATATTATTCCCAAAAAGAAGGATACCAAAGCGATTTTTACCCGTGATTCCTGCGCTAATTCATCGCCACTCGCTAAATGGTATGAGAATTCAAAAAACGAAATTCCTTTTTTCACCTTGACAAAAATCTTCTTGGTTTCCTTCGATTTTAGCGGAAGCTCAAAAGCCTGTGTTTCTATAAACGGACTAATGTTCGTAGTGCGATCGCCTAATAATTTTGTAATGTTACCATCATAAAAAACGATACTGTCCAAATGATTATTATCAAAGCAAATCCAGGTGTTTATTGGAGTTTCGGAAGGATTTGTTACGGTGAAAATACACCAAGCAGCAACGTTTTTATTATAGCCGATATTAAGTTTCTCTCCAGCTTTAAAAGGTTTTGTTTTTTTGGCTGCAACATCGTTTAAATTCCATTCAGAATTTATGTCGAGGACATAATCGCCTTTGATCAGGATTTCATTTTCCTGTGCAAAAGCAATCGCCGTGAATAAGAATATTTTAAGAAAAAAGATTATTCTCATGGGCAAATTTTATGAGTGAACTGCTATTGGAGATTTCCAGTTTCTTGTTGATGTTACGCCTGTGCGTATCAACAGTAGTCTTGCTGATAAAAAGTTGATCAGCAATTTGCTTGCTTGTTTTTCCTTCGATTATGAGTTTTATAATTTCTTTTTCCTGTTTGGAAAGTCGGAATTTATTGACAACAGATTCGTCAAGATTTGCAAAATCGTTATTTACCCGTTTATGGACTTTGTTCGAATAAAATGGTGCGCCTGCCGGAAGCTCAATCACTTCAATCAGTTCTTCGGCGGTAGTTTCTTTTTTTAGAAAAGCATGAATGCCCATTTTTTCTGCTTTTTGAATCAGGAAATCTTCAAAATAAGCGGTAAGGATAATGATTTTTGTTGTAGTAAGTTCGTGCTTTAATTCGTCAATTAGTACAAATCCGTCCGTATTATCAATATTCAGATCACAAATAAAAACATCGACGTGATTTTGTCGGAGATAACTCATGCAGGATTCAGTGTCGCTGAAGCTAATGACATTGTAGTAATGCCCCATTTTTTTGAGTATTTCCGATATTCCATTTAAGAAAAGGATATGATCGTCGCAGATGAGAATGTTTTTGAGCATGGAAAGCTTTATTTGGGGATGAAGTAAATGTAGCAAAAACTTTCCATCCCTTAAATGCTATAGCTTTACCCAAATTTTCTTTCAAGCAGACTGTATTTATATCATTATTATTGTATGCTAAAAAAAGGCTTTCATTTTCAGAAAGCCTTTTAAGATTATTTATTGTCGAGCCAGTTTTTAGCATTTACAAATGCCTCATGCCATGGCGAAACTTCGTCGTTCCTGTTGCTCGGATAATACGCCCAATTCCATTGAAACGTAGAACGCTCAATATGTGGCATCATTACCAAATGGCGTCCGGTTGCATCACACATCATCGCAATATCAAAGTGTGATCCGTTTGGATTTGCGGGATAAGCCTCGTAAGCATATTTTGCCACGACATTATATTTATCTTCAGAATAAGGAAGATTAAATTTTCCTTCGCCATGAGAAACCCAAACGCCGAGCGTACTTCCGGCGAGGGAATTTAACATAACGGATTTGTTTTCCTGGATTTTTACCGATGTAAAGATGCTTTCGTGCTTGTTGCTGTCATTGTGAAGCATTTTTCCGTGTACTTTGTGTTCCGGATTGATGACTTCTAATTCCATGAACAATTGACAGCCGTTACAAATTCCAACAGACAATGTATCTTCTCGTTTGAAAAAATTATCCAATGCTGTTTTTGCCTTTTCGTTGTATAAAAATGCGCCGGCCCAACCTTTTGCAGAACCTAAAACATCTGAATTTGAGAATCCGCCAACAGCGCCGATGAACTGAATGTCTTCCAGGTTTTCACGTCCTGAAATCAAATCGGTCATGTGAACATCTTTTACGTCGAAACCTGCCAAATACATTGCATTTGCCATTTCGCGTTCAGAATTACTTCCTTTTTCACGGATGATTGCTGCTTTCGGACGTGGTTTTGTTACACCGAGCGCAGTTGTCTCACCGAGCGCAGTCGAGGTGTCCGGTTTTTTCCCCGTAAAATGAGCAGGGAAAACATACTGTAAAGGTTGATTCTTATAATTGTCGAAACGGTCCTGTGCTTTTCCGTTGCGTGATTGTTTTTGATCGAGCAGGAAAGAAGTATTGAACCAAACATCCCGTAAATCAGAAACATTGAAATTGAAATTATCATTTCCGTTTTTTATGTTTACGAAATTACTCTCGGTAACTTTTCCGATTTTGTGGAATTCGATTTTGTTCTGTGTCAGGATTTCTTCTGCAGAAGCATCAGCCTGAAAAACAATCGCGATATTCTCAGCAAATAGTACTTTGGCAGCATCGCTCTCATCTAAAGAAGTCAGATCGAAATCAGCACCTAAATTCACATCTGCAAAACACATTTCTAGTAAAGTCGTAATCAATCCGCCGCTGCCAATATCATGCCCGGCTTTGATTTTATTGTCTAAAATTAGCTTTTGGATTGTATTAAAAGCATTTTTAAAGAACGAACTGTCTTTTATTGTAGGCGTTTCATTTCCGATCGCATTTCTCGTTTGTGCGAATGAAGAGCCACCTAATTTATAAGAATCCTGCGATAAATTAATATAGTAAATCGCGTCTGCAGTTTTTTGTAAAACCGGTTCTACGACTTTCGTGATGTCGGTACAATTTCCACCAGCGGAAATGATCACCGTTCCTGGCGCGATAACCTCGCCATCAGGATATTTCTGTTTCATCGAAAGCGAATCTTTTCCGGTTGGAATATTGATTCCGAGTTCGATTGCAAAATCTGAACAGCTTTTAACAGCTTCGTATAATCGGGCATCTTCGCCTTCGTTTTTACACGGCCACATCCAGTTTGCAGATAATGAGATTCCTTTGATCCCGTCTTTAATCGGCGCCCAGATTATATTGGATAACGACTCTGCAATTGCATTTCGGCTTCCGGCGACAGGATCGATCAAAGCGGCAATCGGAGCATGTCCAACAGATGTTGCAACGCCTTCTTTTCCTAAATAATCCAACGCCATTACGCCAACGTTATTTAGTGGCAATTGTAACGGTCCGGCGCATTGCTGTTTGGCGACTTTCCCGCCTACGCAGCGATCTACTTTATTTGTAAGCCAGTCTTTGCAGGCAACTGCTTCCAATTGTAAAACTTCATTTAGGTATGCGGGTATATTTTTAGAATCATACGCAATATCACTATAATTTCTTTGAATGGAAGTATCGTTCATAATTACTTTTGGAGAACTTCCGAACATGTCTTCCAAAGCAAAATCCATTGGTTTTTCACCGGTAGTTTTTGATTCAAAAGTAAAACGATGATTCGCGGTTACATCGCCAACCTGATACATTGGCGAACGCTCACGATCAGCAATTCTTTGTAGTGTAGCGATATCTTTTTGACCGATTACCAATCCCATTCTTTCCTGCGATTCATTTCCGATGATTTCTTTTGCGGAAAGCGTTGGATCGCCAACCGGAAGTTTGTCCAGATCAATTAATCCGCCGGTTTCTTCAACTAATTCCGATAAGCAATTTAAGTGTCCGCCTGCGCCGTGATCGTGAATTGAAACTATTGGATTATTATCGCTTTCCACAAATCCGCGGATAGCATTTGCGGCACGTTTTTGCATTTCCGGATTCGAGCGTTGGATGGCATTTAATTCGATTCCGGAACTAAAAACGCCCGTATCTGCCGAAGAAACTGCTGCGCCACCCATTCCGATTCTATAATTTTCTCCGCCTAGGATTACAATTTTATCGCCTTCCTGTGGTTTTTGCTTGATCGATTGGTTTAATTTTCCGTACCCGATTCCGCCAGCCTGCATTATTACTTTGTCATAGCCTAATCGTCGGTTGTTTTCATCATGCTCAAATGTCAAAACTGAACCTGTAATTAACGGCTGTCCAAATTTATTCCCAAAATCAGAAGCCCCGTTCGATGCTTTGATTAGAATATCCATTGGCGTTTGGTAGAGCCATTTCCTTTCGGGCATTGCATTTTCCCAATCATGCTTATCGTTCAAACGGGAATATGCCGTCATGTAAACTGCAGTTCCGGCAAGAGGAAGTGAGCCTTGGCCGCCTGCTAATCTGTCGCGAATTTCTCCGCCAGAACCAGTTGCAGCGCCATTGAAAGGCTCAACTGTAGTTGGGAAATTATGCGTTTCCGCTTTAAGCGAAATGACCGAATCAAAATCTTTGGTTTCGTAGAAATCAGGTTTGTCAGCACTTTTTGGAGCGAATTGCTGTACTTTCGGACCTTTAATAAAAGCGACATTGTCTTTATAAGCGGAAACGATGTCGTTCGGGTTTTCAGCCGAAGTTTTCTTGATAAGCTTGAATAGGGAAGAAGGTTGTTCTTGGCCGTCGATGACAAAAGTTCCGTTGAAAATCTTGTGGCGGCAATGTTCAGAATTCACTTGTGAAAATCCGAAAACCTCTGAATCAGTAAGCTTTCTTCCTAATTTTAATGATAAATTATCTAAGTAATCGACTTCTTCCTGACTCAAAGCCAAACCTTCCAGTTTGTTGTATGAAGCAATGTCGTCTATTTCCAGGATTGGCTCCGGCTGAATATTTATGGTATAAATTTCCTGGGTAAGCTTATTGTATTTCTGTGAAAGCATCGGATCGAACTCATTAAAATCCTCAAGGACTTTTTGAAATTCTTCTATTCGGATAATTCCTTCAATTCCCATATTCTGGGTAATTTCAACTGCATTTGTGCTCCATGGCGTAATCATGGCAGAACGTGGTCCAACAAAAAAATCCGTGAGTACGGATTTTTCTATTTTATGTGCGTTGCCAAAAAGCCAGTTTAATTTTGAGATGTTTTCTGCCGAAAGTTCGCTTTGCATCTGGACTGCAAAAACGGTATTGCTTTCGTTTCCGAAGAAATGGATCATTGTTGTGTAGTTATTGTTGTGTGTTGCAAATTTATCCTAAAATGCGCAAAATTCAAAGTATAAAATGTAAAGTTTCACAAATAAAAAAGGCTGCCATTTCTGACAGCCTTTTAGATTATTTTTTTCTTTTCATTATGATTTCCATGCTTTTGTATTCTTTTCCGTCAGGAGTGTTGTCGAAACTTTCCATTTTACGCGTATCCTTGTCAACAACGGCATATGTCTGCCTCATTTTCTTGGATTTTTTTGTTAGTGGATCAACACATTCACCTGAAAAGTTAATCGTTTTCGTGGATTCATCATAAGTTCCTTCCATATACATAATTCCGGTTGCCATATTATCTATCCAAGTTTGGGCATATTTTCCGGAAGCATTGTTATATGCTACTGTGTTCATTCCTTCAAAAGGCATTCCCATGAAATTCCCTTTGTGTACCGAAGTCTGGAAACGACCGCCCAATGACATCTTTACTTCGGCTGTCATTTTCGTAGTCATTGGTTTTGCATCAGGTGCATACCACATGGTAACATCTTCAGTCCATGAGCCGGCTTCGTCAGCAAGCATTTTGTGCTTGTCATTAGGCGTTGCATATTCCTGCCAGGCCTTTTCCATAGCTACAGAATCCATGGGTTGTAAAGCAGTTTCTGTAACAGCCACTGTATCAGTTGGAGTAGATATTACTGTTGTTTCGGTTTTAGATTCTTCCTTTTTGCAAGCGGCAAGCATTACCAGCAATGCTGACAAATAAATAAATTTTGTTTTCATACGTTTAAATTTTGATTGTTATCTTATAAAATTAAGAATAAATTATAAAATTCGAAAACAAATTAATCTAAAACTGAATAAATGTTAATCCTCAGGAAATACTGTAAAGTTGTAAGCTCCAATATCGGAAGGACTGGTTCGTTGATTTCCAAGAATATCAAAAGTTCCATTTGAGAAACTAAAATCGGCGGTTCCTTTAGCCGCGGAATTTTCACCAATCTGTAGTTTATTTCGATCTGCATCCAGAAAATCAGGATTGAATTGACGGAATGTTTTTTCGATAAGATTGTTTACGTAATGATCGGTATTCGTAAAATCATACAGCGGGTTATTTGAAAATCGATTGCCTGAATCAATGAATTTGATGATACAATTCGTGAATTTGTAATTAAAGTCGGCGGCAGCGCTTTTATCCAAAAAGAATTGATTCTGATTGGAACCATAAATAATACAATTATTAAAATTTGCCTGAAGCAGCGGAATTGCCTGTGGTGCCGCGCCATCAACATAATTATTCAGCAAAACACCAAAGGAGTTTGGAGCCGGCCAGTTATTATTAAAAGTTGAATGCGTGAAATTATAAATTCCGCCAACAGTACACGCTAATGCAGCAATTCCGGAATTTCCGACTACAAGATTTTTGGTGCGAATGTGTGCCGCTTGTGTATTTAATCCAACATTTGCGCTATTATAAATTTGGGTATTTTCAATAAGCATTTCGCCGGTGTTGTTTACGACCAGGAATCCATTAATCGCATTTCGTATCGTTAAATGATTGATTGTGTGGTTAGTACTTCCTTGTCGTAAATATACAAATGCCCATTGTCCGGCAAAATTCGCAAATCCCGGTTCAAGACGATCGCCTTCAAAAATCACCTCATTTTCAAGATTAGCAGTATTTGATGCTTCGCCATTTACCTTTAAAGTTCCGCCCTGCTGAACGATAAGTCCGGAATCAGCATGAAAGTGAATCCTTGCGCCGGCGTTTACATTTAGTGTTTTTCCAGTTGGGACAGATGCAAATCCGTAAACGACATAAGGTTTGACTTTTTCCCAAATAAATTCATTTCCATTATCGGGATGATTTTCTTCCAAACTTCGCCCGATTACCTGCGTAACATTTCCTTCTTCATTAAATCCGTAATCAACAAGTTCGTAAATACCGTTTTGGCGTTTTGGAAAGATAAAATAGGCATCCTGGATTAGCGTTACCAATTCAACTTTCTGGAAATTTGTTCCGCTTCCAAATAAAATCTGGTCAGTATATAAAAAGTCAGTCGGATTCGCTTCAGCTACATCTACCGTGGTTTCAATAAAGATGTAAAGGCTGTCTTTTGCAAGAAGTTCGACATTCTTGAAAATCTTATTATCGCCAATTCCGTTATTGTCGGCATCTTCTCCGGTCATTCCGTCAACGGTAATCCTGTACTTAGAATTCTCGCCTTTTCCCAGTTTTATTTCCGGAATTGAGATATTACTGCCACTATTATTGTACACTTTCAATGTATATGTGCTCGATCCGATATTGGTAAAAACCGTGTCCAGATAAACTGTATCTCTTGAAAAACCTAAATTTCCAACAGAAGGTTTAAAATCAAAATCACTTCTGCAGGAAGCCAACGAAATCAAGGTAATAATGAAAAGTACAATAGCAGAATTGCGCATAGGTCTTGTTTGAATTTCGGTAAAAATAGGCAATCAATTGATAATTGACAATTCATAATTGAAAATTGTCTAATGGTAATTGTTAAACGAAAAACAAAATGAAAAAGTATACATGGTTAATATGATGCTAATTGTGTATTATCGGTTATCCATTATCAATTGTAACTCTTACTTTTGTGAAAAATATAATTATGTCTTTCGATAAAGAAAAAATACTGTCACTTTGTAATAGTTTCGCTGATAAAACGCTTATGGGAACTCTCGAAATCGAATATATCGATGCAGGCGAAGATTTCCTGACCGCTAAAATGCCGGTCAACGAACGGGTACACCAGCCAATGGGATTGCTTCACGGCGGAGCAACTGTAGCATTGGCGGAAAGCGTTGGTAGCGCAGCATCCTTATTATTAGTAGATTTTGATAAATTTGAGGTGCGTGGCATTGAAATTTCTGCAAATCACTTAAAGAGCAAGCGTTCAGGAACGGTGTTCTGCACCGCCAAAATCATCCATAAAGGGCGTTCGCTTCATTTGTGGGAAATCAGGATTGTTGACGAAAACGATCAGCTGATTTCGCTTTGTAAACTAACCAACATGGTGCTTTCACGCCGAAATTAATGGAAAATATTTCATCAGCTATTTTTTTTGGGAAAGTACGGGAACATTTGTACAGGGAATTTCCGTTTGTAATTTATCGTAAGCCGGATTCTGAAAGGACGATCGGATTATTTCAAAACAATGCTGTTTCCAACGTAGTTTCGGATTTTTCAGAAAAAGGATATGTATTTGCGCCATTCAACGGAAATAAGGCTTTTGTAATTCCGGAAAATGATTCTGCTATATTTTCGTCGGAAATCTCAATCAATGCTTCTAAGAATAAAGTTGAATTCCCAATAAATGAAACTTCAAAATCCGGGCATTTGACATTGGTTCAAAAAGGAATCGATGCTATACAAAACCAACAATTTTCAAAAGTTGTTTTATCACGAAAAGAGATTGTAGAATTTGATGAATTTGATCTTGAAAATACATTCAAAACCCTTTTAGAATTATATCCGACCGCATTTTCGTATTGTTGGTTTCATCCCGAAACGGGTTTGTGGCTGGGAGCATTTTCAGAGCAATTGCTGAAAGTCAGACAAAATGAATTGCATACGATGTCGGTTGCCGGAACGCAAAAATGGCATGATGGTGATATTATCTGGCAAGAAAAGGAAAAAGAAGAACAGCAAATTGTAACCGATTTTATTGTCGAAAACCTGAGTTCTTTTTCTGATGGTATGTTGATATCAGAACCGTATACTTTAAAAGCGGGAAATATTGGTCATATAAAAACCGATATCAAAGCTAATTTAACGAGTGATACAAAACTCAGCAACATTATTTCTATTTTGCATCCAACGCCGGCTGTGTGCGGAATGCCAAAAGAAAAAGCGCGACAATTTATTACTGAAAACGAAAATTATGACCGTGAATTTTATTCTGGTTTTCACGGAGAACTGAATAAGGATTTCCTAACCGGAGTAAAGCAGACCGATTTATTTGTAAACCTGCGTTGCATGAAAATTGAAAATAATCAGGCAAGTTTATATATTGGAGGCGGAATCACAAAAGATAGTATTCCCGAAAACGAATGGGTAGAAACAGTTAATAAAGCACAAACAATGAAAAAAGTGCTTGCTCAAAATATAAAATTATGAAATTAGACATATTAGCTTTTGGCGCGCATCCTGACGATGTAGAATTAGGTTGTGGCGGAACACTTGCCAAAGAACATGCGCTGGGCAAAAAAATCGGAATCATCGATTTGACTCGAGGTGAACTCGGAACACGCGGAACAGCTGAAATAAGAGATCAGGAAGCTAAAAAGGCAGCTGAAATTTTAGGCGTTGAAATTCGGGAAAACCTGAAAATGCGCGATGGATTTTTTGTAAATGATAAGGCGCATCAGATGCAAATCATAAAAATACTGCGTAAATACCGTCCTGAAATCGTGATTTGCAATGCAATTGACGACCGTCATATCGATCATGGAAAAGGAAGCAAACTCGTTTCAGATGCGTGCTTTTTATCAGGATTGATTAAGATTGAAACTGAATTGGATGGCCAAAATCAGCAAGCGTGGCGACCAAAACTCGTATACCATTTCATTCAATGGAAAAATATCGAACCGGATTTTGTTGTCGATATTACGGGTTATCAGGACATTAAAGAAGCCGCAATTTTAGCCTACGGTTCTCAATTTTACAACCCGGATACCAATGAACCCGTAACACCAATCGCTACAAAAAACTTTCTGGAAAGCATTCATTATCGTTCGCAGGATTTAGGACGATTAGTAGGGACAGATTATGCGGAAGGCTTCACTGTTGAAAGGTATTTGGCCGTCAATAGTTTAGGAGATTTGATGTAATTTTTTGTTTTTTTTCTTTGGAAAAGAAAACTTTTGTAATATATTTGCAACCGCTAGCAAAATGGTGATTGTAGCTCAGCTGGTTAGAGCATCGGTTTGTGGTGCCGAGGGTCGCCGGTTCGAACCCGGTCATTCACCCAGAATTTAAAGCCTTGAGGAAACTCAGGGCTTTTTTTGTATTTGGAAAGTCCTAATTAAAACTTAATTGTAGGGATTTTCATCGCACAAATTTCTAAATTAGTGTAAACTAAAACTTAGAAACCATGTCACAATCCATATTTATCGGAAATAAAATTTCACTTCCAGCACTAAGAGATTATATCATAACGCACACTATTGATGCCGGCGATACATTGGTATTGAATGCGCAGGATTTTCGGACAATAATTGAGGAAATCAAAAATTCTGAAGATGAAATTCCGGATTTCCCTTTAACGATGTTAGGCGTTATAATTACGCAGGATTCGACTGATACAATCCCAATAGGGAAATTACAGATCGTTAAGAATGATGAGAATTATTAATAAAAAAGCCCTGAAATTTCAGGGCTTTTTTTGGTCTTATTTTCCGCTTTTGTCAACAACAATACGGTCTTTTCGATTGGCTAATTCCCATACTATCGAAAACGCTAATTTTGTTCGTTTTTCTACAAGATCAAACTCAATCTTTTCAACATCATCTGTTGGTTTGTGATAATCTTCATGAACACCGCTAAAAAGAAATACGGATGGAATTCCGTTTTTAGCAAAATTATAATGATCGGAACGATAGTAAAAACGATTTGGATCACTTGTCGTGTTGAACTTAAAATCGAGATTAATGTTTACGAATTTTTTGTTTGCGCTTTTGCAAATTACATCCAGATCGGTTGAAAGAAAATCAGATCCAATCACATATACATAGTTTCCGTCGTTTTTATGTTCATCATCACGTCTTCCAATCATGTCAATATTTACGTCTGCAACTGTATTTTTTAATGGAAATAATGGATTTTCAGAATAATACCTAGAGCCTAAAAGACCGTGCTCTTCACCTGTTACGTGCAAAATAAGGACCGAACGTTTTGGACCGTGGCCGTCTTTTTTTGCTTGCTGGAACGCCTGCGCGATTTCCATTAGCGCGACAGTTCCGGAACCATCATCATCGGCACCGTTGTACACTTCGCCGTTTTCGACGCCAACGTGATCGTAATGCGCGGATAGCACTACAATTTCGTCTGGTTTTTCAGAACCTTCAATGAATGCCCAGATATTTTCAGAATCAGGCAAGCCACCTTTTCTTTTGGAGTTTAAAAATTCGGATGGAACTTTTTGGTAATAATCGGAAGCGCCTTTCGGAAAAGCAACACCATCTTTTTTATATTGCTCAATTATATAATTACCAGCTTTTTTTTGTCCGGCTGAACCCGTTTCGCGTCCTTCCATTTCATCAGAAGCGATAATGATTAAGTGCTTCTTTAATTCACTTGATGTAATTGTATTTAAGTATTTCGTGGTAATTTGGTCTTTAGATATTGATTTTTGTCCTGAACAACTTGTCGCGATAATCGCAATTGCAATGATTGAGGTTATTTTTTTCATAATAATATATTAGTGCATTGTTAAAAGTGTGTAACCCATAATGGCAACCATCATAAATGACATCAGGATCACATTGATAAATAAAAGTCCGAGGCTTTTGATCAGCGATACAATTCGCGATTCACCATAAAAGCGATGGTGCGCTGGAAAAAAGTAATAAAACATCCACAAATATCCAACAAAGTGAATTATCATATTGAGAGGAATCGTGAACATGTTGGATCCAAATAAATGCAAAAATCCCTGTGTCAATTTTAAAATCAGACTTATCAGCAGCAGAAATGAAAAATAATGCAATGTAAAAATTCCATGATCAAAATAATACCAACGTTTTTTGCCATGAAAAACCCAAAGGAAAAATGCAAACATCGGCATGTAGATAAATAGGGCTTTAGGGAAATTATGCATCAGTGCTTCCTTAAATTTGTCCCACATTTCTTCTTTAGTATTGTGATCTCTTAGCTTAAAGAACTGCGTTTGCATTTTGTAAATGATATCCGGAACTTTATCATCTTCAGATCCGTATTTTTGTATCGAGTCGAGTTCCTTTTGATCTTTAAAACCCATATTAAACATTCCGCTTTCTTCCTTTTGAGCGGATTTTTCCATTTCCTTAATCATGTTGTCGGCAATTGGCTTTGGCAATGTACCGGCGTTTACCATCTCCTTGATTTTAATTACAGCAGGTTTTATAGAATCTCTCCATGCTATTTTTTTAAAATCAATCGAATCTTTAACAGTATTCGTTGAATCTTTAACCTCTATTGGAGAAGAATCCAAATCAGTAGTTGGTAATACAGCAAGTAAAAAGAATGTCACAAAACTTATAAATATATAAAGTCGTACAGGCGCTAAATAGGAGAGACGCTTACCGGAAAGATATTCTTTGGTTAATGCCGAAGGCTTGAAAAGTAAATTCCGGATGGTTTTCCAGAATGCATTTTCATAGTGCGTCAGATCTTCAAAAAAATGTATGAATAAATGGTGAAAAGTTTTTCTCGTGTTGGTATTTTCCTGACCACAATTTGGGCAATATCTATTTTCAACTACGTGTCTACAATTGAGACAGGTCTTGTCATCGCGAAGTTTTTCTTTTCCCATACAGAAACAATATTGGTAACATTTTTAGGTTAGGTTTATCAGGAGTTAAAACTAACAAAAAAAGCCAACTTCTGGTGTTATCAGCTAAATTATTTTAGTGTTTCGCGTAAAAAAATCAATAAGTTGTTCCATGAGCGGTTAGCGGCTTTTTCATTAAATGCAGCACCTTTTGAAGTATCGCTTCCGGCATACGGATCACTAAAAGCGTGAACTGCATTTGCATAATAAACCATTTGCCAATCTGCTTTTGACTCGCGCATTTCGGTTTGGAAAGCGGTTACTTCTGTTGCCGGAACATACGGATCATCGGCTCCATGCAATACTAAAACCTTAGCGGATAAAGGTTTGTTTTCTCTTTTGGGATCTTTTGCTAATCCGCCGTGAAACGAAACAACTCCTTTTACAGCCAATTCGCCACGAGCAGCTTCCAAGGCTCCTGTTCCGCCAAAACAATATCCAATCACAACAATGTTATTTGGATTTGCACCATATTTTATTAATTGTTCGAGTGCAAGTTTGATTCGCTTTTGATAATCAGCAAAATTTTCTTTGTAAAATCCAGCGATTTTACCAGCCTGAGCATCACCTTCAGGAACTTTTCCTTCCCCATAAATGTCAGCTATAAAGGCATAATAACCTAGATTTGATAATTTTTTCGCAACTTCTCTCGAGTGATTATCAATCCCTTTCCAAGCAGGCAAAATCAATATTCCCGGCTTAATTGGGTTTTCTCTTACCGGCGCAATGGCGAATCCGTTAAGTGTTTGTTTGGCATCGTTGTAAACAATTGGATTAAGTTGCGCTGAAGATTGTAGTGTAGCAACAACAAAAAGTATCGACAAAATTAGTTTTTTCATGTTTTTGAATTTTAAACAAATATCGCAAAAATGTAGATTATATATCAGGATTAAGAAATGTTTAGGAGATATTGAGGTTTTAAATGTTAATGTTTGAAATCGCTGAGGATTATTCGTTAAATATTCTTAATATTGCGCTTAGAAATGTCAATTTCCTTAATTTAATGTTTTTATTATAATTGTTTTTCTGCTTTTAGAAGAATTTTAATTTGAAAATATTCCAAATTTAAAAAAATGAAAATGAGAGAATGGAGTGAAAGAGTATGTTATCGTTTTTTTTGTACAGCACTTTTAATTTTAGTGTTTTTCCTGTATTTGTTGATTAAATAACGATTTCAGAAGGTTTCGATAGAAGCAACTTTCATAGAATAATGATATTTTTTACTACTGAATAGCAGTCTCTGCTCATACTAATCAGTTACAATTCCTTTTGTCTGCTAACAACTTCAACAGCAGAAAATGGTATATGCTTTTTGTTTATGGAAGTAACGTGTAACTTTATATCTTTGTTTTTTAATGATCAACCGATTTGAAAAACAAACTTTTATTTATACTCTTATTTACAGCTCATTTCACGTTTCCACAAAGCGAGAGCAGCTATGATTTTACAGACCTGAATACTGTAATGCGGAACAAAAATGTTTACGTCAAGAAAAAAGAAAAAAGCATCGCACTGCTCAAAAACACACTATCTTCAGATTTGACGCTGAATCAGGAATACAAATGCAACGAAAATCTATATAAGGAATATCGAAAATTTAAACTCGATTCTGCCATTTATTACGTTAAAAAAAACCTTCAGATTGCAAGTCTTCTCAATAGTAAAGAACTTGGCGATATGGCAAAAGTGCAACTTGCAAACCTTTATTCGTCATCAGGAAAATTCAGGGAATCAGAACAACTTTTATCCGGTTTGGATCGGAAAACATTATCTGCTAAAGTCATTCCGTCTTATTATGAGTTCTACAGCCAGTTTTTCGAACATTATAATACGGGTTCTTATATCGAAAATGTTGATAAATATCGGGATTCGCTTCTAAGCGTACTAGATCCAAACACTCCAAAGTACAAAATTTACCTCGCGCAAAAGTATTTACACCAAAATAATGTCGCACAAGCGCAAAATATTCTCGTCAATTTCCTAAATGAAAATAAGGACGAAAATTCAGATAAAGCGATGGTTGCCTATCTTTTGGGCTATGTTTACAGTATTCAAAAACGCCCGGACCTGCAAATGAAATATTTGATTATTTCTACGATTGCTGACATACGAAATTCTATTAAAGATAATGCTTCAATGCAAAATATGGCACTGATTTACTACCAAAATGGCGATATTGACAACGCTTATAAATGTACGAAATCGGCTATTGAAGATGCTATTTTTTGCAATGTGAAATTCCGGACACTTGAAATGTCAGAACTCTACACGATTATAAATACGGCTTATCTGGACAAAGAAGCAAAGCGAAAAGAACAGTTGAAGTTTTATCTGATATTGATCAGCATTCTTTCACTTTTCCTGATTATCGCTGTCGTGTATGTTTATAAACAGATGCGGAAAGTCTCGCGAATAAAGGAAAAACTTCATGTTGCAAGCCAGAAATTAGAAGAATTAAATAAGGATATTACAAATACAAATAACCAATTACATGAAACTAATTCGCATTTATCGGATGCAAATCATGTAAAGGAAGAATATATTGCGCACTTTTTTGACCTGTGTTCGACTTACATCAATAAGTTAGAAAGCTACCGAAAAAGTTTAAACAAAAAAGCGACTCAAAAAGAACATGAAGAATTGTTCAGAATGCTTAAATCGACTACTGTTGTTGACAATGAATTAGAAGAATTATACAAAACTTTCGATACAATTTTTTTAAATCTATATCCGACATTCATCAAGGATTTCAACGCATTACTTATAAAAGACGAACAAGTTGTACCAAAGCAAGGCGAATTATTAAATACAGAACTGCGCATTTTCGCATTGGTTCGACTTGGTATTACCGATAGCGTAAAGATTGCGGCTTTTTTGAGATATTCGTTAAGCACAATTTACAATTATCGGACTAAAGCAAGAAACAAAGCCGCGGTTTCAAGAGATGAATTTGAGGAAATGGTATCCAGAATTGGCATTATTTCCGGAAAATCGACATAATAATACTTCATCTCCACTACTTTTTTTAAGCTATTATTTTTATTAAAACATTGATTAGTAATAAATTAATATTTTTTTTTACTACTTTTTTATAGCAAAAATTTATGCGATACTATAACGATATAGTTTTGTAATAGAATCAATCTGCAAATTTTTTGTTTTTGGTTCTATTACTTCACTTTTATTGTCTTGAATATGAAAAAGTTATGCCTTTTAGTTTTTAGCTGTGCCTTGATGTCTGCAAATGCGCAGCAATCGCCTGATTTGAAGATGGATAAATTCATTTCCGATCTTATGAACAAAATGACGCTCGAAGAGAAAGTCGGCCAAATGAATCTTCCAAGTGAAGGTGATATTATCACGGGACTCAGTAAAAACAGTAACATCGGAGTCAAAATAAAAAAAGGTCAGGTCGGCGGAATGTTCAACATTAAAGGAGTCGATAAAATCCGTGAAATACAGCGAATCGCCGTTGAGGAAAGCCGCATGAAAATCCCGATGCTATTCGGAATGGACGTCGTTCACGGATATGAAACTGTTTTTCCAATTCCACTCGGATTATCAGCATCATGGGATTTGGCAGCTATTGAAGAATCGGCTCGCATTGCCGCAACTGAAGCAAGTGCAGACGGAATTTGCTGGACATTCAGTCCAATGGTCGATATCGCCAGAGATCCGCGTTGGGGAAGAGTTTCTGAAGGAAGCGGCGAAGATCCGTTTCTTGGCGGTCAAATCGCTAAAGCAATGGTTCGTGGCTATCAAGGAAAAGACAATTCATTTTCATTAAATACGAACATATTGGCCTGCGTAAAACATTTTGCGCTTTACGGAGCTGCCGAAGGAGGAAGAGATTACAATACTGTAGATATGAGCAGAGTTCGTATGTATAACGAATATTTATATCCATATAAAGCCGCAGTTGAAGCAGGCGTTGGAAGTTTAATGGCTTCATTTAACGTTATTGACGGAATTCCGGCACACGGAAATAAATGGCTCTTGACTGATCTTTTAAGAAATCAATGGCATTTTAATGGTTTTACTGTTGCGGATTATGGCGGGATTAGCGAAATGACAAATCACGGAATGGGAGATTTAAAAACCGTTTCAGAAATTGCATTAAAGGCTGGATTGGATATGGACATGGTAAGCGAAGGATTTTTATCGTCATTTACAAAATCCATTCAGGAAGGAAAAGTTATTCAAGCCCAAATTGACGCGGCTTGCCGAAAAGTACTGGAGGCAAAATACAAGCTCGGATTGTTTACGAATCCATACAAATACTGCGATGCCAAACGTGCTAAAAGTGACATTTACACTAATGAAAACCGCGCGGTTGCAAGGAAAATAGCAGCTGAAAGTTTTGTGCTTCTAAAAAATGAGAACAACCTTTTGCCATTATCCAAGAACAAAACAATAGCGGTTATCGGTCCATTGGGGAATTCACGCTCAAATATGCCCGGAACCTGGAGCGTTGCCGCAAAGCTTGATAAACCAGCAACAGTTGTCGAAGGATTACAATCGGTTGCCGGAAAAAACACAAAAATAACATACGCTAAAGGAAGTAATTTAACCGATGATGCTGCGCTTGAGACAAATTCTACAATGTTTGGGCGAAGCCTGAATCGCGATAATCGCACAAATGATGAACTTCTTAAAGAAGCTTTGAAAGCTGCCGAAAATGCGGATGTAATTGTTGCAACGTTAGGCGAATCTTCTGAAATGAGCGGCGAATCAAGTAGCCGTACCGATATCGGAATTCCGGATGTTCAACAACAACTTTTAAAGGAATTACTAAAAACAGGCAAACCGGTGGTTCTTGTTTTATTTACAGGCCGTCCGCTTACATTAGTTTGGGAACATGAAAACGTACCTGCGATCCTTAATGTTTGGTTTGGCGGAAGCGAAGCCGGAACTGCAATTGCCGATGTAGTGTTCGGCGACGTAAATCCAAGCGGAAAGCTTACCTCAACTTTCCCGCGTTCGGTTGCGCAAGTCCCTTTATACTACAATCATTTGAGTACCGGACGCCCGGCTTCTGACAAAAGTTTCGAGAAATTCAGAAGTAATTATCTCGATGAAAAAAATGCACCGCTATATCCGTTTGGCTTTGGGTTGAGCTACACGAAATTTTCGTACGGTGACATTAAGCTTAATTCAAATTCTATGGATGCTAACGGTGAAATCACGGCTAAAGTTTCAATTACAAACTCGGGCAAGGTTGACGGAAAAGAGATCGTGCAATTGTACATAAGAGATATTGTAGGAAGCATTTCCAGACCAGTTAAAGAACTTAAAGGTTTTCAGAAAATCCATCTTAAAGCCGGCGAAACAAAAACCGTCGAGTTTAAAATTACACCGGAAATATTAAAATTCTATAATTCCAACCTCGAGCATGTTGCCGAGCCAGGCGAATTTGAAGTTATGATTGGCGGTAGCAGCAACGATGTAAAATCGGAAAAATTCGAATTAAAATAATCATCAAATCAAGAAATATGAATAAAATCCTAAAATCAGTTTCCGTTGTATTGTTACTTATTGCGAGCAACGTAACGGCGCAAAAAAGCCCGGTTTATCTCGATAATCAAAAACCAATCAAGGATCGTGTTGAAGATGCGCTGAAGCGTATGACACTCGAGGAAAAAATAGCGATGATCCACGCGCAGTCAAAATTCAGTTCGCCGGGAGTTCCACGTCTTGACATTCCTGAAAACTGGATGACTGACGGACCGCACGGGATTCGTCCGGAAGTTTTATGGGATGAATGGTCACAAGCGGGCTGGACGAACGATTCCTGCATTGCTTTCCCGGCATTAACGGCATTATCCGCAACATGGAATAAGGAAATGGCGCTGCTTTACGGAAAATCGATTGGCGAGGAAGCGCGTTACAGAAACAAAAATGTTTTGTTAGGTCCCGGCGTAAATATCTATCGCTCGCCTTTAAACGGACGTAATTTTGAATATATGGGAGAAGATCCTTTCCTGGCTTCAAAAATGGTTGTTCCCTATATTCAGGGCGTTCAGCAAAACGGAGTGGCAACCTGCGTCAAGCATTTTGCGTTGAACAATCAGGAAACAAACCGCCATGCCGTTAACGTAAAAGTTGATGATCGTGCATTATATGAAATTTATCTTCCTGCGTTTAAGGCTGCTGTTCAGGAAGGAAAAACCTGGGCAATTATGGGTGCTTACAATAAGTATAAAGGCCAGCAAGCCTGCCATAATCAATATTTGCTGAACGATATTTTAAAAGGCGAATGGGGATTTGAAGGCGTTGTAGTTGCCGATTGGGGCGGCGTGCATAATACTCGTGAGGCGATTTTCAACGGAATGGATTTGGAATTCGGGACATGGACAGACGGTCTGAATTGGGGAACCAGCAATGCTTACGACAATTATTACCTCGCTAAACCCTATTTGAATTTAATCAAATCAGGTGAAGTTGGGACAAAAGAACTCGATGATAAAGTCCGCAGAATCCTTCGTTTATCATTCTTAACAACAATGGCAAAAGACAGACCGTTTGGATCATTTGGCACAAAAGAACATGCCGATGCCGGACGAAAAATTGCCGAAGAAGGAATTGTGTTATTGCAGAACAAAAATAATATCCTTCCGATCAATATCAGCAAAATCAAGAAGATTGCAGTGATCGGAGAAAATGCAATCAAGATGATGACTGTTGGTGGCGGAAGTTCTTCTCTAAAAGCAAAATATGAAATTTCTTCACTTGATGGATTAAAGAATAAGATTGGATCACAGGCCGAAATAAAATATGCCCGTGGTTATGTTGGCGATGCAAGCGGAAATTACAATGGCGTGGTTTCTGGCCAGGATTTAACAGAGAAACGTTCGGCTGCCGAGCTAACACGCGAAGCTATTGAAATCTCTAAAAGTGCAGATATTGTACTTTTTGTGGGCGGACTCAACAAAAGTGATAATCAAGATTCAGAAGGAAATGACCGTTTAAGCCTTGATTTGCCTTACAACCAGGATGCTTTGATTCGTGAAATACTGAAAGTCAACAAAAATATCGTCTTTATAAATGTATCCGGAAATGCTGTTGCAATGCCGTGGGTAAATGATGTTCCCGGAATCGTACAAGCTTGGTTTCTGGGATCTGAAGCCGGAAATGCCATCGCATCGGTTTTGGTTGGAGATGTAAATCCGTCCGGGAAACTCACGTTTACATTTCCGGTAAAATTGCAGGATAACGGCGCGCATGCTCTTGGCGAATTTCCAGGAAAAGAGGAAGTATCATATAATGAAGGAATTTTTGTCGGCTATCGTTGGGCAGATAAGCAGAAAATCAAGCCATTGTTTAGTTTTGGTCACGGATTGAGCTATACGACTTTTCAATATGGAAAAATTTCAAGCGATAAAACACAAATGACAGAATCGGATAAAATTTCCTTTTCAATCAACGTGAAAAATACCGGAACAAGAGAAGGTTTAGAAGTGGTACAGCTTTACATCACCGATTTAAAATCTTCAGTTGAACGTCCTGTAAAAGAACTTAAAGGATTCGAAAAAATCAGCCTTAAACCGGGCGAAGAGAAAACTGTAACTTTTACAATTGATAAAACTGCGTTGAGCTTTTTTGATGCCGACAAGCACGATTGGGTTGCTGAACCAGGTGATTTTGAAGCCAGAATCGGCGCATCATCAACAGCAATAAAAAGCACTTTTAAGTTTACTTTGAAATAAAGATATGCTTCTGCCTTTTGTCTGAAATCCATCAAGTTTTTTGGTTTACTTTTTTGTTTTTTTACAGATTTAGGCGGAAGCATTATTTAATCTTAGCAATTCATAAAACGACATTCGTTTCCGGAATATTCTAATTGCAAAGTCGGATGCTGAACATGGTGTTTCTTCAGAAGCTGCAATGCTGCCTGCATAATAGTTTCCAGTAAATGTGAGTTCGTTTTGTGAATTACGATATGCAGCGTTCCAACATTGAAATTCCCGTCAAGGCTCCAGACATGAAGATCATGAATGCTTTCAATTCCTTCAATAGCCTTAATTTCATCCGATAATTGTTGGATATTCACGCTTTTCGGGATTGCCTGCAAAAGTACTTTTGACGCATCGATCAAATTGCTAATGGCATTATATCCGATGAAAATCGCAATTCCAACCGCCAGCATTGGGTCAATCCAATTCCAGCCTGTAAAATAGAGTAGGACAGATCCTATCAAAACTGCGACCCAGCCCAAAACATCTTCAAGCAAATGCAGCATAATTGCTTTTGTGTTGTGATTATGCGAATGATCGTCGTCATGTTCACTCTCATCTTCATGATGATGGTTTTTATCCTTCGATTTCTTAATGCGCAGAAATGCAAATCCATTGATTGTTAATCCAAGAACCGCCAATAAAAACATTCCGGTGCTATTAACTGTTTGCGGTGTAATAAATGAATGTATTGCATTGATAATCATAAGACTGGCTCCGGCTAAAAGCATGACTGACATTATAATAGCTGATAATAATGAAAATCTTTTATAGCCATAAGAATAATTTTGAGTTCGTTTTTTGCCTGAAATTTTTTCGATCAGAACAGCAATTCCAATAGCCAATGCATCCATGAAATCATGAAACGCGTCGGCCATGATAGCGGATGAATTCGTATAAATTCCACCCGAAAATTCAATTCCGGAGAAAATAAGATTCAGCCAGAAAGCGAGCGTCAACCCTTTGCTTGCTGAATGTTGGTGTGAATGATTGTGTGCCATATGTAATAATTTAAATATCTCGGAAGAGTAAACGTAATTTGGCGATGCGTTCCTGAAAACGAATTGCAAAAAACTAAACTTCGTCTAACGATTTGCGTTGGTTGGAACGAATATTTTTAAAATGACTCGGCGATAAACCGGTGACTTTTTTAAACTGATTACTCAAATGCGCGCTGCTCGAATAGTGAAGCTGATCGGCGATTTCGGTTAATGAAAGTTCATCATAGGCCAATAATTCTTTTACCTTTTCTATTTTTTGAGCGATAAAATATTTTTCAATCGTAATGCCTTCGACTTCTGAAAAAAGATTCGATAAGAAAAAATAATCATGATATACATTTCGGCTCAGGTAATCGGAAAGTGTGGTGTTTAATTGGCTATTTTGCTGATGGACAAGTTCAATTATCAGGGATTTTACTTTTTCGATGTATTTACTTTTCTTGTCATCAATAAGTTCGAAGCCAAGTTTTTCAAATACGGATGTTATTTGATCCTTTTGCCCGTATTGCAATTCTTGTGAAAGTGTAACTTCGCCCAAATCAATAGTTTCGGGATGAATTCCTAATTTCTCCAGTTCGGATTTTACAATCATTTTACAGCGATTGCAAACCATGTTTTTTATGTAAAGTTTCATTGCTCCGGAATTAATCAAATACGAAATTACTTCAATTAATCAAATACGAAATTACTTCTAAATTACGGCAAAAATCATAATTCCGCTCATTATAATCATGATCGCATCTTCAATAATTGTAACCGTGCTCATTGGCAAGTTGAAAACCGCACCAAGACACGCACATTGGATTTTCTGCCTGTTTAAAACCGACTGCAAAACTCCGATGATGCTGATAGACATTACGGCAAAAGTGACCAGATTTGTAATCAACGGACTAAAATTAATGAGATTTGCTAATCCAATGCCGAATTCTATAAACGCATAAAGGTATGCCCAAATCGGAAAACGTCGTGCTACAACATCATACATGACATAACTTTCTGCAAATCCTTTAAGATTGAGCATTTTAAAAAAGGAAAATACAAGGAAAAATCCAGCCATGAAATGACGCATCCATTGCATAAAATCGAAAGTATCGTTTTTTACTTGCACTAAGAGTGAAACAATTGTAATGTAAAAAAATATAAGTAAAATTGGCGAATAGGTCTGAAACCAACTTCCCGCCGGCTCAGAAATTTCAACTGTGTTTTGTGCTGTAATTTGATATTTGCTGTCACGACCACCAAGTGCATCCTGAAAATCTGATGTTGCAATGTGATCGTCCATAGTAATAATGGCGGAATTCCCGATTTTTGAAACTTCAACGGCTGTTACATTTTTCACAGCTAGTAATAATGATTCCACTTTGATCTCACAACTTCCACACGTCATTCCGGTTAACTGATAAGTATGTTTCATAAACTTTATATTGATCTGCAAAGTTCAGACATTTGTCGTAATATAATTTGCACAATCTTGGGAGTGATTTGCAGGATTTTAGTAATGTTTGGAAGGCATCAGTAAAACCGACGGTAATTTTGTCAGAATTAACCGCTACGATTGAAAGAATTACTATGTTATTTAAAATTAATTACGCTAACTTTACGATACACAATGCAAAATCATGCAAAACCCAGATATAAATCCTCTTAAAATAAATGATGAAGAACAGGATGTAAATACTAAACATTCGGCTGATGGCATTTATAAGAGAAAAAATCCGCGTCCGAACGCATCAACCTTAGAAAAACTCTATCAGAAAATGGTTGAGGAAGTAAGTGATTATGCAATACTTCTTCTGGATACGAATGGAACTATTTTAAACTGGAATCCGGGAGTTCAAAACATTAAAGGTTATTCAGAAAGCGAAATAATTGGTAAGAATTTCCGGGTATTTTATACCTCTGATGATCGAAAAAACCAGCTTCCTGAAAAATTACTCGACAGCGCACTGCAAAACGGAAGAGCATCACAGGAAGGCTGGCGCGTAAAAAAAGACGGCAGTACATTTTGGGGTTCCATTGTTATTACTGCACTTCATGATAATGGCAGGAACGTAATCGGATTTTCAAAAGTAACGCGCGATCTTACAGAACGTAAAAAGTCAGAAGAAAGAATGGAGCGATATACATCAGAGCTTCAATACCAAAATGAACTTCTTAGGCAAAGTGAAGAACGTTACCACAGAATGATCGCCGAAGTTGAAGATTATGCGATAATACTACTCGACATTAACGGCAATATTCTAAATTGGAACAAAGGAGCAGAGAACATCAAAGGATACAAAGACACTGAAATTCTTGGAAAAAGTTTTAAGCAGTTTTACAGACTGTCCGATCAGCAAATCCAGCTTCCGGAGCAGCTTTTGAATGAAGCCGTCAAAAATAACAAAGCGACACATGAAGGCTGGCGCGTGCGAAAGGATGGAACCGAATTTTGGGGAAACATCGTTATAACTGCGCTTCATAATGAAGAAGGAAAAATTACCGGATTTTCTAAAGTGACACGCGATCTGACACAAAAAAAGCATTTTGAAGACCTGATATTACTGCAGAATAAGCAGCTTGAAGAATACGCATATGTAGCTTCACACGATCTTCAGGAGCCGTTGCGTAAAATAATGTTATTCAGTGATTTGCTTGAAAAAAATCTTGATAATAAGGAAATTGCTACGCAATATCTTAATAAAATAAACGTGTCGAGTAGTAGAATGACAAATCTCATCAAAGGCGTACTTCAATATTCACAGACAACTGAAAATAAATCGCTTATGTCAGCTGTGGATCTCAATGGTATTATTAAAGAAATTGAATCGGATTTCGATATGTTGCTGCAGGAAAAAAACGGAAAAATCATATACGAAAAGTTACCGGCAGTTTACGGAATACAAATGCAAATGCACCAATTATTCTCAAACCTGATTAGCAATGCGATTAAATTCAATGACCAAATTCCGCACATTTATATTACTGCAACCGTTGAGGAGGTTAACGGAAAAAGTTTTGCAAAAATAAAAATCTCTGATAATGGGGTTGGTTTTGAACCTGAATATACTGATAAAATATTTAAGATGTTTCACAGGCTTCATGCTACGGCAACCGGAACCGGAATTGGTCTCGCGCTTTGCAAACGGATTGTTGACGGACACGGCGGAACCATAAACGCATTGAGCAATCCAGGAAAGGGAACCATTTTTGAAGTTTTGCTTCCGTCGAATCAGATGTAAAAATCAATCATTTACTTCATCAGTGACAATAACAATAAAAGCAAAACGTTTTTCATGTTTTGGATTGGTATGCAAACCCAAAAATAACATTATTCTGATACAAAAAGTTACAACTGAAATTTAAGTTGTGTAAAATCAGAATTTTAGAATGAAAACTATCTTTTTTGTTTTAATGTGCTGATGTTTTTTTCAGTCATTTCGAGTTCTTTTGTCAACGAAATTTTACAGGACTCTTTTCCTTTCTTGATGAGTACGTTAGTCAGGATAATGTCTGTAGTTCTTGGCGCAGAGTAGATCACGACTTTCCATGAACGCACGAAATCAAGTCGGGAGTGGGTATCAGCGTGCTTTTGTAGCGTTTCATCAGATAAAAGCTCCAGTTTGTCAATTGCGTTGTATAAGCGATTTTTATGGAGTTCTAATTTTTGTATTTGTATTTGCGGGGTATCTGTTTTTTTCAGGAGTGTTTTCATATAAGACAAAATTACGAATTTATTTTCGTAGTTTAAATTTTGTGCTGAAGAAGAATTTACACTTTATGGAAAAGCTAAATCCTGTTAGTATTATCAGCATTTAATTTCTCGAGAATAATTCCGGGTAAATCATTTATTTGTACCAATGTCAACGGTTTTTCAAGGAATTCTATTTTTGGATTATCCTGAAACTTTTCCTGTTCATTTGGATTGATTGTAGTCGAGATTATGAAAATATGCATTGACTGTGCAATATCTTTCGCGATAAGGTTTTCTACAACTTCAGTACCGGTTAATATTGGCATGTACATATCGATCAGCAACAAATCCGGTGCATGGTCCAGCCCGTTTAGAGTTTCTAATGTTTCGAGTCCTGATTTATGACAGCCAATTATTTCGAAGTTTTTATGACTTTCAAACAAGAATTTCATATACTCTAAATCGTCGGGATCGTCATCGGCAATTATGATACGCAGTGGAGTGCTTATTTTCATGTTGTTTCGTAAGATGATTATTCAAAATTCTATAAAAAAAGGGAATTTCGTTTTATTAAATTTCATCCGGAAGTTATACGATTTGCCAGTTATAAAAAAACGGCCGTAATGATTAGATTACAGCCGTTTTTTGAAAATGTTAGAATTGCTTATTTCACAATTAGTTTTTTAGTTACGAATTTATTCCCAACATGTACCTTTACAAGGTAAAGGCCACTTGAAAGATTTTCGATATGGACGTTATTCTGATTGGTTTGAAGCACTTTATTTCCTAATACAGAATAAATTTCGATAGATGAAATCGCTTCAGATTTTGAATCGAAATATACCATTCCGCTTGCCGGATTCGGATACATCATAATTGATCCGTTTAATGATGGATCTTCAACGCCTAAATTACAATCATTTCCTACAGTGTACGTGAAATATTTGGTAGTAGCCAAACCTCCTGCAAACGCAAATTTAACTCCGTAACTGATCGTTGCTCCCGGAATTTGCCCCGAAATGGTTTTAGCAAACGTAAGTCCGGAAACGTTCGGCATTTGACTTTCAGAAAATGGAGCTTGCTGCCGTAAATAAGCGATCACGCCAACTTTATCGGTATCGAGCATTTCAAAAGTGATGGTAACATCAGTTCCGTTTGTTGCGAAATTATAGCTATATCCAGTTGAAAATGTTCCTTCCAGAGCTTCCGAGCTAACGCCCGAACATTCTGTATTGGTATCGGCAAGCGTTGTAGCCTGTAGTACAATTGGATTGTTGGCTGCTGTATTTCCGCTGGCATCTTTTGCGGTTATCGTAAATGTGTAAGCAGTTGAAGGCGATAAATTATTGATAATTAAAGGTTGCTGAGTTCCGGAAACTCCGGTAACAGACGCATTTCCTGAACCATACGCAACGCTGTAAATCACGCTTCCGGAATCATCTGATCCGTTGAGCAATAATTGTACTGACGTAGAAGTAATTGTTCCTGTTGAAGCGGTGAAATCAAACGGAGAAGTTGTGTCACCGCCGGCTTCGCAATTATCACCAACCACATAACTGATGTACTTTGTTACAGAAAGCCCGCCAGCATACGCAAATTTCACAGCATAACTGATTGTTGCGCCCGGAGTTTGCCCGGAGATCGTTTTAGAGAATGTAAGTCCGGAAACGTTTTGCATTTGCGTTTCCAAAAACGGTGTTTGTTTCCATAAATAGGCTACAACGCCAACTTTATCCGTATCGAGCATTTCAAAAGTTATTTTCACATCAGTTCCTGTAGTTTGGAAAGAATAATTATATCCGGTAGAGAATTCTCCTTCTGTCGCCACAGAACTTGTTCCGGAACACGATGTACTAATGTCTGCCAAAGTAGTTGCCTGCAGGATTATCGGATTGTTTGCTGCTGTATTTCCAACTGCGTCGCTTGCGGTAACACTAAATGTGTAAGCCGTTTGCGGTGTTAATGTATTGATGATTACGGATTTTTGAGCTCCGGAAAGTCCAGTTGCTGATACAGATTCTGATCCATAAGAAACATTATAAACGACAGTGCCTGAATTGTCTGTTGCGTTCAAAAGTAATTGAACCGTGGTTGCTGTAATTGTACCAACCGTTGCGGTAAAATTAGTTGGAGCAGTTGTATCAGCCGGAGTTGGTTCGCAGTTATCGCCAACAACATAAGTAATGTATTTGGTTACGGATTGTCCTCCGTTGTAAGCGAATTTAGCAGCATAGCTTAACGTAGTTCCGGTTGTCTGTCCGCTAAGAACCTTTGAAAAAGTCAGTCCGGAAACATTATCCATTTGTGTTTCAGAGAACGGACTTTGCTGCCATAAATACGCTACAACGCCGACTTTATCGGTGTCAAGTAATTTAAAAGTAACGGTGACAATGCTTCCGACAGTTTCGAATTTGGCTTCATATCCGATGGAAAAAGTACCTTGTTGCGCCTGATTTGATGTTTCCGTACATGACATTAATGCAGAAACTGTAATGTTCACTGCTTGTGAAGTACCTTGTCCGCTACCATTGTCGGTTGCAACGGCTGTAATGCTGTGCGTTCCAACAGGCGCATTTGTCCAGTCGAATGTATATGGTGCAGTAGTATCTTCACCAATTTTAACTGTACCATTGTAAAATTCAACTAAAGCAATATCGCCATCCAGATCTGCGGCTGAAGCGCTTATAGAAACTGTTGCTCCCTGAACATAAGACGCTCCGCTTGCCGGCGTCGTTATAGAAATTGAAGGATTAGAATTCCCGCTGGCAGAAACAAGAATAAGTACTTCATCGCTGGCAGAATATGTCCCATCGCTTACGGTTAACTTCACTTTATAAACTCCTAACACTAAATTCGAAACATTTGGCGAAACAGCTGTAATATCATTAAATGTAATTGTGCTTGGACCGTAAACCTGTTCCCAATTATAAGTTATGGCTTGTCCTTCAGGATCGTTACTAAGAGTACCATTTAAAACTGCTGTTGATGCTGGTAAAACCACTACAACATTTGCGCCTGCATTTGCAACCGGCGGCATAAATGCTAGAGGCGATGCGTAAGCAAAATCCATTTTGCCGAGATTAAATTCACCATTGGCTACAGCTATTCTAAGAATGTGCTCTCCCTGTGTCAATGCTACATTACTTACAACTTTATTCACCCAATTGCCCCAATCGCCCGTGTATGGCAAAGTAACATTTGGACTAACGGTTGTTCCGTCAATCTCAAAATGAAAAGGCCCGCCGCCGCTTGTATTTCCAGATGCATAGCGTAATGTTACATTATACAATCCGGAAGTTTGTACATTGATCGTATATTCCATCCATTCTCCTGCGGCAATCCAGCCAACTGTCGGGCCTTCCTGCGCGTCTGTTGCGGCATCTACATATTCGTTCGTTCTGTAATTCCCTTCGTTATTCTGCGATGCGTCATTGTAGGAAATTCCTTGTCCAACGCCGCCTTCAAACGCATCATAATTACCAGCTTGTATTATTCCCGGAATTTGGAATGGTGTACTCAAGAATGGAACCTGTTCACCAACCTGTACAGCGATGATATTAGTCATGCTGAATTGAGCACCAACAAACACTTTCGCATACATTCTGTGGATTCCTAAAGCTAAATTTCCTGCAGTGATTTCATAAGGCGCTGTTGTATCTTCACCAATTGCTGTTTCGCCGTCAAAGAACTGCACTTTTGTTATTCCGCTTCCGGTAACTGCGGTTGTAAGATTTACGCTTCCGCCGGGATATGCCTGATAGAAATTAGCAGATAAAACTCCCGTTGCATCAACGTCTCTGCTTGTAGCCATCTGACGAGCAGGAACAATGAGGTTATAACCATCAGAAAATGAAACGGTAATTGGCGAATTGGAATAATTATGCGCGACGTAAGTAGTAACTCCGTTATCTATGAACGAAGCGGCAATCGGATAATTTGCTGTTACATTCGTATTTACGCGTCCAAGTGCATTCATAGCGTGCAACCAATGATAGGTTTGAGCATCAGATATTCCGAATTTCAAGCCTCTGTTCGGATACGAATCATAAAGATCAATGGCGGCCTGCGGATTTATAAAAGACAAATATTGCCAATAGGTGTCATGCCACAAATTTGGATTTGCTTCGTTGCTTAAAATTCCGGTTTTTACTGAAATCTCATTCCATAATGATTGCGCATACGTTGTATTATGTCCTAAATACAATGAACCTCCGTGAATCGGATACATTTCTATTCCATACGCTGCAGCGATATCTCCGGTCCAAAAGGTTTGGTTATCATAGCCATTTCCCCAAATTCGTGACGCTATGCTAAATCCGTAGCCCGGTTTAAAAGTCCTGTGATTGATGTCGAACCAATATTCTTCAATAGCAGTTTGCTCAGTTGTATAGATATAAATTCCGAGATCCCTGATTGCATTATTTTGCGTAATTGTTCCCCAATGGATCAACGACGATGCAAACTGCATGCTTTCAGAAGTAGATTCCTGATCGTTTCCAAACGGAAAAGTAGCAAAACCATTTGCCCAGCTATGTCCGGCGTATGGACTGAAATTTCGTAAATACGGAAAAAGAGCATCATTTCGATCTGTTGAAGCAGCATCGCGAATCATAAGATTGATCATTGGTCCCCATTGCGCAGACCAGCCAGGCTCAAATTGTTCCATAAAAGCCGCGGCGTGAATAAAATATCCCCAGTGAAAATGATGGTCATTGATGTTATTATCCTGACCATGTCCAGCCGGATAACCGATTAGTGTTGACCAGTTATTGTTGTAATAAAATAAGAAAGCAACTTCACCGGAATCAGCCTTTAGCCAATCTTCAAGTCGCTCTTTTATAGTTGCTACCATTTTGTTTCTGGCTTCGGTATCGCCCATTTCATCGGCAATCCGGGCAGTTTGGATCAAGCGGTTCATGACTTGTCCTTCGTTGTAAGAATCTGTCCATGTTGCCAATCCGTCATTTTCAATCTGTGCGATTTTAGCGTCAAGTTTTGCCGGATTAAATCCAGCGCTGTAATTATCAAGATATGGAAGCGTCGGAAGTATGCCTTTGAACGTATTTTGCACTGTAAAAGTATTACCGTCCAATGTCTTGATTTGGCCTCTTATAGAACCATAACTGTACGCATTTGGCTGCGCCGAGCCAGGAGCTAAATTAGCCCATTGATGCGGTAATAATCCAAGTAATACATTGGTTTCTGTGCCTTCTTTTACATCTGTCGTAACATTAAAAACAGTAGTTAACTTTGAAGTACTTTCGTTATATGTCCATGTTGAGGTTGTATTCGTCGGAAAAACATAAGCATATTTTTTGTATTCATTCGCCGCTGCAGAAACGCTGCTGGCATTTGGCGGAAGATACGCAATTGACCAGTAATTTTTTCCGTTTAGGGTAGAAGTATATGTCGTTCCGGTTTGTGACCACGTACTTCCCATTGGCGCATAAACTGCAAAATCAGCACCTTGATGTGAATTCGTAACAACAAGCATCTCGTTGGATATCAGAACTGTACCTTCCGTGATTTTTACCGAAGCAACATCTGAAGCAGTTTTCGAAAAGTAAATGAAAGGCATTCCGATTCCGGCTGTTGCTCCAAAAGAATGCGTTCCATTAGTCCAATTCATACTCACTGTCCAATCAGAATAATCTGAAACAGTTGATTGCGCAGCATTTAATCCTGTAACGCCGACTGTAATTGGCAGCGCATCATCCAAAGGCTGGCTGCTTCCGTTTGGCGTTGAGGTCGGCACAATATAACTTACAACAAGTCCGTCGTTAACGGTGCGTAATGCTAATGGATAATTAAATAAATTATTTGCGTGGTTTTGCTTAACTAAAGCCGACCACCAATCGTTTGTTGGTACAGGTTTGCCAAGTGCATTTCCACTGAGTTGTGGTGTTCCGGATGGAAACCCGTTTCGTCCGGCTGAATCGGTTCCCGGAAATGCAGTTGTGTAGCTTCCGTTGCCAACAGCGGTAATTTGTGCGCTGGCAATCTGCATTGTAATCATTGTAATAAGTACAATTAATGATTTAATGCTTTTTTGGTAATTTTTCATCATTATAATTTTGGTTTCCGCTAATATAATGTGATTTTTTTACGACATACGTAATCTCATTGTATCTATAAACCATACAAATTGAATATTAATGAGGCTTTCTACACTATTTTACCTATACTTTACCAATACAAAAATCAGATAAAGATCCTTTTTCGCAATGAGAATCGGTCTTCAAAAGTAAATGCTTAAAACTTTAAATTTATGCTTAAATGAACAGGCTGGATTTGTTTGTAGGCAATAATCTCTCATTTTATTACGGAAACCTTATCAGCTATACTATGTCAATTATTGTATAATATCGTAAATTTGCAGAACACCAATTCTTTATTATGAGTAAATGTGAGCAATGTATCGTAAGGGAATTTAGTTCGTTAAAAACATTAACTAAAGAAGAACTTCTGCACATGTCCGATTGCAAGACCGCAAAGCTATTCAAGAAAGGCGAGACGATTTTTGAAGAAGGAGAACATGTAAACGGTGTTTTTTGTATCAAAGACGGCGTTTGCAAAATCACGAAGTTGAGCGCCAACGGTAAGGACCAGATTGTTCGTTTGGTAAAAAAAGGCGAGCTTTTAGGCCAGAGATCAATGATTAGCGATGAACCAGCGAATCTTTCGGCAGTTGCATTACAGGACATGCAGGTTTGTTTTGTTCCCAAAAATGACATTATCGGATTTTTGAACCAGAATAATAAATTTTCGATGAGCATGATGAAAACCATGTGCGGCGATCTTAAAGAAGCCGACGAGATCATGGTTGACATGGCACAGAAAACCGTCAGGGAACGACTTGCGCATACGCTTTTATATCTTGAAGATACGTTCGGGACAAATGCGGATCATACGCTCAAATTACAGCTTTCACGCGAAGAAATAGCGAGTATGATTGCCACCGCAACGGAAAGCTGTATTAGGCTGTTATCCGAATTCAATAAGCTGGGATTGATTAAAATCGACGGAAAAAAAATAGCCATTTTAGATAAGGCGAAACTTCAGTCGATCGCAAATTTATAGTAGAAAAAAGATCTTAAGTGATTTAAAAGATGCTCCAGGTCACGCAAAAAGGGCTTCAGGTCACGCAAAGAATACTCCAGGTCATGCAAAAAGGGCTTCAGGTCACGCAAAGAATACTCCAGGTCATGCAAAAAGGGCTTCAGGTCACGCAAAGAATGCTCCAGGTCATGCAAAAAAGGCTCCAGGTCACGCAAAGAATACTCCAGGTCATGCAATAAGGGCTTCAGGTCACGCAAAGAATGCTCCAAGTCATGCAAAAAGACGTCAGGTCATGCAAAGAATGCTTCAGGTCATGCAAAGAATACTCCAGGTCATGCAAAAAGACGTCAGGATTTCAATTTACTAATCCGGTACAAATCGTGCCTTCTGTCTTTCAGGATCCTGACGCTGCCGTGTTCATGCAATTTCTTGAGAAGGTCAATATCAACGTCAACGATAAGTGTCATTTCAGTATTTGGAGTAGCTTCGCCCTTGATTCCGTTGCTTGGAAATGCAAAATCCGACGGTGTAAAAACCGCTGTCTGCGCATATTGAATATCCATATTATTAACGCCGGGCAAGTTACCTACGCAGCCGGCAATTGCAACATAGCATTCGTTTTCAATGGCTCTTGCCTGAGCGCAGTGTTTTACGCGAGTATAGCCGTTTTGCGTGTCTGTAAGAAAAGGAACAAACAGAATGTCCATTCCTTCATCTGCCATCAGGCGTGAAAGTTCCGGAAATTCGACATCGTAACAGATCATGATGCCAATTTTCCCACAATCGGTATCAAAAGTCCGGATTTCAGAACCGCCTTTCATTCCCCAATACAGTACTTCGTTCGGCGTAATATGGATTTTGGTGTACATTTCAGAAGTTCCATCGCGTTTGCAAAGAAATCCAACGTTATAGAGATTTCCATTCTCTAAATACGGCATGCTTCCCGTGATGATATTGATATTGTAGGAAATGGCGAGTTCCTGAAACCGCTTGCGGATAGGCTCACAATATTGTGCAATTTCCCTGATGGCATCGGCTTCGGAAAGATGGTTAAAATCGGCCATTAAAGGCGCAATGAACAGTTCCGGGAAAAGGGCAAAATCACTTCCATACCCAGAAACTACATCCACAAAAAATTCGCATTGCTCAAAAAGCGCTTCGAGATTGGGTAACGGACGCATTTGCCATTGCACAAGTCCAAGGCGGATTACGCTTTTTCGCACGTTTATCAACTGCGGACTTTTGTCATAATATATATTGTTCCATTCCAGCAACACGGCATAATCCTGCGAGCCGGTATCGCCAATAAGATAATTTTTCATCACCCTGATTACGTGAAAATCATTGCTAAGCTGAAAAGACAAAACCGGATCGTATAATTCTTTCTGGCGAACTTTGTCAATATATTCTTTCGGGGACATTTCATCGGCGTGTTTTGTAAAATTCGGGATGCGCCCTGCAAAAACAATTGCTGTAAGATTGAGCTGTTCGCATAATTCCTTACGCGTATCATACAATCTTCGACCAAGGCGCAATCCTCTGAAATCGGGATGGATGAATACATCAATTCCGTATAAGACGTCGCCTGATGGATTGTGAGTTGAGAACGTATAATTACCGGTAATCTCTGCATAATTATGATTTTCAATCACTTGCTCCGTATTGACAATCAATGATAATGCTGAACCCACAACTTTATTATCCACTAATATTACTAGCTGGCCTTCTGGGAAAATATCAAGAAGTTTCCGGATATGATGCTCTTTCCAGTGCGAACCGTCCATTTCGCTGTAGGCTTCGACCATTGAGTTTTTAAGTTCGTTGTAATCTTCAATGCGCAGGTTGCGCAGCTCCACTTTATTAATTTCGGAACGCATAGTATTATGTAAAGGTTAGAAATATATTGAGAATTAATGCCGAAGCATTACGGCCAGGTTTACAAATATAAAAAAAAGAAGCCAGTAGTAAGCCGATCCTTGATTGTGTTTTTTGGTTTTTAAGATATTGATTCCCGGATTTAAACATCGCAGAAAAAGCGCAGGAAATGTTCCAATAAAAAAAGCCTTAAATTTCGTTAAGGCTTTAAATACGATAGAATATCTTAGTTGAAATGTTGCGTAATATAGCCAATAAGGCTTTCATCGCTCATTTTATTTGAGGTGCTATCCGATGCTGATGCGTTTTTGTACTGCGGTGTTTCAGACAGAAATTTTATGAACTGTTCTTGTATTTGACCGGTTCCGGTAATATGAATTTGTTCTACATTAGGCATAATCGCTGCAATGTGCTTGAAGTATTTTTGCGTTAGTGCAGCTTCCTGATTATTCGATGCGTTTTCATTCGAGTTGTTATCCGGCCCTGAATTTTTAACATGGCCAAGCACTATAAACGTTTCTTCATTATTTTCTTTTCCTACGATTGTAGCATTGTGCGAATCCATCCAAACCCCAAACTGCTTTTTGTTTTTAGCTGACATAATTTTACTTTTTCTAAAGGTAAACTTTCAGAAAGCGAAACGCCGGTTTTTGGGTTAAGATTGTGATACGCGAGCGATGGAAAATTTATTTAGCGGCCATTCCTTCGATTTATGAAATGAATTTTGAGTTGACAAAGTGAAAATAGTTAGTGTAAATTCTGTAAAGTTTGAAATTTCACAGTTGAACCAAAATTAATCTTTTAAATTCACGTCGATTGAAATTGATTCTTCCAGTAATTTATGAACCGGGCATTTGTGTGCAATTTCTACAAGGCGTTCCCGCTGTTTTTCATCTAAATTTCCAAACAAGCGAATGTTCATGACCATATTTGCTGCAATCCCGGGCTGATTTTCAAAATCTACATTTATCATTGCTTCATCTAATTCCCATTTTTTCCTGTCGGCATACATTCGCAGTGTTATTGCGGTACAAGAAGCCAGCGACGATGCCAATAGTTCTGATGGCGTGAAACCAAGGTTTTTGCCGCCCATGTCAATCGGCTCGTCTGCGATTACGGTTTTTTCGCCAGAAACAATTTGGGTTTTATAATTTTCTTTTTGTATTGATGCAACTACTGATATCATTTTTTCGGTTTAAAATTAGTCTGATCGGGAAGCGGAACAAATTCGGTTTCGCCCGGAACTTTTGGAAAACGCTGATCTAGCCATCGCTTTTTCGCATCTTCGATCATTTCACTTGACGAAGCTACGAAATTCCAGTAAATTTGGCGCTCTTCGGCGAAAGCTTCGCCACCAAAAATATAAACAGTGGTATTTTCTGCCATTGTAAATTCGCATAGCTTACTGTTGTTAGCGATTAAAATGTGTTTCGGATCGTAAGTATTTCCTTCGCTTTCAATTGTACCTTCCAAAATATACAATGCACTTTCTCCAAATAAATCATCGCCTAAATTGACTTTTTGTGCATTGGTACTTTTTAATTCGATGAAGTAAAGCGGACTGTAAACTGGAACTGCCGATTTTTTTCCGAAAGCTTCGCCGGCAATCAATTTATACGAAATTCCGTCTTTTTGCCAATGCGGAATTTCATTTTCAGTTATGTGAAAAAATGAAGGTTCCATTTGCTCAAGATGCTTTGGAAGCGCAACCCAAATCTGTAATCCGTGCATTGTTTTTATCGCATTTCGCAAATAATCCGGTGTACGCTCAGAATGTGAGATTCCCGCTCCGGCTGTCATCCAATTTACTTCTCCAGGCTTTATTTCGATCTCGCTACCAAGGCTGTCACGGTGCATAATACTTCCTTCAAACAAATAGGTAAGCGTTGATAATCCTATGTGCGGATGTGGCGGAACATCAAAATTCTCGGTTTCAGAAAGCGTTTCGGGGCCCATGTGATCGATAAATGCAAAAGGTCCAACCATTCTTTTTTCGCGGAAAGGCAATAATCTTCCAACCATGAAATTTCCGACAAGGCTCGGTCTTTCTTCAATGATGAGTTTGATGTTTGACATAAAATGTTTGTTTAGGAAAGTTTCAAAGTTACTGTTATTCGTAAGAATTTCCAACACAAAATATCATTCAAAAACACTCATAAATTCTATTTAATAATAACTTTAACGCTTTTGCATCCTGTTTTTTCGTTACTTTTGCGGAACTTTTAAAAATCATAATTTTCCAATCAAATGGATAAAAAAATAGTTTCTTTTTTAGCTTCGTTCTTTTTTTCAACCCGTTTAATGGCCGTTTTATTCATAGGTTACGCTTTCGCCATGGCAAGGGGAACATTTATTGAAGACCAATACAATACCGATACCGCAAGAATCTGGATTTATAATGCCTGGTGGTTTGAAGCGATTCACGTTTTTTTTCTGATAAACTTCTTTGGAAATATCAAACGCTACCAACTTTACAAAAAAGAAAAATGGGCTACATTAATGCTGCATCTTTCCTTTATATTAATCATTTCAGGAGCTTTCATTACGCGTTACATCAGTTATGAAGGCATGATGCCCATCCGCGAAGGCGCATCTACAAACCAAATGTTTTCTGACAAAACCTATCTCACGGTTTTTGTTGATGGCGTTTATAACGGAGAAATGAAACGAAAAACCGTAGAAAAATCACTATTGCTTTCGCCGGTTACCAACAATAGTTTTTCGATCAAGGATAATTTTGATAAAATCCCGTTTGAAATTTCTTACTCGGAATTTATCATGAATGCCAAAGAAACCATCAAAAGTGATAAAGACGGCGTTGATTATTTGAAAATCGTTGAATCCGGAGATGGAACACGTCATGAACATTTCCTTAAATCAGGCGAAGTCCAGAACATTCACAATTTATTATTCGCGCTGAATAAAGAAACCAAAGGAGCGATCAACATTAATACGCAAGGTTTAGAATATACGATTTCGGCGCCATTTGAAGGAGATTTCATGCGAATGGCCGATAAATTTCAGGGAAAAGTAACAAAAGATACGGTTCAGAAACTGATGATGCGCTCATTGTATAATCTTGGTGGAAGCCAGTTTGTTTTTCCCGAAGCAGCAATCAAAGGTAAAATAGCATACGAATCCAACAATGATTTTAAAGATAAAATTACCGATGATGCTTTGATTGTAAAAGTGAGTAACGAAGGACAGGAAAAACTAATTACGTTAACGGGTTCTAAAGGGAAAATGGGCGAGCCACAATCGTTTAAACTTGGAAATCTTGAATACACATTATCATATGGAAGCAAGGTTTATACATTGCCCTTCAGTCTTCATTTGAATGATTTCATCGCCAAAAAATATCCGGGAACAGAGAAAAGCTACTCGTCTTTTGAAAGTAAAGTCACGGTTCAAGACGGAACTGAAAAATTCGACGCACACATTTACATGAATAATGTACTCGATCATAAAGGTTTTCGTTTTTTTCAGGCAAATTTTGATCCGGATGAAAAAGGAACCGTATTATCTGTAAATCATGATTTCTGGGGAACCTGGGTAACCTATATTGGTTATTTTATGCTGTTCTTTTCAATGATGGCGATTCTTTTTGATAAGAACACGCGCTTTGCAGATCTTAAGAAAAAACTTGAAAACGTTCAGAAAAAGAAAGCAAAACTGACAGCGATGCTGCTCCTTCTTTTTGGATTAAGCGGATTTTCACAGGAACATAAACATCAAACGCTTACAGAACCACAAATTGATTCTATTTTAGGTAAAAATACTGTTTCTGAAAATCAGGCGAATCAGTTTGGCCGTCTTGTAATTCAGGATGATGGCGGAAGGATGAAGCCAATTAATACGTTTTCATCGGAACTTTTGCGTAAAGTCAGTAAAAAAGATACTTACAAGCACATGAATTCCGATCAGGTGTTTTTGTCAATGACGCAATATCCGAGATTGTGGTTTGAAGTGCCGCTGATTTATCTCAATAAAGGAAATGACAGCATCCGAAAAATTATCGGCGTTGGAAAAGAGGAGAAATATGCACGATTCCGACAGTTTTTTGATGATATGGGGAATTACAAACTTTCTCCATTTTTAGAAGCTGCGTATAAATCGTCTATGCCAAACAAATTTGAAACGGATTTTATTGATGCTGATAAAAAAGTAAATCTACTGAATTCGGCGTTAAGCGGAAGTATTTTGAAGATTTTCCCGGTTCCGAATGACAAGGGAAATAAATGGGTTTCGTTCTTAGAATTAACGCACTCAACAAGTACTTCGCTGGATACAATTAAACTTGCATTACCGGCTTATTTGAATGCTTTGGCTAAAGCTGCGCAGACAAATGATTATGGACCGGCAACTAAATTCGTGGACGGGATTCATTCGTATCAGATAAAATTCGGAGGAACCGTACATCCCGGCGATGATAGAATTTCTTCTGAAATCCTCTACAACAAATATGATGTTTTCAAAAATTTATTTTGGTTATACATGATGTTTGGATCTTTAATGCTGATTTTTACGATTGCAAATATTTTAGCGAATAAGAAAGCTTTACGATACATTATCAACGGAATGCATATTATAATTGGAGTGCTTTTCGGAATTCATACTTTAGGACTCATTGCACGTTGGTATATTTCAGGCCACGCACCTTGGAGTGATGCTTATGAATCTATGATTTATGTTGCTTGGGCAACTATGTTTTTTACATTGGCTTTTGACAGAAAATCAAAGCTAACAGTAGCTTCAGGAACTTTCGTAGCTTCAATGATACTGATGATTGCGCACTGGAACTGGATGGACCCGGCAATCGCCAATTTACAGCCGGTTTTAAATTCCTATTGGCTGATGATTCATGTTGCCGTAATTGTAGGCAGTTATGGACCATTAACCTTAGCGATGGTTTTGGGAGTTGTGTCATTGATACTGATGTTGTTTACCAATAAAAACAACAAGGAAAAAATGAAGCTGCACATAAAGGAAATTACATACATTAATGAAATGGCAATGACGATTGGCTTGATAATGCTAACGATAGGAAACTTTCTTGGCGGACAATGGGCAAATGAAAGCTGGGGACGTTATTGGGGCTGGGATCCAAAAGAAACATGGGCGTTAATCAGTATTATGATTTATGCATTCGTAATCCACGCGCGTTTTGTACCACTTTTCAGAAGCAAATGGGTGTTTAATCTGATGAGCATAATGGCATACTATTCGATTATGATGACTTATTTCGGAGTCAATTTTTACCTTACCGGATTACATTCTTACGCAAGTGGAGATCGAGTTGTGACACCAGTTGAATTTTATTATTCGTTGGGAATATTATCAGTATTGGGATTGTTTTCCTTCTTTCAACATCGCAAGCATTTAAGATAATAAACGATTGAATTAATTCAAATTTAGTTTCTTACTATCTTTAATAAAAAAGGTTCAACAAATAATGTTGAACCTTTTTTAATTTAGAGATTGTTCTAAAAGAAATGTAAAAAAGTAAAAGTGCCCCTCGACTGCGCTCGGGACGACAAATTGTTGAACGGAACAATTATCTTGATAAGTATAGACTACTTTTACGACTGTAGTTGTCATGCCGAGTGCAGTCGAGGCATCTCAAACCACTCTAATAAATTTAAAGATATTTGATTGTTAAGAAGATACTGCTCCTAAAGTATATAATTGCGCCATAGTTGGTGATGCGCTTCCACCGGCTGGCTCGAGTGTAATTCCGAAGGCCTGCGCGTTCGAAGTTCCTTGTACAGCAAATATTTTGTTGTCATTTCCAGCAAAATTTTCCAATAATCCGATGCTTGTTGGTGTAAGCGCCGGACTCAATAATAACGACCAAACCTGATAAACCATGCCTTCCGGTGGATCAGGAAGTCCGCTGGCATCAATATAAACAGTTTGCGCTTCTTTATTCCAGTACACTTTTGCTTTTGCATCCGGAGCAACAGTTTGTCCGGCAAGCGGTACAATCGTATTATTTTCATCACGAATGACCGCTAAAACCGTTTCTGTATTTTGGTTTTTCAATTGCAAACCGTTAAGGTCTTTTTTTAGTTTTGAATTTTCGGTTTCAGCAACAGCATTCAGGTCATTTGCAGAATTAAGCTCGGTATATAAATAGCCGGCTCCCAATAAAAACACTACAGCAGCGGCCCAGCCTAAATAGGAACCAAAACTGCTTTTTGATTTCAGTTCGATCGTTTTACCGTGTTTCAATAAAAGCTTCTCCCTGATTTTTTCATAATTTTCAGCTGATAAATAAGGCGACATGCTATACGATAAGCTAATTACCGCTTTTTCTATTGATAAAATTTCATCTCGAACTTGTTGATGCTGTTCTGCCATTCGGATAACTTCGTCGGTTTCAGTCTCAGATGTTACTCCGAATACATAAAGCTCGAGTATTCCTGTTTCGATAAATTGGTTTATTTCCATTTATACTTGTAATAAGTTTCTTAAATCTCCGATGCAATTTCTGTTTTGTGTTTTAACGGTTCCAAGCGGAATTTCCAGTTCTTCTGAAGCTTCCTGCTGCGTATAACCTTTAAAAAACAATAAATCTATAATCTTGATGCATTTTGGTTTCAGCTTTTTTACAAACTCCCGAATCCCGATTGAGTCAATCTTATTATTGAGTTTATTGCTGTCATCAAGTAAATGTACGAAATTGTCTGCCGATGAGTTTTTCAAATGATTATTATATCCTTTTGAGCGAAGTTTGTCAATCGAAGTATTTCTGGCAATATTTAAAATCCATGTAAAAAAACGACCCTTACTTTCGTTATAGCTTTCTATATTCTTCCAAATTTTTACAAAAACTTCCTGTAAAACATCTTCAGCTTCTTCTTTATCTTTAACAAGGTTATAAATTATTCCATATAAATTTTTGGAATACATATCATATAAAATCGTAAATGCCTTGTCATCTTTCTTTAAAATTAAAGGGAGTAATTCTTCCTGAGTCATTGACTTTATTTTAAGTGTTCTTTCAAAGTTATGAATTTAACTAGTATAAATCGGTCGAATAATTTAAATTACTGAAAAAAACTATTAAAAATCAATCCAAAATTATAGAGAATGATATCGGTTCAAGCCTCTGTAGTGAAATTACGTATAATGTTACTCTACAAAATACACTTTCTTAATCTTGCCGTTTTCAATGTGATAAATTGCAGTTGCATCTACATATTCATTTGCGAAACGCACATATTCTTTATCGATTACAATATTTCCCTGGACAATTCTAGCTTTTAATTCGCAATGCAGGTTAGGGGTTTTGTCAAACATTTCCGAATAGCTTTTGCGCATTCCTTCTTTACCTTTTCCTAATAATTTGTCCGGATACAAATAAACTTCAACATCGTCGGCATATGGTTCAAGAAACGCTTCAATATTCCTGTAATTGTAGCCATTAAGTTGCCGCTGTACAAGTATTTCAGGCGTGTCTTGCAGTAGTTTTTCGGGCGTAAATGCAATTCCTTTATTGATAACAGTATTGATTTTGGACAGGTTTGAAATATCAGTTACCGGATTTTGATCTAATAAAATAAGGTTTGCCTTTTTACCTTTCGTCACCGAGCCAAATTCATTTTCTTTCCCCAATACTTTCGCACCATTTAGGGTGGAAGCAATGATAATCTGCCAATTGTCCATACCGCTTTTTTTCATTGCCTGTAATTCTGCTGCATACGAAGAGGCATGAAGCGTACCTATATTTCCTGCATCAGTTCCGGTAGCGATAATGACTCCGGCATCAGAAAGTATCTTGAGATTTGCCATTGTAATTGCATCGGCTTTTTCCAGTTCTGTAATTCTGCCGGATGCCATTTTTTTGTATCGGTTCACTCTTGTAGTGTCAGATAAATGCTTTAAATCGGTCAATGTACCCAATTGAAACGCATCAGCGTTTAAAAATTCATCAGTAGTGAAAGGAAGGTCCTGATGAAATGTATGGATGTAAGAACCGTGTACAATCAACGTCGGGCAAAGAACCGTTTTATTCTTTTTTAGCAACGCCACAAAATCAGGCTTGATGATTTCATCTTCGACGCTGTGCACCAGGAAATCGGCACCATTTTCAACAGCGAGTTGTGCAGTAAGTCTTTCTGTCGCGTGGACGGCTACTTTTAGATTGTGTTTATGAGCTTCATCGATAGTGGCTTTTATGATTGGTAAGTTTTTTCGAGCGCTGGCTTCAGGGTCCAGTCCGTCGTTTCCGGCGATGTACCAAATCTTGATGAAATCAGGACGTAACGGTAATTGGTTCTGAACCGATTTGATTCCGTCCTCAACAGTTTTTACAAGATTAAAAGGCTCATCATCTTTGAGGTTTAAATACACTTCGGGTTCATAAGTGGTAGCTAATGGTCCGGTCATGTAAACGGCAGGAGCAAAGTCTTTGTCTTTAAATTGCTCTTTTTGCCTGAGGAAATTATAGGTTGAGCCAACGTCAATCAGCGTGGTTATTCCGTTTTGTAAATAACGGCGTAATTTATCTTCCATTGATGTATTGGCAGAATGGATTTCGTTTTTATACGGCTTGAATTCCTGAAGATCAATTACGTCGGGACGTGTATACAAACCTCCATTCTGGAAAAAATGTACATGAGCGTCTACAAGTCCGGGTGCAACAAATTTTCCGGTTCCGTCTATTACTGTTGCGTTTGCGGGAATCTTGACTTTTTTTGCCGATTGAATGTTTGAAATTTTGTCATTTGTTATTTCAATCGTCCGGTTATTCAGCAGTTTTTTTGTGGTTACATCTACTATTGTAGTATTGGTAATGTAGGTTTGGGAAAAGGCAGGACAGCATACCGCAAGCAAGCCAACTAAAAGGATTTTTCGTGTAATCATTTGATTTAGTTTTGGTTTGGATTGTGAAAATACAATTTTTCCTGTTATATTTCACAACAGCAAATTATCGATTTAAAACTTTTCTGGTGTTTTCAGTGCCAAAAGCAAATAAAAACCCAGACACTATCTATTGCCTGGGTCGAATCAAAAATCTAAAATTAACAAAATTACTTTTTTATAAGCCTGCGAGTAGCGGTTTTTCCGGCAGATTCTATATTAACGAGATAAACGCCAGCCTGTAATTTGGAAACCGAAATAGGAGCAGTACTATTTTTTGGATTTGACGCCATAACTTTTTGTCCTAATATATTGTATATCGAAATTGCATCAATTGCTTGGGCAGAAGTTATAACAATGTTATCATTTGTTGGATTTGGAGAAATACTGAATGTCAATAATTTATCATCTTTTACTGACATTACCTGTTCAACTGAAGCATAAATGTTATCAACTGCAAAATCATTAGGAAGCCCAGCAGTTGATCCTGTAATATTACTTCTCAAAACAAAAATTTCCGTTATGTTCGTAAGGCTGAAAGCTGCTGATTCCGGAACGAAATCTGCTATCGGAATCGACAGGAAATGCCATTGGTTGTCATTGTTAAAACCATAACTTCCTGCTGTTGCATCAATAAGCACTTTCGCAGTTACACTTGCTCCGCCTCTCATACGGATGTAAAACGGTGCCGCTGAAGAGGTTTTAATCGCCACGTTATAGTACGAAAATGCCGATAAATTTACGGAAGCATCACTTGTATTTGCAGCATTTCTCGGAAACATAATAGCGTGATAGTACGAGCTGGTGCCATTAAATGTAAAGAGGTAGCTTTTCGTCCCTTCATATGGCGCAGTGGTAGATTCGGTTTGGGCAAAGCCTTGTCCGTTACTGAACCTAAGCGAATTTACTCCGGCTTCAATTGTCGGATCTTCAGTATAAATGGCAAAAGTGTTTTGTGCATTTACACAAACAGAAAGCATTAAAAATGCGATAAGCGTAATTTTTTTCATAATAAATTGGTTTAAATGATTAATACTCCAAATTTCAATGATCTCGTTTTTAATAGGGAATACAATAGTCCTTTAATAGGGTGTCAATTGTTCTTCCTGATTGTAATCGCAAATAAATCACGTAATTAGTCGATGACTTCGAATTTTATCATCTGCTCATTAACGATTACAAAAAAATCACCGGACTCTAAATGCCTGTTGCCAAAACTATCGAGGTAACTCAAATCGCGCATCGGATCAATCTCGAATTTATAGGTTGTTTTTTCGCCTGATTTGATGAACTGCTTTTCAAAATGCTTCAGTTCTTTCATCGGACGGGAAATTGTTGCAAACGGATCTTTTATAAACCACAGCACAGCTTCTTTTCCATCGGCATTTCCGATATTGGCAACTTCAACTTCAGCTGTCAGTTTTTCATTTTTCCTGATTTTTGATGCTGATAATTTTACGGTGGAATATTCATAATTCGTATAACTCAAACCATGCCCGAACCAATACAATGGATCACGCGGAATATCCTGGTAATGTCCGAGTTTTGGGCGTGCCGATTCACGCATATTGTAGTACATCGGGATTTGCCCTGTTGTCTGCGGAAAAGTTATTGATAATTTCCCTGATGGATTTCTTCTTCCCGAAAGAATTCCGGCGACAGCAGAACCTGCTGTGGTTCCCGGTTGCCATATTTCAACTACGGCGTCAGCCATTGTATTCAGTCGAATCAATTCTAATGGTCGTCCGCTGGAAAGCATCAAAATAATCGGCTTTCCGGCTTTTTGTAATTCGGCCACAAGATCTTCCTGTATTTTTGGCAATGCGATTGTAGAACGCGAACCGTTTTCTCCGCTCCAGTCTCTTTTTTCACCCAGGAATATAATTACGGCATCCGATTTTTGAGCAGCCGCCAAAGCATCGGCAAAACCGCTTTTATCATCACCGTCAAAATCGCAACCTAAAGCATAATGAAGGTTTGCCTTGTTTTTGAATTCCTTTTGCAAGCCTTCATAAATGGTTTCCACATCTTCAGGTCGTCCCATTCCTTCCCAAAAACCCATAATGTGAATGGAATCTTTTACCATTGGGCCAATGATAGCGAGGTTTTTATATTTTGACGTAATCGGTAATGTCTTCTTTTCATTTTTAAGCAATACCATTGATTCGGCGGCGAGTTCTTCGGCAGCTTTTAAATAATCGGGCAGGAGGTAGCGCTTCTTTTCGGGAACGACATCGACGTACGGATTTTCAAAAAGCCCGAGTTTCATTTTTACGCGAAGGATTCTGCGTACCGCTTCATCGATTGACGCCATAGGGACTTTTCCTTCGGCAACCAATTCGGGTAGGAAATCGATATACGCATTGTCAACCATATCCATCTCAACACCGGCCATAAATGATTTTTGCGAAGCTTCCTTTATATCTTTAGCAACACTTTGTTCGACTAAATTCCGAACCGAACCCCAGTCGGAAACTACAAAACCGTCATGTCTCCATTTTTTCTTGAGCACTTCGGTAAGCGTATAATAATTAGCCGAAGCGGGTACGCCCGAAATATCGTTAAAACCACTCATTACCGTTGCCGCGCCCGCTTTGATCCCGGCTTCAAACGGCGGCATAAACGTTTCCCAAAGTGTCTGGTTTGAAATGTCGCTGTAGCGATAATCCCGTCCGCCTTCCGACAAGCTGTATCCGATGTAATGTTTCAGGCAAGCTGCAATTGTATATTTATCGGCTAAATTTTTGCCCTGATAACCCTGAATGGCTGCCACGGCAAAAGCAGAATTCGCATACGTATCTTCTCCGTATCCTTCCGAAACTCGTCCCCAACGCGCGTCTCTTGCAACATCAACCATTGGTGAAAACGTCCAGTCGAGTCCGGAAAGCCAGCTTTCCTTAGCGGTAATAGCGGAAGTTTGTTTTACCAATTCGGTATTCCAGGAACATGCTTGCGCAAGCGGAATCGGGAAAATCGTTCGATAACCGTGAATAGCGTCAAATCCGAAAATAATCGGAATTCCCAAACGTGATTCGGTCATGGCTTTTTTCTGGATCTGGTTTCGGTATTCCGGGTTAGTGCTTCGGTATAAAAGCGATCCGATTTCGGCATTGACCTCTTTCATCTTTTCGCCAATATTGTTCGGATTTGCGTTCTTTCCGTATGTCCACTGGTTCATTTGCATGATCTTCTCTTCAAGATTCATCAGGCTTATAAGGTTTTCGATGCGGTCTTCAATCGGTGCATTTTTGTCCTTATAAAGCGATTTTTTGTTTTGTGCCGATAGTGATGAAATCGAAAGTACTAAAAGTGAAATTGTAATAAATGTATTTTTCATTTTGATGCGTAAAGGGTAATTTTTTCCGGAAATTCTGTTTTATTTCTTCGTATCCAAATACTGGATAAGTTCATACGTATGATCATTCAGCAACTTCATGTTTTCGATTAAAGGCGTATAATGATTGTAGTTACTGTCGATAATTCCTTTGTTGGAATCACGGTTTGAATAATCGGTTTTCAGGTTTTCGGGATCGTTATCCTGATACCTAAACCAATGCCAGCCCACGCAGGACTTGCTTTTCAGTAATTCGATTATGAAATTTTGGTAGAAATAACCGCGATCCAATTGCGTTGGAACATTCCAGCCTGCGCCGGTTTTGTTTGGCAATCCTGAATCTTCACCTTTTGAATACCATTCTGTAATTATGAAAGGCTTTCCGGACCATTTTTCCCAATCTGTCAGGATAGATTGTACGGGTTCCCATTTTCTGTAATGGTTGATGGAAATTACATCCATATACTTTCCGGCGATTTCAAATATTTTCGGATTGTCTAATTCGTCGGGTTCCTGATTGAAACGGCAACCTAAATACAGATGATTTGAGTCGTATTTCCTAACCGCATCGGAAACTTTTTTAAGATATGTTTCAAAATAAAAAGCTGTAAATTCCTGACGGTCTTCCTCGGTAATATCTTCAATTGAGGCATTTTTGCCTTTTCGGGTGTCGAGCCATTTTTTTGCAGCGATGTAACCGGCTTCTTCTTTTCCTAAATTTTTAAGATGGCGGTCTAAAGCGTCGTCAACCCACGGCAATTCATTGTCGGTAAAGTAACCTAAAAGGAATTTATCGTTTTTGTATTTTGCTATTTTAGAAACTTCTTTTTCCACATGCTCGTCAAATTCAGGGTCGAAAACCATTGCAAGGTCGAATCGGAAACCCTGCCATCCGGCCTGCTCATATTTTCCGCCGAATTTTTTGATGTGCTCTCTTTTGTAAGATCCCATTGGACTTACAATCACAGTATAAACCAGCGGATTTTTAGTTTCACGTAATAAATCGACATTTGACCATGCGCCGGTTCCGTTGAAACCTTGTTTTTTCAAATAATCACTTTCTGTGGATACCCAGTTTTTTGGTGTTTGGTATTTGGATTTCAGCGCTTTTTCCTGATTTTCGGATGTTCCCGGACTGAAAACTGCGACACCTTTGTGAATGAATGGATTTCCATCAGGATCGATGATCCACCAGCGATCGCCTCTTTTTTCTGTTCTGAAAAATCCGGTAGCTTTTGACGGATTGACTTTCCAGCCGCCGTATGCATTTGTTACAGGATCTTTCGAGTATTTGAAATCAGGAAGCTTATCGATGGTTTTTGCGGTATAGGATTTCCAGATTGAGTCATCGGCGTTTTTTCGTGCCATGACCTGATGGTAATTCTCAGAAGATATATTTTCGTTTGGATTTTTCTGACTGTGGGCAGTCAGGCTTATCAATCCAATAATAAAATATGTTTTTAAAGTTCCGGATAGGGCAGTAGGCTTTGTTTTCATTTGGTAAAATTTAATCATCCAAAGATTGAAATTTACTACAGCGTGAAAGGTTTTAAAAATTCTTATATGAGGGTTGATTTGTCTTTTCGGGATTTTAAGGAGTTTTCGGATGTTTTTCAGACACCGCTTTATATTTGAAAATGAATGTTTTAAGCCAGAAATGTGATATATCAAAAAAAGCCACCCATTACAGGTAGCTTTTCTGAAACAAAAAGTCAACTAAAATTACTTTAACTCGAATTCGCCTTCTAATAAATCATTAGAGTTTGTTCCGACAAATACTTTAAACATTCCGGGCTCGACCAGGTAATTACCATCATTATCATAAAATCCGAGTTCTGCTTCGGTAAGTGTAAAATGGATGGTTTTTGTTTCTCCCTTTTTGAAATCGGCGAGTTCAAAACCTTTTAATTCTTTTACAGGTCTTGATAAGCTTCCAACTACGTCCCTGATGTACAATTGAACGACTTCTTTTCCGTCGAAATTTCCGGTGTTTGTAACGTTTACAGAAACTTTTACAGGTTCGCCTTTTACAAATGAAGTCTTATTAATTTTGAGGTTTTCGTATTTGAATGTGGTGTAGCTCAATCCATGGCCAAACGCAAACAAAGGTGTTTTTTCAACATCGGAGTAATGCGACCAGAATACATTTTTATCACTGTCGACAGGTCTTCCGGTGCTGTGATTGTTGTAGTAAATCGGAATTTGCCCAACATTTCTCGGAAACGACATTGGTAACTTCCCACTCGGATTATAATCGCCGTAAAGAACCTGCGCGATTGCATTTCCGGTTTGTGTACCGAGCTGCCAGGCTTCGACAATTGCAGGGATTTTTTCGGCTGCCCATGGAATTGTAAGCGGACGCCCGTTGTTTAAAACCAATACAATATTCGGGTTTACCTTGTAAATTTCTTCGAGCAATTCCTGCTGGTTACCCGGAAGATCAAGATTTGTCCTGCTTCGTCCTTCACCGCTTTGAAAACCGTGTTCGCCCAAAACCATTACGATAACATCGGCGTTTTTGGCTGCTGTTTTCGCAGCATCGAATCCACTTTTATCTGTTGTGTTGAATACAACTTCCTGTAAAAAAGTTGTTTTTCCGATAGTGACATCAGTACCTTTTTCGTAAGTCAGCTGGTTTCCTTTGTATTGTTGCATTCCTTCAAGGACGGAAACGGCTGTGTTGTCCTGCGCCGCGATACGCCAGCTTCCCAGAGGACTGTTTTTATCATTTGCCAGTGCGCCGATAAGCGCGATCTTTTGACCGGATTTTTTTAACGGAAGCAGATTGTTTTCATTTTTCAGCAAAACGATTGATTTTTTAGCCATGTCGAGAACGCCGTCGTTGTTTGCTTTGTTTCCGATGGTTGCTTTTTCGCGCTTTTCATCGCAATATTTATACGGATCGTCAAATAATCCCAACTCGAATTTTACTTTTAAGATGCGTCGTACGGCATCGTCTATTAATGCAACATCTACTTTTTTATCCTGAACAAGTTTTACCAGTTCGCTTACATACAAATGCGATTCCATGTCCATATCTGATCCGGCTTTTACCGCTTTTTCCACAGCATCGGCGCCGTTTTTAGCAAAACCGTGCGTAATCATTTCACGAACAGACGCCCAGTCGGAAACTACAAATCCTTCGAATTTCCATTTTCCTTTCAGGATGTCCCTTTGAAGGAAACTATTTCCCGTTGCCGGAATTCCGTTCAATATATTAAAAGCGTTCATCATCGTAAGAACACCGGCATCTTTAGCCGCTTTGAATGGAGGCAGAACGACATTGTAAAGCGTTGAATTACTGATGTCGACTGTATTGTAATCCCGACCGGATTCGGCAAATCCATATGCGGCAAAATGTTTGGCGCAGGCTGCGATTGTATTGTTAGCAGACAGATCTTCACCCTGAAAACCTTTTACTCTTGCTGCTGCGATTTTACTTCCGAGGTACGGATCTTCGCCGGCGCCTTCCATAACGCGTCCCCAGCGTGCATCGCGTGAAATATCTACGTTAGGTCCGAATGTCCAGTTGATTCCCGATGCCGAAGCTTCATCAGCAGCAATTGCTGCCGATTTTTTTATTGCTTCCAAATCCCAGCTTGCGGCTTCGGCCAAAGGAATCGGGCTTAATGTTTTGTATCCGTGGATTACATCGAAACCGATAATCAGCGGAATTCCGAGACGGGTTTCCTCGACAGCTATTTTCTGTACGGCGCGTACTTCTTTAGTTCCGCGTACGGTTAGCATCGAGCCAACCCAACCTTTGCGAAGATGCTCATATTTTAATGCCGATGAGCCGCCTTTTGGAGCCGGTCCGGTTACGTCCCAAAAACCATTGTACTGGTTCATTTGACCGACTTTTTCTTCGAGAGTCATTTCATTCATTAACAATGTAACGCGTTGCTCGATTGTTTTTTTACTGTCTAAATGCGGTTTCTTTTGCGCATGCATTGAGATCACAAATAGTGAAAATAATCCGGTGATTATGGTTTTATTTTTCATTTATATTGATTTAGATTAGGAATTTCATAGTATTAAAAAACCGTGAAGCGAGTCACTCCACGGTCTTTCGTGATCGAAAACCATTCAAATATTTTTAGTCAACAGAGTAGTAAATGTCATCCACATACCATTGGAAAGCACCGGGAGTGCCACTGTAATTTGCATAATCGGCATCGTCAGTCCGTAGTACAAGACATGCTACAATTTTATCTTTATTTGGAGTAATATCAGGGCCGTTACCATCTCTCTTGAAGTCAGTCATCGGAATTTTTAGACTATGCCAGTTGCCATCTCTTACCATACCGTAAGCAGCGTCAGTTGTAGCGGCATTTAATGTAATCCAGTAATTTCCGGCGGTTGTGTTCATACGAACCCTTAAATTATTTGTTGAAGTCGTTTTAAGCGCAATATTGTAATAATTATACGGAACCGCGTTTAACGGAGAAGTTGCAGGTGCCATAACAGATAATGCAAAACCAGCTACCGTATTCCCTGAATTAACTGGATCAACTTTGTATAAATATGCACTTGTACCTTCATAAGCACCGGTATTTACAGTAGTAATTACAAAATTTCCATTATTTACGGGCGGTTGCCCTAGATTGCTGGCAATAATTGCACGTTCGCTGAATACTTTTAATCCGTTAATTGGCGGAGCCGGAACGCTCACAATAACATCTATTTTGTCAAGATTTGTATTAGCTCCTGTATAATGTAAACGAATTGTATTAGAACCTTCAGTTAACGGCAATCCGATAATCTTCTTACTGATGAATACATTTGCGCCACCAGTATTTGGGAAATTTCCGGTTTCACCTAAATTTGAAACAACGCCTGTAGCCTGGTTCATTGATTGCACCCTGATTGATGTTCCGCCGGTTGGACTTGCTGATGAAACTTTGAAATCAAAATCGTAAATTCCTGTGTTTGCTACAGTAATTGTATAATTTGCCCATTCACCGTCATTTGTATGCCCGATGCTGGTTACAGCGCCAACATTAATGTCCGGTCCGTCATCAGATCTGTACGTTGCGCTTCCGTTTGTTACGGCAAGATTTTCTTCTTCAGTATCATGATAAGCAACACCTTCGCCACCTAAATCGTAATTCTCCGCTTCAATAGTTCCCGGAATTGCTACTGCAGTACCTCCGAATGGCAATTGAGGATCGATTCCCTTTACGATGATCGTAAATATTTTGTTTTCAATACTATTGTCGATATATTTTACCGTTAGTTTAGCTTCGTACGTTCCCGGAGTGTTATAAAAAATCGTAACATTAGGATTGATCGATGATGCAGGAGAACCACCTTGGAAACTCCATGTTGTTGTTAATGCTTTTTTGGAAGTGCTCGTAAATGATACGGTTTCTCCAAATCGAATATTCGTACTAGACGCATTCGCTTCGGTTGCGCCTTTTTCGAATAAGGTTACTTCTCTTGTATCATCTTCACAAGAGAAAGCAAAAATGATGAAGAATAAAAAGAAATACCTGCTTTTTGAAAATGTACTATTTTTCAGGTTCATGGTTTTTATGTTTAGTTTGTAATAGAATTAATTTTTAACAAATATTTTAATTTAATGGAAATCTGAGGTCGCTAATAATTTTTCTTTAGGGGCAAAAATGTACATTTAGACGTTTGTAGATGTTTTTCGCAGCTCTGTCTATTGCAATTGAACTTCTAATTTACAATTAAGCCATTAACGTATTCTCTTAATGTCTTGATATATAATTGATTACTTATTTATGTAAGATTTTTCATTGAAATAACACGTACGATCATACCCCTAAAAACAACTATTTGAAAGAATCCAATGTGCCCATATTTGTTACTTTTGTAGGGTAATCAACTGTTTTAATCACACCAATTCACCAAAAATAAGCTAAATAATTAAACCGTAAAAAATGGAACAAACATGGCGTTGGTACGGGCCAAATGATCCCGTATCGTTATCAGATATTAAACAGGCAGGAGCAACAGGCGTTGTTTCAGCACTGCATCATATACAAAACGGCGCGGTTTGGACAGTCGATGAAATTATAAAACGAAAAGAAACAATTGAAAATGCGGGGCTTCTGTGGAGTGTTGTCGAAAGTATTCCAGTTCACGAAAACATTAAAACACGTTCAGGGGATTTTCAGGTTTATATCGAAAATTATAAAAAAAGCATTCAGAATCTTGCAAGCTGCGGCATTCAAATTGTATGCTATAACTTTATGCCGGTACTCGACTGGACGCGGACAGATCTTGATTTTGAAGTAGAAGATGGCTCAAAAGCACTGCGTTTTGACGTAGTTGCATTTGCAGCATTCGAATTATTCCTGCTCAAGCGTCCCGGAGCCGAAAAATCCTATTCGCATGCGTTAAAATCCGAAGCAAAACTGTATATCGAAAACCATTCAGAAGTCCAAAAAGAGCGTTTGGTCAAAAATATAATTGCCGGTTTGCCTGGTGCTGAAGAAGGTTATACGTTAGAGCAATTTCAGACGATCTTAAATACTTATGCTACGAATGACGCGCAAAAATTACGCGAAAACTTAGTAGCTTTTTTGAAAGAAATCATTCCGACAGCCGCTCAAAACAATGTATTGATGTGCATTCATCCGGATGATCCGCCGTATCCGATTTTGGGATTACCACGAGTTGTAAGCACCGAAGAAGATTATGCATATTTGTTTTCAGAAGTGCCTCATATTTCAAACGGAATTACGTTTTGTACCGGTTCATTAGGCGTTCGTGCCGATAATAACCTGGTACAGATTTTCAGGCGTTTTGCTGATCGAGTACACTTTTTGCATTTGAGAAGCACGACACGCGATGAACAGGGAAATTTCTATGAAGCCAATCATTTAGAAGGCGATGTTGATATGTTCAGCGTTGTTAAAGAAGTAATTATCGAAGAAAGTCGGAGAAAATCCGAAGGCAGAAAAGACGCTGTAATTCCGATGCGACCAGATCACGGACACCAAATGCTTGACGATTTGCACAAAAAAACAAATCCGGGTTATTCTGCAATTGGGCGATTGCGAGGATTAGCAGAACTCAGAGGTCTTGAAATGGGAATCTCCAAAAGCCTTTAACGATATCCACAACTTGAATGCTATTTTGCTTTTTGTAAAAATGCTTACTTTAGGCACTTAATAAAATTATTGCATGCGTTTAAAAATTTATATTTTACTTTTCATAATCTTCAGCTATTGTCCGAATGTTCTGGCACAGGATTCCGGATTGTATTTTGAGCAGATCAATTACGACGAAGATTTTTCGCCAAGTATGATCTCGAGCATGGTTCAAAGCAAGAAAGGTTTTATTTGGGTTGGTACTGAAAACGGATTGTTCCGATATGACGGTTACAGTTTTTACCGCTATATCAGGGATAAGGAATCGAAAGGAAGCCTCAGCAACAATCACGTAAATGTCATTTTTGAAGATACTGATCAAAACCTTTGGATTGGTACGAATCACGGTGTCAATCTTTTTAAGAAGAATTCAAACGATTTCCAGCAAATTGATGTATCAACGGTTAAAGGCGGAAAAAGCTATATCAGCTCATTTGCAGAAGATGGCAGTAAAAATCTCTGGATCGGAACATTTGGCGGTGTCAAGCGTTACAACAAGAAAACAAGATTGCTTGATAACATTAAAAGCGATTCTAATTTTATTCTAAACCAAAGTCGGGTACTTTCGTTATTTTACGATAAATACTACGGAGTTTTGGTAGGTACGGCAACCGGAATTCAGTGTTTTGACCCAATTACGTCTGAGCTTAAGCAAATGCCAAAAGGATTTACCAATAACAAGGAATTCCTGAAAGCCAAAGTCTGGAAAGTTATTAAAGAAGCCAACGGCGACTTATGGTTTGCCACAGAAACAAAAGGCGCATTCTTCTATTCAAAAGCAAAAGACTCGTTAACACATTATCAACACGATTTCAATAATCTAAAGTCGATTACCTCAAATTGGATCAATGATATTATCGTAATAGATGAAAACACGATCTGGTTTGCTACCAAAGACGGCCTTAGTGTTTTTGACAAGACCAAGAAAACATTTACAAGACACAAGCACAATCCGCTCAACAATTCAAGCCTTACGGATAATGACGTAAAATGTTTCTTAAAAGACAGGCATGGTTGCATTTGGGTTGGAACAACTGCAGGCGGAATTAATTTCTATAATAAATCGAATTCTAATTTCACTAAAATAGGCGAGGCGATCAGGCCAAATTTCGGCTTGAATAATTCCATTGTCAGCGCTGTTGTAAGAGAGAATGACAATGTATTATGGGCTGGAACATATGGTGGCGGCTTGAATTTCCTCGATCTAAAAAATAAAATCTCCGCATCGTATATTGTAGATAATAAAGATGAGAAAAAGACCAAAAACCTAATCACAGCGCTTGTTCAAAAAGACAACAATCATCTTATATGCGGCACATTTAACGGATTATTCGAATTTGATAAATCCAGCAAGCAATTCAAGCCAATTCCGCTTTCTGCAAATGGTGCAATTCAGGAAGAAAGACCCATTACGTCGCTGATTATGGATAACGGGAACATTTGGGTTGGAACAAATGGCAACGGTGTCAAGCATATATTAAAGGACGGAACGGTTGAAAATTACCGTGCTGACGGTTCTTCAAATTCGCTGTCGGATAATTTCGTGATGGATTTGGAAAACCGAAAAAACGGTATCTGGATTGCAACACAAAACGGATTGAATTATTTTGACAAATCCATAAATAAAGTCACTAAAATATACCGTACAAGTTCTAAAAAACGTATCGGAAACAATAGTCTCACGGTTTTATTTACCGATTCTAAAAACCGATTATGGATTGGCGCTGATTATGACGGACTGTTTTATCTTGACGAATCTACGGAAACGTTCTATACCTTAAATCAGGCAAAAGGCTTTACAAATGCGACAATTAAAAGCATTTCGGAAGATTCAAAAGGCAATTTATGGGTAAGCTCCGAAGACTTATTATTTAAAATTGAAATCAAAAGCCGCAACACAAAACTTGAAAAATCCGATTATAAAATCACTAAATATTCTGCAAAAGACGGTGTTTCTGTCAAGCAATTTTCCTATAATTCAAGTGTAAAGCTGAATAGCAACCAGCTGGTTTTCGGAGCTGCGAAAGGATTGGTTGTTTTCAATCCGGAAAGCATTTTAAAGTCGCCAAATGATAGCGAAATCGTACTTACAAAACTAATAGTCAATAACGAAATTGTCGAGCCCGGAAAAGAAAACGCGGTATTGACAAAGCCTGTTTCTGAAACTTCTGAAATTACGATTAATTACGATCAGGGTTATATTGGTCTGGAATTCAGTAGCTTAAATTTCATTAATCCGAAAAAAAGTAAATATGCCTACAAGCTTGATAATTCTTTAAGTAAAGACGAATGGCATACAACAGGAACGCAAAACAGGATTAACTTATCGAATTTAAATCCGGGTTCCTATGTTCTTTCGATCAAGTCAACCAACGAAGACGGTAACTGGAATCCGCAAATTAAGACTCTAAAAATCAATATTCTACCACCTTGGTGGAAAACGTGGTGGGCATATTGCATTTATTTTTTACTGTTTTTATCGGCAGCTTATATCATTACGAAATTCATCAGCAACAGGGTAAAGCTGAAAAGAGCGCTATTTCTGGAGCATTTGGAAAATGAAAGAAAACAGGAAATTTTCAACATGCAGCTGAATTTCTTCACGAATATTTCACATGAAATCCGTACGCCTTTAACGCTCATAAAAGGCCCGGTCGAAGAACTGCTTTCGGCAACGCAAAACGATGTCAAAACAGAAAGTAAACTAAAAACCATCCAGCAAAATTCAGACAGATTGCTAAAACTTGTCAACGAATTGCTTGATTTCAGGAAAGCAGAAAAAGGACACATGAAAATGTACTGCGAAAAACAAGATATCGTATCGTTTTGTTTCGAGATTTATGAATCATTTAAAGGAATCGCCGCCGAGAAAAACATTGAGTATAAATTCGTGCTGAACTCCAATGCGATACACGTTTATTTCGATAAAAACCAACTCGAAAAAGTAGTATTCAACCTGCTTTCAAACGCATTTAAATTCACCAAGAAAAACGGAAAAATTGTGTTTGCAGTTGAAGAAGGAACACATGCCGAAAACAAGGTTTTTATCCGTATTAAAGACAACGGAATTGGTATACCGGAGAATAGTAAAGGCAGTATTTTCAACAGGTTTTTTCAGGTTGATGACCGCGGTGTACACAATATGGGAAGCGGCGTCGGGCTTGCGCTTTCCAAAAGCATTGTCGAACTTCACAAAGGCGAAATCACGATTCCGGAAGAAAAGGAATCCTGGGCAAATACGGTGTTCCAGATTGCGTTACAGCTTGGGAACAAACATCTTTCCGGCGATCAGATTGTTGAAAGTAACGCCGATGTAAGCGCGCATGTTATTGATGCTGAGAATATTCCTTCGAAAATACAAAACGCATTTGAAGAAGATTCTGATGCCGCCAAGGATTTCGATTTGGAGAAAAAAACAGTACTTATTGTAGAAGACAATGATGAAGTCCGAAAATTTATCCTTTCCATTTTAAATGATGAATACAATGTTTTGGATTTCTCGAATGCTAAAGACGCGATTACCTATATGGAAAAAGAAATTCCGGACCTGATCGTCAGTGATATCATGATGCCGGAAATGGACGGGCTCGAATTTTGTACGTACATTAAGACCAACGAAAGCACGAATCACATTCCGGTAATATTATTAACAGCAAAAGCATCTACAGATAACAAAATTGAAGGTTTGTCAACCGGTGCGGATGCCTATATTTCTAAACCTTTCAGTACAAAAGTTTTGAAACTGAGCATTGTAAATTTACTTTCTTCAAAGGAAATCCTGCGGCTAAAATACAGTGGTAATTTTATTGTAGATTCTGATCTGGACAAACTCACAACTCCCGAAGAACTCTTCATCAAGAAACTGATGAAGCTGATAGAAGAAAATCTTGAGAATCCAGATTTTGATGTCAATATGCTCGTTAAGGAAATTGGCATGAGCAGGACAATTTTATATAAAAAAGTGAATACGCTTACAAACCATTCTGTTGCCAGCCTTATTAAGCACCTGAGGCTTAAAAAAGCATCAGACATTATTTTGAATACGACGTATCCAATTTCAGAAGTTGCCTTTATGGTTGGGTTTAACGACAGGAAACATTTTAGCAGGGAATTTAAAAAAGTGTACAAACTTTCACCCACAGTCTATAAAAGTTCGCAGGAATAAAGTATAAAAACCAGTGGGTTCAAATATCTTTTTCGAGTATTTTAGATACTAAAAAAAGATATTTTTGTTTGTAAAACACTGTTGTTTAGATGATTGAATGCTTCAATACATTTTTACCCCTACAAACGAATATATACATCCCCTGTCATAACATTTAATAAATCAAATTTGTTTTATGGTATAATCCAGTACGCTGATTATGCCCATATTAAACTAACTTACCAAACAATATGAAAAAAAGCATACCAAAAAACGCAGTTTTACGATTCAGTGAAAAATTAAAACTGATACTATTGATGTGTATTATTTTTACAAGTGCGCAGGCGCAAAATAATACTGTAACTGGAAAAGTAACCGACATTTCAGGAATCCCGCTTCCTGGAGTTAACATTTCCATTCAAGGAACAAGTGGTGGCACTCAAACCGATTTTGATGGGAATTTTACTATTCAGGCTTCAGCAAACCAAGTACTGGTTTTTTCTTATGTCGGAATGAAATCGATTTCGATGCCTGTAGGAACCCAAACTAATATGACTGTCAGCCTTCAGGATGATTCAACTTTAGATACGGTTGTGGTCGTTGGTTACGGAACCAAAAAGAAAAGCGACATCATCAGTTCTGTCGTTTCCATAAAAGCAGAAGACATGACGAAAGTTGCAACTTCCGATATCGGGGAAATGCTTAGAGGTAAAGCAGCCGGTGTTCAGGTTACGCTTGCAAGTGGCGCTCCGGGCGGATCATCAACCATTCGTATCAGAGGGCAACGATCCATTTCAGGAGGAAACGACCCTATTGTAATTGCCGATGGTGTTGTGATTGGAAGCATAAACGACATCAATGCGAATGATATTGAATCGTTAGAAGTTTTAAAAGATGCTGCAGCACAGGCTATTTATGGTGCACGAGCTTCCAATGGAGTAATCTTAATTACAACAAAAAGAGGTAAAGAAGGAAAAATGAGCGTTTCATATAATGGATTTTCCGGTGTTCAGACAATCAATAGGGGATTTGACATCTACAGCGGCGAAGAATTTGCACAATTAAAAAGAGAGGCATTCCGAACTAACAATGGAGGTGTTTACAGACCGGATGACCAAATTTTTTCTGCTTTAGAATTGGAAAGTGTACAATCAGGAAAATATATTGATTGGGAAGATTTGATTTTACGTACGGGTACAACACAGAATCACGCAATAAATATTTCTGCGGGAACTGACAAATTCAGCATTTTCAGTAGTGTCAATTATATCAAAACTGAAGGTGTAATTCCGAATTCAGATTATAATAAAGTCGGTTTGCGATTAAATATTGACCAGAAATTAAATTCATGGTTAAAAGTCGGTTTGAATACATCATTCCAGTTTTCGGATACCAATAATCCAAATACAAACAGTCCAAATGCTGACAACACCAATAACAGCGGAATTTTAATCACTTCCATTACAACTGCTCCTCTCGGAAATCCGTATAATGAAGATGGTACATTGCGTTATTTGCCAGGCGGATTTGCAGAGAATAAAAATCCGATGATCGATTTGTATGAAACCACAAATTTAATCGAACAAAGAAATGACATCTTAAATTTATTTATGGACGTGTCACCATTTAAAGGTTTTAACTATCGATTTAATGCCAGCAGAAGATCATGGAATTCTAAAAGACTGTCTTATAATACTACCAGATCGCTTGCCGGAATTGCAAACAGCGGACAGGGTAGTGGTGCAATTCAGTTTCAGGACAATGTAGAATGGCAACTTGAAAATATCTTTACTTATAAATTTGATATCAAAGAAAAACATCATTTTGCGATAACAGGTGTACAAAGTATAACTAAATCGGAAGCGAATAGTTTTACAAACAGCGCGGATAGAATTCCAAACGATATTTTAGGAATTTACGGACTTGGCGGAGCTTTTCTAAATACGCCATCCATTTCGGGCACGAGAAGAGGCTTGGTTTCCGGAGTCGGAAGATTAGAATATGATTATGACAACAAATATTATTTTACGGTTTCAGGAAGAGCGGATGGCTCGACAGTATTTGGGAAAAATAACAAATGGGCTTATTTATATGCAGGTAACTTTGGATGGAATGTTCACAGGGAAAATTTCCTAAAAGATGTGGAACAACTCAGTAATTTAAAACTGCGATTCAGTTACGGTACCGTTGGAAATGAAGGTATTCGTCCGGGTCAAAGCCAAAGTGTTGCCGATCCCAGCAACTACATCATAGGGGATAACCCGGTTACGGGATATGTACCGGGCAATATTTTGCCTAACCCTAATTTGAAATGGGAAACTTCAACTACTTTCAATGCTGCGATAGATTTGGGATTATTCAACAACAGAATTACTTCTACCGTAGAATATTATAATACCAGAACAAAGAATTTATTAGTTTTAGAAGGAGTTGATCCTTCCTCAGGATATACCAGAAAATGGAGTAACTTAGGTGAAATTGAAAACCAGGGAATTGAAGTTACACTGAATGGAGATGTTATAAGAACCAATGATTTTAAATTCAACCTCGGGGTATCTTTTACTAAAAACAGGAATAAAATTATCCATTTATACGGAAAAGATGCCGACGGCGATGGAAGGGAAGATAACGATATAGCCAACAGATGGTTTATTGGCGAATCAATAGGTGTATTTTATCAGTATCAGCCGATCGGGATTTTCCAGGAAGGCGAAGATATCGTAAACTCAGCACAGCCATTGGCACTACCTGGAGACATTAAAATACGTGATGTAAACGGTGACGGAGTAATTAATGATCAGGATCGTGTTATTACCTCACAAGCACCGGATTGGTTTGGGACACTTTCTGTAAACCTGGAATACAAAAATTTCGACCTGTCAGCCGATTTTTATACTGTTCAGGGCGTAACCAAAGATAACCCGTTTCTTTATGGTTATTCTGAAGGAGGTTCGTTGAGAGGAATTAAAAACGGAATTAAACAAAATTATTGGACACCGGAAAATCCGGGTGGTGATTTTCCGCGTCCGAGAGAAGGAAATGATCCCGATAATATCCGCACACTTGGGCTTCAGGATGCTTCTTACGTAAGGTTGCAAAATATTACAGTTGGATACAGATTGCCGGAAACGCTTCTGAAAAAATTAGGACTATCTAATTTCAGGCTTTATGTAACCGGAAGTAACTTGTTTACAATCACAGATTTTCAATCCTTTAGCCCAGAAAGAAGTCCAAACGAATATCCGGAACCTGTAACGTTGGTAACTGGTTTGCAAATTGGATTTTAAGATAAATTATTTTAATAAAAAAATCAAAAATTATGAAAAAACTTAAATATTTATTCTTCCCTGTCTTTGTTGCTCTTACACTTGTTTCGTGTGAGGCTCTTTTGGAGGAAGAAATAATTGATGTTTCGGTAGATGCTATTTATAATTCTCCTGAAGGATTAGAAGTTGGCGTCAATGCGCTTTACAATAGAATGCGTGTTTACAACGCACCCGCTGGCGATAATTCTAATTTACAGTCAAATGTATTCTTTTTAGCCGCTACCGATTTAGGTTTGCACCGAACATGGTTCACGCCTTACGGGCCATCAACGCATACACCGGCACGATTTCCTGCTGATAAATGGAATAATGCGTATCGTATAATTGATAGGGCTTCGGCAATTATAACAAGTGCACGATCTATCCCAATGGATCAAACGGCAAAAAATAAGCTTGTTGCCCAGGCACGTATTATCAGAGGAGAATTATATTTAGACCTTATAAGTATGTATGGCGGAATTGTACTGGATACGATTCCAACAACTCCGCAAAATATTGATGATCCAATTGATTATAAAAGAGCGACGGATGATGAAGTTTTCGGTGTAATCAACGCTGATTTAGACTTTGCGGTTGAGCATCTTGACTGGCAGGTTCCAACCGGCCGCTACGGAAAAGGAGTTGCAAGGCATATACGAGGAAAAGCAGCTATGTGGAGAGGCGATTGGCAGGAAGCGGCAGATCAGTTCGACGCTATTATAAATGACGGAACGCATAAGTTAATGGAGCTTAGCCAGGTTTTTGGCAACAATGTAAACCATAGCGAAGCCTTGTTTGTTTATCAAAGAAATCAATCCCTTGGAGCCGGTGATAATCTTGCCGGAGGCGGAGGCTTTTGGCTGGGTAGTGTATTTAACCAAAGGATTTATGAAAAACAATCCGGTGCCGATCCGGTTGCAGGTAATGAAATTGCCATGACTACTGAATATGGCGGACAAGCTTTAGGATGGTTTTATCCAAATAATTATCTTAAAAGCTTGTATGATAAAGTAAACGACAAGCGATTCATAACCTATTACTGGCCGGAAAATCATACCAGTTATATCGTAAATAATCCGCAGCATCCAAGATTTGGCTTGCCAATTACAGCACCGGAAGATAATTACAGAAGGTATCATTGGAGTTTGAAAAAATATGCAGATTTCGAAACTAAGCTTCCAAACCAGGATAATAGCTATAAAAATTATATCTATTATAGATATGCAGAAACGCTATTGCTGGCTTCTGAAGCTCATCATAATCTAGGCGATGATACAAAAGCTCTCGACTATATTAATCAGGTAAGACGCAGAGGCTATGGTTTAAATCCGGCTGCTGCTGCTCCGGCGGTAGACTTTACAGCGTGGACACTTAATTCGTATTTGGATGAGTCGGCTCGTGAACTTGCTTTCGAAAACTATCGTTGGTTTTTGTTGAAACGACTTGGATTGTTAGGCGAAAGAGTTTCTCTTTATTACCGAAATGGAGATACTGCTGCTGCTGAGGCTGCCGATGCTGCAAACAGTCAAACACCATGGCAACCGCACTTCGTAAATATTCCTGTGCCACAAAGCCAAATTGATATTATGGGAGACCGCGGTTCGCAATTTAATATCGGTTATTGATTCTAAACCTAAAAAATAAGTATGTTACGATTAAATCATAATAAAATAATTTTAGCAGTTCTAACCTTCGTTTTATTTCACGCCAACGGATTTTCCCAAAGGACAATTCAGAATATTGACGGCAGGGAAAAACTAAGTTTAAACGGCTCATGGAAATATATCATCGATCCGTACCAAATGGGTTATCTTGATTACCGCCAAAAACCCTTCGACCAAAGTAAGTCAGGAAAAGGTGGTTTTTACGATAATCTGACTTCGATGGACAAAAAATCCAAAGCAGAATATAACTTCGATTTTGAACCGACTATTCAGGTGCCAGGCGACTGGAATTCACAGGACGAGCGCCTTTTATTTTATGAAGGAACACTTTGGTACAAAAGGGATTTTGTGGTTTCGCCTACAAGCGATAAGAAGTATTTGCTGCATTTTGGAGCTGTTAATTACGAATCGCACGTTTATCTGAACGGAAAAAAACTCGGTGTTCACAAAGGCGGTTTTACGCCGTTTCAGTTTGATGTCACCGGAAAACTAAATGACGGAAATAATTTTGTTGTTGTCATGGTTGATGATAGCCGGAAGAAAGACGAAATCCCAACAATTAATACAGATTGGTGGAATTATGGCGGCATCACAAGAGACGTTACTTTGGTTTCAACACCGGTTTCGTATATTGATGATTACAAAGTACAGCTGGCTAAAGATGATAAAAATACGATTGAAGGATTTATCCGCCTTAACGGAAATTCGAAAAAGGAGACATTGCTTCTTGAAATCCCGGAACTGAAGATAAAATCATCATTTACAACAGATGACAACGGATTTGTAAAATTCAGTTTTCCTGTAAAAAACGTTCAGTACTGGTCGCCGGAAAATCCTAAATTATATTCGGTAACACTTTCGTCAGGAAGCGATAAAGTTTCGGATAAAATTGGTTTCAGAACAATTAAGACGGTAAATAAAGACATTCTCCTAAATGGGAAATCGATTTTTTTGAAAGGAATTTCAGTACATGATGAAAATCCTCTTTTAGGCGGAAGGCTGCGTTCAGAAGGCGATATGCGAATGATCTTGCATTGGGCTAAGGAATTAGGGTGCAACTATATTCGCCTCGCGCATTATACGCACAACGAAACGATGCTTCGCCTGGCAGATGAAGTCGGTTTGCTGGTTTGGGCAGAAGTCCCGGTTTATTGGACAATTTCATGGACAAATCCTGAGACTTATAATAACGCAGAAAATCAATTGGCTGTCGGAATCGAACGTGACAAAAACAGAGCGTGTGTCGCAATCTGGTCAGTTGGAAATGAAACACCTGTAAGTCCCGAACGCAATATTTTCATGGGAAAATTGATCGATAAAGTGCGAAGCCTCGATAACACCAGATTGGTTGCAGCTGCTCTCGAAGTAGAAAGAGATGGTTATAACGTTACTGTTGAAGATCCGCTTGGCGATAAACTAGATCTGGCAAGCTTTAATGAATATGGCGGATGGTATTGGTCGGAGCCAAAAGAACTTCCAAAGTATTCTTTCGACATTAAATTTAATAAACCTGTCGTAATTTCAGAGTTTGGCGCAGAAGCAGTCGCAGGTTTTCATGGCGATGATGATACGGTTTGGTCAGAAGAGTTTCAGGAACTTTTCTATATCAATCAATTGGAAATGCTTGAAAAAATCGACGGCCTTCGTGGAATGACGCCATGGATTCTGGTCGATTTCAAATCGCCTAGACGCCAGCATCCGGTACACCAGAATTTTTGGAATCGCAAAGGTCTTATTTCAGAAACGGGAGTAAAGAAAAAGGCGTTTTATATTTTACAAAACTATTACAAAACCAAAACTTTGGATAAGAAAAAATAATTATCCAGTTAACTGATAAAATTAAGAAAATGAAAAATATAGTAAAAATTGCAGGATTGTTAATGATGTTCGCATCATTTTCATGCAGTGATGATGAGAAAATTGTCTTTGTTAACGGCGAAGAACCGGAAGTTCCCGGTTCTACAGAGTTTCCTTCGGCAAAAGAAGTGATTGTGGAAATTTCGGCTGGATTCAATCTTGGAAATACCTTTGATAATGGAATCAATCCTACCAATTTTGCGAGTATCAAGCCAATAATCGACTTGTATAAAAATGCAGGCATGAAACACGTAAGGATTCCAACTACGTGGATGGACCGGTTTGCAGATAAAATTGCCAATGAAAACGGAAATGTAAATTACAATCATCCGCGCTTTTTAGAATTGGTTCAGGTAATCGATTATGCCTTAAGCCAGGATATGTACGTTATTTTAAATACGCACCACGAACACTGGCTAAAAGATAATTATGACGGGACGGCTTTATACGATACAAAATTTCAGACTTTATGGACGGACATTGCGACTTTTTTCAAAGGTTATCCAAACAAGCTGATCTTTGAAGTATTAAATGAGCCGGAAGGTAATTTAGGCGAAAATGACGGAAACGGACCTTTTCCTGATGTTACCGAACCTACTGCTTTGGAATATACCAGAAAAGTAAACAATATCGGATATGAGGCAATTCGTGCAACCGGCGGTAATAATGCAAACCGTATCATAATGGTCGGCCTGAACGGACAAGGAAACGCACTGAATTTTGCGACAGTTTATCCAACAAAAGCCAGCCTTCCGGGAGCAGGTGAAGATCCATATATTGCTGTTCAGGTTCACACTTATAATCCGTGGGCATTTTGCGGAGAAACCGGCAGTAATGCTGCTTTCCCGGGTACGCCATTTATCGAGAAAGGAATTCAGGATGTTAGCGTGCATGCGATTAAGTTAAATGTTCCGGTTCACTATGGAGAATTTGGAGTAGGAAGAAGTAATAACACAGCAGAACGCAATACTGATCTTGTAAGAGGTTTTTACAGAACGATTGCCAGAGGAACATTAGGTCAAAACATGGCTTTTAGCGTTTGGGATGATCGTGGCTGGTTTGGATTGATAAATTCAACCGGAACAACTTTTACAAACAATATCGTTCCTTATATGCTTGAATAATTTTCCAAAGAATTCAATAACTTTTTTCTAAAAAGGCATAAGTTGAATTCTATCAGGATCAGGTAATTTTAATACTATAAAAAAAATAGTATTATGGAAAACTGGAACCAACAAGATACGGAACGCGAAAATTCCGATCTTCAAAATGATGGCAGCATTGCCAAAACCAATGAAAATTGGAATTCTCCAACTACTGATGATCGTCAAGATCTCGAAGCTTTGTCTCCAAGTGATAAAACAGCATTTTATGCCAGAAATGACGAGGAACAAGACGATGACAACGAAGATGATGATAATGAAGATGAAGAAGATGAAGAAGGAGATGATGAACAAACAGATTGGGGCGATATCGACCCGGCATCTGGTCCCGCACCAACGAGTCCGGGAAGTGCAGTATAAAATTAAGCGGCTTCGGTCGCTTTTTTTGATAATCGTATAACTATCAAATTAAATTGTATAAAAGCATATAATTACGATGTGCTAACTTGCTTTGGTATAATCAATAAACCCTTTATTATGAAGTTCAAAGCAATCACACTGAGTCTATTGACTTTAGTAATGTTCGCATCGTGTAGTGATGACGACAGTAGTTCAAGCAACTGTGAAGCAGATGACACTGGTTTTCTACAATTAACAATTCCCAGCAGTACAAATCGTACTTCAGTCTTATTAACGGAAGTTGGCACAAACAAATTTACAGAAGAAATAATTGCAGCGAATAAAACTAGTGCTACTGTAGAAGTTGATGCTGGAGTTTATACGGTATCAGTTGATCAGATTAACGCCGCCGGAGAAGCAACGACTAATACTTTTACTTTTAGTGCCTCAATCGAGCAATGTGATACAGTTGAGAAAACTGTAGTGTTTACAAATTAATAATCACAATAAGTTACCCAGCCTTATTTTATACCATCTTAATGAACAGCACTTCATAGCTTGTCATTTTGATGAAATTGACATTATATAAAAATGGCTCATAATTATATAAATGAATTGATAGTTATAGCCGTACCTTTATCCCTAACCTAACATAAAAAAAATAATCATGAAAAATATTGTAATTATTGCCGCAATAGCTATTATCTTTTCATCTTGCAGGGATAAGGCTGCCGAAAGTGTCGCTTTAGATCAACAGCGTACAATTGACTCGATGAAAGTCGCTATGGAACAACAACAGGAAGCACTTGCAAAACAAAAAACAATTGATTCAATGAGTGCCATTGCTGCAGAGCGTGAAGCAAGAGCTTCAAAAGCAACAGCTGCTAATAGTGCTGCCGCTGCAAATAATGTAACTCCGGCTGAAGCAAAACGCAAAGGATGGAGTGGAGCCGCAAAAGGTGCTGTTATTGGCGCAGGTGTTGGGGCAATTACCGGAGCTGCCGTTTCTAAGAAAAAAGGCGAAGGCGCTATTATTGGTGGACTTGCAGGCGCAGGTGTCGGAGCTGGAACTGGCGCAATCATCGATTCTGAAAAAAAGAAAAAAGCAGGAAACTAAATATCTAAATTTATATTTACTACTAATTAAGCAAGTCAACTGACTTGCTTTTTTTATTTAAATTTAAGTTGCTAAACTTTTCATAAAGGCAATGACAGCTTGCATTCAAATGATTAATTTTAAGAAAAAACATATATCATGCAAGTACAAATCAACACCGACAAAAACATTGATGGCAACGAACGCCTTGAGAATTACATTACATCTGAAATCAAAACTACTTTAAGCCGTTTTGAAGACAAGATTACACGACTTGAAATTCATTTTGGAGATGAAAACAGCGATAAATTTAGTGAAAGAGACAAACGCTGTATGATTGAAGCAAGAATCGAAAAAGTAGCACCGATCGCAGTTACAGAATATTCGGATACTGTAGAAAAAGCATTTCACGGAGCGTTGGGAAAAATCAAAAAATCACTTACAACGCACTTTGATAAAATAAAAACATATTAAGTTTATAAATAGTCTAGTATGTAAATTCTAAAGATGTATAACTTTAAGTAAAGAGGAATGGATAATTACACCATGACTTTTAAATTCGATGGTTGTTTTGATCTTCCGGATGATCCTGAAATCCGCAATAAGAAACTGCCCGAAATGGTTTTGTTCAAACTCGCAAATCATGAATTTGAACTTATAGATTTCAATCTTACCAAACATTATACAAACAATAATGCTAAAGCCTATATAAAAGATCCAAGACTGCACCGTTCAGTCTTGGAGATAGGGCTTGATCTTTCCAAAAAAGATCTGATTAGCAGAGAGGCAATTTATAACAAATGCCTGAAAGCGCTTCAAACTAAAAAAGTTGTTCTTGCAAAAGCTATCGAAAACCAGGATAGTGACAATGATATTCTTCAAAGCATCATACGTTTTCAACCCAAATAGTTACGTAAAAGATAACTAAGGTTATATGATATTTATCATATTCTGACGCAAAAGCTGGCAGTACTTTTACATTGAATTTAAAAGCTATTAGTTATGAACGCGTATCAGAATGTATTTCACCAGTTTGAAAAAGGATTTTTTGCCAGTTGTGCATTGGGAATATTAGTGCAAAGCTGTGTTGGCGGTATTACTGCCATGACAATTTTAATGCACGGAACAGGAATGTGGGAAATGATTCAATTATTTTTTGTTGTCATCGTCTGCCTTGCCTTTAACGGATCGATAATATCCGTGCAAAAACCAAAAACAGTTTTCAATCTTTTTGTAATTAGTTTTATTGTATGCAGTATAATTGCAGTTTACAATGCAATGCGATAAACGTTATTTATGAAGTATTTGGAAGTGTGAATTAAAAACGGAATGCAAGTAAAGAAAAATTATTTTTTCAACAGCCAAAGTGCGCCAGCTGACAATGCTTCGTTATAAACAGTACAATCAGGAACATGTGCTCCCGGAAGGTAACCAATGCTCATCAAAAATTCATTGACGATTTCACCACCGGTAAACCGAAAGGTTTTCTTGAATAATTTTACCCATTCTTCCTTGGTTTTTGGGTGATGGCTTTCAAGCCAATTCTCAAAGGAGCCGTGTTCTTTTTGTAATTGCTGTATGGTTTTGGCATTCTCAATTGCCGCATTAACCTTTAGTTTGTTGCGTATAATTCCGGGATCGGCAAGCAACCGTTCGCGATCAGTTTCTGTGTAAGCCGCAACTTTATCAATATCGAAATTATCATAAGCAAGCCTGAACGTATTTTCTTTTTTCAGGATAATTTCCCAACTCAGTCCGGCTTGGTTGATTTCAAGTATCAATCGGCAAAATAACTCATTATCGTTGTGAATCGGGAAACCGTAATGATGGTCGTGATACGATTTGTGTAACGCTTTTCGTTCTGGCGTCATGGTTTCAATTGCGGAACAGTAGGACATAGATGTTTTATTTGGAGCAAAGTTACCAAATCATTTGTGATATTCGATAAGCTTAAATTAATCTCACACAATTAAAATCGTGCAACAAATTCTGAAAATCACATAAAAAAGGATACCGATGGCTGTAGTAAATTTGCTTAATCATTAACTATAACAGCATCGCATGGAAATTTCTAACTACAACTCTACAGAAAACACTTCAATTTTAGAAGATAACAACCAGGAATATTCTTATACTGAACCTGATTATAACCAAAACGAATCTATTGGCGACGGAGATTATTATTCGGATTCGTATAATTTTTATCCTGACGCCGGATTCTGAGAATATTATTTCAGTTCAATCCAAACCGGGGCGTGGTCGCTTGTTTTTTCCCAACCACGAACGTGTTTGTCAACGCCGGCATTTTTGAGTCGCGGTACTAATTGTGGGCTCAGTAAAAAGTGGTCAATCCGTAATCCGGCATTTCGACCATAAGCATTTCGGAAATAATCCCAAAACGTATAAATCGTTTCAGTTGGATAAAGTTCCCGAATGGCATCCGTCCAGCCTTGCGCCAGAATTTTATGAAATGCGGCTCGTACTTCGGGCAGAAACAGCGCATCTTTAAGCCATCGTTCGGGTTTATAAACATCAAGTTCTGTAGGCATTACATTATAATCTCCAACCATAATCACAGGAGTTTTGAATGTTAGTAACGTTTCAGCACGTTTTGTCAATCTTTCAAACCATTTTAATTTGTAGTCAAGTTTTATTCCGGGAACCGGGTTTCCGTTCGGTAAATACAAACAGCAAATCACTATTCCGTTAATCATCGCTTCCAGATAACGGCTTTGCACATCGTCCGGATCGCCAGGAAGTGTGCGCCCGATTTCTTCGATTTCATAGCCGCGTGATAATATCGCAACACCATTCCATTGCTTTTGCCCATGCCATACAGCGGTATATCCGGCATCTAAAATTGCCTGCTCCGGAAATTTCTCTTGTGGCGCTTTTAGTTCCTGTAAGCAAACAATGTCGGGTTTTGCTTCTTCGAGCCATCGCAACAATACCGAAAGTCGGCCGTTGACACCGTTTACATTATAAGTAGCAATTTTCATTAGCGGTAAATTATCGGTTATAAGTTCTAAGTTACGAAACAAATAACAACACTTTCTCTTTTTAGTATTTCCTTTACAGTTGCGAACTATAAAATGATTAAATTTGAGTAAGCCTTAAACTAAATAATATGGACAGTTTTACTTTTCAGGAAGATGTTTCTGTAGTGTGCGTCACAGCCACAAGTTTCCCGGATGGAATCCTGGAAGCGCATCAGCAATTGCACGCGTCACTTCCGCACAATGAACGACGGAATTTCTACGGGATTTCTTATCCGGGTGAAGATGGTTCAATAGTCTATAAAGCTGCGGCCGGAATTATGGATTCTGATGGAGAAGAACTTAACAGATTGGAAAGGTTTACGATTAAAAACGGGCCTTACAATAGTTTTTACATCAGTAATTTTATGGAAAATCCAAATAGTGTTAAAAAAGCGTTTGAAATGCTGCTGGAGCAACATGAAGTAGATCCAGATGGTTATTGTTTAGAATGGTATGTAAACGAGCATGATGTAAAATGCATGGTTCCGCTTGGATCCGAATACCGCCCGTTTACAGGATTGAACAGGGAATACAATTAATTTATTTAGCTTCAGTTCGGGACGATTCTTCTTCCGAAATTTATAAGAATATACGGTTTCATAAATCCTTCAGCACGCGTGAGCAGTTTGCCATTTGAATTTGTTATGAGTAATGTTGGATAGGATTTGATATCGTAAAATTTACGGATTCCTTTGCCTTCGTCGGTTTCTCCATCAATGCCAATGCAGATGAAATTCTTGTTGAAATAGTCGCCAACACTTGCATCTTTGAATGTGCTTCGCTTTAATTGCTTACACGGTCCGCACCAGTCAGCATAAACATCGATGAATACGGGCTTGCCGGTTTTCTGTGATTCTTCAAGTGCTTCTTTTAAATTTCCCTTAAAGAACTGGATTCCTTTTGCGGCTCTTTTTTCACTACTGAATGCCACGCATGATAGTATTGCTACCAAGCAGATTGCTTTTGAAAGTTTTCGTAATGTATTCATATCCACAAAAATAAATAGATTTACTAATAATGCTGCAACGGCAAATGATAAAGTTATCCAAAAGTCAGAACATTTAGAAAGAGGCATGACTAATTTTGCAGTCGAATATAATTATCACAGCATGACTACAAAAGAAGGCGCAAAAGTAACTTTATCAGTATTGGATCTCGCAATGGTTTCGCATGGAAAAACGCCTGCGGATACATTTAAGAATAGTGCAACACTTGCCCGCCATGTAGAAAAGCTAGGGTATAAGCGGTATTGGCTCGCTGAACATCATAACATGGAAGGCGTCGCTTCTACGGCAACATCTGTTTTGATTGGTTACATTGCATCACAAACGGAGCATATTCGTGTTGGTTCTGGCGGAATAATGCTGCCCAATCATGCGCCTTTAATCATTGCCGAACAATTTGGGACGCTTGCCACATTATATCCGAGCAGGATTGATCTCGGACTTGGACGAGCTCCGGGAACAGATCAGCTGACTTCACAGGCTTTGCGCCGTGATCAACGTGCCGCGATGGATTTTCCTGAAAATGTAACCGAATTACAAAAGTATCTTTCTATTGAAAATAAAACCGCTGCCGTACGTGCAATTCCAGGCGAAGGTTTGGATATTCCGATCTGGATATTAGGATCTAGTACAGACAGCGCATATTTAGCAGCTTCAATGGGATTGCCCTATGCATTTGCGAGTCATTTTGCACCGGCGCAATTATTTGATGCTATTGCAATTTACAAGCGGAATTTCAAACCATCAAAAGTGCTGGACAAACCTTTCGTAATTGCGTGCGTGAATGTCATTGCTGCCGATTCTGATGAAGAAGGAACGAAGCTGGCTACATCTTTTAAAAAACTATTCCTCGGAATCATTACCGGTAAACGCGAAAAGCTGAATGCGCCTGTAGAACCAAATGAAGATTTTATGGATCCGCTTGAAGAAGCCGCTTTACAGCAAATGATCCGTTATTCGTTTATTGGTGGACCTGAGAAAATCAAAATGGAAATTCAGCGTTTTCTGGACGTAACCGGTGTTGATGAATTGATGGTCACTTCACCGATTTATGACCATCAAGCCAGATTGCGTTCTTATGAAATACTTACTTCTGTAAATGAAACAGATTGATTTTGTGATATTCCTGTAACAAATTGACTGTTAAGAAGTCTAAAGCAGAATAATCAAATATCAATCAAAAATGAAATCAATCAAAATCATTGTATTCCTGTTATTTTGCTCGGCCACAATTTCGGCTCAGGCACTAAAAGGAAGCATTAAAGACACTGCTGGCGAACCGTTGCCATATGTAAACGTTGGAGTTGTTGGAAAAAATATTGGGACAGTAACTTCAGAAAAAGGTACTTTCTCATTATACATTCCTGAAGCTAACAATCAGGATATTATCCGTTTATCAATGGTTGGCTATGAAGATTTAATGTTTAAAGTATCGGATCTTCGTTCGGTTTTAGAAAAAAACAAAGAGCTCACACTTAGAGGAACTATCACCGAGCTCAAGGAAATCGTTATCAGCAACCGAAAACTAAAAGAAAAAATACTCGGAAACAAAACACGTTCACAAGGTACGACCATCGCATTCGATTCTAATAAACTTGGAAATGAGATCGGAATGATCATGAACATCAAAAAGTCGCCAACCCGAATTAAGAATTTTACGGCCTCGTTGGCTTCAAAAGAGAATTATCCGGTGAAATTGCGACTTAATTTTTATAGCGTAAAGAACGGAATGCCCAACAAAATCCTGACTAATGAGCAAATCATTATTACGGCTCCAAAAGACAATTCTCTTATTGAAGTTGATCTTGACCAATATGATATTGTCGTTGAAGATGATTTTTTCGTGAGTTTAGAATGGATTGAAACCGCGCCAGGCGGACTGATATTCTCAGGAAAGCTTTTCGCAAAGTCAGTAATCATAAGGGATACCAGCCAGGGAAATTGGGAAAAACCCGGAATTATGGGTGTTGGCTTTACGTGTAAAGTCGCCTATTAAGACAAAAAATCCGCTACGTTGCTGTAGCGGATTTTTTTATTGGTATAAGCATTTATGCTAATTGTATTTCTTTACTCAGTATTCCAAGCTCCAGCATACAATCTTTCATTGTTTCATACGTACGCTCAATGTCATTATCCAAACCTATTGAAAAACGGATCAAGCCATCGGTCAAGCCCATTTCTTTTTGCTCCTCTAACGGAATCTCGCTCGAAGTTGAAGTTCCCGGCGCGCTGAATAATGTTTTATAAAATCCGAGGCTTACTGCTAAATAGCCAAGGTTACGCTGTTGCATCAATTCCATTAAGTCATTGGCTTTATCAAGGCTTCCGACATCAACCGTCATCATTCCGCCGAAACCATATTCAGGATTGATCATCGATTTATAAACCTCGTGGCTCGGATGGCTTTTTAGTCCCGGATAAACGGTTTTTAATCCGTCTGCTTCAAATCGCTGTGCGAGATAAAGTGCGTTATGGCTGTGCTGTTTCATACGGATATGCAACGTTCTGAGATTCTTCATAATGCTGGCAGAGCGGAAGCTATCCATCGTTGGACCTAACAGCATACTTGCTCCGTTATTCACATTTTTCAGGCTGTCGATGAATTCCCTTGATGCACAAGTAACGCCGCCAACAGTATCGCTGCTTCCGTTAATGTATTTTGTTAAGCTATGGATTACGATGTCAGCGCCAAGCTTTACCGGCGCAACGGATAATGGAGAAAATGTATTGTCTACAACTAGTTTTAAATTGTGTTTTTTAGCAATGATTGACAAGGCTTTAATATCGGCTACTTCAAGTAAAGGATTGCTTACGGTTTCGCAATAAATTACCTTTGTATCCGGAGTAATTGCTGCTTCAACCAAGTCAATTTTTGTAATATCGACGAAAGATGTTGCGATACCGAAACGCGGTGCGAAGTTCTTTAGAAACGCATACGTTCCACCATAAATCGTTCTGCTTGAAACCACATGATCGTTATTTCCGCATAATTGCAAAAGGGTAGAAGTGATTGCGCCCATTCCGGATGCCGCCACATTTGCTGTTTCCGTGCCTTCCATTGCCGCTAATGCTTTATCGAGATATAGGTTACTTGGCGACGAGTGGCGCGAATATAAATAACAGCCTTCGGCATTGCCTTCAAACGTATCGAACATTGTTTTTGCCGAAAGGAAAGTATAAGTAGATGAATCAGAAATGGATGGATTTACACCACCAAATTCCCCGAAATACTGTAAGTCCTGAATATTATCTGCTGGATTGAATTTCATACTATAAATAGATTGTTTATCATTCAAAACAACAATTAATTAGATTATTAATCAAGAGTATTATTAAAATTTAGTTTTTAAAACTATAATATATGATTTAATTAGATTAATTTGCGTTAAATTATTAGTTTAATAATCGTTAACCGAAAATATTTCTATGAACTTAGATATCACAGACAAAAAACTATTAACGCTCTTACAGCAGGACAGCAAGCAAACTACGAAAGAACTTTCCGCTAAGCTGAATCTTTCGGTAACAGCTGTTTATGAACGTATCAAAAAGCTTGAGCGCGAAAACATTATTTCAAAATATGTAGTGCTTTTAAACCGTAATAAAATCCAAAAAGGATTTGTAGTGTTTTGCCATTTAAAGCTAATGCAGCACACAAAGGAATTTATATCGCAATTTGAGAAAGAAGTAGTGCAATTAAATGAAGTCCTGGAATGTTTTCACGTTAGTGGCGATTACGATTACATCCTAAAAATCTATGTTGAAAATATGGAAGAATACCGGGAATTTATGGTTACTAAACTGACTACTTTGCAGCATATTGGCAGTACTCACAGCACATTCATGATTGGAGAAGTAAAAAACACTACTGCTTTAGTGCTGTAAAATCTAGTCCTAAAATAATGCTAATGTATTTCCGATCAGTTGAGTTTATGAATTCAAAAGGTTATATTTGGAAAACACCAAAATAACTTTTATGCAAGATCAATTACGTGTTGCTCCGGTTGACAGATATGTCATCAATCCATTAAAAACATTCATCAGTAATTCCGTGATGGGAGGGATTGTGCTTCTCGTAGCGACAGTAATTGCAGTAGTTCTTGCTAACTCTGCTTGGTCTGAAGCATTTTTAGGCTTTTGGAAAAACCGGATTTCGCTGAATTTTAATGATACAGTTTTTCTGGATTACGATTTGCACCACTGGATTAACGATGGTCTTATCTCTATATTTTTCTTCGTACTTGGTTTAGAGCTGAAACGCGAAATGGTTGACGGTCAGTTATCAGGTTTCAAAAACGCCATACTTCCGATAATTGTCGGGATCTCAGGAATGATTTTCCCAGCTTTGATTTTTTATTTTTTCAATGCAGGTGACCCTAAAGCGTTAGACGGCTGGGGAATTCCAATGGCCTGTGACATCGCATTTGTTTTAGGGGTTTTGTATTTGCTCGGCGATAAAGTTCCGGCTTCGGTTAAAGTGTTTTTTACGGCATTCGGAATTGTTGATGATATTGGTGCGGTATTGATTATTGCTTTAGTTTACACCAGTCAAATCTCTTATGTAAGCCTGATTGTTGGACTTATTTTCTTCGTAATTCTCATAATAGCCAATAAATTTGGTGTCAGAAGCGTATTGTTTTATGGAACAGTTGGAATTTTAGGAGTATGGATTCCGTTCTTACTTTCCGGAGTTCACGCAACGATTGCCGCCGTGCTCGTAGCATTTACAATTCCGGCGACAACTAAAATAAGCGAAGCGGGCTTTCTCAAAAAGATCAAACTGTACTCCAGCAATCTCGATAATACCAAATCTCTTGACGGGCCAACATTAACAAATGATCAACTGCACATGATTGGCAAAATGAAATCAATGACCAAGCATGCAATGACGCCGCTTCAACGTTTAGAACATGGTTTACATCCCGTAGTTTCCTTTGTTGTAATGCCGATTTTCGCATTGGCAAATGCCGGAGTTGTTTTCGATATTAATTTTTCAGATTTGTTCTCAAATAATATCTTTTTGGGAATTACAACCGGATTAATAGTCGGGAAATTCCTGGGTATTTTTGGCGTGACCTTTATCTTACTGAAATTAAAATTAGTCAGGCTACCCAAAAAGATGACCATAAACCACTTGTTCGGAATTAGTATTTTATCCGGAATTGGTTTTACAATGTGCCTTTTTATTACCACACTTGCCTACGAAAATCCGGAACACATTACGCAAGCTAAGATTGCAATCTTTGCAGCATCTATAATCGCCGGTGTTGCAGGTTATGTTTTATTGAACAGGAACGCTAGGAAACAAGTTGTGGCACAATAGGATTCTTAAAGTTTCATATCAATTAATTTTGGAGTTAAAACCTCTTTTGAACTTGTGTGTCAAATTATAGGCCGCATTCCTGCTTCGGTTTTTCACAGGAACAGAAAAGCCCGGATTATTATGAATTAGTAACTTCAAAGGTTTCTTAAACAAAAAAACTTCCGTAATTTTGCTACACAAAAATGTAAAACACACAAACTATGAGTTCATTTGACGTAGTCGTAATAGGTTCGGGTCCTGGTGGATATGTAGCCGCAATCCGTTGCGCACAATTAGGTTTCAATACAGCAATTATCGAAAAGTACAATTCTCTTGGCGGAACCTGCCTTAACGTAGGCTGTATTCCATCAAAAGCATTGTTGGATTCCTCACACCATTATCACGATGCCATTTCGCATTTTCAGGATCACGGAATAGAGATCAGCGGTGAAGTAAAAGTTAACCTTGAAAAAATGATTGCACGTAAGGCGGCAGTTGTAGAACAAACCGTTGGCGGAATTAACTTCCTGATGAATAAAAACAAAATTACCGTATTTGAAGGAATTGGCTCTTTTGAAGACGCGACACATATTAAAGTTTCAAAAGCTGATGGAAGCTCAGAAACAATTGAAGCAAAAAACACTATTATTGCTACCGGCTCTAAGCCGTCAAGCCTTCCTTTTATCAAAATCGATAAAGAAAGAATCATCACTTCTACCGAAGCATTAAAACTAAAAGAAGTTCCGAAACACCTTATCGTTATTGGTGGTGGCGTAATCGGATTGGAGCTAGGTCAGGTTTATTTGCGTCTTGGTGCGCAGGTTTCTGTAGTTGAATATTTAGACAGAATTATTCCCGGAATGGACGCTTCTTTATCCAAAGAACTTACCAAAGTGCTTAAGAAACAAGGCATGAAATTCTACACTTCACACAAAGTAAAATCGGTTGAAAGAAACGGTGATGCTGTACAGGTTCAGGCTGAGAATGCTAAAGGCGAAACCATTACGCTTGACGGAGATTATTCTCTTGTTTCTGTCGGAAGACGTCCTTACACTGATGGTCTTTCTGCCGATAAAGCCGGAGTTAAAGTTACAGATAGAGGTCAAATTGAAGTAAACGATCACTTGCAAACTTCAGTTTCAAACATCTATGCAATCGGTGATGTTATAAAAGGAGCAATGCTAGCACATAAAGCTGAAGAAGAAGGTGTTTTTGTTGCCGAAACATTAGCCGGTCAAAAACCTCACATTGATTATAATTTAATTCCCGGAGTAGTTTATACCTGGCCTGAAGTTGCCGCAGTTGGTAAAACCGAAGAGCAATTGAAAGAAGCCGGAATTGAATATAAAGCCGGAAGTTTTCCATTCAAAGCATTGGGACGTTCACGTGCAAGTATGGATACTGACGGATTCGTTAAAATCCTTGCCGATGCCAAAACAGACGAAGTTTTAGGTGTTCACATGATTGGCGCACGTACAGCAGATTTAATTGCTGAAGCCGTTACCGCAATGGAGTTTAAAGCATCTGCCGAAGATATTTCAAGAATGTCGCACGCGCATCCAACGTATGCTGAAGCGATTAAGGAAGCTGCGTTGGCGGCTACTGATAACCGCGCATTGCACGTATAAGATCCATCGCATTTAAAGAATTTAACATATTAAGACTATTTGTAATTCTAGTTCTTACAAATAGTCTTTTTTTTATAAATTAATGTTCTCTATATTATTAAAATGAATATCATGAATAAAATATACTTTTCTATATTGATTGTATTTTTTGTAGCATTCACAAGTATTGCACAAAATTGTCCTACAAATGGTATAACTTTTACTTCACAGGCACAAATGAACAATTTTCAAGTTATGTACCCAAATTGTACACAGATAAACGGTAATGTTATTATTGACTATGGTAGTTCGGGTGCAAATCTAAATGGATTATCAAATATAACATCAATATCAGGAAATTTAGTTATTGAAGATATGGCAACACTAACAACTTTAAATGGTCTTAATAACCTTACCAGCATCGGAGGGCTTTTAAAAATTAGAAATAACAATAATTTGGTAAGTATTGCTGCGCTTAACAATTTAACGACTATCGGAGAAAAGTTAGAAATTAGCTACAACAATAACCTTTCGAACATTACGGCTTTAAATAATCTAACATCAGTTGGAAGTCTAGATGATCCTTTTGGGGGTGTAAACATAAGCTATAATCCGGCACTAGCATCTCTTTCAGGATTAAACAATTTAAGCGTACTACAGTCACTACATATCGGTTCAAATAATTCATTGACCAATTTGCAAGGATTAAATGGATTAATATCTATTGGTTACAATTTAGATATTGGAAGCAATCCGGGACTATTAAATTTGACAGGATTAGAAAACCTAGTATTTGCAGAGAGAATTCATTTAACTAGTTGTAATGGCTTAGTCAATCTTAATGGTCTTAATAATCTTGCAACAGTAAATGCTTCATTAAGTATACAGTTAACAAATTTATCATCCTTTACGGGTTTAGAAAACTTAACCGTTGTCAACGGTATTTTAAACTTGGCTGGTGGTCAAACAATAAACTGCCAAGGCTTAAGCGGTTTAACAACAGTAAACGGAGAATTCTCAATTACTGGTGCTAATTTACTAAATCTTGAAGGACTAAGCAATTTATCACATGTAAGCGAAGCTTTAATGATATTGTACTGTCCCGTACTTGAAAACTTACATGGGTTAGAAAGCCTGACTAGTGCAAATGACATAGCTATATATATCAATTACAATGAAGTTTTAACTTCGCTTAGCGGTTTACAGAATTTAGATCCTAATGACATTCATTACATTGAAATTGAAGGTAATGAATTCTTATCAATGTGTGCTATTGAGAATTTTTGTACTTATACTAATGGAAATATGGGTGGTTTTAATATGGATGGAAATGCATTTGGCTGCAATCATAGAAACCAAATTTCTGCTATGTGTGCACTTTCAACTAATGAAAATAGTACATCAACTAACATTAAGGCTTATCCTAATCCGACCACTGATAAATTAAATATTGACATCGAATCTGATTGTTCTGTGACAATCTATAATTCAATAGGTCAACAAATAAAAACAGTAAATCTGTATAAAGGCTCAAATGAAATAAATATTAGTCCTTTAGCTGCTGGAGTTTATTATTTTAAAACTGACAGTAATTATATTTCAAAAGTTATAAAAAAATAAATAGTAGCTTTTCACTTAATAACTGTTATATTTATAATACACCTTAAATGAAAAACCCGCTATTGGCGGGTTTTGTTATAATATACTGATTTCACAGATTTTCACAGATTTTCAAGTTTTTAAAAATCTACATTTCGAATCTTTAAGTCTGAAAATCCAATAATCTAAAAATCGAAACAATCTACTTCATAGCGACAACTGATTTATAATTTCCCCAATACCTGTAAATCAGGAAAATATTTGCCAATAATAGAAACGCACCTGCGGCAATTTCATCTGGCCCCATGTAAAAATGGATTAAAAAGATGTTGATAGAGATCGGCAGAATTACCAGATTTGCCAAAGCGACAAAACGTCCCGAAACAAATGCGAGTCCACACAAAAGCTCTAAAACTTTTACCAATGGGAACATATAAACCGAAGCTGCCAGTCCGGTATTAAATGCCATCATGGCTTCACTCATTTTTGGCTCTTCCGGCTGATACTGTGCAAAATAAGCTATCGAAGCAAACAGAAGTAATAATCCGACAAGAACGCGTACAATAATAGTTGCTATTTTCATAAAGATTTGGTTTTGGTTAAAGACCAAATGTAGGAATTATTTCATTATATAATTAACTTTTTTAACTGGAAACAAGTTAATTACACGGCACGCTTTCCAAACTTCCTTTACACAAAAAGGCCTATGACAATCAATAATATCACACTCCATAACCGTGCGATGAGGCCGGTAATTAGGATTCACAACATTCGCAATCAGGTTTTGGCGAATTATTTTCATCTTGATAGATTTTAATTGTAGTGTACTAAAACTACAATTTTTGAAATTATATTGTAAACAAGTACTTTCGCTAATTGGCAAGAAATTGATTTATCAGAAAAATACCCTTATAAATTCATTGATAATCAAATTGTTGCACGAAACATTTTTTTTCATAACTTCGTTTAGTCAAGGCACGAAATTATGTTAATTTCCACAGTAAAAAACAATATGCCAATGCGTTATAGTATGTACTCAAACTAATTACTAATCAAATAGAATGATTATGAAACAACTTTACATTTTTCTTATCTTAGTATTCAGTAATTTTTCCTTCGCACAGTCATCCGAATTATTTCAAAATTCCTGGTATTTGACAAACTTGAATGACAATATTGCTACTGCTGTTCCACCGGTTAATTTAGAAGTGCCAAACATTAAACTCACTTTCTACCCCGAAACCAATAGATTAGAAACCAATGTTTGTAATGTTTTGATGGGATTTATGAATTTTACGATTAATGACGATCCTTTTTTCATTGTATCAAATTATGGTGCGACCCTCGGCATATGCTCTATTACAGAGAATGCATCTTTTGAGAATAGATATTTTGCTTTCTTTTTTGAAAATATTGAAAATCCTTTCAACTATACCATTACACAAACCGGCGACGTAAAAACGTTGACGATTACGTCCTTAAATAACAAGCAGGCGGTTTATTCGAATGTACCATTATCAACGGATCATTTTGATACATCAGATTTTAAAATGTATCCTAATCCATCAACCGATTTTATTATTGTTGAATTAGACAACAAAGCCAATGAGGATATGAACATAATAGTTTATGACAGCAGAGGCAGAGTTTGTAAAAGCATGACTACCAATTCAAAGGAAGCCAAAATTGAAACAGCAAATCTGTCGAATGGAATTTATTTTGTAAACGTAACAACCGGAAATAAAACGATTACTAAAAAGTTCATTAAATCGTAATGTTCTGCGTGACAACATTTGGCAAAGCCACCAAACGTTATATAACATTAAATTATGCAGCGATGAAAGTAACAGCTACGATTTTGTTATTCTTTTTGTTGAATGTTTGTACAGCACAAAGCAATACAGGTTCTGCTTGTGATCTGCAATCTAAAAACACGGAATGGAAAGCTAGTTTCGGAAAAGCACAAAATAAGGCAGAGCAAATTTCACTGATAAAAGTAAAAGTATTGGCTGATTCGGCTTATTTTGATTACAACAAAGAATTTAAAACGAATGATGTAAAATACAGTTCGGTTGATAAATTTGGTAATGATTGTGGTTGTAAGATAGTCTTTCATCTTTATTCTAAAGCAAATTCTTTAAAGCTGAATGTATCAGAGAATCCGGGAATAAAAGTGATAATTGATGCTTTAAACGAGTCTAATGTTGACGAGATTGTACCATTATTTGATGGCGAAGCAGAAAAATTGTATGGAGCTTTTGGGAAATGTGGTGCTGTTGTAATAAAAACTACCGATAAAAAATTACTTCAGCTAATTAAGAAGAACTTATTATAATAGCCTGAAGAGATAAAGTTGCCATAACGAGTAGCGGGAATTTTCTAAATTGTACAATTAACTAACTTAAATAGTAATATGAAAACAAGTATCAAATCAAGCGTGCAAAAAATAAATAGTGTTTTTATAATATCATTATTTTTTTTATTGCTGTCATCCTGTAGCAAAGATGACGAAAGTAGTGGCGGTAATTCAAATGATCCGATAATTGGTAAGTGGAAAGTTTCAAAATACATAAACAGTGGTACCGAAATGGAATACAATGATCTTTATTTTGAATTTACTTCGAAAGGCGGTAATAGTTTTAATCTAGCTAAAAGTACTGATGGTGTTAACTTTTCAGGTGTAGGAAGCTTAAGTTTAGATAATGATATTTATTTATTTGCCGGAAATTCAACCGGGCTTCCTTTTTTTACACTAGATAGTTATAAAATTTCAAGTACAACGAGCCAAACTCTTGTTTTAGAAAATCCGGCAGACCCGCAAATTGGGATAGTTCATTTGAATCGTTATTAAGATTAGAAGTAGGATATAGAATGATGAACTATTTGGGTATATTTCATGCATAATTTCAAATAAAAAGTTACCAAATTATGAAGAAATATAGTCTGCTGCTATTGAAGGTACTTGTAATAATTTATGTAATAATTTGTGTATTACTCTACTTTTTTCAGGAGAAAATCATCTTCTTTCCTGAAAAGCTGGATAGTAATTATAGATTACAGTTCGACCAGAAATTCGAAGAAATCAATATTCTGACAGCCGATGAAAAGATTCTAAATGGCGTTTTATTTAAAGTTGAAAAACCCAAAGGGCTGATATTTTATTTACACGGAAATGCCGGATCTTTAAGAACTTGGGGAGAAGTTGCCAAAGTGTATAATCACTTTAATTACGACGTTTTCATATTAGATTACAGAGGTTATGGCAAAAGCGAAGGTACTATTTCAAGCGAAAAACAACTGTTTATTGATGTTCAAATAGCGTATGATAAATTAAAATCGATTTATGATGAAAGCGAAATAATCGTCTTAGGATATTCGATTGGGACAGGGCCAGCTTCGCAATTAGCAGCAACAAATAATCCGAAAATGCTCATTTTGCAAGCACCATATTATAGCCTGAAAGACATGATGCAGCATAATTATCCGATTATTCCAATTTTTATCCTTAAGTATAAATTTGAAACAAATAATTACATCAGAAAATGTAAAGCGCCGGTGGTGATTTTCCATGGAGATAATGACAATATAATTTATCACGGCTCATCGTTAAAGCTAAAACAGCTCTTCAAACCTTTAGATACGTTAATAATATTGAAAGGCCAAGGCCATAACGGAATGAGCGATAATACTGATTATTTGGCAAAAATGCAGGAGATATTAAAGTGATTTTCGGCTTTTGATTGTCGCAATTCAATCCGAAATAATTAATGTGTACATTTACAAAAAAATCCAATGAACAAAGGTGGGCCAATAATTATCATTGAAGATGATTTAGACGATCAGGAAATGTTAAATGACATCTTTGTTGATTTGAACTATCCCAACAAGATTATCTTTTTTGGCGATGGAGAACAAGCGTTGCAATATTTAACCGACACTGACGTAGAGCCATTTATAATTTTCTCCGATATAAATATGCCGAAATTAAGCGGTATGGAATTACGTGAAAAAATCCATCAAAATGAAGATTTACGAATTAAATCAATTCCGTATTTATTCTTTTCTACAAGTGCTGAACAACAAAATGTTGTAGATGCATATTCAAAATCTGTCCAGGGTTTTTTTGTAAAACCGACGAGTTATTCGGAAATTAAAGAAACAATCCGAACAATTGTAGAGTATTGGAACAAATGCGTTTCTCCAAATTACATTAAATAAATACTTCGTTCTGTAGTACATATTTTTTTTATAATTTAGTCATTTCAGTATAATCAAAAAAGGAAATAGTCCCTGTACGATTTCTTATGCTTTGTTGAATAACCAAAACTATTATTATGGTAAGCAAAAATAATCCTGATGGAAACACTTCAGATGATATAACACCAAAAGTTACTGGAATTGGCGGAATTTTCTTTTTTGCAGACAATCCAAGGGAAACAAGAGAATGGTACGCTAAAAATCTAGGTTTTGATGTCAATGATTGGGGTTCAACTTTCAGGTCAAGGAATAACGAACGGCCGGAAGAAATAAACGCGCTTCAATGGAGTCCGTTTAAAAATGGTGATGAGTATTTTTCACCATCCAAAAAAGATTTCATGATTAATTACCAGGTTCAAAATATTGAAGGACTTGTACAAAAACTTCAGGAAAACGGAGTTACCATACTTGATAGTATCGCAACTTATGAATATGGAAAGTTCATACACATAATGGATGCTGACGGAAATAAAATAGAACTTTGGGAACCTGTAAAATAAGCGTATGAAAAAGGAAATTAAAGTTTTGACATCCGAGCAAAGCAACGAACTTATTAAAATACTAAAAGACCGATTTGAGAAAAATGCGAATCGTCATGAAGGTATTGAATGGGCGAGAGTAGCAGCAAAACTGGAATCTAATCCAGAGAAACTATGGTCATTGAATGAAATGGAGCGAACCGGCGGCGAACCGGATGTTGTCGAACATAATAAAAATACAGGCGAATATGTTTTTTATGATTGCTCAGCTGAAAGTCCAAGCGGACGCAGAAGCTTGTGCTACGACCTCAAAGCCCAACACTCAAGAAAAGAACACAAACCCGAAAATAACGCCATTGATGTAGCAGAAAGAATGGGGATCAAACTTCTCACTGAAGAACAATACAGAGCATTGCAGTTACTCGGAAATTTTGATTCAAAAACCTCAAGTTGGATACAAACACCGTCAGACATACGGAAACTGGGCGGGGCACTATTTGCAGATTTTCGTTATGGCAAAGTTTTTATATATCATAACGGCGCACAATCGTATTATGCCGCGCGTGCTTTTCGAGGTGCATTAAGTGTTTGATATAAATTTTCTGATGTAACACTTTTTCGGTAACTTCGTCTCACCCAAAACAAACATCATGAAACGAATTTTATTTAGCCTGTTCGTAATTCTATGCTTTCAGACAGGAATTGCTCAAAGCATTACCGGAAAAGTTATCGATTTAAAAACCAAAGAAAGTATTCCATATGCCGGAATAAAAGTGTCTGAAACACAGAACCTGATTTCAAATGCCGAAGGTTTTTTTACATTATCAGAAGCAAATAGCAACGATGAAACGATACTGATAATTTCATATCTTGGATATGTGAGTCGCCAGATAACAGTAGGAGAGTTGAAAAGCAACAATCTCATAGTTGCAATAGAGCCCGGAATTTTCGAATTGGATAATGTTGATGTTTCAAATGTGAAACCAGATGCGAATTCAATCATAGCGATGGTTAAGAAGAATATGAAAGGTAATTACGGGAACGCCGGACAAACTTCAAAAGATGTATTATTCATGCGGGAAGTAAACACTTTTAAACCAAAGCAGCTCGAAGTAGAATTTACAAAATCTACCGGTTTTGATAAAACTGCGCTAAAGAAGGCAAATGCAGAAATCAATGCTTTTACGGCGACATTAATTTCTAATCCGCCAGTACAATTTACCGATGTACTTGCAGATCATTATACCGGAACAGTACAAAAAGACAACAAAAAATTTATTCTCACAAAACTTGATGTTACTAAAGCGACAAAATTAAAAGACGAAAACCGCTCGACCTCGCTTGAAGAATTGCAAAAAACCGCTACAGATCTTTTCCTGAAATATCTCGATACTACTAAATATTACAGGATTAAAAGCGGGCTTTTTGGTTCTCGTGATACGATTTCATTTCGTAAGGATTTTAATAAAAACAAGAAAAAGAAAGAGAAGAAAAGCAATATTTCTTCCTCAAAATCGCGCGTTGCTTCTTTTATGTCAGAGAATAATTTTACAGAAAACGGAAAGCTGGATTTCATCAATCAATCGGAATTGTACCAATACACATACGAAGGAGCAATTTATTCTAAGCAAAATGAATTCGTTTATGTGCTGACATTTAAGCCTAAGAAAAGCAAAGCGAAATATGTGGGCAAACTCTATATTTCAGAAACAGATTATGCTGTTATTAGAGCTGATTATAATTTAGCCGAAGGAAAAACTCTTGGTGGTGCTAACCTGAAATTTCTGCTTGGCATTAAGTTTTCCGAAAATCTGAGCAAAGGAACGTTGATCTACAAGCAAAATACTTCTGGCGAAGGCTATCATTTACAATATGGCGCAATGGAAAGCGGGCAATATATATACCTGAACAGGCCATTGAAATTCATAGAATTGACCGATGAAGAAAAATATGTTGTGGCAATAGACCTTAAAGCCGAGGGAAATTCAACCACTAAAGAAGAATTTCTGAACATTTCACATTCTGATGTTTCACAATCTGAGTTTGAAAAAGTGAAAGAAGACGATTTTAATTACATAAAACTAAAACGTTACGATCCGAAAATATGGAAAGATTATTCTGCAATTGAACCGTTGGAGGAGATGAAGCAGTTCAAGGCAGCCGAATAATTTCTTATGCCAATTCTATTTCAAAATATTGAAATTTTTAGAGTTGAATGTCTGGTATATTCATCATTATACGGTAATCCCGATTTAGCAATCGCAAATGCCTGCTTTAGAAGTTTGTTTGAAACTGCGATTAATGCAAGTTTCTTGCTCTTTGCTTTGGCGATGATTCGCTCAAACATTTCTCGGCAGCCTTTGTTATATTTACACGCAGAAAAGCTACAGAGGAAAAGCAAGTTTCGGAGTTACTGTTTCCCATTTTGCTAATCCGGCTTTTTCCGCGTACGAATTATAGAATGGCGTATCATTTGCCATTGCGTATTCACAGATCATTTTCGCATCAGTTTTATCGGTTTTCATTTTTGATAATTTCATTTGAATTAAACGTTTAACCGGTAGCGGATTTAAAACAGAAACGATTCGCCCGCGACCAACAAGAAATTGAGCAAGCGCATAATGATAATAACCTGTTGCTTCCATTGCGACAAGGCTTTTTTTGGTGACGATCTTTAAGAATCCCCTAAAACCTTTCAGGTTATTTTTATATTGTATATGCTTTCCTTTTGTGTTCCTTTTGGTCTGTTACAAGCGGAACAATCAAAAGTGAAGTGAAGTACTGCGAGCGTGTAACGGCAGGGAAAAAATGACGGCTGCCCAAAGGGCTAACCTTGATTTAGGGCATAGCGTATCGGAGCCAACCCTGAAGGCGCGGGCAAGGAGCAACCACCCAATCAACAAAGGGCGGCAGACGCAAACACTGAAACCGCAGCCTGCAGAGGGTTTTGTGTTGCGGAAAAAAGACGAACAAGGAGAGAGACCGCTTGATTGCCCGTTTCATCTTAAATGTTTCCGAATTATTACAAAAAACCGTTATTCGACTTTAAATTCTTAATTCAAGACCGGCGCTCTTTTTAGCGGAGGTAATTTTGTAAATTGTATCGCTAAGTTTACTTTGGTACTTAGAGACGGATTTCAATTTTATTGCTTTAAAATCCTGATAGTTTTTACGTCATTTCCGGAAACGATGTTTAAAAAGTATATTCCTGTTCTAAGTCTTTCAAAACCTTGTAATATTGCATTGCCATTACCCGCCTGGCGCTGACTTACCGGGTATTGTTTACCTAAACTATCGTATAAAAACAAATCGGGATTGCCAACAATTCCATTAATGTACAATATATCCTTTACAGGATTTGGGTAGGCAGTAATATTCGTCAGCTTATACTCACCAGTACTTAAGTAAGATGAAATATCATAGCGTGCCAGGAGCATATTGCTTGCGTTATCACCCATGATAAGGATTTTTCCATCTGCTTGTTGCTTAATCGATAATGGCATTTGATGTCCGGGCATTGTGGTTGCTATTAGACCGTTGTTTGAAATATTCCCCTGAAAATCAGTCACCAGCAGGGCGTAATCAAAATCGTTTCCTGAACGACGTACTGCCGAAACTATCTTGCCGTTGCTCTCTATTGAACCTATTATGGTTTCAATATTTGTGGTGCTATTCTCGAGAACGACTTTTCCGTTGATTCCGTAACCATTGTCGATGTTGCCCTCTGCGTCAATTTTGAGTAGCATGGCATGGGAGAAATTATTTATTTTGACGGTTCCGCTGAGTAAAATTCCGCCGTCTTCCATTCTCTTGATTTCATTGATTGTGTTTTGAGTACCTCCGAATGCGATTTCTTTTACGCCATTCGTGCCGAAGGTAGGGTCAGGATTCGAGTTCGACAGAAACCTGTATAATTTGGTTGTAGCACCACCAACGCTGCTTATGGCTGTAATAACCTCTCCAGCATCAACTTCTACAGATGCAAATCCGGGGATTATATCATTATACACTCTATAACCGTTGCTATTGAAAGAAGTATCCCGAGTGAGATTAGCATTATATCTGGCGATTGCTGCTCTTGATAACATGGAAGGGACCTGACCAATGATATATATTTTTCCGTCGGGAAGCAAGACAAGCTTTTGTGCTGTAGAATTTGTTGATCCGAATCCGGTGTTTAGAAATCCTTGCTGTCCTACGCTGAGATCAAGCATACCAGTTGTGTTGAAGCGGAAAAGCTCTATAGTGGCTGAATAAACAGAAGTTAACGGATTGAGGTGAGTATGTGAACCGACGGCTAAAATCTGTCCGTTAGGCAGTTGCTTAATATCATTAATTATGGCGTTATACTGCCGGCCGATCTGAACTTTTCCTGATACTCCAAATGTATTATCGGGCGTACCATCCTGATTGAAGCGACATATAAAATACTTGACGTACGGATCGGTATTTGCTGCACCGGCAACGATTATCTTTCCGTCATTTTGTACTTCCATTGCTTTGACCAAAAAGGCAGGAGATGTAACCAGTCCATTCGTTCCGAAGGATACATCCAAATAGTTTTGCGCATTTGCAGGCAGACTTAGGAATAGTCCCGAAAGTAATGTTAAAATAATGGTGTAAAGTTGTTTCATATAATTTTGTTGTTTTGTAGCAGGTAAATTTTAAAAGAACTATTTCTTAATTACTCTAAAAACTTCATTAGGCGTTTTTATAAAGAAAACTCCCGCAGGCATGGTGCTGATATCTATACTCGTATCACCGCTGCCCACAACTTCTTTAAGTTTCTGTCCTGAAATATTAAAAATTGAAAGAGGTGTATTATCGGGCAGGCCGCTGATGGTTATTCTATCGCTCGCGGGGTTAGGGTAGACCGATAATTTTGGTGTGAGGATTTCGTCTATTCCTAAATTATTTGTAGCGGTAACTACGATATCGTCGAGTATAAGGTAGCCATTACCATAGGTCAGGAATGGTTCATGGTACCACACAAGACTTACAGTTTGTCCAATAAATGGCGTAAGGTCAAGGGTAATATCTTGAGAACCGTTTGTATTAAAAGCCCCCGTAAAATCAGGGTTAAAGAAGTCTATAAAATTATCCTGTACCACCATAAGGTAATAACCCATTTGTGCCTGGCCTTCGAGCAAAGCGCCTATTTTATAGGTGAGTTGCACGCTGCTGTAACCTGATAGGTTTATTGGCGGAGAAGCTACCAGGTTTTTGGCTTCAAGTTCGGTTATATTTCCCTGTCCGTCATCAATAAAAGTAGCCGACGCATCGACAATACCCGTGAACCCTAATTCCTGAAAATCCGCACTAAGGTAAGGCCGCCATCCATGCCCATCACCGTCCATTTCTGCCACGCCCCAGCCCACTGTAGCAGCCTGCAATGATGCCAGGTCTGTCCCGAAATTATTGTTAACCAATACTGTTTGCGCATGTGTGCCAAAGGTTGTAAGTAATAACACAGCGGAGAAAACTTTGTAATATTTCATAAATTAATGAGTTTATCAATGCTGCAAGCAGCGATTTAGCCTGGGCCTTATCACTACTTTAGCATTGCATCATGAAAAAACTATTTCTTTATAATTTTTGCAGTCGCGTTTGGCGTACTCAGGAAATACATGCCCTGTGCAAGACTGCTGATGTCTATTGGTGTATCGCCATTGGCTACTACTTCCAAAAGCTTTTGCCCTGACACATTATAAAGTGATACTACTGTACCTTCATGCAGGCCAACAACAGTTACCTTGTCGCTTGCAGGGTTAGGGTACACTTTGACAATATTTTTATTAACGTCATCGGTGCCAAGAGTGGAGCCAACATTTATATCATCAAGAAACAGGGTATTTCCACCATCATTTACCTGCTTGAACCTGATCATTATATCACTATCGGAATATTCATCGAGAGAAACTGTCTCGTTATGCCATTCGGCATCAGTCTGCGGGTAATACCCCCATATACCGTCGTACACGAGTCCTTGTGATAATGATGTTCCTTCCTCATTGTAAAGTGATACCCATGTGACTCCACAGTCTGTGGAAACCAACACTTCGAGAGAATCGTTCGTGTCCTCTATTGCACTGTAAGCATAGCTAAAACTTAGCTGTTGTGAACCTGCAGCCAAGTGTATCATTGGCAAATCTATGTAGCTTACAGACCCTATATTAAAATTTTCGAAATTATTCTTTACCAGGGAAGCGGTACCTGTTTTAGAAGAAAGTTCCGTTCTTCCCCATTCGCGGGATATTGCATGTTCGGGATTCCAAATGTGTACGTTTAAAGTAGTGCCTTCAAATCCTTCCGAAAATGTAGATGGTAGGCTATTTCCAGTGCTGACCGTAAAGGTGGAGTTCCTGCTGTCATTGTACAAATTTCCTTCGGGAGCGGCGTTTGGTGCTGTAGTCCATATTTTCAGGTTGTGGTTTCCGGCCACAGCTGTAAGTACAGGTAAAGTGACTTGCAGTTCCTCACCACTTGCGATATTTCCGGTCCAGCTAAATGTTTGTGGCATACCGTTATCGACCTGATAATTTATTGTGGCGTTTGTTAAAGCAGCGCTACCGAAATTCTTCAGTACCACTACAGGTGCAACATTAATGCTACATTCAGCGCTACGGGGAGATATAATCTTACTGATACCTGCATCATTCACTTTTTTCGGAAAGTATTGCAGATACGGATCGTATAATGCTGCGTATGTTGATCCCGGGATTTGGTTTGTATTATATATCAGGAATGTTATTGCCCCGGACCTGCGGTTATAAATAACTTCGGAGAGGAACCCTATATCAGCGCCACCGTGGAAGAATATCTCATCGTTGTTAGGCGTCCAGATACCCTCCCTGATACCCAGGCCGAACCCTGATGCATTTTCAAAGTCAAGCAGTTGCTGCATTGACCCATCAGACAGGAATGATTCATGAAACAGTGCCTTGTAGAAATCTACTACATCCTGCGGCGTTGCAACAATACTGCCTGCTCCGCGACCCAGCGAAGCTGCCGCTACCGACCCCAGCCTTGGCCACCAGAAACCTATTGTATACGATTGTGATTCCTGAACTGCATCGAGCGCAGTAGTATCTTCCGCTGCATCAAAAGTCATATCCAATCCAAGAGGTGTAGTGATGTATTGGTGCAGATTATGTGAATAGCTGTTGCCTGTTACATTCTGGATAATATTGGCTGCGATAGTATAGCCGGCATTGCTATAAGCAAAAGCAGTCCCTTTACTAAAGAGCGGCTGCTCTATCATTGTATAAAAATCCTGGTAATCCCAGAATACTGATGGGTCGTCGAAAACATTCGCCCAAAATGCATCAGATCCATCGTTTACAGGGTCGAAAATCCCTGATTCATGCTTCAGTAGCTGACGAATGGATACGGTCATATCTACATTAGCGATTGGTGTTGTAATATACTGGCTAATTGGACTATCGAGAGAAACTAATCCCTGCTCCTGCAGCTTTAATAAAATAACCGCAGTATACAATTTACCGTGGCTTGCTATACCCATGGTATGGTTAACTGTTAAAGGCTCTCCCGGGGAAGCAACTCCCGAGGCACCCTGCCAGCTCCCATAACCGGGAATGTACATTGCGAATCCCACACCTGTAGCCTCTCCGGTATCTGTTAGTACGGTAGAGGTAAGATTATCCATAACAGCCTGTATGCCATTTGTCATCTCTGTGGGTAGCTGTGCCTGGGCAGAGAATGTTACACCGGTGAGCAGTAATGTATTGAGTAGTATTTTCTTCATAACGTTGTAATTTTGGTTAGATATACGGCCAAAATTACCGTGAAAGTTTTTATAAAAAATTTCGGTTTAACCGTTGGCGCTTTTGAATTGACAGTTGGTATTTGTACCGGAATAACCTGTAAATGACACCAGCCGAAACAGCGAAAATCTAGCGTTTTTGGGTTATGGAATTAATAACGGGATAACGATATGATAAAAATTTATATACATTTACGCCCATGCTACATTCAGTACGAAACCTTTACCTGTTTTTGATGCTCCTCTTCCCGCCAATTTGCAAGGCGCAGGATGGTCTTCCGCTTTTGCGCAAGCTTACGGTATCAGACGGGCTTCCGCAAAATTATATTGCGGCAATTGTACAGGATAGCAACGGGTTTATCTGGACTGCCACTCGCAATGGGCTTGCACGGTATGATGGCCGGAAATTCCGTTCGTTCTACTATACCCCTTCTGCAAAGGGAGGACTGTCATCCGGCATCATAACCAATATGTGGCTCGACAAAAAAGACCGGCTCTGGATATGTTATGAATCGGGCAATCTTGACATTTTTGATACGGGGACAGAAAAAGTGATCGCACTTACATCAAAAAAAGAATTTGCAGGGCTTAAGGGCCTCTTTAAAAAAGGGCGGTCGTTTGCAGAAGCAGGTGAAAAATATTGGCTGCTCTCCATAACCGGGGAGGTATATGTTATTGACAAGGAATTGGGTTCGTTGCGACACCTCCCTCAAAAGGAATTTGTTCAGGGGATAGCGTCTACCGGAAATTCGATTGTCCTTACAACCCAAAAAGAGCTTATCTTTCTAAGTAACACCGGAACGGTAACAGAAAGAGCCGCATTCCCCTATGAAAGAAAAATATATGAATATCCGCCGGCAGAGCTACAGGATATGTCAGTGATTGTAAGGAAGGATCGTAAGCTCGCGCTTGTAGATCCTGATAAGGTTATGCTTTACAGCCTTTCTAATAAGCAGTTTACAACCATGCCTCTTTCCGCTAACGAGGACTATTTTTCGGCTGATGTCAGACTACTTGACGCTGAGGGTACTGCTTACTTCATGTTGGGAGGCAAAGGGAAACTATGGCCAGCTGCTGCAGACAGCATAGTAGATTGCAGGATAGGTGTTAATAGTTCACCTTTGCTAATTGACCGTTCCGGTGTGGTGTGGGGAGGTACGGGCGGGCTGGGCATAGAGCTATTTGATATGAGGGTCAGCCATTTGCATGGTCAGCCAATGAAAGAAAGATTTCACACAGATATCTTAAAAAAAGCGGGTTTAAATGATAAGCGGGCCGAGCAGCTACTTGATACGGTCTCGGGGTATGGCTGGCGCTGGATGTATACCAGGGAGGGGACACTTTGGGTGGCACAGTCCCAGGCTGATTCGCATATCAGCAGCATCTTTTACCTGGACAGCGATAAAAAAGCAAATTATCCGCAATGGAACTTCCGTGGCGGTGAGCCTAAGCGATTGCCTACGTGCGCGCTGGCAGAAGATCCGTCGGGCAAGGTTTGGGCAGTAGGGCTTGACATGAGGCTGTATACTTTAAACCCGACCACAAATACCATTACGTTTAAATATAAGGTACCTATTGATATTGGAGATCCTTTTAAGAATGACATTAACGGCCTTATTGCCAATAAAGATGACTTCTGGATAAGCAGTACAATGGGCTTATTTCATTACAATTCCGGCAAAGGCCGGACAATTCGATACTTTTCTGATGTACGCATCCTTTCGATGGTAAGCGATCCTAAAAACAATCATATTTTATGGATTGGGACAATGTATGCCGGCTTAATAAAGTTCAATGCCAAAACCCGCAAGTACATTAGTTACACTACGGTAGACGGGCTTCCAAACAATGCAATTTCAAACATCATTTTTGATAACTATGGAAACCTGTGGGGAGTTACTAGTAAAGGACTGATTTCTTTTTCATCCGACGGGAACAAAATCCGCATTCATAATGCCCGTATCGCAAATGAGCCTATGGGGTTTAACCGTCATCATTACTTTAAATTCAGCGATGGCAGGCTCGTTTTCTGGGGGCCGTATGGATCTGTTATTTTTGATCCGCGGCTTATCCTTTATGATCATTACAAGCCGGAAACGCTCATTACATCAATTCTGGTCAATAATGAAGAACTGCCGGCTAACAACGAGTACTCTGATAATGGCATCAACGGAATCGATCTACTGAAACTTCCTTATAACAAAAACTTCCTTACCTTTGAGTTTGCAGCTACCGAGTACAACATACCCGAAAACCTACAGTTCCGTTATAGACTTAAGGGACTGGATAAAAAATGGATATATTCCGGCAATGACCACATTGCCACTTACACAACGCTACCGCCGGGTAATTACGAATTTTTGATAAACGCATCTAACACCGCTGGGCAGTGGAGCGACAATGTAAAGAAAGTAAGAGTAATAATTACTCCGCCATATTGGCGAACGTGGTGGTTTATCAGCCTTTTATTTATTACGGGAAGCCTGCTTTTATATTATGGAATAGGCCAGAAAATAGCCTCTGCACGCCGTAAAGACCAGCAACTACTTTCGTTTGAGAGAGAGGCCATACGCCTTGAGGCAAAAGCACTGCGCTCGCAAATGAACCCCCACTTTATATTCAACTGCCTCAACTCCATTAAAGCTCTCATCCATACAAATCAAAAAAAAGAAGCTATACAGTACCTTACCACTTTTGCACAGCTTCTTCGCAGTCAGCTCAATAGCAATTTACTTGAAATTAGTCTTTATGATGAGCTTCAAACCTGCGAATTGTATCTGGAGCTAGAGTCATTGCGTTTTGGCAATAAACTCAGGTACGAATTCATTCTTGATCCAAATGTTGATTGCCGGGATATAAAAATACCGGCCCTGCTTGTGCAACCCTTTATTGAAAATGCCATCATACACGGGCTTTTACCAAAAAAAGAGGGCGGCAAAATCACTGTTCTGGTAGAACTAAGAGCAGAAACTGTCGTTTGCAAAATAGATGATGATGGCGTTGGGCGTAATTCTACCCTAAAAAATGAAGGCCATGACTCCAAAGGTATGAAAATGGTACAAGGCCGCCTGGATCTTTATAACCAACTTCACCAGAATAATGCGCATATTGAACTAATTGACAAACGGGATACCAACGGTATGCCTGCCGGTACTCTCGTCATAATAACCTTATTTTTATAAATCATGGTAAAAGCCATTATAGTTGACGACGAACATTATTGCATCACTGCTCTGCAGCATGATATTGACCTATTTTGTCCTGAAGTACATGTTGTTACTACCTGTCTCTCTGGGGAAGAGGGCCTCGAAGCGATCAAGAGATTTAAACCGCAACTGGTATTCCTAGACATATCAATGCCACTGATGACAGGGTTTGAGATGCTTGAGCAGCTTGGACAACATCATCAGTTAAGTGTAATATTTACTACGGCTTTCGACCAGTATATGCTAAAGGCACTGCGCATGAGCGCGCTCGATTATCTTCTTAAACCAATTGATCCCAAACAACTTGTGGACGCAGTAGAAAAGCTTCAGAAGCGACCTTTGGTTGTAACGACTGAGGACCGTATTAACAACTTACTAGTGAACATGACCCAGAACCCCGATAAGCAAAAAATAGTTTTGCCCAATAGGGAAGGCTTTGATTTTGTAAGCGTGGGAGACATACTTTATTGCAGTGCTGATGGAGCGTATACTGAAATCATATTTCTTAATGGTAAAAAGTTAGTAGTTTCCAAGTCACTTGGTGAAATAGAGTCAAACCTGCCTGAGGTAAAATTTGAGCGTATTCATCACTCTACCCTGATTAATATTTCGGAAATAATACAGGTTAAAAAAAGCGATGGATTTTTTGTGGTAATGTCAAATGGACATAAACTAAGTGTAGCTAGATCTAAAAAAGACAAGCTGCTGGCAAAACTAGGTATATAATTTTGTAACCGACCTCAAGACATGACGCACATTCTACCAATTTTAATCATCACAGAATCTACGGTTAAGTTATTGTAGAGGGAAAGGTCTATCTGAGCTTTAAGACGAGTATATATATACGAAGTTTATATTTTATTGTTTATGCAGCACACGGTATTGTTCCAAATACAACCTGATTGTTATATCTACAATAACCTTTTCTAGAAGAATTTGTAAGGGCTATGGTGGTAACCTTTTTAATTATTATATTTATCTTTCTGAATAATAACAAAAAAGAGGTGCAATTTCTGAACGGATTAATGAACAGGCTGTAAACGTTAATGTTTGCACGTTTTAAGAAGGTGTTAGCGAGACCCTACTTTCAATAAATGCTTGGGTCTCGATTTTATCTCTTATAAGAATTAATGAATAATTTGGTATAGCCACAAAAGCAAAAAGCCGATAAATCCTAAGATTTATCGGCTTTTAAAACCATTTGTAATTAAACTTGTGGGCGATGAGGGATTCGAACCCCCGACCCTCTGGGTGTAAACCAGATGCTCTGAACCAACTGAGCTAATCGCCCTCATTTGTTGTGCAAATATACATTTAGTATTTGTATTCGCAAGGGATTATTAATAAAATAGTATTATTTTTTTATAGTTTTCAAAAGTGCTTTATCGCTATAATTGATGACTTCCAGAATAATTGGCTGGTTCTTAGCTGTTTTTCCTTCGATCGTATATAATTTTCCGCCTTTCACGACAATGTTACTTTTATCAAAATCGACATCACCGTAGGTTAGAATTTTGCGAATATCAGCTGTATCAACCCATTTTTCAGTTAATGTTTGCATTGCTTCATCAGAATAATGGAATGGTTTCGTACGAATATCTTTCAATACGCGGGCATTCGGAAAATAACTGCAACTTGTATCTTTTCCGCTAAGGATAAAAAACAGGAACACTAATCCAAGCAAAAAACCAAAGGAGTAATATGCAAACCGCTGATAGAATTTCATCGTAATAAATTTTGAGCAAATGTAATGTAAACTTGCTTAAAACACAATTAAATTGATGTCACTGTGCGCAATTCCAAACCATTCTCCAATGGCTTTATTTGTAAGAATTCCGTGGTAAAAATAAACACCATGCTTGAGTCCGTTGTTGCAACGTATCGCACTTTCAATTCCGCCATCTTCAGCAATTTGTAAAAGATAAGGAGTCAGGATGTTACTAATTGACAGCGAAGCAGTTTTGGAGTATCGTGAAGGAATATTCGGAACGCAATAATGAATCACGTCGTGCTTTACAAATGTTGGTTTTTCGTGTGTTGTAACTTCAGAAGTTTCAAAGCAACCACCGGTATCAATACTTACGTCAACTATTACGGCGGCTTTTTTCATGTGTTCTACCATGCTTTCTGTCACAACAACCGGGCAACGATCTTTTCCGCGCATCGCGCCAATGGCAACATCACAGCGGCGTAACGCTTTCAGCAACGCTTTAGGCTGGATTGTAGAGGTAAAAATACGATGGCTCAAACTATCCTGAAGTCGGCGTAGTTTGGTAATAGAATTATCAAAAACTTTCACGCTTGCACCTAGTCCGATTGCAGTTTTAGCAGCAAATTCGCCAACAGTTCCTGCGCCAATAATTACAACATCAGTAGGAGGAACGCCGGTTATATTTCCAAATAGCAATCCTTTCCCGAAATGATTGTTGATCATTAATTCGGCAGCAACTAATACTGATGCTGTTCCGGCAATTTCACTTAGTGATTTCACAGCCGGATAAGAACCGTCGTCATCTTTAATGAATTCAAATGCCAAAGCAGTGATTTTCTTTTTATGGAGAGCGTCGAAATATTCTTTTTTCCGGGTTTTTAGCTGAATTGCAGAAATCACAATCGTTTGAGGATTTATCATTTCCATTTCCTCAATAGTCGGCGGTTCTACTTTTAGCAGGATCGGGCAGCCGAAAACTTTTTTAGTATCCTGTGTAATTTCAGCTCCGGCATCGCTATATTCCTTATCGGAATAACCCGCGCTTGTTCCTGCGCCAGATTCTAACATTACGCGATGTCCATGCGAAGTGAGCGAATTTACGCCGTCAGGAGTCAGGCAAATTCTTCTTTCCTGAAAACTGGTTTCCTTGGGAACACCAATGAAAAGTTCGCTTTTATGACGTGCGATTTCTAGCTTTTCTTCCTGTGGAAGCAGTTGTTGTTTAGTAAACGGAGTAAGAGACATGGCTAACTGCTGTAAATTATTCGGTCTAAGTTATGAAAAAACAGGGAAGTGGCAAAGATTTTTATTTCTAGCGTAATGTAAGATGGCGTTTTCCGTCGGATAATTGCTTTATTGTGATGACCGAATGTTCTTGTGGAACCAAGCCGGACATTTTTTCGGACCATTCAATAAAGCACCATTCGCCGGAATATAAATATTCATCAACGCCCATATCATAAGCTTCGGATTCATTTTTGATTCGGTAAAAATCAAAGTGATAAACCAAATGCCCGTTGTCGGCAGCATATTCATTTACCAATGAAAAAGTTGGACTGCTCGTTGCATCCTTCACGCCCAGATTTTTTGCTAAAGCTTTGATAAAAGTGGTTTTTCCAACACCCATTTCTCCATTAAAGAGAATTATTTTCTTAGGATTGTTACTTAAGACTGTTTGTGTGGTTTGATGGATTTCTTCCAATGAAAAAACAATTTCCATAAGTTATGCGACTATTATTTCGGATTAAAAACAAGGAACGGAACAATCATTTCTTCAAGTGAAATCCCGCCGTGCTGGTACGTATTCCGGTAATAACTGACATAATGATTGTAGTTATTTACGTAGGCCAGAAAGTGGTCATTCTTCGCGAAAATATACGAACTGCTCATATTTATGGAAGGCAAACCAATTTTTTTAGGATCTTTTACAGAATAAACATCTTTGTCTTCATACGTAAGGCTTCGACCGGTTTTATAACGTAAATTAAGACTTGTATTTTTATCGCCAATTACCTTGGATGGATTTTTTACGTTGATGGTTCCGTGATCGGTTGTAATAATCAAACGGAATCCAAGTTTTTGTGCCTGCTGAATAATTTCCAATAACGGCGAATTCTTAAACCAGCTCAACGTTAGCGAACGATATGCTTTGTCATCAGAAGCTAATTCCTTAACAACATCCATCTCTGTTTTGGCATGCGATAACATATCTACAAAATTGTAAACAACTGTAACCAAATCATTTGATTTATACGACTTAAAGTTATCAACTAACTTTTTTCCACCGGCAAAATTTGTAATCTTAAAATAATCCTGCTTGATATTCAATCCGAGTTTGCGCAATTGTTCGGTTAGAAATTCGGCTTCAAATAAATTTTTTCCGCCATCTTCAACATCATTTTTCCAATATTGCGGATATTGTTTTTCCATGTCAGACGGAAGCATTCCTGAGAAAATTGCGTTGCGGGCATACTGCGTTGCCGTTGGAAGCATCGCATAATAGGGCGTTTCCTTTTCGAGTTTGTAATGATTCGCGACAACGCTTTCAAAAACTTTCCACTGGTCGTATCGCAAATTATCAATTACGACAAAAAGTACGGGGCGATCTTTCTTTTTTAATTCAGGAACGACCAATTCGCGGAATAACGTGTGTGAAAGAACCGGCCTATCAGCTTTATGTTCAAACCAATCTTCATAATTTCGTTCGATGAATTTGCCAAACTGACTGTTCGCTTCCGTCTTTTGGGATTCCAGAATTTGAATCATGCCTTGATCTTCGATATCTTCAAGCTCAATTTCCCAGAAGAGAAGTTTTTTATACAATTCAATCCAATCTTCATAGCTGTTTACCATAGAAAGCTCCATTGCAATTTTACGAAATTCCTTTTGATAATCTAACGTAGTTTTTTCAGAAACAAGCCTTGAATGATCCAGATTTTTCTTTAAACTCAATAAGATCTGATTCGGGTTTACAGGTTTTATCAGATAATCTGCGATTTTAGAACCAATCGCTTCTTCCATAATATATTCTTCCTCACTTTTCGTAATCATGATTACAGGCGTGGCCGATTTTTTTTCCTTGATTTCCTGAAGTGTTTCCAAACCACTCATTCCAGGCATATTTTCGTCAAGAAAAACAATGTCAAAATTGCCTTCTTCAAAAATGTCAACAGCATCACGTCCGTTGTTGCAGGTTGTTACGTTGTAATTCTTTTTTTCAAGGAAAAGTATGTGTGGCTTGAGTAAATCTATTTCGTCATCTACCCAAAGTATCTTGATTTGATCCATGTTTGCTTGTTCTAAATGTGTTGCAATTTAACATTTATTGAACGATGTTTTCTTAAAAGTATTGTAAAAATAAATCGGTAATTGAATCAGTTTCGATTTATGAAAAGATTATAAAATCGCAATTATATCTGAATTTATTTTAAATTTATTGCTTCAAAACATACTGATATGAAAAAACTCATAATTACCTCTTTAGCGGTTTGCTTTTTTATTTCCTGTCAAAAAGACAAAAATACCGGCGATGCAAATGCGTCGTTCGAAAAGTATAAAAATAATTTTATTGAAGAGCTTTGGAAAGTCTATCCGGATTGGGCTGCAGCGAGCGGTTATCATAAATATGACAGCCTTTTAGTTGTTTACGATTCTGAATTTTCACAGAAATCACTTGGATTTGCAAAAGCCAATCTTGACTCACTGAAGCAATATGATATTAAATCGCTGAATGCGAATAATATCACGGATCACAAAATGATTGAAAATCAAATGCAGTCAATTTTATTCGGCATTGAAAAGGAAAAATCTTACGAATGGGATCCATCCAGTTACAATGTCTGCGGATCTTTCGCCGAAATTTTAAACGGAAGTTACGATTCGCTATCGGTTCGTTTGAAAAATTTTGGAATTAAGCTAAATAATGTTCCTGCATATTATGCCGCGGCAAAACAGAACATTAAAAATCCAACTTTAGAACATACACAATTAGCAATTGCGCAAAATAGGGGCGGACTTTCGATTTTTGAAAAAGATCTACCGGAAGCTTTAGAAAAATCGGGTTTTTCAAAAGAAGAAAAGGACAAAATACGGGCAAAATCAATACTTGCCATTAATGCGATTAAAGATTATGCGACTTGGCTAGAAAAATTAGATAATAAATCGCCGCGTTCATTTCGTCTAGGAAAAGAGTTGTATGCGAAGAAATTTGAATTGCAAATCCAGTCGTCATACACAGCTGATGAAATGTTTACAAAAGCTGAAAACCATAAGAAAGAATTACATGAAAAAATGTTTGTTCTTGCAGATAAACTTTGGACAAAGCATTTAGGAAAAACGCCAAAACCAGCAGATAAACTCCAGTTAATCCGCCAGGTAATTGATAAAATATCGTTGCAACACACAACTCCGGAAATGTTTCAGCAAGCGATTGAAGAGCAAATTCCGGTTTTAACAGAATTCATAAAAAAGAAAAATCTCATCTACATCGATCCGTCAAAACCGCTAGAAGTTCGTAAAGAGCCGGATTATATGGCTGGCGTTGCCGGAGCTTCCATTTCAGCGCCTGGACCTTATGATAAAGATGCAAAAACATATTACAATGTTGGAAGCATGTCCGGTTGGAGCAAAGAAGAATCGGAAAGTTATTTGAGAGAATACAACGATTATATCCTTCAAATTTTAAATATCCATGAAGCAATTCCGGGACATTATACGCAATTGGTTTACAGTAATCAATCGCCAAGTATTATAAAAGCGATTTTTGGTAATGGCGCAATGATAGAAGGCTGGGCGGTTTATACCGAATTAATGATGCTTGAAAACGGCTATGCAAATTCGGATGAAATGTGGCTGATGTATTATAAATGGAATTTGAGAAGCACGTGCAATACAATTCTCGATATTTCAGTACATACAAAAGATATTACAAAAGAAGCAGCGCTTGATCTCTTAATAAACCAAGCGTTCCAGCAACAGGCTGAAGCTGACGGAAAATGGAAACGCGCCACTTTATCGCAAGTACAATTATGTTCTTATTTTACCGGATTTACCGAGATCTATGATTTGCGCGAAGAGATAAAAAAGAAAGAAGGCTCTAAATTTGACTTGAAGAAATTCCATGAGAAATTTCTAAGTTATGGAAGCGCGCCTGTGAAATATATTAAAGAGCTAATGCTGGAGCAATAGATTTCAGTATGCAGAATTTCAATAATGGCAAACTTGTTCTTCTAAATGGCTTTCAAAAGAAAACGCAAAAGACTCCAAAAACGAGATTGAAAAAGCGTTACGTTTAATGAATCAGTATTATCAAGAAAAATCAAATGGAAACTAAAAGCTGGAAGGAAATTAAGGATAATGTTTACGGGGAAAAAGGAACTGAAAGGCGCGATGAACTTGAAAGAGATTTCGGTGGTTTTAAAATTGGTTTGCAATTAAAAAAAGCTCGAGAAGAAAAACATTTAACTCAAACAGAACTTGGCGAACTTGTTGACAAAAAGCGTGAATAATTTCAAGAATTGAAAACAACGGAAGTAATTTAATTTTAAAAACTTTGTCGATATTGTAGAAAAAGGCTTTGGTGGAAAGGTTAAGATTCAGATAGAAATATAACGCACTGCCTACAACAGCGGGTTTTACTTTCTTATCAGCCCATAACCTTATCAGCGGTCGCTACGACAAGTGTAAGATATTATCCAATGACAGGTTAAAGGATTTTATCCATGAACATCTGGGAAAACGTTGGTCGCCTGATCAGATTTCAGTAAGCTTGAAGTATAAGTTTCCAAAGAAATGATTTTAAAGAAATTCGATTGATTTTTTAATTAATATTGTAACAGCTTAAGTTGCAATAGAAACTTGAGACCGCTGAAAAGGTTAAGGTTAGTAGAAAAGTTCTTGAGCCGGCACGCCCAAAATTAAATTCCGGTTAACGGTGTCCATTTTGCAAAACCAACGGTTTCACGGTAGAGTTGTGGCGAAATATCAGCATTGGTTTTAAAGAACCGACTGAAATAATGTTCATCCTCATAACCCAATTCATACGCAATTTCTTTTACCGCTTTGTTAGTCAGATATAATTCGCGTTTAGCTTCTATAATAATCCTTTCGGCGATCATGTCGGTTAGCGTTCTGTTAAAATAATTTTTTGTCAGTTTGGCTAATGCTTTCGACGAAATATTTAGCATATCGGCGTAATGCCCAGCCGAGTGTTTGATCCTGAAATTGTTTTCGATTGCTTCCTTTAGATTTTGCAGTATAAATGGTTCTTTTTGATCTTTAATATCTTTAAGCGATTCGGTTGTTTGTTCTGTTTTTAGTCTCGAGGCAGTAATCAGGAATATTTTGAGATACGAAATCAACAAATCATATTGTGCTAACGCCGGATTTTGCATTTCGTTTTTCATCTGGTTGATCGTCATGTGGAATATTACCGAGGCACTTTGATCGATTTTAGTAAATGGTGGTTCGTAAATGTTATTGAAAAGTACACCGTTACAGGAAACTTCCTTTTGATGCATGTGTATGCAATAAAAATCGGGATGAAAATGAATCGCAATACCTTCAATGTTTTCCGGTGTACAAACCATAAAAGGCTGATATGGAGAAAACGCAAGCAGTGAGTTTTCTTCAAAATGATGTTCTGCAAAATCTGCTTTTACTTTGCCACGGCCTTTAGTCACCCATATCAGCGAATAGTAATTATTGCGTTGCAAATGGTCGAAATGGCTGTTGTTGTCAAAATCGTAAATCTTAAAAGCAAGATTCCCGTTTTGAGGATTGGTCAGAGTAAATACGTTTTGCTGTGTCATTTTATAAAAGTATCAAATTTTTTAAAACCATAAAAGGCAGTCCGAAAATAAGGCTGCCTTTTTATGAACGATGGGAATAATTAGATTGCCTCTGCTTTTGGAAAATCGATTGTAGTGTTGGCAGTGTTGTTCAGGTAATTTGTCATTACGTTTAGTGCAACGTGTGCAACGATTTCTGTGATTTCACCTTCTGTAATTCCGGCTTTTTTTGCAGCATTTACATCATCATCATTTACACGACCGTTTTTATCGATTAAAATCTTTGCGAATTGCAGGATGCTTTTCGTTTTTGGATCTTGAGAATCGGCTTTGCGCGCTGCCAATATAACTGTCGGATCCGTTTTTAGTAATTTTTCTCCGATGAAATTGTGTGCGGCAATACAGTAATCACATGCGTTGCTTTCGCCAACTGTCAATGCAATCAATTCTCCGGTTCTGGCGTTCAGGTTTCCGTGGCTTAAAGCTCCACTTAAATTTAAATAGCCTTCTAAAACCGCCGGCGAATTTGCCATGGTACGCATCATGTTTGGCACTACGCCTAATTTAGCTTGTACGGCATTGAACAATTCTTTTGTTTTTCCTGTAGCTGTTGTTGGATCTAATGGTTGTAAACGTGTCATCTTTTTATGTTTTAAAGTTATGTCTTATTGACATTACAAAGTTGCGATGATTACAGCTTGCAGAAAATGGAGGATTTACGCTTTGTGATGGACAATTTTCCTTTGGATCCAAAAGTGAATTTGGCTGCTTTGCGTGAGCGATGGAAGCGGCATCCTTTTTTGCAGCGCAGCGAAACAAAAGATATAGCGTACAGCGCGACCTGAGCCTTGAAAAAATAATGTAGTAAGTCAGCGGTTCCAGGCGAGGGGCACGCCGAAAAATAAATCTCAAAATAAAAAACTCCGGGAAAATCCGGAGTTTGTATCGTATGATAGAAAATTTTATTCCTGCATTGTATGATAAACATTCATCACGTCATCGTCTTCTTCGATTTTTTCAATCAATTTTTCAACATCAGCTACCTGCGCTTCATTTAGTTCTTTGGTAACTTGGGGAATTCTTTCGAAACCGGAAGACAAAATCTCAATTCCGCGGTTTTCCAATTCTTTTTGGATCGCGCCAAAACTTCCGAACGGAGCATAAATCAAAATTCCATCTTCGTCGGCAAAAATTTCTTCTGCGCCGAAGTCGATAAATTCCAATTCCATTTCTTCAATGTCAATTCCGGTTGCCGGAATACGGAAATTACACGTGTGATCAAACATGAATTCTACCGAACCCTGCGTTCCCATTGTTCCGTTACATTTGTTAAAATAGCTTCTGATATTGGCAACCGTACGATTGTTGTTATCTGTAGCGGTTTCGATTAAAAGTGCAATTCCGTGTGGAGCATAACCTTCAAATAGGACTTCTTTATAGTTTGCCGTGTCTTTATCGGTAGCTTTTTTTATGGCGCGCTCAACGTTATCTTTTGGCATATTAGCAGCCTTGGCATTTTGTATAACGGCTCTTAGGCGTGAATTGGCCTCTGGATTTGGACCACCTTCTTTAACAGCCATTACGATGTCTTTACCAATTCGGGTAAATGCTTTTGCCATTGCTGACCAACGCTTCATTTTTCTGCCTTTTCTAAACTCGAACGCTCTTCCCATATTTGTATATTTTTTTATTCTGAATCGGACACAAAAATACTCTTTCTAACTGTTTTTGCAAATGAATTTTAGCGATTCGTGACGATTTTTTGAATGCTAGTTTCGCTTTAATCTATTGTAATCGTTAATTAGCGACATGGCTTCTTCAAGATAGTGATTTGTCCTGACATCTTTGATCTTAAAGGAATTGATTTCTTGCTGGAAAGTATCCGTTGCAAGTATTTCTTTATCATAAGAGGTATTGCTGATAATGGCATCAGAAGGTCTTTCGGTTATTTTCTTAACTTGTTTCCATAGATTGTCAATTTGATGAATTTCCTGGAAAACATCTTCAAAAGTCAGGCGAACTGGCGGTTTAGGGTCGTTATAAATCGTGTTTATTTCGTCGTTTAGCTTTTTGAGTTCGATGAATCTTGGATCTTTAACGACACGTTCTTTGCTTAATTCAATTACTTTTTCATGATTGAAAAGGTTGAATTTCCGAAAACTCGCTTTAGGTTTAATTCCGTCATAAGCCAAAGCTGTTTTATAACTTTTTTCCCGAGGAATTAGACTATCAAACAGAACTGGTAATGGAACGTCCGGAATTACACCTTTAATTTGATTGCTGTCGCCTGAAATCCTGTAGAATTTTTGGATGGAAACTTTTACGAAATCTTCCTGGCTTACTTCATCAATGGGCATTATGGCTTGCATTGATGCTTTTCCAAGTGATGTTGAACCCATTACGAATGCACGTTTATAATCTTGTAAAGCAGCCGAAAAAAATTCGCTTGCAGAGGCAGAATTTCCGTTAATCAAAACAACTATTGGTCCGTCATAAATACTGCCGCGATGCGGATCATTAAGAATTGTTCTTCTGTTTGTTCCATCAACAAGTATAGAAACCGGACCTTTATCTATAAACAAACCGGCAAGCTTTATGGCTTCCATCATCGAACCGCCGCCATTATCCTGAAGATCAATGATAAGTCCTTGGATATTTTCTCTTTCAAGTTTTGCAATTTCTCTCGCAACATCATCGGCACAGCCAAAATTACTGTCGCCTTCAAAATCGGAATAGAAATTCGGAATATTGATGTAACCTACTTTCGTTTCTTTTTCAGCTATGAAACTGTAAACACTGTTCTCTGTCGATTTCATTACCTGTTTCTTCAGATCAACATCGAGTAGTGTACCATTCTTTTTACGAATGGTAAGCTGAAGTTCTTTATTGGAATCAGAATAAATCATTTCTGCAATTGTTTCGAGCGAAGCACAGGAAACATAGTATTCTTCGCCATTATTGTTCGAAACTTTAACGATAATGTCGTTTTTTTCGATTTTTTCTGTTTTAGCAGCCGGGCCGCCTGGAATTATTTCTTCTATGATAATTTCCTCTTTTTCATTTATACCAATATGTAAACCGAGCGATAAATTATCTGTAGAAAGCGCCGACAAAAAACTTGATTTTGCGTCAACGGAAAAATAATTGGAATGCGGGTCAAAATAGGTACAGAAAGCATTGAAGAAATCGTTCTGCAAAATCACTTCAATCCCTTTTTTATTGTTCAGGATATTATTGACCTTGCAAAGATTGGTTTCAAATATTTTGGAATTTGCTCGTTTTTCCAATTCAATAAAATGTAATTTTAAGGAATCGAGGTTAGTGCTTAGCTTTGAAATTTCCTCAAGAATATCAAATCGCAACCGTTTTTTCCAAACTCTGTCGAGATCATTTTCATTTAAATCAAATGGGAAATTTTCCTTGCTGAATTTTACGCTGTCTGTAGTCTTATAATCTAATGGTGACAACTGGATTTTTTCAAGGATATTTTTCTTTCGCTCGAGCGCCAATTTATAGCTCGTTACAAAATCGCTCATGAAAGCACAATTGTTTTGAAGAATCGCATCGTCAAGCGTCAGGCGATAGTTGCAAAGCCGCTGATATTCTGATTTGGTAAAAATATTCCTATTCGGATCAAGGCCATCTATAAAGGCATCAAAAACATAAACCGATAAACTGTCGTCTATCGGTTTTGGGTGAAAATGCTCGCGTTGCAATAACGCATTTATTTTAAAAATCGTCCCGCAGGTTTTATCATTATTCTGTCCGAACAAAGTAGCGGAAACTAATAAAACCGAAAGGAAGATTATTTTCATATTCTATTTTTTATAAAACGGCAATTTTACCACTTTAGCTGCAACGTCGTTTTTACGAATGCGGATAAATATTTCACTGTCAACGGCACTGTTTTCAGTAGTTACATATCCAAGACCAATGCCTTTATTGATTGAAGGCGACATGGTTCCAGAAGTTACAACTCCGATACTATTTCCGTTTTTGTCAACAATTTCATAATCCTGTCTCGGAACACCGCGGTCAGTCAGTTCAAATCCAACAAGTTTTCGACTAACGCCTGCTTCTTTTTGTTTTTTCAGGTTTTCCGAATTTACGAAATCTTTTGTAAACTTCGTAATCCATCCCAAACCTGCTTCAAGCGGAGAAGTTGTGTCGTTTATATCGTTTCCGTATAAGCAAAATCCCATTTCCAAACGCAAAGTATCGCGCGCCGCCAAACCAATCGGCTTGATGCCAAACGAAGCCCCGGCTTCAAAAGCTTTGTTCCAGATTGTTTCCACCTGGTCATTTTTACAGTAAATTTCAAAGCCGCCAGAACCTGTATAACCGGTAGCGGAAATAATAACATGTTCAAATCCGGCAAAATCGGCAACTTCAAAATGATAATATTTGATTTCAGATAAATTTACAGACGTTAATGGCTGCATTGCTTCAACAGCTTTTGGACCCTGAATGGCAAGCAGTGAATAATCATCAGAAATATCTTTCATTTCAACACCCAAATCATTGTGTGAAGAAATCCAGCTCCAATCTTTTTCAATATTTGAGGCATTTACAACTAATAAATATTGCTCGTCTTTCATTTTATAAATGATAAGATCATCAACAATTCCACCGTCATTGTTGGGCAAACAAGAATATTGCGCTTTTCCAACAGTCAAAACTGAAGCATCATTTGTTGTAACTTTCTGAATCAATGCCAGAGCATTCGGACCGGAAAGCAAAAATTCTCCCATGTGCGAAACATCAAAAACACCAACGCCATTGCGCACTGTTTCGTGTTCGGCATTTACTCCTTCATATAAAATTGGCATGTTGTAACCGGCAAAAGGAAGTATTTTGGCTCCCAGACTTTCATGGATGTGCGTCAGCGCAGTATTTTTCATTTTATGGTATATAAATTTATGATGCTAATTTATTCAAATTTATTGAAATTTTATAGCGATTCCAGTCAAACCTTTAAACAATTGCTATTTATTTTCAGGAGCTGTTTCCCGCTATCCACTGCAATCTTTTTAGTCACAACTTTAAGATTAATACGGAAAATATGTACTGGCTAAAAAGGATTTCCGTTTTTATCTGGGCTAGGCAATGTAAATTAATAACATCTTATGATTAAGGAAAATAATTTCTGCTTAAATTTATTTCAAATACAATATAATGAAAAAGCCAGTTTCAGTTTCCAAATCGCAGATTTTGAAGATTTATAAGCCAGTCGCCAAAAATGCTCATAAAGGCACACAAGGTCACGCACTGCTAATTGGCGGAAGTTATGGAAAAATGGGTTCAATTTGCCTTTCATCAAAAGCCGCATTAAAAACCGGCTGCGGATTGGTAACGGCTTTTATCCCAAAATGTGGTTATGAAATCCTTCAAATTGCAATTCCGGAAACAATGGTTATTACCGATAAAAACGAGGAAAATATCTCTAAGATAAAATTTAAAATCAAGCCTGATGCTATTGGTATTGGTCCGGGAATAGGGCAGAAGAAGCGAACGCAAAAATCATTTCATCAATTTTTAGAGAAGAACACGATTCCGCTTGTAATTGACGCTGACGGATTAAATATGCTGTCTAAAAACAAAGAATGGCTGTCACTGCTTCCTGCAAAAACGATTCTGACGCCACATCTAAAAGAACTCAAACGACTTATCGGAAGTTTTGGTTCTGAACAGGAAATGTTTGAAAACGCAATGAACTTTGCTCTTCAATATGACATCATCATTGTAATGAAAGGCGCGCCAACATTTGTGATTTATGATAATGAAATTTTTAAAAACACGACTGGAAATGCAGCGCTTGCAACAGCTGGAAGTGGCGATGTGCTTACAGGAATAATTACGAGTTTATTGGTTCAGGGCTACGAATCGTTAAACGCTGCAATTTTTGGAGTTTATTTGCACGGATTAACCGCCGACATTGCACTTCCGGCGACGGGATATGAATCTTTTACCGCATCAGAAAGTATTGGAAACATTGGAAATGCTTTTGTGTCATTAAAAAAATAATCACTTTTCATTGCTTTAAAATAAAAAAAAGACAATTTTAATTTTTTTAAACCATTGATTTTTAGTAGCTTTATGATGTAGGAAAATGAAATTCATTTTATGCCACAAAGTACTGTCAACGTTAATGCTGGTGTGTATTTCAATAAACTACAATAGAGAGGCCTTTGCAAAAGTGCCTCTCTTTTTATGTAATTAATTATTTCGATGCCTGAAATTTTTCTCGATTGCAAGAATCATCTCTCCGGCAATGTCTTTATTTGTTGCTCCTTCAATTCCTTCTAATCCCGGTGACGAATTTACTTCAAGCAATAACGGTCCTTTTGAAGAGCGGATTATATCAACACCTGCAACTTTCAAATCCATGGCTTTCGCGGCTTTTATAGCGATTCGTTTTTCTTCAGGCGTAATTTTTATTACAGATGCTGTTCCGCCCAAATGAATGTTTGCGCGAAATTCTCCAGGCAAAGCCTCTCGCTGTATTGCTGCTACAACTTTTCCGTCAATCACGAAACAACGAATATCTTTTCCATTTGCTTCTTTTATAAATTCCTGGACAAGAATATTTGCGTTCAAGCTTTTAAAAGCATTGATAACTGATTCGGCTGCTTTTTTTGTTTCTGCCAAAACGACACCTTTTCCTTGTGTTCCTTCTAATAATTTAACAATCAGTGGCGGTCCGCCAACCATTTTGATTAAATCATTTGTGTCTAACGGAGAATTCGCGAATCCTGTAGTTGGAATGTCAACACCATGATTTAAAAGTAATTGTAGAGAGTATAATTTGTCTCTTGACTGCGTTATTGCTGAAGATGAATTTAAGCAGAAAACTTTCAAAGCTTCAAACTGACGCGTTAAAGCACAACCGTAAAATGTAATACTTGGGCGGATTCGTGGAATAATTGCATCAAAATCGCTCAAAATCCTGCCACCGCGATAGTGAATTTCGGGAGTTGTCGCATCGAGTTTCATGTAACATTCCTTTATATTAAGGAAATGCATTTCGTGACCGCGCATTTCGCCTGCTTCCATGATACGCTTATTGCTGTATAATTCCGGATTACTCGCAAGCAAACCAATTCGCAAACCGGTTTTTGCAGTATCAGAACTTTTATACAATTCTTTTAAAACATCAGAAGTCGGTTGCCCCAATAGATATTTTTCTTCCGGATCAACTAAAACACGGCCGCTCATTGCTTCACGTCCAAGCAACATACGAAAACCCATTGAATCGCGGTTCGTTAGCGTAATTTCGATCGACCAGTGTTTTCCGCCAATTTCGAGTTCAGCGCCAATAACATAACGTTGTTCACGAAAGCCGCTGGAACTTTTAACGACGCGTTTGTCGACCAATTTTGATTCGCAATGAATGATTGTCTTAACATTATTCTGAATTGGATTAATGTCAAATTTGACCCAATTTTCGCCATTTTTTATAAATGGAGCAATATTTATAGCATGCAAAGCAGAAGTTTTAGCTCCTGAATCAACACGTGCTTTAATCGTTGGAATTCCTAAAGCGGGAAAAGAACACCATTCTTCACTTCCTACGATAACTTTTTCTTGTAGCATAATTTTGATTGTAATTTCATACCAAAAGTAAATATTGTTTTCGTAAATAAATGTGAATATTCGATAAAATAACAAACCCGTAATGTTTAACAACACTACGGGTTTGTAACTAATAAAAATTCTGAAATCTCTTATTTTGTAGGCTCTTCCGCTTTTTGAACGGTAACGGTCAATTCCTGTGCATTGTCTTCAAGATCCATGAAAATTTCGTCGCCGACGCCAATTTTAGATGTAATGATTTCTTCTGCAAGAGCATCTTCAACATATTTCTGAATGGCTCTTTTTAAAGGACGTGCGCCAAATTGCTTGTCGAAACCTTTTTCTGCTATAAATGCTTTCGCCTTGTCAGAAAGATTTAGTCGGTATCCTAAATCAGCAATTCTAGCGAAAAGTTTTTTAAGCTCTATTTCGATAATAAGATCAATGTCGTGTTTTTCAAGTGCATTGAAAACAATAACGTCATCAATCCTGTTTAAGAATTCTGGAGCAAAGGATTTTTTCAATGCGTTTTCGATGATGCTTTTTGAATTTTCATCAGCCTGTGAAACTTTTGCCGCAGTTCCGAAACCAACACCTTGACCAAAATCTTTCAATTGGCGTGCGCCAATATTAGAAGTCATGATTATGATAGTGTTTTTAAAATCGATTTTGCGACCTAAACTATCGGTTAAGAAACCGTCATCAAGAACCTGAAGCATCATATTAAATACGTCTGGATGCGCTTTTTCAATTTCATCTAAAAGAACAACGGCATAAGGTTTTCTTCTGACTTTTTCGGTCAATTGTCCGCCTTCTTCATAACCAACATATCCCGGAGGCGCTCCGACTAATCTTGAAATTGCGAATTTTTCCATGTACTCGCTCATGTCAATTCTTACTAAAGCGTCTTCAGAATCGAATAATTCTTTTGCGAGAACTTTAGCCAATTGGGTTTTACCGACGCCGGTTTGCCCGAGGAAGATAAACGAACCAATTGGTCTGTTTGGATCTTTCAATCCGGCACGATTTCTCTGAATGGAACGAGCAATTTTTAATACAGCTTCATCTTGTCCAATTACTTTACCTTTAATAAGTTCAGGTAATTTAGCTAACTTATTACTTTCAGTTTGTGCAATACGATTTACCGGAATTCCGGTCATCATGGAAACAACATCGGCAACATTATCTTCAGTCACGACAATACGGTTGCTTTTCGAATCTTCTTCCCATTGTTCCTGGGCAATTGCCAAATCTTTTTCAATACGTTTTTCATCGTCTCGAAGTTTTGCGGCTTCTTCGTATTTCTGTTTTTTAACGACAGTATTTTTAAGCTCGCGCACTTCTTCCAGCTGACGCTCTAAGTCAAGAATTTGTTTAGGGACATCAATATTTGTGATATGAACACGTGATCCGGCTTCGTCTAAAGCATCGATCGCTTTGTCCGGAAGAAAGCGTTCTGACATGTATCTGTTGGTCAGTTTGACACAAGCTTCAATCGCTTCGTCAGTGTAAATTACATTATGGTGATCTTCATATTTATTCTTGATGTTATTTAAGATTGTAATCGTTTCTTCAACTGAAGTAGGCTCTACGATTACTTTCTGGAAACGTCTTTCAAGCGCACCATCTTTTTCAATATACTGACGGTATTCGTCTAATGTTGTGGCTCCAATACATTGAATTTCACCTCTGGCCAAAGCAGGCTTAAACATGTTTGAAGCGTCAAGCGAACCAGTTGCTCCGCCAGCTCCAACGATAGTATGGATTTCATCAATAAAAAGAATGATATCGTCGTTTTTTTCAAGCTCATTCATTACCGCTTTCATTCTTTCTTCGAATTGTCCACGGTATTTTGTACCGGCAACTAAGCTTGCAAGATCGAGCGTTACAACACGCTTATTGAATAATATTCGAGATACTTTCTTTTGGATGATTCTGAGTGCAAGTCCTTCCGCGATTGCAGATTTACCAACTCCAGGCTCACCAATAAGCAATGGATTATTTTTCTTTCTACGGCTTAAAATCTGTGAAACGCGCTCAATTTCTTTTTCGCGTCCGACAACAGGATCCAGTTTTCCTTCTTCGGCCATTTCAGTCAAATCTCTTCCGAAATTATCAAGAACCGGAGTTTTGGATTTCTTATTGGATTTATTTGCCGGATTATTGAAATTGTCTCCTTTTAAACTGTCATCTTGTCCTGAATCGTCATTGTAGGATTCATTTCGGGGTAAATTTTCTAAAAATTCTTCTTCGTTTGGCGTCATATTTAAGTATTGTTCTTTCGCTAAATCATAATCAATTTTGAGTTTATTCAATAGCTTAGTTGTGGGATCATTTTCGTTTCGTAATATGCATAAAAGCAGGTGTGCCGTGCTTATAGAAGTGCTTTGAAATACTTTCGCTTCAAGAAAAGTGGTTTTCAGTGCGCGTTCGGCTTGGCGTGTTAAGTGTAAATTCTTCTTTTCGTTGCTGATTTCAACTGTCGGACTTGCAGGGCTTAAAATTTCGACTTTCCTGCGCAGATGATCCAGATCGACCGATAAATTATTTAATATATTTATGGCCTTACCGTTTCCGTCCCTTAAAATTCCCAGCATTAAATGTTCCGTACCAATAAAGTCATGCCCTAGCCGGAGAGCTTCTTCTTTACTATACGTAATAACATCTTTTACTCTTGGTGAAAAATTATCATCCATAATATTGTGAGTTGATATTGTAAATTTAGTGAATATCGTGCATAATTGCAAAAACTGTTCCTTGTCAGAAGTGCTGTCAGCTAATTGACAAAAAATATCCAATAATAAAAGTTAATTCCAAATTAATTTATTAACCGAAACTAGAGTAGTTTTTGTTAATAAATCTGCGAAATTTCTATATTTAAATATACGAAAAATACTCCAGAAAGGTTATATTAGCAAGATTTTTTAACCAAAAGTAATTTTTTAAATATAACTATAATATGTCTGACGGAGAAAAGTTAATTCCTATAAACATAGAGGACGAAATGAAATCAGCTTACATCGATTATTCGATGTCAGTTATTGTATCAAGAGCGCTTCCGGATGTCAGAGACGGTTTAAAACCAGTTCACCGACGAGTGCTTTACGGAATGTATGAATTAGGAGTTCTTTCGAATAGAGCTCACAAAAAATCCGCGAGAATCGTAGGAGAAGTCCTAGGTAAATATCACCCGCACGGAGATACTTCCGTTTACGATGCAATGGTTCGTATGGCTCAGGAATGGAGCTTACGTTATCTGCTAGTTGACGGACAGGGTAACTTTGGTTCCGTTGATGGTGACAGTCCGGCGGCAATGCGATATACTGAAGCCAGAATGAAAAAGATTTCGGAAGAAATCATGGCAGATATCGATAAAGAAACCGTTGATTTTAAATTAAACTTCGACGATACTTTATACGAGCCAACGGTAATGCCAACACGTGTTCCAACACTATTGGTCAACGGATCGTCGGGAATTGCAGTTGGTATGGCCACAAACATGCCCCCACACAATCTTACGGAAGTTATCGACGGAACTTTGGCATATATTGACAATACTGAAATCGAAATTGACGAATTAATGCACCATATTAAAGCTCCTGATTTTCCGACAGGAGGAATTATATATGGTTATGATGGCGTTCGTGAAGCTTTTAAAACAGGGCGTGGTAGAATTGTTATGCGTGCCAAAGTTGCTTTCGAAGAAGTTGACGGACGTGAATCAATCATCGTAACCGAAATCCCATATCAGGTTAATAAAGCCGATATGATCAAGAAAACGGCGGATCTGGTAAACGATAAAAAAATAGAAGGAATCGCTAATATTCGCGATGAATCGGATAGAAACGGTATGCGTATCGTTTATATCCTAAAGCGCGATGCAGTTCCAAACGTGGTTTTAAATACCTTATATAAGTTCACGCAATTACAATCTTCTTTCAGCGTCAATAACATTGCGCTTGTGAACGGAAGACCACAAATGCTGAACCTCAAAGACCTTATTCATTATTTCGTTGAACACCGTCATGATGTTGTAGTTCGCAGAACACAATTTGATTTACGCAAAGCTGAAGAAAGAGCGCATATTCTTGAAGGATTGATCATTGCTTCCGATAATATTGACGAAGTAATTGCATTGATCCGTAGTTCTAAAAATACAGATGAAGCCAGAGAGAAATTGATGACGCGATTCAGTCTTTCAGAAATCCAGTCGAAAGCAATTGTTGAAATGCGTTTACGCCAGTTAACAGGTCTAGAGCAGGATAAATTAAGAGCTGAATACGATGAAATTATGAAATTAATCGATCATTTAAGAGCTTTACTTGCGAGCAAAGAGCTTAGAATGGATTTGATCAAAGAAGAGCTAGCTGAAATTCGTGATAAATACGGTGATGAGCGTCGTTCTCAAATAGAATATTCTGGCGGAGATGTAAGTATCGAAGATTTAATTGCTGATGAAAATGTTGTTATCACAATTTCTCACGCAGGTTATATCAAGCGTACACCATTAACAGAATACAAAACGCAAAATAGAGGCGGAGTAGGACAGAAGAGCGCAGGAACAAGAGACCAGGATTTTCTCGAACACATGTACGTTGCAACGAATCACCAATATATGATGTTCTTTACCGGAAAAGGAAAATGTTTCTGGATGCGTGTTTATGAAATTCCGGAAGGAAGCAAAACCAGTAAAGGACGTGCGATCCAAAACCTTATTAACATAGAAAGTGATGATAAAGTAAAAGCATTTATTTGTACGCAGGATTTGAAAGACCAGGATTATATCAATAATCATTATTTGATTATGGTTACAAAACAAGGCCAGGTTAAGAAAACATCGTTGGAACAATATTCTCGTCCGCGCGTAAATGGCGTTGCTGCAATAACAATCCGTGAAGATGACGAACTATTAGAAGCAAAATTAACCAACGGAGAAAGCCAGATTCTTGTTGCTGTAAAATCAGGAAAACTCGTTCGTTTTGAGGAAAGCAAAACCCGTCCGATGGGAAGAACAGCTTCCGGAGTTCGCGGAATTACGCTTCAAGATGATAAAGATGAAGTAATTGGCATGGTTGCTGTAAACGACATGAACAGCGAAATTCTCGTGGTTGCTGAAAATGGCTACGGAAAACGCTCAAGCCTTGACGAATACCGAGTTACCAATCGTGGTGGAAAAGGAGTAAAAACCCTGAATATTACTGAGAAAACAGGAAAATTAGTGTCAATCAACAGTGTTACGGATGCCGACGATTTAATGATTATTAACAAATCCGGATTGACAATTCGTATGGCGGTTGAAGATTTGAGAGTTATGGGAAGAGCAACGCAAGGTGTTCGGCTGATTAACATCAAAGGAAATGATTCAATTGCGGCAGTAACAAAAGTTATGAAAGACGATGAAGTTGAAGCATTGGAAGAAGCTGTTGAAGAAGCTTTATCCGAAGGGCGTCCGCTTGAAACAGAAGATTCTACATCAGAAGTTAGTGATGATGATAATTCAGATCCGATTTCAGATGTTGATATTGATAAAGAAGAATAATAATTAAAATTTATAATATGAAAAGCAAATATGTAATACTTGCTTCCGCATTGCTGATTTCGGCAGGAAGTTTTGCTCAAAAAGATGAACTGAAAACGCTAAAGAAAATTTATGAAAAAGATATTCCAAGCGCAAAAGATGTTATTGAATATAAAGCTAAAGTAGTTCAGGCTGAGCCTTTAATCGGCAGTGCATCTGAGTCGGATAAAGTTTATTTTGAATTTTACAAAGCGAATGTTCCATTTGTAGAAATGACTGAGCAAATGGCAAAACCTGAAAATCAAGCCAATCCTGAAGCGGCTCTTAAGTTTTTTACACCTGCAGTTATCGCTAACCTTGCAGAAAATTCAGAGAAAGTCATAGAATTTGAAAAGACATCTGGAAAACAGCTTTATACTAAAAAAATTGACGCATCTGTTTCTAAATTCAGACCAATGCTTTTAAACTATGCTATTGGTCTTGGTGATCAAAAAAGACCGAAAGACGCAGCGTCTGTACTATATAGCATTTATAAGTTAGATAAAAAAGATCAGGAAAAGTTGTATTATGCAGCAAGTTATGCTGTAAATGGTGAAGATTATCCAACAGCATTAAAATATTATGAGGAATTAAAGCAACTCAATTATTCTGGTGAAAAAACATTATATGCTGCAAAAAGTAAAGCTTCCGGGAGTGTTGATTATTTCAATACTAAATCCGAAAGAGATATGGTAATTAAATTAACAACTCATTCTGATCCAACTGAAGAAAAACAACCTTCCAGAAGAGGCGAAATTTATAAAAATATTGCACTGATATATGTTCAGGATGGTAAGACCGAAGAGGCAAAAAAGGCTATAGTTGATGCTCGCAAGCAAAATCCTGAAGATAGTTCATTGATAATTACCGAAGCTGATTTATATTTAAAATCAAAAGATTATGCAAATTATGAAAGACTTGTAAAAGAAGTGCTTGAAAAAAATCCAAATGATGCCGTTCTTCAATACAATTTAGGTGTTATTGCAAGCCAAGGTGGAAAAGATGCAGATGCTGAAAAATATTATTTAAAGGCTATACAGATTGATCCAAAATATACGGATGCTTACACAAATTTAGCGATCATTAAATTAGCTCCGGAAAGTGCTCTAATTGACCAAATGAATAAGTTAGGTACAAGTCCGGCAGATAATAAGAAATATGACATTCTTAAAAAGCAACGACTTGACATTTTTAATAGCGCAATTCCATATCTGGAAAAAGCAGTTGAATTAAATCCAAAAAACTATCAAGCATCAAAAACATTATTAAACGTTTACAATGCATTAGAAATTACGGATAAAGCTGCACCGCTTAAAGTAAAAGTTAAGGAAATGGAAGCTACAATGAAATAATATTTCTAAACCAAATAAAAAAACCGAAACATAATAGTTTCGGTTTTTTTATATAATTTTCTTAATAACTCTGAGTTTATGTGTGTGCCGATTGGTTTCAGCATTATAAATCCCTAAGTGATCGAGCCGGTCAATTCTTATTTTTCCACTTCCGTGAATGATATAATTGTCATTCATTATAATTCCGACATGAATGATATTCCCTTCATCATTGTCAAAAAAAGCCAAATCACCGGGTTCGCTTTCCTCAATAAAACTCAAGGCTTCACCTTGCGTAGCTTGTTGAGAAGCATCTCTGAGTAAATGATAGCCATTCAGCTTGTAAACCATCTGCGTAAAACCGGAACAATCAATGCCGAAAGGCGTTTTCCCGCCCCAAAGATACGGCGCATTCAAATACATAAATGCCGATTCAATTAGGTTGGATTTAGGTTTAATCCCGCTGACTTTCATTCCTTCAAATTCGAAATTATTGCTGTTAATTTCAGGATGATTCAAGAAAGAAAGTGATGCGCCAAGAGGAATTGGCATTAACAAATTATTAGAAGCAGTTACATATTCAACTAAATCCGAATTTAGAATTGTAGCATCTTTGGAAAGCAGATGAAATTCTGTTTCTGAAATTATCTGAAATTGCTTACTGTCAACCCAGCCTTCATAATTATCAAATTGCAATCGGATTTTTGACCATTGTTTCAATTGTTCAATTACTTCGAAATGTTCGCCGAACAGCACTTGCGAAACAATTTCGCTTCTGTCACTTGGTTCAGCCCGTAAAGGAATAATCGCTAAATTACAAATTCCGTACATCAAGGATATCTTAATTTTAAATTATGGGTTAAAGTTACAACCCATAATTTAAAATTCAACTATTAGAGTAAATTTTTAAGCTCGTTCAATTACAATTGCCGAAGCTCCGCCGCCACCGTTACATATTGCTGCAGCTCCAATTTTTGCATTATTCTGTTCAAGAACATTTATAAGCGTAATGATAATTCGCACGCCAGAACATCCAAGAGGATGACCTAATGAAACTGCACCACCATTTACATTTACTTTATCGGCATTTAAGCCAAGAATTTTAGAATTCGCAAGTCCGACTACTGAAAAAGCTTCATTAAATTCAAAAAAGTCAACATCATTAATTGAAATTCCGGCTTTATCCAAAGCTTTTGGGAGTGCTTTTGAAGGCGTAGTTGTAAACCACTTTGGTTCTTGTTCAGCATCAGCATAACCTTTGATATAAGCTAGTGGTTTCAATCCCATTTCCTTTGCTTTTTCTTCACTCATCAGGATCACCGCTCCGGCGCCATCATTTATTGTTGAGGCATTTGCCGCCGTAACTGTTCCGTCTTTTGTAAATGCCGGATTTAAGGCAGGAATTTTATCCAGTTTCACATTTGTATATTCTTCGTCTTTTGTGACCATAACAGGCTCGCCACGTCTTTGTGGAACAGCAACCGGAACAACTTCGTTATCAAATTTTCCCGAATCCCAAGCTTTTGCAGAACGCTCATACGATTGAACTGCGAATGCATCTTGCTCTTCCCTTGAAATTTTATATTCTGTTGCACATAAATCTGCAAAAACACCCATTGCATTATTGTCGTATGCGTCAGAAAGTCCGTCTTTCTGCATTCCGTCAATCATTGTGGATGGACCGAATTTATTACCGTTTCTTAAATGAAGGTAATGCGGAATCAAGCTCATGTTTTCCATTCCGCCGGCAACAATGATTTCTGCGTCTCCAGACATAATTGCTTGAGCGCCCTGCATCACTGCTTTCATTCCTGATGCGCAAACTTTATTAACGGTCGTTGTGATTACTGTATTTGGTAAACCCGCGCCCAAAGCTGCCTGACGAGCCGGAGCCTGTCCAACACCAGCTTGTACAACATTTCCCATTATCACTTCATCAACTAAATTTGGGTCAAGATTGATTTTTTCTAAAGCGCCTTTAATGGCAACTGCTCCTAATTGAGAAGCGGTAACTGTTGATAAAGCTCCCATGAAACTTCCGATTGGAGTTCTTGCTGCAGAAACGATTACGACTTTTTTATTCATAATTATATAGTGTATGTTTGTTTAAGTTGCGAATTTAATCAATTTGGTTAAAATAATAATCACATAATTGTCGATTTCTAATTTTTAAGGATAATTTGTTGTTTTGGATTAATTTTAAAAACATTCGATAGGACAGATCTGCTATGCAATTGATTGCTAATAGATTTGCCTTAAAGAGTAAAAAAAACTTCAAAAAAAATGCTTTTTTACTTGTAAAGTAAAGAATCAAAACTTACATTTGCAACCGCTTAAAAGGAATACGTTCATTGAGCTTGGAGAGTTGCCTGAGTGGCCGAAAGGACATGTTTGCTAAACATGCGTATGGGAAACTGTACCAAGGGTTCGAATCCCTTACTCTCCGCTTATTTCCTTTCGGGGTGTAGCGTAGCCCGGTTATCGCGCCTGCTTTGGGAGCAGGAGGCCGCAGGTTCGAATCCTGCCACCCCGACTACTAAACTTTTGCCATTTAAGTTTTAAAAGACAAATGGAGGCATAGCTCAGCTGGATAGAGCACCTGCCTTCTAAGCAGGCGGTCGAAGGTTCGAATCCTTCTGCCTTCACACTTAAAAACCACTGATTTCAGTGGTTTTTCTGTTTTTAATAATTAACAGTATAAAAAAAGCCACTAACTTTAAATCAATGGCTTTTTAAAATTTATTCAACATAAGATTTTTGTCCGCTTGAATCGATATAATAGCGTTTGACTTTTTTTACAGCAGTGGTTTTCTTTGGACTTTCTTTCTTTACTTTTTTATCCGATTTATTTTTCTTGGCTTTTTTTTCGGTTTTGCCAATTTCGGTCATCGTTTCGTTCTTCGTCACAACTTCAGCGATCATCTTATCGCTTGTGTTTTGCTGGGCAGATACAGATCCAAATGCAGTCAGTGCCAATAATAGGAGGAATTGTTTTTTCATAGCGTGAAACTTTTTATTACATTTATAAAATTAGCAAAATAAAGCTACGAAACGGAATTGTTTACAAAAATTTAACCAATTTAAATATGGAAAGAATACTGATTTCATGTTAGTATTGATTTTTTTCTTATTCAATAACGCTGTTGTTGCACAATCAGGCGAAAACTTTTCGATAAGCGAGTTAAATCAAAACGTTAGCGATACTACTTTTGTCAACATAAAAGAATACAGCAGCGATTTTGCTTTTGAAATGAAGTACGCTACCGATGATAATTTCCTCAAAGCGAAAGTCTACGATTGTGGAGAATGTTATTTACGTCTGAAAACGATCAAATCCCTTATAAATGCTAATAATGCGTTTAGAAAAAAAGGCTTTCGAATTAAATTATTTGATTGCTATCGGCCTTTATCAATACAAAAAAAAATGTGGGAAATCGTAAGTAATCCGGTTTATGTTGCCAATCCTTCCAAAGGTTCAATTCATAATCGTGGCGGGGCTGTAGATATAACGCTTGTTGACAATGATGGAAATGAACTTGATATGGGAACTTCATTTGATTTCTTCGGAGAAAAAGCAAGTCACAATTTCAAAGATTTACCTGACGAAATAATAAAAAACAGGAAATTACTGAAAAAAATAATGCGCCGTAATAACTTTAAATCATTCGATTCGGAATGGTGGCATTATAATTTAATTGGATCTTCGGCAGATAATTTGTCTGATTTTAAATGGAAATGTGAATAGTTATTCTAAACAATCCACATAATTAATGAAATAATTTTCAGGTGCATAGGTTTCTTTTGTAAGTTCCGAAACCAATTCTTTTTTAAAAGCATAATCCACCATTCCGGTTGTATATTTCACTCGCATTAACGACACAGGAGATTTTTTTAATTCCTCAAAACTTCCTTTTGTGAATAAAAATGATCCTGAAAGCACTCTTGAATATTTTTTCTCTTCGGTTACCGGAACCATATTTCCGCAACTTTCCTGATCAGAATAATGCAAGGTTACGATTTTTCCATTGCTCAATTGAAGGTAGATTTTTGAAGTCGCGTCAAGACAATTTGCCTTAAGAAATTCGGCACTTTTTTCAATCTGCTGAAAATTCAATATAGGTGTTCCTGAAGCATTTACAAGTGAAAAGAAGATGTAACTCGATTTTCCTGCAAAATTTCTTTCATGAACAACATAACCTTTCGTCGCTTTATAACTGCCAATACTGTCAGTGAAATTTGAACTGTATTCACATGGTTTTTGTGCAAATGTTGAAAATTGAATCAGGAATATAAAAGCAAATAAATATTTCATCAGGTTAGATTTTGCTGCAAATTAAAGCTATTTTATTGTTATTTGCATCGGTTGTAAAAAAACAATATGCATTTCCGCCATCTTTTATTTTCCATTTTTTACGAAGTGCTTCAACAGTTTCCGGAAAATTTCGCGTTGTAACATTATATTTTCTGTTTTCGAAGAATGATTTCATTTCACTTTTGGAATATAGAAGATTCATTTGAATTTCAAAACTTCTTCCCGGAAAATCAATTTTAGTATCCGATGTATAAAGATGGGAATGCTGGTGCAGTTTTGCCAGTTGAAACTGAATCGCAACCTGCTCAAATCCGCCAGATTTCATTATGGCGCTATTTGGTTCATACAAATATTTCTTCGGAAGTTCGATTTTTGCTTTTTCCGGATTTGCCATTTCAAATGCAAATCGCTGGATTTCTGTTGGCAAAATATTTAAAGTTTTTATCTGGATTTCTCCCGAATATCCTTTAGATAATTCCCAGTTTAATTCTTTTACTTCGTTTTCAACAGAAACAATATGAATCGTTTTTACATTTTTTAGCTCTGATAAACCAGAAGTAATATCAAGTATTGGCGCGGTCTTAATAAGTATATTGTCAGATTTTGTAAAATAAAAATCAAGCAAATCAGGAACATTTGGAAGGCAATCTTTGAGCATGAAAACCTTTCCTTTTGCTTCATTTCTACGCGAAGGATCGATGTAAATCCAATCAAACTGTTGTTCTGAATCCTGAAGAATTTGCGTGCTGTCACCACAAATACATTGGATATTTTCGACTGATAGCGCCTTGAAATTATTGGATACAATTTTTGATAATTCGGGGTTAATTTCACAGTGAATTACCGACTCCATTTTTCTTGCGAAATAATAATCATCAACACCAAATCCGCCGGTTAAATCAATCAGTGTCTTGCCTGAAATAAGTGCTGATTTGAGTAAAGCAGTCTTTTCCGAAGATGTTTGCTCAACTGAAACTTTTGAAGGATAAATGATATTTTCAGCTGAAAACCACGTTGGAAGTTTGTCTTTTGCTTTTGTTTTTGCTGAAACCTGATTAAGTATTTCAATCCAGTTTTCTTCTGGAAATGGATTTTTACGCAGTGCCAGTTTTGAAATATCAGCACCAATATTCTCGTTGATGAATGCCTGGATTTCAGGTTTTAATAGCGTAAAATCCAAACTAAATATTTTTAGTTAATAACTTTATCACCTTATTTTCGGGGAAAAATTCTTTTGCAATTACTTTCAGCATCGTGTAAAGCGGAACGGCAACGATCATTCCCAAAATTCCGGAAAGGAATCCGGCGATTAGAATCACAAGAAAAATTTCCAATGGATGCGAATCAGTGCTTTTTGAGAAAATCAAAGGCTGCGAAACGTTATTGTCAATTATCTGGACGATCCAAAATCCTATCAGGATGTAAATTGTTTTCGGTAAAATTTCCGATTGAAAGTCCATTCCCAAACTGCTGATCATCGTTAAAACTCCCGCTAACACAGATCCAATTAGTGGTCCGATATACGGAATGATATTTAAAACGGCACATAAAAATGCAATTACAAAACTGTTTTGCACACCAAAAATCAGCAAAACAATCAGGTATAAGACAAAAACTATGAATAATTGAAGTAACAATCCAAGGAAATATCGGCTTAGCAAACCGTCAATTTTATCGAGCGAATTCAGGATTTGGTCTTCGTGATTTTCAGGAAGGATTTTTTTTGTTCCACTGACAAACATTTTTTTATCTTTTAAAAAGAAAAAAGTAATAAAAAGGGTAGAAGCCAAACCCATTCCGAAACTGCTAATGATTCCCAGCACGGAATTTAGGAAATTGGGAATGAAATTAAAGTTCAGTTTGGAAGTTGATAAAAAACTACTGGAATCGATTTCATAACGACCTAAAAAAACATCAACCTGAGCAACTAAATGCTTGACGCTTGATTCAATGCTTGATACTTTTAAGACGGACAAACTTTCACTTTGAGAAGCGATCAGTGGGACAAACATCATAATAAACCCGGCGATTATCATTACGAAAAATAACAATGTTGTAATTGTAGCTAAAACATTTGGAAACTTTAGCCGATTTCGCAAAAATCTAGAAATTGGACTTCCGATCATTGTCAATATCAACGCAGAAATCAAATAATAAATAACCGTTTGTATTTCAAAAAGAAACCAGCAGATCAGCGTAATTAAGACTAATATTCCAACTGCTCTAAGAATGCCGTTTGCCAGTGTTTTTGATGTCATAACGTTAATTGTTAAAAATATAATTAATGATATTAGCGCCCATTTTTAATGCTTTTTCACGAACTTCTTTAGAGTCGTTATGCACTTCTGCATCTTCCCAGCCATCGCCTAAATCACATTCTGTTGTGTAGAGAAATACGAGGCGGTTTTCAACGAAAATTCCAAATGCCTGTGGACGTTTTCCTTCATGTTCATGGATTTTTGGCAAACCAGCCGGAAAAGGAAACGGTTTCTGGAAAATTTGATGATTTGAAGGAATTTCAACTAAATCGTTGTTAGGAAACACTTTTTTAATTTCTTTTCGGATATATTGATCCATTCCGTAATTGTCGTCAAAATGTACAAATCCGCCAGAAAGCATGTAATTTCTGATGTTTGTAACTTCGGCATCACTAAAAACAACATTTCCGTGTCCTGTTGCATGAACAAAGGGATACGAAAGTAAATCGGGACTTGATAATTGCACAGTGCCTGGTTTTTGGCTGATTTTTGTTCCGATATTTTGGTTGCAGAATTTAATCAGATTTGGTAAAGCTGTTGGATTTGCATACCAATCGCCACCTCCATTGTATTTTATGAGCGCAATTTCCTGACAGTATCCAAAACCAGAAATCAATAATAAAAGCCAGTATGTTTTTTTCATAGAATTATTCTTCATTTGCGAAAACTACAGAGTGGCAAGCAACAATTGCAGCAGTTTCGGTACGTAATCGCGTATTTCCCAAAGATACGGGCAAATAATTATTTTCTAATGCCAGTTTAATTTCTTTTTGTGAAAAATCGCCTTCAGGACCAATTAAAATTGTTACTGATTGTTCTTTTTGAAGCAGGTTTTTTAGTGTTTTTTTGTCCGTTTCTTCACAATGTGCAACGAATTTTTGCCCGGAAAGGTCTTTAGAAATAAAGTCTTTAAATGAAACAGGATCATTCAGTTTTGGTAAAAAAGCCTGATTGGATTGTTTCATTGCCGAAAGGATTATTTTATCAAAACGTTCGGTCTTAACGATTTTCCTTTCAGAATGATCACAGATAATTGGCGTGATTTCCTGAATGCCGATCTCAGTTGCTTTTTCCAGAAACCATTCGTAACGATCGTTCATTTTTGTTGGAGCAACTGCTAAATGCAAATGGATTTTCGGAGCTTCCGATTTTTCAATTTCAATAATTTTGACAGTACATTTATTGTCAGAAGCTAATATGATCTCTGTTTTAAAAATAAACCCTAAACCATTAGTTACAAATAAAATATCGCTATCCTTTTTACGTAAAACTTTAATTATATGACGACTCTCTTCCTTGTCAAAATGAAATGTTTTAGTGTTTTCGTCAATCTCAAAATTATAAAATAATTGCATAATTAAAATTCAATTCGGGCTTTAGAAACCACTGTTTCGTTTTCAAATTTTTGGTGTGAATATTTTTGATATCCCACAATTCCGATCATTGCCGCATTATCTGTTGTATATTCGAATTTCGGAATAAAAGTTTTCCAGCCATATTTAGATTCAGCATTTTTTAATGTTGTTCTAATTCCGGAATTTGCCGAAACTCCTCCGCCAATTGCAACTTGTGTAATTCCGGTTTCAGCAACAGCAAGCTTCAATTTATCCATGAGAATTTGGATGATGATATTTTGAATGGATGCACAAATGTCATTTAGGTTTTCAGAAATGAAATCTGGATTTGCAGCTACATTTTTTTGAACAAAATATAAAATCTGTGTTTTTAATCCAGAGAAACTAAAATCGAGTCCAGGCATTTTCGGTTTTGTAAAAGCAAATGCTTTCGGGTTTCCCAATTGCGCATATTTGTCAATTAATGGCCCACCTGGATAAGGTAAACCCAGTATTTTCGCGCTTTTATCAAATGCTTCACCAACGGCATCGTCTGTGGTTTCGCCAATTATTTCCATATCAAAAAAACCATTGACTTTTACGATTTGCGTATGTCCACCGGAAATTGTCAATGCTAAAAAAGGAAATTCAGGTTTGTCGAATCCGTCTTCATCAATAAAATGCGCCAAAATGTGCGCGTGCATGTGATTTACGGCAATAAGCGGAATTCCTAATGCCAATGACAATGATTTTGCGAATGAACTTCCAACCAAAAGCGAACCCATTAATCCGGGACCTTGTGTAAAAGCGATCGCGCTTAGCTGATTTTTATCGATTTTTGCTTTTTGCAAAGCGGCATCAATTACCGGAACAATATTTTGCTGGTGTGCTCTCGAAGCTAGTTCCGGAACAACACCACCATATTGCTGATGAATCAGTTGATTTGCAACCACATTGGAAAGTACTTTTTCGTTTTGTAAAACCGCGGCGGCAGTATCATCACAGGAACTTTCAATTGCCAGTATAAAAACTGATTTTGATTGCATAAAGGCACGAATTTTGAATTATATTTGACGAACAGAAATAAAAAAATATATTTTTATACCAAAGCCCAAAAATAAAGATTTTTTATGAACGTTCTTTCTTCTTTTTCAAATTAAAATTTTAGGAAATTAAACAGTCAGGCATCCAGAGAGCAAAGAAAATTTTTATTAGGTCCATAATCGGACTTGTTTTGTTTTTGCTCACTGTTGGTATAATTTTATCCTTGCCGATAGTCCAGACCAAGATTGGAAGTTATGTTACTGACATGCTCAATACGGATTACAAAACAGACATTAGAGTAGAACAAGTTGCAGTTTCGATTTTTGGCGGCGTTAAGCTTAAAAATGTTTTAATCAAAGACCATCACAAAGACACGTTGATTTATTCAGAAAGAATCAAAACTAATATTCTGAGTTTTAAACAAATGTATAACGGTGATTTGATTTTTGGAGATATTCGCCTTGAAGGACTCATTTTTAATTTAAAAACCTACAAAAAGGAAAAAGAATCCAATATAAATGTTTTTATTGCGCTTTTTGAAACCGGGAAGCCTTCGACAAAAAAGTTTCTTCTGAAAGCCAAAAATGTTTACTTCACAAAAACCAGATTCATTCTTACTGATGAAAATCGTGCTATTCCAAAAGATGTAGATTTTACAAAACTCGATGCTTCACTAAGTAATTTTCTGATTCATGGTCCTGACGTTTCGGCGAAAATCAATAAAATGTCATTCAAAGACCACCGCGGAATGTTTGTTGAAAACCTTACTTCTAAGTTTGTCTATACCAAGAAAAATATTTTGCTGGATAATCTGGATTTAAAAACGAAATATTCGACTTTAAAAGGTAATGTCGGACTTTATTATGGTGATAAAGATTTTTCGGATTTCAACAATCGTGTTGAATTCAAGGCATTGGGAACAGTTGCTTCCATTTCAAGTAATGATATTCGGTATTTTTATAAAGAGTTGGGAAGAGATAAAACATTCAATCTTAAAGCAAATATCGAAGGAACGCTGAACAATCTTACCATCGAAAAATTGGTCTTAGTCGATAATCGCGATTCCCGAATTGTGGGAAATATAATTTTCAAAAACCTATTCGGAAAAAAAGGCGAGGATTTTTACATGAAAGGGAATTTCACAAAACTGAATTCCAATTATGATGATCTTACCACAATTTTACCTAATGTTTTAGGAAAAGCACTGCCAACTTCACTACAAAAATTGGGACAATTCAATATCGTTGGAGAAGTTGAAATCACGCCGCAAACATTGCTGACCGATGTGTTTATGACAACCGCTTTAGGAAATGTAAAAGCAATTCTGAGCATGGACAGTATCAACAATATAGATAATTCGTCCTATTTCGGAAATGTTGTAATGGATAATTTCAACCTTGGAAAACTCATTAACAGAAAAGATTTTGGCATTGTCAGTTTTGATATGGATGTTGACGGAAAAGGGTTAACGATGAAAAATCTTAAAACTAAGATCTACGGCAAAATCACGAAATTTCACTACAACAAATATACGTATTCGAATATTGAAGTTAATGGGAACTTAAAAAGTCCTTTGTATGAAGGAAAAGCAATCATAAATGATCCAAATCTTTTCATGGATTTTGATGGGATTTTTGATCTAAGTGGAAAAGAAATCCGCTATGATTTCCGCGCTAATATTGATTATGCGAATCTGAATAAACTCAATTTCAGGAAAGACTCGATTTCGATTTTTAAGGGCGATATTAAAATGAATATTGCCGGAAATTCACTCGATAATTTGAGCGGAACTATTAATGTTTCTGAAACTTCGTATCAAAACCAAAACGACAATTATATTTTTGATGATTTTACGCTGACATCAACTTTTGATGAAAATCGCGTACGAACGATTACAATTAATTCCCCGGATATTATTAATGGTAAAGTAGTTGGTAAATTTCAATTCAACCAGATCGTGAAAATCCTTGAGAATTCCGTTGGAAGTTTATACACGAACTACACGCCCAATAAAGTCAAGAAAGGACAGTTTTTGCGATTCAATTTTAGTATTTACAACAAAATAATTGAGATTTTTTATCCGGGTATTGAAGTCGGAGCAAATACGTTTGTCCGTGGAAATATAAATTCTGATAATGATGAATTCAAACTGAATTTCAGCTCGCCAAACATTAAAGCTTTCGAGAATTATTTCGATAAGATCAACATCAGCATCGACAATAAAAATCCACTTTACAATGCGTATGTTGAAATGGACAGCATTAAGACAAAATATTATAAAGTTTCTGATTTTAGCGTAATTAATGTTACAATGAAAGATACTTTATTTGTCCGCTCAGAGTTTAAAGGAGGAAAAAAAGGCGACGATTTCTACAACCTGAACTTCTATCACACGATTGATAAAAATAACAGCAACGTTGTTGGAATCAAAAAATCAGAACTGAAATTCAAGGATTATTTATGGTTTCTAAATGAAAATGAAAATGACCAGAATAAAATTGTCTTCGATAAAAAGTTTAAGAATTTTTCGATTGATAACATAATAATGTCGCATGAGAATCAAAAGATTGAGCTTCTCGGAACACTTAAAGATTCAACATACAAAGACCTAAACCTGAATTTTCAAAATGTAGACCTGAGTAAAATTGTTCCGGCGATTGACAGTTTGAAAGTCGCAGGAAATCTTGACGGAAACATCAATTTCAAGCAGGATAAAAAAATCTATCAGCCAACTTCTTCGCTTCGAATCGATAATTTGAACATTAATGACATCGCGCTTGGAAACCTGAATATTGATGTTGAAGGCGATGATTCTTTCAGGAATTTCAATGTCACATCATCACTAGAAAATGAAAATGTCGAATCATTTATCGCCGAAGGAGCATTTTCTATCGAAAATAAAGAAACGGTAATGGATTTGCAGCTGCGATTCAACGAATTTAATCTTGCGGCATTTAGCCCGCTTGGCGGAAGCGTGATTTCCAATATTCGCGGACTCATTTCGGGGACGACAAATATTTCCGGTACATTCGCTAAACCGGATATAAACGGGCGGTTATTTCTTGAAAATGCCGGACTTGGCGTTCCTTACCTGAATACGGATTATCGTTTTAAAGAAAATTCTATTATCGACTTATCGGAAAACCAGTTTATTTTCCAGAATGCGACGCTTGTTGATACCAAACATAATACCGAAGGGAAACTAAACGGAACGATAAAGCACAAAAACTTTTCAAAATGGGATTTGGACCTGAAAATTGACAGTAACCGATTGCTCGTTCTCGACACTAAAGATTCGGATGACGCTGCCTATTACGGAACAGCTTTTATCGATGGAAATGCTGTGATTTCAGGACCAACAAACAGTTTGTTTATTGGAGTAGAAGCAAAATCCGAAAGCGGAACTAATATTAAGATTCCGATCAATAATTCAGAATCAACGGGAACTAAGAATTTTATGCACTTTTTAAGCCCCAAAGAAAAGCTGAACATTGAAAAAGGACTTGCTTCGGGAATAAAAAATTATAATGGGCTTGAATTAAAATTCGAGTTGGACATTACGCCTCAGGCTGAAATTGAAGTTATCCTTGATCGTGCAACCGGCCATGGAATGTTAGGTCGAGGAAACGGAATTTTACTTTTGGAAATCAATACGCTTGGGAAATTCAACATGACCGGGGATTTTATCGTCGATAAAGGTTCATCGTATAATTTTAAGTACAAAGGGCTTATCGACAAGAAATTTGATGTGAAGAAAAACAGTTACATTTCTTGGGATGGCGATCCAATGCGAGCAAGATTAAATCTTGAAGCTACGTATAAAACCAATGCAAATCCTGCAGTTTTATTGGAAAATCCTTCCGTAAACAGAAAAGTTCCGGTAGAAGTTGATATTTCAATTACCGGAAGTTTAAGCAATCCAGAACCTGATTTTGCGATTGATTTCCCAACAGTAAGTTCAGTTTTGCGTTCAGAGATCGATACTAAGCTAAGCGATAAGGATATTCGTCAAACACAGGCATTGACATTATTGGCAACTGGCGGATTTTTAAGCAACGAAGGCGTAAACCAGAATGCTTTTACGAAAAACTTGTTTGAAACAGCAACCGGAATCTTTGATGATATTTTCCAGGATCCGGATGATAAATTAAAAGTCGGAATTGACGTGGTTACCGCAGATAGAACACCCGGAATTGAATCTGCCGGTTCTGTAGGATTTACGATTTCTACCCAAATCAACGAAAGAATTACCGTCAACGGAAAAGTCGGAGTTCCTGTTGGCGGCGTAAACGAATCAGCAATTGTAGGTAATGTAGAGTTTCAGTATCGTGTAAATGAAGACGGAACAATGAATCTGCGTTTCTTTAACCGTGAAAACGACATCAATTATTTAGGTGAAGGAATTGGCTACACGCAAGGTATTGGTATTACATATGAAGTTGATTTCGATACTTTCAGTGAATTGGTAAATAAGATCTTCAATAAGAAGAAACTCGAACGCGCCAAAGCTACTGAAGTTGTACCTGATTCTGAATTTCCAACCTACATGAATTTTGATCCTACAAAAAAGGACAAAAAGAAAAAGAAAAAAGACGAGAAAACTCCCAAAGTTAATTCAGATGCAGTTCCTACCGAAGAGGATTAACTTCTACACATTTCAATGAATATGTAATTCAAAAAAATACTATTCGCAATTTTTTACGCAGATTTTTCTTCATAAAGTGGTTCAAACAGAAAACTTATTAACGAAAACGTTTGAATTTCGCCCTAATTATTAAATTATTAAAAACGCACGAACATCGGTAGTAGAACTTTGTTAAATTAGCATTTTAATATTAAAAATAATGTCAAATCAGATAAAAAAGATTGGTGTTCTGACATCCGGAGGCGACTCGCCCGGAATGAATGCAGCCATTCGTTCTGTTGTTAGAACCTGTGCCTACCATAATATAGAATGTGTTGGGATTTACAGAGGTTACCAGGGAATGATTGAAGGCGATTTCAAGGAAATGGGACCAAGAAGCGTTAATAATATAGTAAACAAAGGCGGAACCATTCTGAAATCTGCGCGCTCAAAAGAATTTATGACGCCCGAAGGGCGCAAAAAAGCACACGATAATCTTTCAAAAGCCGGAGTAAACGCACTTGTTGTAATCGGCGGTGATGGAAGTTTTACAGGAGCTGAAATTTTTAACAATGAATACGGTTTTCCAGTAATGGGGATTCCGGGAACTATTGATAATGATATTTTCGGAACAAGCCACACATTAGGTTACGATACGGCATTGAATACCGTTGTAGAAGTAATCGATAAAATTCGTGATACTGCAAGTTCCCACAATCGTTTATTCTTCGTAGAAGTTATGGGACGTGATGCCGGACATATTGCGCTAAACGCCGGAATTGGAGCAGGAGCAGAGGAAATCCTGATTCCAGAAGAAGATCTTGGTTTAGAAAGACTACTGGAATCACTCCAAAAAAGTAAAGCATCCGGAAAATCGTCAAGTATCGTCGTAATCGCAGAAGGAGATAAAATCGGTAAAAACGTATTTGAACTTAAAGATTACGTTGAAGAAAATCTTCCTGAATATGATGTACGCGTTTCTGTTCTTGGGCACATGCAACGCGGCGGTGCGCCATCTTGCTACGACCGGGTTTTAGCAAGCCGTCTCGGAGTAAAAGCTGTTGAATCATTGTTAGAAGGGAAATCAAATTACATGGTCGGAATCCTAAATGATAAAGTCGCATTAACGCCATTAGAGCAGGCAATTAAAGGACATACAGAAATTGACCGTGAATTATTGCGCGTTTCCGATATTATGTCAACTTAATAGCAATCATAACTTAAAATATTGGCTTTGAGAGTTTTGTCAAAAGCCTAAAAACAAACAATTATTAACATTGGCTTTAAGGCCTACAAGCAACAAAAAAATGTCAAAAGTAAAATTAGGAATTAATGGTTTCGGAAGAATTGGAAGAATCGTTTTCCGCGAAACTTATAACAGAGATAACGTAGAAGTAGTAGCCATCAACGATTTATTAGATGTTGATCATTTGGCTTACCTTTTAAAATATGATTCGGTTCACGGTCGTTTTGCCGGAAAAGTAGAAGTTAAAGACGGAAAACTTTACGTAAACGATAAATATATTCGTGTTACTGCTGAAAGAGACCCAAAAGTGATCAAATGGGATGAAGTAGAAGTAGACGTTGTAGCAGAATGTACCGGTATTTTTACAACTATCGAAACCGCTCAGGCTCACATCGATGGTGGTGCCAAAAAAGTAGTGATTTCTGCACCTTCAGCCGATGCCCCAATGTTTGTAATGGGTGTAAACCATACAGAAGCTAAAGCTACTGACACTGTAGTTTCTAACGCATCATGTACTACAAACTGCTTAGCACCATTAGCTAAAGTATTAAATGACAATTTCGGAATCGTAGAAGGTTTAATGACAACGGTTCACGCAACAACTTCGACTCAAATGGTTGCCGACGGACCTTCTAAAAAAGATTGGCGTGGCGGACGCGCGGCAAGCGTTAACATCATTCCATCATCAACAGGTGCTGCAAAAGCAGTTGGAAAAGTAATTCCGTCGTTAAACGGGAAACTAACCGGAATGTCTTTCCGCGTTCCAACTATCGATGTTTCTGCAGTAGATTTAACCGTAAAGCTAGCGAAAGAAACTTCATACGAAGAAATTATGAAAGTTTTGAAAAGCGCATCTGAGAACGAGTACCAGGGAATTATAGGATATACTGAAGATGACGTTGTTTCTCAGGATTTCATTTCTGATTCACGCACTTCGATTATCGATGCAAAAGCCGGAATTGGTTTAAATTCGACTTTCTTTAAAATCGTTTCGTGGTACGATAACGAGTACGGGTATTCAAGCAAACTGATTGATTTATCTGTGCACGTTGCCGGTCTAAAATAATTTATATATATACAAATCCCGTTATTACATCTAGTAACGGGATTTTTATTTGCTTCGCGGGTGCATTTATTTTTGTGAAGCTATTTCCCGCTTTCCGCCTTTATCTTTTTTGTTTATTAACCAATTGCTATCTAATAACTTCTGTACAAAACAAAAAAGGATACCGGCTGTAATCGGGGCTAAAAAAAACCAACAAACCAAACTATAAATTGAGATTTAGTTTTTCCATAACTCAGAAACGCTGAATCAAAAAACTCTAAATGACATGAAATTATTAGTAGATAGCGGCTCGACCAAGGCAGACTGGATTTCAATTGACGAAACAGGAAAAGTACTTTTTACCACGCAAACGCTCGGCCTAAATCCCGAAGTTCTTGGTAAAGACCAGGTAATTTCCCGTCTTGAAGACAAATTTGACATTTCGCACAACAAGAAGAGTGTTTCGCATCTTTTCTTCTACGGCGCAGGCTGCGGAACGGAAAGAATGAAAAACTTCCTTGCCGGGATTTTCAAGGAATATTTTCCGAATGCGGTGGTTTCCGTTCATGAAGATACGTATGCTGCGGTTTATGCAACAACGCCAAGAAATGAAAAAGCAATTGTTGCAATTCTGGGTACAGGTTCAAATTGCAGTTATTTTGATGGCGCGGTTTTACACCAAAAAGTGGATTCACTTGGCTATATCGCCATGGACGATTGTAGCGGAAATCAATTTGGAAGACATTTGATACGTGGTTATTATTTCAACAAAATGCCCGCTGATCTCGCAGCAGATTTCGAAAAAGCGCATGATCTCGATTCTGACGTAATCAAGCATAATTTATACAAAGAGCCAAATCCGAATGCATATCTGGCAACTTTCGCAAAATTCCTGATCCAGCACAAAGAACATGAATTCTGCAAAAAAATTATTTATTCCTGTATGGAAGATTTCGTAGATTTGTACATTAAGCAATACGAAAACTATCAGGAAGTTCCTGTTCATTTTATTGGTTCGATTGCTTTTTATCTGAAAGAAGAACTTGAAGAAGTCCTTACAAAACATCAAATAAAACTAGGAAATGTACTACGCCGGCCAATTGACGGTTTGATCGCATATCATTCCTTAAGCAAGTAAATTATGGAAATAGCAATTATTGCACATGATCGAATGAAAGCAGATATGGTTCAGTTTCTGAACAAAAACAAATCGTTGCTTATTCATGAAAACATCAGGCTGATTGCTACCGGGACAACCGGAAGCAAAGCGGAAAGCGCTGGATTCAGAGTCAAAAAAATGCTTTCTGGACCTTTAGGAGGTGATGCGCAAATTGCAGCCAGAGTTGCCGAAGGAAAAACTAAAATGGTCATATTTTTTAAAGATCCAAATTCTAGCCACGCTCACGAAGTAGATATTAATATGCTGATCAGAGTGTGTGACGTACATAATATTCCGTTGGCTACAAATGAAGCAACGGCACAATTATTATTAAAAGCAATATCGGAAACGTAAATCCAGTTGCTACTTTGTAGCGATCATTGAGATTTCAATATTTACATTTTTTGGTAAGCAAGCCACTTGAACCGTTTCTCTAGCAGGAGCGGTTTTTTCGTTGAAATAACTTGCGTAAACGGTGTTTATTCTTGCAAAATCATTCATATACATAATAAAAATAGAAGTCTTGACCACATTTTCAAAAGTCATCCCGGCTGCTTCCAAGACTGCTTTCATGTTTTCCATTACTTGCTTGGTTTCAACCTCGATAGTATCAAGAACCAACTCCATTGTTTCCGGATTCAATGCAATTTGCCCGGAAGTATATAATGTGTTTCCAGCCAATACCGCTTGGTTGTATGGACCAATAGGAGCCGGTGCTTTATCGGTATAAATAATTTCTTTCATGATTATTATCTTAAAGTCCTGTCCGGAGTTTTGCGTTTTTCCCATTTAATGTCACTCAACATTCCTGACTTGATTCCGATAAAGAATCCCCAAGAAGTATATTCTCCAATTGGAACCCAGGTAAAGTCCATTCTCCAGCTTAATAAGTCACGCTCGAATCGGAGTTGCGTAAAGGTAACGCCATTTTGAACAAAATCGTAACCTGTTGAAACGCCGACTTTCCATTTTGGGGTAATATCCAAATTTCCGGAAACCATTAAAGAATTACCAGTAATTTCGTTTTGTCTATTGGGATTTCCATAAGTTAACGAATAAGCCAAAGTTACATCCCAAGGTAAAACAGAATTATAAAATTCTATCGGAGGTTTTTCTTCATCGTCATCGTCGTCGCCAAACTGACTTTGTCTGCGGTCACCTAAATCGGTGCTTCTTCCAAATAAATCATCTTCGCGTCCGCCATTTCTTTTTCCCTGATCTGAATTTTCATTCTTTTTTCCAAAACCTTCACTTGAAAGCGTATAATTCAATGTCATGTTGGCGCTCGTAAGTCTAAAAATACTTCCGCCGTTATTCATGTTATAGGTATTTATTCTTCTTCCTGCATTATCAATTGCATACGGATCGAGAGTTGCTCCAAAATTGACATTCATTTTTTCTTTAAACAGTACAGTTCCACCGCTTACTCGTAGTGGCGCCCATTTAAGGGAATCTTTTGTGATATCATAACTTGTAGAAAAGTTCAAACTGTTCAAAAGCATTATTTTTTTCAATTCTGTCTTCGTAGTATCACGATCTTTTACTTTTCCTTCAAAAGTATTGTTGAGGCCAAATGTTAGGATATTGGACATGTCTTTTTGCGGCGCGCCATAAATTCCTTCTGAAAACCTGGAATATTCGGTTCGCATATTACCGCTGGCATCTGTCGCATAAGTGTCGTAATATCTTTCAAAACTCGGCGTATAACTGTAAGAAACGGTTGGTTTTACTACGTGGCGGATTGACTTTATCTTTTTGTCTTCACCAAAATTAAAAGTTCCATAAATGGTAGTTCCTAATCCTGTTGAAAATGAATACGTCCTGTACGAATCAAAACCATTTACATCTTTTGTAATTACTTGGTCTTGAGTAGTGTCGAAGCTTTTATCTATAGTTTTTAAATACCAGACCTCATTATAATTTACGGTTATCGGAACACTGAAATATTTTAAAATCTTAAAATTGGTATTTATCGGAATTGTATGTCTCAATCCGTTTTTAGCAGTTTTAAACATTTCCGACTTGAAAAATAAAGAATCGGTTGTATTGATTCGATTCTCGCCAATTACACTATATTGAAAGTTGATATTTTCGATTACACCCTTTTTTACACCATCGCCAGATGCAAATGGAAAAACCCTGTCAACGCTTGCGTTAAATGTTGGCAAAGTCATCGTAATGGTTTTGGTTTGAGTATTTTGGCTATGCGTTGCCGCCAATGATACGTTAACTTGCGGAATTGTATTAAATGTCTTTGAATAGGAAACCGAAGATTGCATTGTGTTGTTCAAACGCGCACCAACGTTTACCTGATTTAAGGAATTCGTAAAGTAAGTACTACTTCCTAAATTGACAGATGCTGAAAATCTCGAATTCGGATTTGCTTTTCCGTCCTGAGTATGGCTCCATTGAATGTTATATTCTTTACGTTTGCTATAATCGGGGAAACCACGTTCGCTATTGACAATGTTTTCAAACCTGAAATTTACATTTCCCCTAAAGCGGTATCGTTTTGCATACGAGGATTCAAAGCGCGTTGCATAACTTCCGTTTGTGTAATAATCACCTAAAACAGTCAAATCGACATTATCTCCAAACGCAAAATAATAGCCTCCATTTTGAAGTGAATAACCTTGTGAGCTCGTGTCTTGAAAAGACGGAAGTATAACTCCGGATTGGGCCTTATCACTCATCGGAAAAAACGCAAAAGGCAATCCTATTGGCGTCGGAACATCAGCGATATACATATTTGTCAGTCCAACAACAACTTTTTTACCGGGAACAAATTTTGCTTTTCTGGCCAGAAAATAATATTCAGGATCGTCTATGTCTTTTGATGTCGTAAACTTTGTACGCCATAAAAAATAAACGGAATCGTTTTCTCTTTTGGCAATTTCGGATTTGAAATTTAATTCGCCTTGCTGGGATCTGGAATTCCAGATTAGGACTTTTTTAGTCTCGTAATTAAAACGGATTGAATCCGGTTCGACAACATTACTTCCTTGTTTAAAAACCGGTCTTTGCGTTAAAGCTCCTGTAGAATCTTTAATTCGCCCTGCATAAACTTCCTTTTTTTCATAGTTCATGACAATGATTCCGGCAGTTAATTCAATGTCCTGATAGTAAAGTTCGGCTTGGTTGTATAATGTGAGTTCTTTCTTTTTCTGGCTGATTCTTTCATAATCAACAGCTTTTCGCTTTACAATTCCATCTAAAAAAACTTTTTTTGGCTTTAAAGTGTCAGATTTTATCGTGTCGCTTACAGTTGGAATTGCATCAACAATCTGTTGCACAGGAGAAATCGTATCGAGTTTTTTAGGCAAATCCTGACTATACATTTTAGAAGCTCCAAATGTTAAGAAAGTTGCTGATAAAACGATATTAAATAAGTTTGTGCGCAAGAGTTTAAATGCTATTTTTGTAAAAATATGGCTTACTTTTTGAAGTGCCAAACTTACATATAATTTTCCAGCAAAATAAGCACTTTTGAAAATTATAATGATTCGGTTTTTATTAAAATTAACTTTTATAGCAATATGGATTTCAGACATAAAATCAGCTGCTTACTACTTATATCTTTCTGCTTCACGACATTCTCTTCATTTGCACAGAATAAAAAATTTAAAGTCGCTCTTGACGCTGGTCACGGAGGCAAGGATTTTGGCGCCGCATATCATGGTCATGTCGAAAAAACGATCGCTCTAGCAGTTGTTTTGAAAGTCGGAAAAATATTAGAAAGTAATTCGGCAACCGATGTTATTTATACTCGTAAAACCGATGTTTTTATTGATTTAGTTGAACGAGCGAACATTGCCAATAGAGCAGATGCTAATATCTTTGTGTCAATTCATTGCAACGCAAATAAAAATACTGCTGCCGACGGAACTGAAACTTACGTAATGGGTATGGCTAAAAACGCTTCCAATCTCGAAGCAGCAAAACGTGAAAATGCGGTTATTACGATGGAAAAGGATTACAAGGAAAAATATGAAAGCTTTGATCCGAATGCGCCGGAAACCATGATTGGAATGACATTAATGCAAGAAGAATACATGGACAACAGCATTGCACTGGCAAGTAAAATTCAAAATAAATTTATTGATGATTTGGGTAAAAAGAGCCGAGGCGTAAAACAGGCGCCTTTCATGGTTTTGCATAAAGCATATATGCCGCGTGTTCTAATTGAAATGGGATTTATTTCGAATCCTAAAGAAGGTGCTTTTTTAGATTCTGAAGAAGGACAAAACGAAATTGCCCGTGCGATTGCAAATGCAATTATCAGTTATAAAAAAGAATATTTTGGAAACGGAGTCAATGACACAGAAGTAAAGCCTTCCGATCGGGTTGTTGAAAAAGAAGTTTCACAGCCTGAAAAAGAAGAACCCGTAAAAAATAACACAACAATAGTTGATGACACGCCAGTTTCAAAAGGAATAATTTTCAAAGTCCAGATTTCTGCAAGCGGGAAAAAACTGGATCTTACGCCGGGCAATTTTAAAGGCTTAAATAATATTTCCGTTGCCACAGATAATGGGTCATTGTACAAATATATGTATGGAGAAACTTCTGATTACAATGTCGCTAAACAATATTTATCGGAAGCGAAATCGAAAGGATTTGACGGCGCTTATCTGGTAGCTTTCAAAAATGGACAAAAAATCACAATTCAGGAAGCTATCAAGAAATAGTTTTAAAACTAACAAAACAAAAATGTACCCAAAATATAAATATAGCTTTTTAGTTATTGTACTCTTATTTTCCATGTCGTTGTCTTTTGGGCAAAGCGGAAAATTCAAAGTAGCTCTCGATGCCGGCCACGGCGGAAAAGATCCGGGTTCTGCATATCACAGCCATGTTGAGAAAGAAATTGCTCTTGCGGTAGTCCTAAAAGTCGGCAAAATCCTTGAAAAAAATGGCGCTATCGATGTGGTTTATACTCGAAAAACAGATGTTTTTATTGATTTGGTTGAAAGAGCAAATATTGCAAATCGCGCCAATGCTCACATTTTTGTTTCCATTCATTGTAATGCGAATAAAAATACTGCTGCTGATGGAACTGAAACCTATGTAATGGGTATGGCGAAAAATGCTTCCAACCTTGAAGCGGCGAAACGAGAGAATGCCGTTATTACGATGGAGAAAGATTATAAAGAAAAATACGAAGGTTTTGATCCAAGTTCACCCGAAGCAATGATCGGAATAACGCTGATGCAGGAAGAATACATGGATAATAGCATTGCGCTTGCTACAAAAGTACAAGATAGATTTGTTGACCTTGGAAAAAAGAGCCGTGGCGGAGGCGTAAAACAAGCACCATATATGGTTTTACATAAAGCATATATGCCAAGAGTGCTTATTGAAATGGGATTTATATCCAATCCGAAAGAAGGAGCAGAACTGGATTCTGAAGCAGGCCAGAATGATATTGCGCAAGCCATCGCAAATGCAATTATCAGTTATAAACGGGAATATTTTGGCAGCGGCGCTAATGATATTGAAGTAAAGCCTTCACAGCGAATTGTTGAAACTTCACCATCTCAACCAAAAGAACCATCCAAAGAAAAAGTATCCGAACCCTCAACAGGAATAATTTTTAAGGTACAAATTTCTGCAAGTGCCAAAAAACTAAATCTTGTTTCAAGTAATTTTAGAGGCTTAAAAAACATTTCCGTTACTACCGATAACGGATCGCTTTACAAATATATGTATGGCGAAACATCTGATTATGAAGTAGCAAAGGAAAATTTAGCTGAGGCAAAGTCAAAGGGTTTTGATACAGCGTATCTCGTAGCTTTCAAGGATGGAAAAAAAATAACTGTTCAGGAAGCCTTAAAATAGTGGTCAGTTCAATATTTTTAGTTTAATTTTGTTAAAAACTTACTTATTTTGAGAATCAGCAGAGAAATTAAAACAGCCATATTAGTCATTGCTTCCATACTTCTATTTATTTGGGGCTATAGCTTTCTAAAAGGAAAAGACTTATTTACAGATTACAGAACGTTCTATGTTTTATATGATAACGTTGAAGGCTTGCCAGCTTCGGCGCCTGTAACACTAAACGGTCTTGTAATTGGAAAAGTTACCGCTATTACAATTGAGCCAACCGGAAAGTTAAAAGTGGAATTACAGATTAAAAATGACTTCCCAATTTCTAAATCCAGCATGGTAAATATATATGAGCCAGGACTAATAGGAGGAAAGCAGGTTCAGGTTGTTCCAAATCTCCAGGATCAGGAACAAGCACAATCGGGGGATTTTTTAAACGGCAGAATTGTTCCGGGCTTGACTGCGCTCGTTGGCGAAAAACTTACGCCGCTTCAGGAAAAAATTGAAAAAATGGTTGTCAGCGCTGATACTTTATTGCGAAATATCAATACTGTCCTAGACACCAAGACAAAAGAAAACCTCAAAAGCAGTCTAGCGAATCTCAATGCGACGCTTGCAGAATTTAAGGAAGCGTCAAAAACAGCAAACGATATGCTGGCAGAAAACAAAAGCAAAATCAACAATACGATGAAAAATGTTGAAAATGCCTCTGCAAATTTTTCTAAGATTTCTGATTCTATTTCAAAAGCAAACATCGGTCAAACAGTTAAGAAACTCGAAAATACACTGGCGAATGTTGACAAAGTTATTGCTGATGTTCAATCAGGTAAAGGTACAATGGGTAAGCTGCTAAAAGACGAAGCGTTATATTCAAATCTTACAAAAACATCTAAAGAACTTGAATTGCTTTTACAGGATTTGCGACTCAATCCAACACGATATATAAATGTTTCCCTTTTCGGAAAGAAGAATAAACCATACGTAGCTCCGGTTGCAACCGACAGCTTGCGATTAAATAAATAGCCATGGGGATTTTAGATAATATTCTTTTTGCGATAATACTCGGTTTAGGCATTGGATATTTTTCAATAAATGTCAGAAAAATCATTCGTAATATAAAACTTGGTCAAGATGTAAATCGCTATGATAATTCTTCTGAGCGTTGGAAAAATATGGCCATGATTGCTCTTGGACAATCAAAAATGGTCAAAAGGCCAATTTCCGGAATACTTCATATAATTGTTTATATCGGATTCATAATCATTAACTTAGAAGTTCTGGAAATTATTATCGATGGACTTTTCGGAACCCATAGAGTATTTTCATTCTTAGGTGGTTTTTATGATTTCCTGATTGGATCTTTTGAAATTCTTGCTGCGATGGTCCTAGTTGCAGTCCTGGTTTTTCTAGGAAGAAGGAATATCATTAGACTAAAAAGATTCATCCATTCTGACTTGAAAGGCTGGCCGAAAAGTGACGCCAATTATATCTTATATTTTGAAGTTGTATTAATGAGCTTGTTTCTTCTTATGAACGCTGCCGATTATCATTTGCAAAATGTTGCGGGCGGATTTATGGATTATCATTCCGTTGGTGCTTATCCGATCAGTCAATATATTTCTGGAATTTTTGATGGCTTATCAAATGGTTCGGTTTATGTAATTGAAAGAGCTGCGTGGTGGTTACACATTTGCGGAATATTAGTATTCTTGAATTATTTATATTTTTCAAAACACCTTCATATTTTGCTGGCTTTCCCAAATACATATTTTGCCGATTTAAACCCAAAAGGAAAATTAGACAATCTTGAGTCAGTTACAAATGAAGTAAAACTGATGCTTGATCCAAATGCTGATCCATTTGCTGCTCCGGCTCCAGATGCAAATACTGCTCCGGCAAAGTTTGGTGCCAGCGATGTTCAGGATTTAAATTGGGTACAGTTGCTAAACGCTTATACTTGCACGGAATGCGGAAGATGTACATCAGCTTGTCCTGCAAATATAACCGGAAAGAAATTATCTCCTCGTAAAATCATGATGGATACGCGTGATCGTTTACAGGAAGTTGGAAAAAATATTGATGATAACAAAGGCGTTTTTGTCCCTGATAATAAAACATTATTAAATGATTATATCACACCTGAAGAACTTTGGGCGTGTACAAGCTGCAATGCTTGTGTTGAAGAATGTCCGGTAAATATCAGTCCACTATCAATTATAATGGATATGAGAAGATATTTAGTAATGGAGCAAAGTGCAGCACCAATGTCAATAAATGCAATGATGACAAACGTTGAAAACAACGGAGCGCCTTGGCAATACAGTCAGCAGGACAGATTAAACTGGAAAAACGAAAATTAATACTAACAAGAATAAAAATTCTCTTATAGGTGAGGTTAAGGGTGTTTTTAATGAATTTTAATAAAATTAAATTAGAAACAAAACGAAAATGAACGCAGAAGAAATTGAACAAAACTTACAAACGGCAACTGAAAACGGTCAAACAATCAGCCCGATTTTACCTGAAGGAATCAAGAATTATTTAATTGACATTGACGGAACAGTTTGCGATGACATTCCAAACGAAGAGCCGGAAAGAATGCTCACGGCAGAAGTTTATCCCGATGCATTACGAACATTAAATAAATGGTATGAAGAAGGTCACGTGATTTTCTTTTTTACATCAAGAACAGAAGCACACAGAGAATACACAGAAACCTGGCTTAAAAAGCACGGATTCAAATATCACGGAATTGTCTTCGGAAAACCACGTGGCGGAAACTATCACTGGATCGATAATCACTTGGTAAAAGCAACTCGTTACAGAGGACATTTTACAGATTTAATTGAGAAAGAAGTTACCATTCAGGTTTTTGACGACGGAAAACACGAATAAAACTAGAGCTAGAAGCTCTGGTTAAACTCAGAAATTTAAAAATATGTCAGAGAATTTAACAGTGCCAACAATGGCCGAAATGCTTGCTAATGGCCAACAACCAGAAGTTTTATTTTGGGTTGGTTGCGCCGGAAGTTTTGACGATCGCGCTAAAAAAATTACGAAAGCTTTCGTAAGAATCCTAAATAATGCGAATGTTCCATTTGCAGTTTTAGGAACTGAAGAAAGTTGTACTGGTGATCCGGCAAAAAGAGCAGGGAATGAGTTTCTGTTCCAAATGCAGGCAATGATGAACATTGAAGTTTTGAATGCCTACGAAGCAAAAAAAATTGTCACTGCTTGCCCGCATTGTTTTAATACTCTGAAAAATGAATATCCCGAATTAGGCGGAAATTATGAAGTTATTCATCATACACAATTCCTTAAATCGCTTTTAGACGACGGAAGATTAACTGTTGAAGGTGGCCAATTCAAGGGAAAAAGAATAACATTCCATGATCCCTGCTATTTGGGCCGTGCAAATAAAATCTATGAAGCTCCGAGAGAATTACTCCAAAAATTGGATGCCGAACTTGTAGAAATGAAACGCTCACGCTCCAACGGATTATGTTGTGGCGCTGGCGGAGCACAAATGTTCAAAGATGCTGAACCGGGGAATAAGGAAGTTAATATTGAAAGAACCGAAGATGCACTTGAAACTTCTCCGGATATCATTGCCGCCGGCTGTCCGTTTTGTAATACAATGCTGACCGACGGAGTGAAAAATAAAGAAAAAGAAGGCGAAATCAAAGTTATGGATGTAGCCGAATTAATTGCAAATGCAAAGGATTTATAATTGAATCCAAAATAAAAAAACAAATTATGTACGTTCCTTTTGAAGATTTACCGGAAGAATCGAGAGTTTGGATTTACCAATCCAATCGTAAATTTTCTGATGATGAGTTTACTGAAATTAAAAATGACCTCGAAGCATTTGTTGAAAATTGGGCAGCTCACGGAACCGGACTTGAAGCATCATACCAATTAAAATACAATCGTTTCATTATCCTTGCCGTAAATCAGGAAACACAGGCTGCCACTGGTTGTTCAATCGATTCATCAGTTCAGTTTATCCAGGATTTAGAACAAAAATATGGTGTGGATTTGTTGGATAAAATGAATGTAACGTACAAGCTCGGCGAACACATTGCGCATAAACCTTTAGTCGAATTTAAAAAAATGGCCAAAGAAAAAGCGGTTTCCGGAAATACAATAGTATTCAATAATCTCGTTAATAATATTGCCGAGTACAATGAATCCTGGGAAGTTCCCGCGAGAGACAGCTGGCACAGCCGATTCTTCTAAAATTTAGCAGATGAAAAAAATTCTGTCACATTTCCTTTTATTGCTTTTTGTTTCATTTTTGATTGTAAACTGTTCTTCTTCAAAAGGTTCAGCTTCAAAAAATTTGGCAATATCAGACACAGTCCATAAATTTGTTGCATCCGATTTAGGACACTTACCCGTTTCAAGAAAAGACAAATTTCCTTTCCTGAAGGATTCTGATGCCGAAACAAAATGGGTGGATAGTATCTACGACAATATGACTTTTAGTGAAAGAGTCGGGCAATTATTCATGATTTCGGCCTATTCTAATAAAGATTCTGTACATGCAAATTCAATAGACAAATTAATCCGTGATTATAAAATTGGCTCGTTGATTTTCTTTCAGGGCGGACCTGTTCGTCAGGCAAGATTAACAAATCGCTTCCAGTCCAAATCAAAAATCCCTTTGTTTATTGCTATTGACGCAGAATGGGGCGTGAGCATGCGACTTGATTCTACCTATCGTTTTCCATGGAATATGACGCTTGGTGCCATCAAAGATAAAAATCTGATTCAGAAAGTTGGCGAACAAATGGGACGCGAAAGCAAGCGTTTGGGAATCCATTTCAATTTTGCCCCTGTACTCGATATTAACACAAATCCTAAAAATCCAATCATTGGTTTCAGATCGTTTGGCGAAGATAAATACAATGTTTCGTCGTCGGCAATTGCACTTATGAAAGGATATCAGGGACAAGGTGTTTTTTCAACCGGTAAACATTTCCCTGGACATGGCGATACTGAAACCGATTCACATTACGCGCTTCCTGTTGTAAATTTTTCAAAAGAAAGACTCAACGACGTTGAAACTTACCCGTATAAGCAAATGTTCAACGAAGGTCTGGTTTCGGTTATGATAGCGCACTTGAACGTTCCGGCTTTAGAACCGCGTGAAGCATATCCGTCGTCGGTTTCCTATAATATCGTTACGAATCTGCTTCAAAAAGAAATGGGTTTTGACGGACTGATTTTTACCGATGCCTTAAATATGAAAGCAGCATCGAACCACAGAAAACCGGGTGAAATTGACCTTGAAGCGTTTTTAGCGGGTAACGATATGTTGCTTTGCGCTGAAAATGTTCCGACGGCATTTGAAAAAATCTGCGTAGCGTATCAGGACAGTATTATAACGGAAGATCGCTTGGCATATTCTGTCAAAAAAATCCTGAAATTTAAATATAAAGCCGGACTCAACAAATACAAGCCGATTGAAATGAAAAACCTTTCGGCAGATATTAATCCACCAGAAAATGTAGCGCTTCAATATCAATTGTTTGAAAACGCGGTTACCGTACTTAAAAACAAAGACGAAATACTTCCGATAAAAGATATCGAAAACAATAAAATTGCCTATGTAAAACTGGGTGATGATGTAAATTCAAGTTTTGTTTCAACGCTAAAAAAATATACCGAAATCACTGAAGTTTCAGAGAAAAATATTGATACATTAAATATTCGCCTAAAGGATTTTAACACTGTAATCGTTGGTTTTCACAAATCTGATAGAGCGTGGAAAAGTCACGCGTTTACGGAAACCGAATTGCTTTGGCTTCAGCAAATTGCGCAACACAACAAAATCATTTTAGATGTTTTTACGAAACCATATTCGTTACTTCCGATTACGGATTTTGATGAAATTGAAGGTTTGATAATTTCGCATCAAAATGCAGATATCGCGCAGGAAGTTTCGGCTGAAATTATCTTTGGAACCGTTGAAGCCAAAGGGAAACTTCCGGTTTCCATCAATTCCAGCTTTAAAGTAAACGACGGATTATCAACTGAAAAAATCGATAGAATAGGATTTACAGCGCCGCAAAATGTCGGGATGAATCCGATGATACTTTCAAAAATTGATGGAATCGTTCAAAATGCAATCAATAAAAAAATGACGCCTGGCGCACAGGTTTTGGTAGCCCGAAAAGGGAAAGTAATCTACCAGAAATCTTTCGGATATCATACTTATGAAAATCAGACGAAAGTCCAGAATTCCGATATTTATGATGTTGCTTCATTAACAAAAATTTTGGCAACGTTGCCAAATGTAATGCTGGCTTATGATAAAGGAACTGTAAATCTGGAAACAAAGTTGAAAACAATGCTTCCGATTTTTGAAAATACTGATAAAAGCGAAATTACTTTCAAGGAACTGCTTTCACACTATGCTCGTTTAGAAGCTTGGATCCCTTTTTATAAAGCTACGCTAGACAAGAACAAAATGCCGCTTGAAAAGTACTATCGCGAAACTCCCAATGCTCAATTTTCAAAACAGGTTGCAGAATGCCTTTACATCAGAAACGATTACCACGATACGATCATGAAAGCAATTGCAACCAGTAAATTGCTTCCAAAAAAGGAGTATAAATACAGCGATTTTACTTTTATGATTTTGAAAGAATATCTCGAGAAAACTTTTAATAAATCATTAGATGTTTTGGCTTACGAGAATTTTTACAAGAAAATTGGAGCAAATAATACGATTTTTAATCCTTTACAGAAGTTCAGTCCAACGCAAATTCCACCAACTGAAATTGATACGTATTTTCGTCATCAGGAACTTCAGGGTTATGTTCACGACATGGCTGCGGCGATGGAAGGCGGCGTTGCCGGACATGCCGGATTGTTTTCAAATGCGATGGATGTTGCAAAAATAATGCAGCTGTATTTGAATAAAGGAAATTATAACGGACATCAATTCTTTTCAGAAAAAACATTTAATGATTTCAATACCTGTCATTTTTGTGCCGAAGGAAATCGCCGTGCGTTAGGGTTTGACAAACAGCAACTACCGGGAACGCAAGGCCCGACTTGTAATTGTGTTTCAATGTCGAGCTTTGGTCATACAGGTTTTACAGGAACTTATGCGTGGGCTGATCCAGAAACTGAAATTGTGTATGTTTTTTTATCCAACAGGACTTTCCCGGATTCAAATCTCCCTAACGCGCTTTCAAAAGGAAATGTTCGTGAAGATATTCAGAAAGTTATACAGGAAGCAATCGTTAAATAAATTCCAACAAAAATCTATCTTAGATTAAGTAGAATTTATGGTATCTTTTTAAGTCAGGATTTTATTTTTAACTAAATTCGTACCACTAAAAAACAATCATGAAAATAGCAATTGTTTGTTATCCAACTTTTGGAGGAAGCGGTGTTGTTGCAACAGAATTAGGGCTTGAGCTTGCAAGGCGCGGACATGAAATTCATTTTATTACGTATCGTCAGCCGGTTCGCTTAGCACTTCTAAATCCGAATGTTCATTATCACGAAGTAAACGTACCTGAATATCCCTTGTTTCATTATCAACCGTATGAATTGGCTTTATCGAGCAAATTAGTAGATATGGTTAAGTTGTACAAAATAGAGCTACTTCACGTACATTATGCAATTCCACACGCTTATGCCGGTTATATGGCAAAGCAAATGCTGAAAAGTGAAGGCATCAACATCCCAATGGTAACAACGCTTCATGGAACTGACATTACTTTGGTTGGAAACCATCCGTTTTATAAACCTGCAGTGACTTTCAGCATCAATAAATCGGACATTGTAACTTCCGTTTCTAAAAGCTTGAAAGACGCAACTTATGAATTATTCAATATTAAAAAAGAAATTCATGTTATCCCGAATTTTATTGAACTGAACAAAAATGTAAATGACGCAAGTATTTCATGCCGACGTTCGGTAATGGCAAAAAAAGAGGAACGGATTATTACGCATATTAGCAATTTCAGAAAAGTGAAACGCATTCCGGACATTGTAAAAATCTTCCATAAAATCCAGGAAAAGATTCCAGCCAAATTGATGATGGTAGGAGACGGACCGGAAAAAGAAAAAGCAGAAATATTATGCCGTCAGCTGGGAATTGAGGATAAAGTTATTTTCTTTGGAAATAGTAATGAAATCGATCAGATATTAAGCTATACTGATTTGTTTCTTCTGCCATCTGAAACAGAAAGTTTTGGACTTGCAGCTTTGGAAGCGATGGCGTGGCGAGTTCCTGTAATTTCGAGTAATTCTGGTGGTCTGCCTGAAGTAAATTTTGACGGAATTTCCGGTTATTTAAGCAATGTCGGCGATGTAGACAGTATGGCTGAAAATGCGCTTAAAATCCTGAAAGATGAAGAAACGCTCAATAAGTTCAAAGAAAATGCGTTATCAGTTGCGGAACAATTTGACATTAAAAACATTTTGCCTCTATATGAAGCATTATACAAACAAGCACTAAAACAATAATTATGAAAAAAAGCATTCTTGTATTAACAGCCATTATTACTTTTTCCTGCGGATCAACTAAAGAAGCTGAAGCAAAGCGGCCTTTGTACGAAATGTTGATACAGAAAAGTTATGGCGGCGCAAAAGTGAAATTCTTCGAAGTTATTTCGTTGCCGGAAGAGTTTATCATGATTAAGAATGATCCGGAATTAAAAGATAAAATTAAGCCAAACGACATTGAAACGGCTAACTTCTTGATTTTAAGTAGTGGCGAGAAAAATACCGGCGGTTATTCAATTGGAATTGAAAGTGTAGTTGAGAATGATAAAAATATAATCGTAACAATAAAGGAAACATCTCCTGAGCCAGGCGGAATGGTTACAATGGCATTTACAACACCGTATGCTGTTGTTAGGATTAACTCCAAAAAAGAAATTATCATAAAATAAAAAATCCCGTCAATCGACGGGATTTTTGTTATAATTAATTTTGGATTAGAATGTAAATCTAATTCCTAATGCGATATCCGGACCGAAATTATCTTCTCTAAAATCATCTCCGAAATAAAGTTCAGGACGTAAATCAAGCGATAATTGTAAAGGAAAATCGAATACATATTCAATTCCGATATTACCAGCAGCTAAAAGAAAAGTTCCACTGTCATCTCCTGTAAATCCTGGAGGAGTATCAATACTGTAACCTCCAATACCTGCGCCGGCACCAGCATACCAGTTAAATCCACCTTCGATGTTCCAAATCCATTGGTATAAACCTACTAATTTGTAAGCTTCATAATTCTTGTTGTCTCTCCATCCCAAATCTAGTTCCAAGCGATTGTTGCCGCCCAAACCTCTTTGATAAGAAAGTTCACCACCAAATCCGTCATTGTCGCCTAATCGTAAACCAAGTGCGTTTTTAGGAATTTCCTGAGCTTGTGCAGAAAATGCTAATCCAACTAGCATAATTGCGGATAAAAATACTTTTTTCATAATTGTTTTTTTAAATGATTTACGCCAAGTTACCCAATATGCACAGGAAAAACCATTCAATTATGTTAAAATTAACGTTTGTAAATCCAAAAAAAATGATAAGTTTCGATTAATCAACTGAATAAATATCAAGAACTTCTTCTGAAGTTTGCGTAGTAGTTTGCGGAATACCAAATGTTGAAGCAATGGCCTCTAAATTATAGGTAATCGTAGTATTCGCATACACAACACCAATATTTTTTGAATAATACTGTGTTGATGTAATTACGTCCTGAGATCTCAAAACCGGAACCGCCAATCCACCTAAGTCTGTAGTGATTTGTAGCTTTAATATCGTTTTTACTTTTAATATATCCGAATACGATTTTTGATCTGGAGCTGTAAAATTCGGCAAGCTTCCCATTGCAATTGTTTTCAGCGTGTAGGTAATTGTTAATGGAAAACCATCAAATTCCTGTTCGATGACGCCGGTTTCGCTATCTAATTCTTCATCTGCTACAGCACTTTGCTTAAAAATCACAAAGTCGGTAAGGCTAACGTCAACAGGTAATGCTTCGCCAAAATTCAATCCTGCAGAACCGGTTAACACAATTTTGTCGTTTACTTTTCTGATACTGTTGTTGTTGGCTGAATTTGAATAAAATCCCAACGGAAGTGTTTTTGTTTTAAATTTTTTATACGAATTTCCACTGATGATAGTGTCATTTGTTACATATAAGGAATCGCGTCCGCTTTCAAAATTTGTTCCTGAAACTTTATAAACCCAAAAATTCCCGGTTTCTTCCGGAAAATAATCAGTTTCTGTTGTAATTGGCTCAGAGTCATTATCACTCGGTGAACATGCTGATAATAAAGATAATGCGCCAAATGCAATTGCCATTAATCGTTTCATAATAAGGAAGTTTTGTTAGTTTTCGCTAAAGTAAGGAAAACATTTTAATCCTTTGAAAAAATTATTGGAGCAACTAATTGTTGTCCGAATTTTGTTTCCATTTCAAAATAATCTTCTTCTTTAAATTGCAAGTCATCAGAATAGCGATAAAGTTTCCAACGCTTTTTGTTATATTCCAACGCTGTCAGGTTTTCAATCCAATCTCCTGAATTTAAGTAAATGGTTTCGCCATTTTTGTTTGATTTACGAACTATTTTTGGTTCATGAATGTGTCCGCAAATAACATAATCATATTTATTTTCGATCGCTAAATCAATCGCTGTATTTTCAAAATCAGAAATGTGCTTAACCGCTTTTTTTACGCCTGCTTTAATTTTCTTGGAAAACGAATACGGCTCTTTATTCATTTTTACCAAACACCAATTTACAAACCGATTGATCAATATGAGATAATCATATCCCAATCCGCCGAGTTTTGCAATCCATTTTGCATGGTTTACCGAAGCATCAAAAACGTCGCCGTGAAAAATCCAGGCTTTCTTATCGTCAAGCTCCAAAACAAGCTTATCGACAATAGAAAAACAACCAACATTAGAATCACTGAATTTACGTAGCATTTCATCGTGGTTTCCTGTGATATAATAGACTTCAGTTCCTTTTGAAGCAAAATCAATGAGCTTCTTGATTATTTTCAGGTGAAATTTCGGAAAATAGGATTTTCTGAATTGCCAAATATCAACAATGTCGCCATTCAAAACCAGAATTTTTGGTTTAATCGAGCATAAATATTGATACAATTCCCGCGCGTGGCAACCATAAGTCCCTAAATGAACGTCAGACAAAACAACCAGCTCAACAGCTCTCTTTTTCAATTTGAATTATTTTGAAGTTTCACAAATGAATAAAACAAACATTAATTGAAATCTATGTAAATATTAAGAAAACAGCCGTACAAATTATCATAATGTGAATTTATTGTAAATGCAAAAGGGAACTTTTGAACTTTATTTTTTTAAACTTTAATCTAAAAACCTACATTTGTTTCAAACAATAAAAAAATGGCCGGAAACAGTTACGGAACATTATTTAGAATCACCACATTCGGAGAATCGCATGGCGAAGCTCTTGGTGGGATCATAGACGGCTGTCCCGCCGGAATAGAATTGGATCTCGATGCCATACAAAACGAAATGGAACGCCGTAAACCCGGACAATCAGCAATCGTAACACAACGAAAAGAAAATGACGAAGTGCGATTCCTTTCCGGGATTTTTGAAGGAATAACAATCGGAACGCCAATTGGTTTTACGATTCCGAACACAAATCAAAAATCAGATGATTACTCGCATATAAAAGATTCCTATCGCCCGAGCCACGCAGATTATGTATATGAAAAAAAGTACGGAATCCGTGACTATCGCGGTGGCGGAAGAAGTTCAGCACGCGAAACCGCAAGTCGGGTAGTTGCCGGAGCCGTTGCAAAACAGGTTCTGAAAGATATAAAAATCAATGCTTTTGTTTCTTCGGTCGGAGATATTTTCATCGATAAACCGTATCAGGATTTGGATTTTTCCAAAACAGAATCCAATCCCGTTCGTTGTCCCGATGAAGCAACCGCCGCAAAAATGGAAGAATATATAAGACAAATCCGAAAGCAAGGCGATACTGTTGGCGGAACTATTACATGCGTTTTGCAAAACGTCCCAATTGGTTTAGGCGAGCCGGTTTTCGATAAATTACACGCCGAATTAGGAAAAGCGATGCTTTCTATCAATGCCGTAAAAGGTTTTGAATACGGAAGCGGTTTTTGCGGTGCCAAAATGAAAGGCAGCGAACACAACGATTTGTACAATCCGGATGGCACTACAAAATCAAATCTTTCCGGCGGAATCCAGGGCGGAATTTCTAACGGAATGGACATTTATTTTCGCGTTGCGTTTAAGCCCGTTGCGACAATTATGCAAGTTCAGCAAACTATCGATAATCAGGGAAATACTGTTGAAATGCAGGGCAAAGGCCGTCATGATCCATGTGTCGTTCCGCGCGCTGTCCCAATTGTAGAAGCAATGGCGGCAATTGTCTTGGCCGATTTTTATCTCATAAACAAAACATATAATTCATTTTAAGAGCTTTTTCCTGCTATCCGTTTCAATCTTGTTATTTCGAGCAAGCTCTACATAACAAGGATTTTCACTACTATCAGGGCTAGATGCTACTTCCAAACAATAAAACTGCAATGACAACAACCGAAACTCAAAAAAAATCATTCCTTTCCAATCTGACTTTCCAAATCCTGATCGCAATGGCATTAGGAATTGTGCTTGGAATTTTCGTACACAAAAACTATTCTCCCGAGGCTGCAAAAGAATTCAGCACTTACATAAAATTACTGGCTACGATTTTCATACGATTGGTACAAATGATTATTGCGCCATTGGTTTTTTCAACGTTAGTAGTCGGAATTGCTAAGCTCGGGGACATAAAAGCTGTCGGACGAATAGGAGGAAAGGCATTGGGATGGTTTTTTACAGCTTCGTTTATTTCACTGTTAATCGGGATGTTTTGGGTAAACATGCTTGAGCCTGGCCTAGGACTGAATCTTTCTGATGTTGATCTGTCAAGCGCATCAGAAGTAACCGAAAAAACACAGCATTTTTCAGCACAGAATTTCATTGAGCATATCATTCCGAAAAGTATTTTTGAAGCGATGGCAACGAATGAAATTCTGCAAATCGTAATATTTTCCATTTTCTTCGGATTGGCAGCCGCCGCGCTCGGAGATTATACAAAACCAGTAGTAAATGCTTTGGACAAGACATCGCATATTATTTTAAAGATGGTAAATTATGTAATGAAGTTTGCACCAATTGGTGTATTTGGAGCTATTGCCGGAGTTTTTGCAATTCGTGATTTTACCGATTTACTGTTCACGTATGCTAAGTTTTTCGGATCTTTCATGGTCGGGATTTCTTCATTGTGGCTGGTTTTATTATTGATTGGTTACATTTTCCTAAAAGGACAAATGACATTATTACTAAAAAGAATTTTCGGGCCGTTAATGATTGCATTCGGAACAACTAGCAGCGAAGCCGTTTTTCCAAAACTTACAGAAGAATTGGAGCGTTTTGGCGTAAAAGATAAAATTGTGTCCTTTATGTTGCCATTGGGCTATTCTTTCAATCTCGATGGAAGTATGATGTATATGACTTTTGCGAGTATTTTCATAGCACAAGCTTACGGAATCGACTTGGATTTGGGCACACAAATGACAATGCTTTTAGTCTTAATGTTGACAAGTAAAGGAATTGCCGGAGTTCCGAGAGCAAGTTTAGTAGTAGTTGCGGCAACATGCGGAATGTTTGATATCCCGATTGAAGGTATTGCATTGATTCTTCCGATTGACCATTTCTGTGATATGTTCAGAAGTGCTACAAATGTTCTTGGAAATGCATTGGCAACATCAGTTGTTGGGAAATGGGAGAAAGATGAATAATTTATCCATAGTAATTCACAATTAACATACTTTTATAAGTGGAAAGATATTGTCTAGTGGAATATTTTTTTATACATTTACGTCAATTAATTAAAAAACAAATCTTATGAAAAAAATTTTACTATTGTCTTTTGTTTTAACATCGGTTTTTTCTACCGCTCAAGTACTTCAGAGTGCTGATTTTAACACCTTAACCGTAGGAAATGTAGGTACCGATTACACAGGAGTAGCTGCAGGGCAAGGAAGTTTTCTGACTTTTGCTTCAAATGGTACAGCTACACCGCCGGCAACAGCCACCACAACAAACGCCTCTAATACAAACTTCCAGATTGTTGCAGCAGGAAACAACTCTACAAATGGATTATTATTACAAGGACCTAACGGCAATAGTGGTGGAAGGTATATGTGGAAAGATGGACTAGCTACTTCATGGGCTGCTAGAACAACTGGAAATGATATAATTGAAGTAGAAGTAGATTTTTATACAGGAGCTGCAACTACAAGTACAGGTTTTACAGGTATTTATTTATATGATGACCAATTCGAAGTAATTAACGGATTTATCTATACAAATAATACACGTTTATTAAGAGGTATTGCTAGATTAACTAATGCAGGAACTATTGATACTTTTACTATAAACCTAGCTACGGGAGGTCTTATATTAACTTCAAATACTTGGTACAGATTAGGATTTGGTTATAACACAGTAACAGGCCAACCTACTTGGAGATTGAATACATCTACTGGTACTTCTTCAATAGCTGCTGCAAATTGGGCTACCCCAACTGCTAGTCCTTTTGAAATTGATTTTGCATCTGAAGGCGGAACTAATAATGTAGTATCTTATAATGGTGTTTTTGATAATTACGTAGCTAAAGCTAGTGCTACCGACACACTACTTGGAATTAATGAAGTTATTGCTTCAAAAGATTCGTTTAAAGTTTTCCCAAATCCAACAGAGGGAATTGTTAACATTTCAACTTCAGACAACATAAAAATAAATAGTGTTTCTATTACTGATATGAAAGGTAGAGTTGTAAAAGAATTTTCTAACATTAATGACCAAATTAATATCTCAGATCTTTCCGCAGGAATGTATATGATGAATATTTCATCTGATCAAGGCTCTGTTACTAAAAAAATAGTTAAGCAATAATATTTTTTGAAAAAAAACAAAAGGATAGTTTAATCGCTATCCTTTTTTTTATGATTTAAATTCTGTAATTTAGATTTTCTTAACAGATACATTTATTATTTTTACATTTAAATCATTAAATTTTTTATTATGAAAAACTTTTACTTTTATTATTATTATTTACGACCTTGGGTGTTAGTGCTCAGGTAACTGTTTTTGAAGACAATTTCGATACCTATGATGATTTCGTTATTACCGGTTTTGGAAATTGGATTACGATCGATATTGATGAATCTGGTACCTATTCAGGAGGACAACCAGAAGATGCTGATACATGGCCTAATCAATTTCAACCTCAAGCTTTCCAAATTTTTAATCCTACGGCTGCTTCCGTCGAAAATGCTACAACTGGAAATGAATTAAGAAATTTTGATCCGAAATCCGGGCTAAAATATGCTGCTAGTTGGGCTGCTGTAATGCCAGGGGATGGCGAAGGCGGCAGCGGATCAGGGCCAAATAATGATTGGTTAGTTAGCCCAGTAATAAATTTGCAGGGTGCTACAGGTGCTTCCCTTAGTGTGTGGGTTAAATCTATGTCCAGTAGTTTTGGTTTAGAAAAATATAAGATCGGTGTTTATACAGGTACCGGGATTCCAACTGGGACATCTGATTTTACAATTATTTCAGGTGCGACAGCTTTAACTGCGCCTTTTCCAAACTGGGGTGAGAGAACCCAATCTTTAGCTGCATATCAGGGACAGAGTATCAGAATAGGAATCCAATGCGTTTCTGTAAATGCTTATATGTTCATGGTAGATGACTTTAAAGTTACTGCTGCAACTATGTCTGTTAAAGATGTTTTATCATCAAAATTTGTTGTATCTCCAAAACCTGCTTCTGAAGTAATTAAAATTTCTAGCAAAGAAAATATTCTTCTTAACGGAATCACTATTACAGACTTAAACGGTAGAACAGTAAAACAATTAACCTACGATGGCATTAGCAATCCTGAAATCAACATTGGTGATTTATCTGCAGGAATGTATATGATGAATATTACATCTGATCAAGGTTCTGCTACGAAGAAAATTGTTAAGAACTAACTATTTTTTCATAAATAATAAACCGTCTCAAATTGGGACGGTTTTTTTATATTCAAAATCGATCTCTATAATTTTCAAGCTTAATGAGGAAGAGTCTGGATTTAGGTTTAAGTAAACAAAATTGATCAGTAAAGAAAGCCTTATATGCTTAAGCATTTATCAAAGTAAAATAAAAAGAAAAACCGTCTCAAATTTAAATTGAGACGGTTTTATATTAATCTAGACTTATTAGTTTATAACCACTTTTTTTGTCGCAGAACTGCTTCCGGCAGTTAGTTTTAAAAGATAAAAACCACTTGGAAGATTGTCTAATGAATAACTATTGTTTTGCATTACAGGCTTTTTAATCTGCTGGATAATCTGGCCGTTGATGTTTATAAGCTGGATTTGATCCAATTCAGTTGGCGTGTCAATATTTATCTTATGATTGTTAGACGGATTCGGATAAATTACAACATTATCCAAAGTCGCGAATGATTCCAATGAAAGGAAAACTTCTGGCCACCTGTTTTCAGCAGGAGTTCCGCCCCAGATTATCGTCGCCAAATACGGATTATCAATAAAAGGATTTCTATTTCCCTGACCATAAGTGTTAGAAGGATTGCCAAGATAATTATTTCTTTGGTCTTCAACAGCAGATACCGGATCTTGCACATTCCACTCCAATAATAAATTAATCATATTTGGATCAGAAGAATTTGGTGTGCCAGACGTTACGTTTTTAGGCAAACATCTGTTTCCGTAACGCACATACATATACATCATCATTCTCGCAACATCGCCTTTCCATTCATCTCCCGGATACCAGTTAGAACCAACACTTCCTGAATTTCCTGAACCTGCGCCAAATTTCTTGCTTCCGCGTTGTCCGTTACGTTGAACATCCGATGCTCTCAAATGATGCGCATCAGCTCCTGGACCGCTTTGTCCCAATGGGCCGGTTCCTAATGACTGAGCATAAGTATGTTCTCTGTTCCATTGGCAAACAGCACCACCGCCGTCGCTGTTTTTATTTCTTCTTCTATGATCATTATCGTCATTTTGCGAAGCCGGACAAATATTATTGCTGAAACCATAAAGTAACAAAACATTTGTATTGGTAGCATCAGTTGGATCTAAATCAACTATTTTAATAGCATCTTCAGCTCCTTGATAATTAAGTGTCTTTGTATGTGTTGATGTGATTTTCGTCGCTAAGGCTGTTCTTAAATTTGTTCCTGTAAGCGTCCAATTGAAATTATTGTAGTAGGTTGAAGGTTCATCTGCTTGAGAAAACCCTGCAATAGCAAACGATAAGGATAAAAAAGTAACTATTTTTTTCATTTGTATAAAATTAAAACGGACGCAAATGTATTGGTTTATTTATGACATAAAAATTATTTAACATCTTAGTAAATAAAAAAGCCAAAATCAACTACGATTTTGGCTTTGAAATATTAAATCCTTAAAAGTTAATTGATAATAACTTTCTTGGTAACTGTTTGTTTATCGGAAGTTATTTTCATGAGATAAAAACCGGAAGGCAAATTTTCTACTGTGTAGGTTCGGTCTTGTAAAACAGGTTTTTTAATTTGTTGTAGCAATTGTCCGTTTAAATTGATGAGATCAATTCCATCGATCTGAACATCACTTTGAATGTTGATCTTATGATCGTTTGACGGATTTGGATAAACCGCAATATTATTTAGCAGAATGTATTCAGGATTTGAAAGTGCCTGACCCCAAATGCTAAATACGTATTCCGGATGGTCAATAAACGGGTTTCTGTTATTCTGGACGGCATAAACGGCATTGTTTCTGGCAATTTCTTTTGCGCTTACGGGATCAGCAACATGCCAGCTATAAAGTAAATCTAAAGACCATTGTTGGTATACCCGATCACTGGATCCGTCAAGAAAAGCTGCACCATTTGGATTATTATTTTTCCATCCGGAAACTACATCCTGATAGCATGTAGCCATGTAAAAGTAAGTTCGGGCGATGTCACCTTTATATTCATCGGCAGGTTCAAAAACGATCAATGCAGGTCCATCCGGTGCTACATTATTGCCAATTTTGCATCCGTTAGACGAAATAGGTGTTGCATTGGCAGCAACTTTTCCGTACGCCATATTTCCACGAAGTCCATTTATTTTTTTATCGGTTGGCATTACATGGAAGGCATCACTATACATTGGTGTCGCATCATTAAACCAACTTTTTGGAAAAGTGTGTTCGCGATTGTATAATTGGCATTCAACATTCCCACCTGTACCGTTATCCTGATTTCCGCCATTTGAAACGGGTCCAAATGTAAAATCACAATTCGAATAAATGTCCCAAACTTTACCATTTGGTTTTTTATCTGTCGATGGATATAAATTCCATAGGCCCGGTGTGTACTGAATTGTGTTGTGGTTTTTTATCTTGTTATGTAACTGATTTTTCAGTGTATAACCTGTTCCGGTGGCACTATTATAGTAACCGTTTGGAATTTGCGCCATTCCGGCAACAGACACCAATAATAATAAATAAGAGTAAATATTCTTCATAATCTAATTTTCTTTTCGTTCTAATAAAGCCATATAAAATCCGTCGAATCCCGATTCTGAAGCCAGAATTTTAGAATCTTTTACAAAGGTAAAGTTTTTTCCATTTTCTGTAGTTAGGAAATGCTGTACTTGTTCCTGATTTTCAGATGGTAATATTGAGCAGGTAGCATAAACTAGTTTGCCTCCAGGTTTTACAATTCTTGAATAGCTTTCGAGGACTTCAGCCTGTACTTTTCTGATATTATCGATGAATTCCGGCTGTAATTTCCACTTCGCATCCGGATTTCGCTTTAATACTCCAAGTCCACTGCAAGGCGCATCAATCAAAACCCTGTCAGCTTTTTCCTGAAGTTTCTTAATTACTTTTGTCGAATCGATAATTCGGTATTCAATGTTAAATGCACCATTTCTTTTGGCACGTAATTTCAATTGTTTCAGCTTGCTTTCGTATAAATCCATCGCTATTAGCTGACCTTTGTTTTCCATTAAGGAAGCAAGGTGCAGCGTTTTTCCTCCGGCTCCTGCACAAGTATCGACAACGCGCATTCCGGGCTGAACGTCAAGAAAAGCAGCCACAAGTTGCGAATTTGCGTCCTGAACCTCAAACATTCCTTCTTTAAAAGCATCGGTTAAAAACACATTTGCTCTTTCTTTTAAAACTAATGCATCCGGCTGGTCTTTTAGAAATTCGGTTTCGATATTCAAATCCATTAAAATCGCACGTAGTTTTTCTTTAGTAGTTTTTAAGGTATTTACTCTTAAAATTACTTTTGCAGGTTGGTTTTGTGCTGAAATTTCGGTTGACCAAACTTTTTCGCCCAATTCCTTTACGCCAAGTTCGTCCATCCAATCGGGAATTGATTCCTTGAAAGTACGAATTTTGGAAAGTTCATCAAAACGTCCTTTTATTTTTCGCTCCGGAGTTCCTTCTAATTGTCTCCAATCCGGAATCGGATAACCTCTAAGAACGGCCCAAACGGCAAAAATCCGCCATATTTCATCACGGTCAAAGGGTTCTTTTACGCCTGCGATTTCGGTATATAAGCGTTTCCAGCGTACAATTTCATATATGGTTTCCGCAACGAATTTTCTATCGGTGCTTCCCCAGCGTTTGTCTTTTTTTAAGGCTCGAGCAACCACTTTATCGGCATATTCTCCTTCATTAAATATCGCATTTAGAGAGTCGATTGTGGTATAAACTAAATTTCTGTGTAATCTCATTTTTTATTTTTGTGAGTGCAAAGGTAGTATTTTAGATTGTTGGATTGTTGGATTGTTGGATTTTTCGATCAATCAGCCCTTTAATCATGCTTGCCATCAAAATAAACATTCCATTTTCCCTGAACACGCATTACTTGCTCAATTACGTCTCGAACAGCACCTTTTCCGCCGTTTTTATGTGAAATGTATTTCGAAATTCCTTTAATTTCCGGACTTGAATCCTGCGGGCAAGTTGGCAATCCAACCAATTGCATTACGTGATAATCCGGAATATCATCGCCCATGTATAAAACCTGAGCCGGATCAATCGTATATAATTCGGTATATTCCTTAAAGGTATCGACTTTATTCGGTGACGCAAGATGAATATCTGTAATTCCGAGATTTCTTAGGCGAATCCGTACGCCTTCATTATTTCCGCCGGAAATGATACAAACATTGTATCCACTTTCAATAGCGGCTTTCATTGCAAAACCATCGCGAATATTCATGGTTCGCAACATTTCTCCGGTTGGCGTTATATGAACGGAACTGTCGGTCAGAACGCCATCAACGTCAAGAATAAAAGTCGTGATGTCGTTCATGATTTCTTTATAAGTCTTTGCCATTTTGTATGGATTGAGTTAATGTTTTGTATATGTTTTTCTGATTTTCATCGGATAGAAATTCAAGATGTGATTCGATTGTCGCCGTATCATTGCGTTTTGCAGGTCCGGTTTGCGCTTCGATTGGTGTAAGTGTCAAGACTTTATTAGCCGTTTCCTGAATTAAAGGTTTTAGTATGTCGAACGGAACCTGGTTTTCAACACAAATTTCATTCCCGATTGCATACAAATGATTCACGAAATTGTTTACAAAAACTGCCGAAACATGCAATGATTTTCGCTGTTGCGTAGTAATAGCAAACACTTTTCCTGAAATAGATTTTGCAACCAAATCCAACGTAATGTAATCAGAAGTGAACTCGGCTTCAAGGCAGATCGGGATATTTCTGAAATCGACTTCCTTGTTTTTGGTCAACGTCTGAAGCGGATAAAATACGCCTTTTCGATTATTTTCATGCAATGCGTCAAGCGGAACACTTCCGGAAGTATGCACGACAAGACGATTCTTGAAAGGTAATTTTTCTGAGATTTCAGCAATCGAACCATCTGAAACCGCAATTATATAAACATCAGCTTCTTCTAATTCCGCTAAATCATTGATGATATTGTCAAAATAGGGCAAGGAAGTGATTGGTTCTTTCTTACGGGAATATACCTGATGAAGCTCTGTATTTCCAGCAGTTGCAAATGCAAAAGCAAGATGTTGTGCCACGTTTCCGGAGCCGATAATTGTTACTTTAATCATCTGGCAAAATTATCGAAAAAAGTTGGTTTGTTGAGTGTAATTAAATTTATAAAAACGCATAACTGTGTCTTGTAGTTTTAATTAAGTTTTTCGACATTTCTATTTTATGTATGGTTAAAATAAATCATGAATATTTTATTACATTTATCAAAAAATATAAAATGAAAATAGTAAGCTTACTCTTTTGCGGAATCTTATCATTATTTACAATCCAGAATTTTGCTCAGTCTAAAGAAACTAAATCCACTGCTAAAACGTTAAAGGCAGTAAGTAAAACATCAAATGAAATGCATAAAAGTATATACGATTTTCAGTTTGAAGATATTAATGGCAATCCATACAATTTTAAAGAATTAAAAGGGAAGAAAGTTATGATTGTAAACACAGCGTCCAATTGTGGATTTACATCCCAATATGCGGATTTGGAAAAGCTGTATCAAAATTTTAAAGATGATAACTTTATAATTATCGGCTTTCCTGCAAACAATTTTGGAGAACAAGAACCGGGAACAAATAAAGAAATCGCAGCATTTTGCCAGAAAAATTACGGAGTTAGTTTTCCAATGATGTCAAAAATTTCAGTAGCCGGAAAAGATGCTCATGATTTGTATAACTTCCTTACAACAAAAGAGCGAAATGGTTTTCAAGATTCAAAAGTAGAATGGAATTTCCAAAAATACCTTATAAATGAAAAAGGGCAACTTGTAAAAGTCGTTTCGCCAAAAACATCACCGTTGGACGATTCAATAACAAAATGGATAAAAGGTTAATCTGAAATTAAGTAAAAAGCAGTCTCAAAGGCTGCTTTTTTTATTTTAGAATAAGTTGCATCATTACCAAATTGAGCCATCTTCCGAATTTATAACCCACTTCATGAAGCGTTCCGTTATTATTAAATCCGAATTTCTCATGAAATGCAATGCTTCCAAAATTTTCTGCATCAATGCAACCAATCATCGTGTGGAATCCATTATTTTTTGCCAACGCAATGAGCTCGGATAATAATAATTTGCCTACACCGCGCCCTTTGAATTTATCGGAAACATATACCGAATGCTCAACAGTAAACTGATAGGCAACTTTAATGCGGAATTGACCATAAGTTCCAAATCCTGCAATTTCATTATCAATTTCAGCAACAATTACCGGATAATCTGAATTTTCTTTGTCAAGAAACCAAGCTTTTTGCTGCTCTAGATTCCGCGCATCATAATCGTAAATCGCAGTTGAATTCAGGATCGAATGATTCACGATTTCCAGTATTCCTTCTATGTCTTGCAGGACAGCTTTTCGGATGGTAATAGCCATAATTTTATTTGATATCAAGTTCGCGAAATAAATCGTCAGCGTCTTTTGAATTCCATCCTAAAGATTTTGCTATTTCGCTTGCTTTTCGGGCATAAACTTCCGCTTGTTTTTTATCGCTTATTTTTAAATACAATCTTGATAGGATTATGTTTCCATCATAGGTATCCTTTATTTCCAATGCTCTTTTCACCCAGAGTATTGCGTGTTCCAGCGCTATTTTGTCGGAGATATTACTACTATATATTTGTGCGATTTCTTTTAGCATTTTGGAATCATTCCAAGCTTGTTTTTCTACTGATTCGATGGTTGTTTTCTGATACGATTTCCAGCTTTTTGAACGCTCATAAATCAGTAAGTCGTTTGCAAAAACCAAAGAATCAATTTTTTGAAGATTGATGCTTTTCGCGATTTCACGCTGTTTTTTATAATTGATTGTATCCAGCGAATTCGTATATGGCGTCAGCAATTCGGAAGCAATACTTACGATTTTGCGTTCAACGCGCAGCGGAGAAGTTATTTTTGCAAATTCATCCTGATGTTTCAGTACGTATTGAAATTCACGCGAATTAATATCCGTAACGGCATTTGCAATAATCCGCCAGTTTATTGTACTAATTAATTGTTTTTCAGATTGAGTTGCCAAATATTGATGAGCGGGAGCGGAGATAGATTTCCGGTCTTGACCTTTTCGTATTGCCATCAGATAATCAAGGCATTTATTGGCATTCGACAAATCTTTTTCAAACTCCGATTTTAAATAGGGAAGTTGTTTTTTCGGATCTAAAGCATTTTTTGCTTCGTTTAGAATGTCGGCAGCTTTTAATTCTCCGGTTACATTATAAAGCAAAGTTTCATTTTCGTCTAAAAATACAAATGCGGGATATGAGTGCATTCCGAATTTATTTTTCAGTTTTGCGCCTTCAGGTTTATCAATATCCAAAGCAGCACAGATGAAATTCTTCTCCATAAATGCAATAACAGCCGGATCTGTAAAAACGTCTTTCTTCATTTTGTTGCAATGCGGACACCAGGTTGCATATCCCATAAAGAAAATTGGCTTATGAAGTTGTTTCGCTTTTTGTATTACGGCATCATAACTGCTTTCATCAAATTGAATACTTGTTTGTCCGGACGAAATTGAAACACAAAATAGTAATAGAAGAGATAAATAAATTGGGCGCATAGTAATATATTATACTACAAATTTAAATAAATTAATCGGTGGTCCGACAAATTCATGGCTTTGCCTTGTTAACGCTTTCTCTTTCTGTTTCTTCTTTCTTCTTTATTTACTTTGTAACTTTGCGTTACTAAAATTAAATAATGGTTTTCCCAAAAATACCCTTAGCGCAAAGCATAATCGAAATTTGCGCGGCCAAAGGAATCAGGCATGTCATAATTTCTCCGGGCTCACGAAATGCGCCTCTCACAATAGGTTTTGTTAACAATCTAAATTTTAACTGCTACAGCATTGCTGATGAACGTTGTGCTGCATTTTTTGCACTTGGCATTGCGCAACAGTTGCGTGAACCTGTCGCAGTTGTGTGTACTTCAGGATCGGCATTACTGAATTATTATCCGGCTTTTGCCGAAGCATTTTACAGCCAGATTCCATTGGTTGTAATTTCTGCAGATCGTCCGCATGATAAGATTGATATTGGCGACGGACAAACGATTCGCCAGGAAAATGTGTATCAAAATCATTCACTTTACAATGCTAATTTACTCGAAGATTCCTCTGAAGAAAATGATTATAAAATCGCCGAAGCCATTCAAATTGCAATAACGCAAAAAGGCCCGGTTCATATAAATGCGCCATTCGAAGAACCTTTATATGAAACGGTTTCAGAACTTTCAATAACTGTTAGGATTCCGTCTTTCGCAGATAAAACTTCCGTGGAAAAAATCAAGAACATTGCTGAATTTGCTGAAATCTGGAACAATTCTACGCGTAAAATGATTCTTGCAGGAGTTAATGACCCAAATCCAATTCAGCAGGAATTCATCGAGAAGTTAGCAACAGATGAATCGGTTATTGTGTTTACGGAAACTACTTCAAACCTTCATCATCCAACATTCATCAATACGATTGATACGATAATTACACCTTTTACGAATGATGATTTTGAAGATTTCCGACCTGAAATTCTTATTACTTTCGGTGGAATGATCGTATCAAAAAGGATCAAAGCATTCTTACGAAAATACAAGCCAAAACACCATTGGCACATTGATTCTCTCAGGGCTTATGATACTTTTGGAGCTTTGACGGAGCATATTAAAACCAATCCGGATAATTTCTTTGCAGAATTATTTCCGCTGACTAAAAATATGCATAGCAATTATTTCAGGAAAGGCCAGGAGATTAAAAATTTCCGACAAGATAAACATCACGAGTACTTATCAAAAATTCCGTTTTCAGATTTTAAAGTATTTGATAAAATAATTCCGAATCTTCCCGGAAATTCTCAATTGCAAATCAGCAACAGCTCTGCGATCCGTTATGCACAACTTGTTGCAATTGATCCGTCAGTTGAAGTCTATTGCAATCGCGGAACCAGCGGAATTGACGGAAGCACATCTACAGCGGTTGGTGCCGCGTTCGCAACTAAAAAGCAAACGACTTTTATTACAGGCGACATCAGTTTTTTATATGACAGCAATGGATTGTGGAACAAATACATCCCGAAAAACTTCAAGATAATTATTGTGAATAATGGCGGCGGCGGTATTTTTCGGATTTTGCCGGGCCATCAGGAAACGCGTGTTTTTAATGAATTTTTCGAAACATCGCATACACTTACAGCGGAGCATTTAGCAAAAATGTACGGGTTTGATTATTTGTCTGCTCACGATGAGAAAAGTTTGGATTTGAGTTTTGAGAAGTTATTTCAAAACAATGAAACTCCGATGATTCTAGAAGTTTTTACACCAATGCTTGATAACGATAAAATCTTATTGCAATATTTTAGAGAGTTGATTTAGAATTTTGGTTTTTCGCCATTTTCAAACTGGACAATTGTTTTTTCAAGACGTGCCAGTTGTGTTTTTTCCTGTTTTGCCGACATAATTCTATGAATTGTAAGCTTTCTGTAACCGGGAGCAAGATTTTCATAGAATTCCCAAGCTTTTGTATGCTTCCGAAATAATTGTTCAAATTTTGGGTCTAAAATTTTAGCTTCAGTTTCAAAACTGTAAATTCCGGATTTGGATTCGGTTGGTAATGCAAACGAAGCGATTCCTTTGGGCTGCATAAGGTCTTTTTCGAGCAGCACATTCACTTTTTTGATATTGACGTTGCTCCAGATGCTTGACGGTTTCCTTGGCGTAAAACGGATACTGTAACTGTCTTCATCAATTGACCTCCTGACACCGTCAATCCATCCGTAACAAAGCGCCTGATCCACAGATTCAGGCCAGGTCATACTCGGCTTTTTGCTGCCAACCTTATAAAACCCGACTAAAAGTTCAGTTTCCTTTTCATGGTTTTTGCCGAGCCATTCCCGGAAATCGCTTTGGTTTTCAAAAAATACAGCTTTCATACGAATAAAATTTCCGGTAAATATACTTCTTCCATAGAATCTGCCGATTCGCGCTTGTCAACATTTTATGTTACAAATCAAATTTTACAAGCTTATAAATGCAAATACACCTGCGTTTTAGTCGGTGTTTTTTCGGGTTTCAGTCGAGATGAATCCATAGTAAGTCCATAATGAGTCCATAGTGAGTCCATAGTTTCCCTTAAAAACATGGACTCATTATGCAGTTAACATACTTAGATCTTATAAACATCTCGAACAAGTCACGGACAATTACAGACCAATCTATGATTTTAGAAGAAATAGTACGCGAAAGTTTCATAATCCTTTTTCTTTTCGGTAGCCTATTAAAAAGGGATTTCGGTTAAACTTCGTACCTTTGCCGCTGAAATTTGCAAATCATGATTGAAATAGGAAAATACAATACGCTTACCATTTTACGCGACACTAAAGTTGGTTTGTTTTTAGGAAACGGCAACGAGGCCGAAGATATTCTTTTACCAAATAAATATGTTCCGCAGGAATTTAAAATTGGTGATGAACTGACAGTTTTTGTTTATTTGGATCATGAGGAACGTCCTGTTGCTACTACTTTAGAACCTTATATTTTACTGAATGAGTTCGCGCTTTTACGTGTGAATTACGTGAATCAAATCGGTGCTTTCATGGATTGGGGAATGGAAAAGGATATTCTTGTACCGTTTCGTGAACAGGCGCGCCCGATGGAAAAAGGCAAACGGTATTTGGTTTATTTGTATATGGACGAGAAAACGAATCGTTTGGTTGCGACAAGTAAAATCAACCAATTCCTCAATAATGACGAACTCACCGTTGAAAGAGGCGAGGAGGTTGATCTGATCGTTTCCCATATTACGGATCTTGGAATCAACGTAATCATAAACGGAAAGCACAAAGGCCTTTTATATAAAGATGAGGTTTACGATGAAAGTATCCGAACCGGCGATATTGCCCGCGGTTATATTAAAACAATTCGTCCTGATAACAAAATTGATGTTTCACTTGAGAAAATCGGCTATGAGAAAGTCGAGCCGAATTCGCAGCGGATTTTAGACGAACTTCGTGCAAGTCGCGGTTTCCTTCGCTTAACCGATAACAGCCACCCTGAAGACATCAAATCGGTGTTGCAAATGAGCAAGAAAACTTTCAAAAAAGCCATCGGCCTGCTTTATAAAGAACGTCAGATTGAAATCAAGGAAGACGGCATCTATCTGATCGAACAGCATTAATTTTATCGGAATTACAACTTCAGGCTAAAATTATTCATTACATTTGTATATACAAATATTTAATTTTGGAACGCAAGGATTTTATTAAAACGATAGCAGGAGGAATAGCCATGGCATCATTACACCCATTTTATAACTGGACGGAAAGTTTAGGCGAAGAAGATATAAAGCATCCGGTTTTGTTTATCGGGCACGGTTCGCCGATGAATGGAATAGAGGATAACGAATTTTCTAAAACCTGGACAAAGTTTGGAAATGAGATTTCGAAGCCTAAGGCCGTACTGGTGATTTCAGCGCATTGGCTCACAAATGGAACTCAAATAACTGCGATGGAAAATCCAAAAACGATTCATGATTTTGGAGGATTTCCGCAAGAGCTTTTCAATGTTCAATATCCCGCGCCCGGAAATCCGGATTTGGCGTTAGCAACTTCTAAGTTAATTACATCTACAAATATTGAATTGGATCATGACTGGGGATTGGATCACGGAACCTGGACGGTCGTTCGCCATATGTATCCGAATGCTGATATTCCCGTACTTCAATTGAGCATTGATTATAGTAAACCGCCGCAATATCATTACGATTTGGCTCGGCAACTGAAAGATTTACGCAAAAAAGGCGTATTGATTATCGGTAGCGGAAATATGGTTCATAATTTAAGAATGGTTGCCTGGGACAAATTATACGAATCCAATTATGGTTACGATTGGGCAATTGAAATGAACACAATTTTCAAGGAAAAGATTGGCAACAGTGATTTTAAGGCGTTGATAAATTATGAGAAATTAGGATCGGCCGCTAAGCTTGCGATTCCGACACCGGATCATTATTATCCGTTATTATATGCAATGGCACTTCAGGATTCAAAAGATGACATCCAGATTTTTAATGATAAAATGGTTGGCGGTTCGCTGAATATGACTTCCGTAAAATGGGGATAATCACCGGATCATTACATTCGGGTTTATTTTTAATATTTCTTCGATAAATTTTTCTTTGTCTTTTGGTGAAATATAAATATCGTTGAATTTTTCATAGCGAACAGTAAAACCGTAATATCCCAACGCTGGTTTTATGAATGACGTTACATACCAAGTCGTTACATTTTCAAGCGCAGTAATCTTTTCGATGTTAATTTTTCCTCGAATTGGTCCCGAAGCATAACGTAGATTTTTGCCATTAATGGTATATTTTGTGTCGAGCAAAATCCATATTATCAAAATGGCAATTGTATATAAAATAGCAATTCCAAAAATTAATTCTTTCGGCGTTTCCAGCTCATTGTCTGCTGGTAAAAACGGCGCGATGAGTATAAACAAAACGGTAATCCACAAAAGGACTACAGTATATATGTTTTTTGACGACTGAAAAACCATAGGCTATTTTATTTCAAGAGCTTTCCGGGTATTTTTGGTAAGCGCATCTTTGTGAACCAATACCGAAATGGCTTTCAATTTCAAAAATGGAACGCTCATATAGATGAATCCGCCGTTTGCAACACGTGAACTATTGTCGCCCCAGGAATTTTTAACTTTGTAATAAATGTTTCCTTTTTGGTCTTTTACTTTCCCGACAATGTGCATCAGGTGATCGTCGACAGTGTTGAAGTTTTCAAATTCAGCCTGACGAAATTCAGGTGTGATGTCTTTCTCGGACTTGATTTCAGACAGAATTGTTTTCTTATCGGCTTCGTCATTCGGAATTACGGCAATTCCGGATTTACTGGAAAAAGTCGGCTCAGAAATATCAGTATCCAAAGCCAAAGTGTAGCTTTTATCCAATGCATTGTCAATATTCGCCACAAACTCGTCTAACGGTACATTATAGAAACTTCCGTTTGAAAAATTGTCCGGAATATCAAGAATGAACTGTTTGTAAAAAGGCTCGTGCAAAAATGATGAAATGGTTACGTAATCATCCATATTCAGCTTGGTCATTGCCAGAAAGCTTTTTGGTGTATATGTTTTCCCTTCGTAAGTGAATTCGGTTAGGTTTTTCCCTAAGTATTTATCAAGTATTGCTGAAACTTCTTCTTTCCATTTTGAATTGGATTTCTTCGAAGGATCGGCAGCAGGTTTTAATATGCTCTCAAGTTCTTCTACCATTTTTGCATGATTGTGAGATTTTTCATCATTTGCAAATCCGGAATACGCATTTACTGGAACCAATCCAAAATTTCTCGCACTGTTAATCACATCATGGTTCAGGCCGCCTTCACCAAATTGCGCTTTTCCCTGGCGCATTACATAAACCCAGGCTTTTTTGGGATAAGTGTTTCTAACATTATACATTTCCGACAAATCGATTGCTTTTCCGGTAGTTCGGATAATTTCGGCTTCAAGAAACGAAGTCGATGAAAAGCTCCAGCAAGTTCCCGTGTTGCCTTGTGAAATCACGGGCGTACATGCAATTTCCTTAACTGTCTGGAATTCATATTTTTGTGAATAAGCAGAAAAACCAATCGTCAGCAATCCAATACTCAGAAATATTCTTTTCATTTTTATTTAATTTTTATTAAGCGGTAAATGTATTATTTTTACGCTAAAATAGTATAAAAATGAGCACCATAAACTGGAAAACTGTTAAAGATTTTGAAGATATAACTTACAAGAAATGCAATGGTGTAGCGCGAATAGCGTTTAATCGTCCGAATGTAAGAAATGCATTTCGTCCGAAAACTACAAGCGAATTATACCAGGCTTTTTATGATGCTCAGGAAGATACTTCAATTGGAGTTGTTTTGCTTTCTGCCGAAGGCCCGTCAACAAAAGACGGCGTGTATTCGTTTTGCAGCGGAGGTGATCAAAATGCCCGTGGACATCAGGGTTATGTTGGCGATGATGGCCAACACCGACTCAATATTCTTGAAGTGCAGCGTTTAATAAGGTTTATGCCAAAAGTCGTAATTGCAGTCGTTCCGGGTTGGGCTGTTGGCGGCGGACATAGTTTGCATGTGGTTTGTGATATGACTTTGGCGAGTAAAGAACATGCGATTTTTAAACAAACAGATGCTGATGTTACAAGTTTCGATGGCGGATACGGATCGGCTTATCTTGCTAAAATGGTTGGACAAAAGAAAGCGCGTGAGATTTTCTTTTTAGGAAGAAATTATTCGGCTCAGGATGCCTTTGAAATGGGAATGGTAAACGCTGTTATTCCTCATGATGAGCTTGAAAATACGGCTTATGAATGGGCGCAGGAAATTCTTCAAAAATCGCCAACATCTATAAAAATGCTCAAATTTGCAATGAATCTTACCGATGACGGAATGGTCGGGCAACAGGTTTTTGCCGGAGAAGCAACACGATTGGCGTACATGACCGAAGAAGCAAAAGAAGGTCGTAATGCTTTTCTTGAGAAAAGAAAACCAAATTTTGGTGAAAACAAATGGCTTCCGTAATCTAAATTATAAATGGAGAACTTTATTAACGAAACAATAGATACATCGCAGTTGCCCAAGTATGAAGAAGTGAGTTTTACATCGCTTCAACCTGCGTATTGGAATGTGATTCTATTTTATACGATTTTTACGTTTACTATTATCGGAATCGGACTTTTCTTTGGCTTAATCAATATCGAAGAATGGCAAGGCCAAGATGTAACGGTTTGGGCGATTTTTGGTATTCTTTTGATTTTGACATTATTGTTTTCCCGCATTGGATTTAAGAAGAAATCATTTGCGTTCCGAAACCACGATGTGCTTTTCAGACATGGAGTAATAGCAACCACGACAATCGTAATTCCTTATAACAGAATACAACACGTTGCGTTACATGAAGGAATAATTTCAAGATACTTTAAGCTGGCAACGGTTCAGGTTTTTACTGCCGGAGGAAGTTCAAGCGATCTAGAGATTCCCGGAATCCAAAAAGAAGAAGCCGAAAATATCAAACAGCTTTTAATGGGAAAAATCCAAAAACAACTGTAAATGAACGTCGACTTCAGTCAGCCGCAACGACAATCGCCAGTTGGCATCCTTGTAATGTTTTTCTATTCATTACAACAATATGCGCGTGCATTTCTGCCATTATTGGCGATTTGGGTGATCCGTTTTAATGAGCTAAATAAGTTGTATCTGTTTGGTGGAACCGCATTGGTTTTAGTGTTATTAGGTATTGTTTCGTATTTACAATTCCGCAATTTTACATTTACGCTCGATCTTGAAAATGGCGAATTTATAATCACTGAAGGTATCCTGAACAAAACCAAAACTGCAATTCAGCTGAATAAGATACAGCAGGTAAATATCAATCAGTCCTTTTTGCAGAAAATTATCGGCGTTCACGAGTTATCTGTCGATACGGCTGGAAGTAGTAAAAAGGAAGGCGTAATCAGAGCAATTTCACACGAATTGGCATTGGCATTGAAAGCGCAGTTGCTTGAAAATGAAAAGAAACAAATTATTTCAGAATCGGACGAAAATGCAAAGGAATCAGAAGTTGAAGAAAGCCATCCGTTTATTAAGATCAGTTTTCTAAGTTTATTGAAAGTCGGAATCACTTCTAATTACGGTAGAAGTTTATCACTTTTATTGCTGTTTTTCTTTACCATTTTCGAAAACATCGGCCGTTATACCGATTTTGATTTTATTGAAGATGAAGCTGCGAATAAATACATGAATGAAAATTTTTCGCCGGACATTAGTGTCGTTACGATACTGAATTCGGTTTTAATTTTCGTACTATTCTTATTTTCAGTTGTATTGATTATAAACATCATCCGAATCGTTTTCCGGTATTTTAATTACAGCATCGCAAGGCAAAAAGGTTCATTATTGCTGACATTCGGGTTACTCAATACAAAAAGTACGATTGTAAAACCTGAAAAAGTACAAATCACGACGCTTACGCAGAATTACCTTCAAAAGAAATTAAAAATCCTTGAAATCAAAATACGCCAGGCAACCGCAGGCGAGCAGGAAGAAAAGAAATCGGCGATCGAAATTCCGGGTTGTAATCCAACAGAACGCGACGAAATATTAAAGTTATTATTCCGACAAATCCCTGAAAAAGGAGTAATGCTTAAACCTAATTTCCGAAAACTTGGCTTTGCAATATTCCTGTCGATCATCATTCCGGTGCTTTGTTATTGGGGATTTATAGCATGGATTGAACCCGCAGCTGCCAAATTCATTTACCTGGTTCCGGTGTATGTAATTTTAATCGGAACGGTTCAGTATTTCCGATTCAGGAATTACCGACTTTATGTAAATGATAATTTTATCATCAAACAAAGCGGCGCATGGGACGTAAGCAATGAAATCATTGAGCCGATGAAAATTCAGGCGATCAGCGTTTCTCAATTATTTTGGCATAAAAACTTAAACATTGGCTCACTGACATTACATACCGCCGGAGGTAATATCAGTTTTCAGCTTGGGAATTTCAAAACAATACAGAATTATGTAAACCATTGCCTATATGAAATAGAAACGTCGGACAGCAATTGGATGTAAGCAATTAATAATTGACAATTAATAATTAATAATTGCAAACGATTGACTATATTTATTTAAGATACAGATTTGTATCGTTATTAACTATTAACTATTAAAATGAAACATTGGATCGAAGCCGCAAGAGTGAGAACATTACCGCTATCCGTTTCCGGAATTATCGTCGGAAGCATGTATGCACTTGCAAATCCCACTGATAACATCCTGACGCCAACGCAGGTTTTTAACTGGCGATTATTCGGATTTGCAATATTAACAACGCTCGGATTACAAATTCTATCAAACTTTGCCAACGACTATGGTGACGGCATAAAAGGAACAGATAATGACGACCGCGTTGGGCCAAAACGGGCAATACAAAGCGGAATCATTTCTCCACAAGCCATGAAACGAGCTATAATTATAACATCGTTGCTCACGTTGGCTTCTGCGGTTATGCTGATTTATTTTGCATTTCACGATACTAATATTTTTTATTCACTGACATTTTTAGTATTAGGAATTCTGGCTATTACATCTGCAATTCGCTACACTGTTGGAAATACAGCCTACGGATATCGCGGTTATGGCGATTTGTTCGTATTTATTTTCTTCGGGTTGGTAAGTACGTTAGGCGTCAATTTTTTATATTCCAAACAAGTCGACCTCGAATTGGTGCTTCCGGCAATTGCAATCGGATTTTTAAGCGTAGGCGTATTAAACCTGAACAATATGCGCGATGAAGAATCCGACAGGAAAGTCAATAAAAATACAATTGTTGTGAAAATTGGTGGCGCTGCGGCAAAAAAATACCATTTCTTTCTCGTGATTTCTGCAATGATCCTGGTCTTGGTTTTCGCCGTTATAAGCAATTTCCAGTTTGATCAGTATTTATTTGTAGTGGCTTATATTCCGATGATAATTCACTTGTTTACAGTTTATAAAAACAAAAATCCAAAAAAACTCGACCCGGAATTAAAAAAACTTGCGCTCAGCACATTTGTACTTTCGGTGCTTCTCGCGCTTTCCATGATTTTCTTTTTCTCCGATATCATCGTGCAAATCGTTAATGCAACTGCTAACAATATTTAAATAGACGTTATGAAAATTACTTTTTACGGACACGCATCACTTGGACTTGAAATTTCCGGAAAACACATTATTGTCGATCCTTATATCACGGCAAATCCTAAAGCGGCTCATATCGATATCAACGAAATAAAAGCCGATTATATCTTGGTTACGCACGCGCACGGCGATCACGTTTTAGATGTGGAAGCCATTGCAAATCGCACCGGCGCGGTCATTGTTTCCAATGCGGAAATCGCGACATATTACGCCAACAAAGGCTTTAAATCGCATCCAATGAACCACGGCGGAAGCTGGAAATTCGATTTCGGTAACGTAAAATATGTGAACGCGATTCATTCAAGTGCGTTTCCCGACGGAACTTATGGCGGAAATCCCGGCGGATTCGTAATCGAAGGCGAACACAAAAATATCTACATCGCAGGCGATACGGCGTTGACATATGACATGAAATTAATTCCGCTGCGCACAAAACTCGACCTCGCTATTTTGCCAATCGGCAGCAATTTTACAATGGATGTTGAAGACGCGATCATCGCTTCCGATTTCGTAGAGTGCGATAAAATACTCGGAATCCATTACGATACTTTCGGTTATATCGAGATTAATCACGACGAAGCAATCCGAAGTTTTTTCAATAAAGGCAAAGATTTAATGTTGCTTGAAATCGGAAGTTCGATAGATTTATAAATTTTCAGGAGCTGTTTCCGGCTGTTCGTTACAATCTTTTTTTGTAAGTACTAATCTGCAATCGAAGAATATTTTCACTCACAAAAAAGAATTTTCACTTCCATCCGGGCTATGGCATTTTTGTTGCAAGGAACTTTCGGCTTCTCAAAAAAACTTTAGATTTTTGAGGTAAATATCAAAATATGAACAGGATTTTAAACATACTTTTTCTTCTTATCGCTAGTAATTCATTTGCTCAGCAAGATGGTTACTGGGATAAAGATCGCGCGACAACCAAAGAAATTATCGTAAAAGCCGGAGAAAGAGTCACAGTAAAAACAGAAGATTTTCCAACCGGAACTACTGAAGTCGTTTATAGAATCACACTGCTCGACGAAAATCAGCAAATGGCAAACAGTTTGGTTTCATTGTTAAAATCAATACCTGATCCATCCGGAATTAGCCAGGGTTCAGCCGGAGCAGTCTTCCTGCTGTCGAAAGTTTCCGGCGATGATAAATGCAATTACGGGATTTTCGCAAATGAGAATGCGGCTAAAGAATATAAAGTTCAGGGTAAAACCGAAAAAGCTTGTTTATTTCAAAACACGCCGGTCAATAAAGACGCAAAACGCTTGTCAATTGGCAAATCTTCTTGCTTAAATGTAAATTCTGAAAATATGTGGTTCGGCTTCGAAAGCAAGAACTGGATCATGAAGCAAAAAATAATCCTTGAAGTTGTGCCGTGGGTTGATACAAAGCTTAATCGAGGCTGGAATCTGGAGAACCGCAAGCAGATTATCGCTTTGGTAAAAACATCTGATTTGGTTAAGAGAATGATCAATCAGGATGATTTTTCGCTATGCGTACTCGAAAAAATGCAAAAGCAATACAGTTTTCCAGAATATCAAAAGTTAATGGCTATCGAAAAAACCAAAGCATATAAAGATTTCGGAAACGCATGCCTAACTGAAAAACCTGCAAATAAGACGATTTTAGACAATATTAGAGCCGACGCAGCGACGTACTTCAAAAAAGCAAAATACACCGAAGCAATCGACTTATTATTGCTTGGCGTAGTGAATAATGGAAATGCAACCGCTTTTGACTACAATGCTCTCGGGATGTACTACATTTATTCCAAGCAATATGAAAAAGCAATCAAAGTTTTAAAAGACGGGCAAAAAATAGACAGCTCTGAATTGCTTATTAAACTAAACATGGCGCATGCGTACTTGTTAAATAACGATTACGCATCGGCGAAAGAAATCCACAAAAAATACAAATCTCAAAATGTAACTGCCGATCAAAGCTGGATTTCAAAAACAAAATCAGATTTTGAAAGTTTCTCCAAAAGCGGAATACAAAACGAAGATTTCGGAAGAATTCTAAAATTACTGGATTAAGTTGAAAGCGACTTATCACAAATACCTGCTCGATTTTAAGCGTCCGTCTGGAACTTCACGAGGCATTATGACGCAAAAAGAAACCTGGTTCCTGATTCTTGAACAAGATCATAAAAAGGGAATAGGCGAGTGCGGAATTCTACGCGGGCTAAGTGCTGATGATCGACCGGATTATGAGCAAAAGCTACAGTGGGTTTGCGAGAATATTCATCTTGGCGAAACGGCGCTTTGGGAATCTTTGGCCGAGTTTCCTTCAATACAATTTGGCGTCGAAATGGCATTCAAATCACTGCAAAGCGAATTGCCGTTTTTACTCTTTCCTTCAGCGTTTACAAACCACCAAAAATCCATTCCAATCAATGGACTAGTTTGGATGGGAGATGAAGATTTTATGAAGCAGCAAATAGAAGAAAAACTAGCTTCGGGTTTCAGTTGTATTAAATTGAAAATTGGTGCGATTGATTTCGAAAAAGAGCTTGATTTATTGCGGCTTATTCGGTCTAATTTCAGTAGTGATAGGATTGAAATTAGAGTTGATGCTAATGGTGCTTTTGCTTTAGATTCTACTTTATATAAATTAAAACAATTGTCTGAATTTAAATTACATAGCATTGAACAACCTATTCAAAAAAACAACACTGACAAGATGTCAGAGCTGTGTAAAACCACTCCTTTTCCAATTGCATTGGATGAAGAATTGATAGGAATCTTTTCAATGCAGGAAAAAGAAGAATTACTGACGAAAATCCAACCGCAATTCATTATTTTGAAACCTAGTTTTGTTGGTGGTTTCAGGGGTACGAAAGAATGGATTTTACTTGCTGAAAAACACAAAATTGGCTGGTGGATTACATCTGCTTTGGAAAGTAATGTTGGATTGAATGCAATTGCACAATGGACTTTTTTACAGCAAAATCTGATACCTCAGGGATTAGGAACCGGAGCACTTTATACCAATAATTTTGATTCACCATTGACTGTTGCTAATGGGCAATTATGGTATGATAATTCTGTAGAATGGAACTTTAGTTTTGAGGGTTTTTAAAAGCCTAAATAAAATCTCACTTGATTTTAATTGATTTCGGATTGTTTTTCCTGATATTTACGAAGTGATAAAAGTGCTGCTTGCTGAATTTTATTCTGCATAAATCCTGTCCATCCGAGAAGCCATCCGCTTAAACCCATAGCTTGTTTTGTCCAATTCCAGATATTGAAATAATCGGTGTGCCGAATAATTAATCCGTCCTTGAACTCAAATTGCGCCTGAATCTCATTAACCACTTTTCGCCCGGTTTTACTGAAAATATAAGTCGCAACCCATCTTGAAGAGCCTCGTTCCTTATTAGCAAGAATATCAAAAAACTCAATTTTCAGATTTCCGTTGCTTCTTTTAATAAGCATTTCCCACATGTCCGCTGCGTCTTTTCCTTTTAAAATACCAAATGCCGGATCTTGAAAAACAACTTCAGGATGATAACAGCTGCGCATTCCTTCAGCATCCTGATTGGCAAACGCCGAATAAAAAGTTTCGATTAATTCTTGGTTTTGGTTCATGGTTTATTGATAAAGTGAACGGATTTCTATTTCGGTTTCGTAACTATTTCGAATGGTTTTATCGTATCCGTCGAAATAATTTATTTTATTCTTAGCTGTAAAATTACCGATTTTATTACTAAATGCAGTTTCCTTGCCTTTAATAAAAAAACGAATGTCTTTTATTGGCGAAGCTTTTAAACGATTCATTTCTGTGGCAGAAAAGCTGTAAAAACCAATCGCTTCTTTGCCGCTGTTTTGCCTGATTCCTTTATCGGTGCAGGTTATTATAGTAAAATCTTCCAGATAAACATACACTGTTCCGCCAATGTACATTTCTGCATCGGTAACATCAATGGCTATTTTTAGGATTCCGCCCTTATCCGATTTAGCAATCTGGGTTTTTAGAATTCCGGTTAACGCGTAATTTTCACAAATGAAATTCCACGTTTTTGTAGCTTTATATTGCTTGCCGTCTGGCGTTGTAAACATTTCCTGAGCGGAAATATTTTGGTTATAAATTGTAAAGATAAATAGAACAATCAGGATTTTGCGCATTCTTATTTTGGTATTAAGGTTGAAATTCATCTTTCCAATCTCTGGATTTTATGGAAGTAACTTTATTCTCCGCATTCATGTAAACCCGCAGTTCTTTTTGAGTATGTTTCCATTGATAATCGGCTTTGTAGCGATAAACCAGAAGACCTTCATTCTTATTTTGCAAAACTTCCACTAAACGGATATCTTCAAATTTACCGTATTTTATCCTAAATTTCTGACAGGTTTTAGTCAATCGCTCTTTTGTCGTATTTTTGATAACGTCTACGGTTGCTTCACTTGAGGTAAAGGGTTTGAATCGTGAAGTATTACAGGTGTTTAAAACCCTTTTTCCAATTTCATAAGCCTTATTTTTTTGTGCTGTGTTTACTTCTGTCAAAGGAAAAACACTAAATTTTGATTCTGCTACAGCTGGTTTTTTTGATTTACATCCAATCGCAATTGCGAGGGAAATTAGACAAATAAGATACAACTTTTTCATATCAATTAAGTTTTAATAATAGACCGGATTGTTTTAGAGCAATGAATTTCGAAGTAATTTTTTAAAGTTTAAATTTAAAATAAAAAAAGCCAACATATAAATACATGCTGGCTTTATAACTTTAAATTAAGAAAATACTTATTATTCTTTCTTGACTTCAACAGAACCTTTGCCGTCTTTTACTTCAACTTTGGTTTTACCGTCATTACCTTTCGTACTAACGTTGACTCCCTCTTTACTAACATTTATGCTTGTTCCGTTTGATTCCTGTTCAGGTGCTGGCGGAGGCGGTGGTGGTGGCGGAACTTCAGATGGAACCGGAGACGGCGGCGGTGGTGGTGGCGGAACATCTTTTTTGCATGAAACAAAAGTCATAACGGATAATACCGCGGTAAGAATCGTGATCTTTTTCATATTTAATGGGTTTTGGTTACTAATATAGTATAACTCTAAAAAGCGATGTATTATTGTATAAAAAAAATAACGTTCTAAAATAATGAATTTTAAAACGTTATACAAAATTTTATAATACGGTAAATTTAATACAATTTCGGAAATTTACTTGGATTAACTTCATTCATAATCGCATAAATCTTTTCGTAAATATCTTCTATAGAAGGTTTTGAAAAATAGTCGCCATCTGTTCCATAAGCAGGTCGATGCGCTTTTGCAGCTAACGTTTCAGGCTTGCTATCCAAATGTTTATATGCATTTTGAACATCAACTATTTGTTGTAAAATGTATGCTGAAGCACCGCCCGGAACATCTTCGTCAATTACTAACAGACGATTTGTTTTTGCTACGCTCTTTACAATATCATGCTTAATGTCAAATGGAAGCAGTGATTGAACGTCGATAATTTCACAATCGATTCCAACTTCAAGCAATTCTTTTGCAGCTTGTTCTATTAAACGAAGCGTAGAACCATACGAAACTATTGTAATATCATTTCCTTCTTTTATAGTTTCCGTTACACCAATTGGAGTTTTAAATTCTCCCAAATTAGTCGGCATTTTTTCTTTTAGTCGGTAACCATTCAGGCATTCTACTACTAAAGCCGGCTCATCAGTCTGCAATAATGTATTGTAAAATCCAGCAGCTTTTGTCATATTTCTTGGAACTAAAACATGAATTCCGCGAATTGCATTAATGATCATTCCCATTGGAGATCCGGAATGCCATACGCCTTCAAGTCGGTGACCACGCGTTCTGATGATTAGTGGTGCTTTTTGCTTTCCACGCGTACGATATTGTAATGTTGCTAAATCATCACTCATAATCTGAATGGCATACAACAAATAATCAAGATACTGAATTTCCGCAATCGGGCGTAAACCCCGCATCGCCATTCCTATTCCTTGTCCTAAAATCGTAGCTTCACGAATTCCGACATCGGCAACACGCAATTCTCCGTATTTTTCCTGCATTCCTTCCAAACCTTGGTTTACATCGCCAATATTTCCGGCATCTTCACCAAAAACCAATGTTTCAGGATATTTTGAAAAAATAGCATCAAAGTTATCTCTTATTATCAATCGGGCATCGGTTTCTTCCGCATCAGCAGCATAAATCGGAGCAGTCTCATTTACAGAAAATACGGTTGAATCCGATTCTGAAAATAAATGTGAACTGAATTTAGGCTGAATTTTTTCGATGTAAGAAGAAATCCATGATGATAATTCTGCTCTCGAAATTTCTTTAACAATAATTCGTAAAACTTTACGTGCCGTTGTCAGAATATCTTTTCGTATTGGTTCTTTTATCGCTTTTAAATCGGAAGTATGTTTTTCAATAAAAATCTTGTTATCACTGCTGTTTGCGATTTTAGTAAGAAGTTCAACCAGTTCGTTTTGTTCCTCTTTCATCGGAGATACAAAAGCGTTCCACGCCGCTTTTTTGCCTTCAAGAACTTCTTTTCTGGTTGTTTCGTCAATGGCGTCAAGTTCTTCCTGTGAAGCGATATTGGTTGCAATCATCCATAATTTCATTTGTCTGATACAATCAAAATCACCTTCCCAAGCCAAACGATCTGAATTTTTATAGCGTTCATGTGAGCCTGAAGTCGAATGTCCCTGCGGTTGCGTAAGCTGTTGCACGTGAATCAAAACCGGAACGTGCTCAACTCGCGCAATTTCAGCACCTTTTTGATAAGTATCGATCAATGACGCATAATCCCAGCCTTTTACACAGAAAATTTCATAGCCATTATTGTTTTCATCACGCTGGAAACCTTTCAGTATTTCAGAGATATTCTCTTTTGTAGTTTGATGTTTTGCGTGAACCGAAATTCCATAATCATCATCCCAAACGCTCATTACCATTGGAACTTGCAAAACTCCGGCGGCATTTATTGTTTCAAAAAACAAGCCTTCCGATGTGCTCGCATTTCCAATTGTTCCCCATGCGATTTCATTTCCGTTTATAGAAAAATTAGTTTTATTATTGATTCCGGTTACATTTCTATAAATTTTAGAAGCTTGTGCCAAACCTAATAAACGAGGCATTTGCCCTGCAGTTGGAGAAATATCCGCGCTTGAATTTTTTTGTTGCGTAAGGTTTTTCCAATTTCCATTTTCGTCAAGCGAATGTGTTGAGAAATGCCCGCCCATTTGTCTTCCGGCGCTCATCGGATCGTGATTAATATCGGTATGACCATATAATCCGGCGAAAAACTGTTGGATATTCATCTCGCCAATTGCCATCATAAATGTTTGGTCGCGATAATATCCGGAACGGAAATCACCATTTTTGAAAGCCTTCGCCATTGCAAGCTGCGGCACTTCTTTTCCATCGCCGAAAATTCCGAATTTCGCTTTTCCGGTCAATACTTCCCGACGTCCTAACAGACTGCATTCACGGCTTGTGATCGCGGTTTTATAATCGTTCAGTACTTCGGTCTTGAAATCTTCAAAAGAAAGTGCGGATTTTGTGCTTGCTTCAGTCATAATAGAATTACTTGTGTTTCTGAAACAAATTTAAGTAAAAAGTACTAACTTTTTTAATTTTCGAATAAAAATATAATTAGTGTATTGCTAAAGAAAGTATTGTAATTAATATTTTATTTTCGAAATATTTATTAAAATTGAAACTTATGTAAGAATTATTTACTTTTAAGAATAGATTGTCGCAATTAAAACCATTTTCTTGTAAAAAGATTTACCAGGATTCTCGGATCAAGTGTTACTACAAATCGTACTTTTTCACCATAATTTGGCTGTGCGATTTCCCATCCGTTATTCGAATACATCGGAAAATACAATTCAAAATAGTCGGTTACAAGGTTCAAGCGAATTCCGCTATCATATACGAATTTGGCATCCTTGAACTCATTTTTCATGAAACCAACATCGCCATAAACTTCAACCCAATTCCATACATTGAAGCCCAGATTTGCAGTAGTCATCCATTGATTTGCAAAATTTGTATCGAATTTCGATTTGAAAGCACCTTCGGCCAAAACCAATTGCTGGCTGAAAATCCCGGTTGTCTCTGATCTTCCGTAGAAATCATAATCAAACATATAATCTGACGGACGGTCCAATCCAAAACTAAAATAATCTGAAGTAGTTTTTCGATATAAAAATGTTCCGGCAAACAATCGTAAACTGATTTGTCGATTGTCGTTAAAAAGCCTTCTGAATTCAAATTCAACTGATGATTTACCAAAAGTATTTGCGAATTGCAAATCGGCAACAAAGTTGAAATGCTTGATCGTTTCGGTTTTTGTGTTGTAATATTTAATGTTGAAAACACTGTATTTCTCAACTTCGTTACTGGTGTTTAACGCATAATGATCTTTATCGACAACGACATTTCGTACTAATAGCAGTTGTTTTCGGTTATCGCGCAAATCCGGATTTCGGATACGGAAATATATCGCCGGATTTAATTTCATATACGCCGCATCGGGAGCATAATGAAAATAGGAACCGCTAAAGTTATACCTTATATTATACAAATCGCTTTCCCGGTTATTTTGATTAACGCTTACCGCGAAATTTCCGATAAGTGATTGTGTATTAGAAGAATAAATCGGATTTACGCTAAACACAAACGGTTTGTCCAAAATGGTTTTGTTTGTAACGCGCAAACCCGGCGAAAGTCCGTCATAAAGGTTGTAGGTTATAGTCGGAACATATAAAACCTGATTGTAATTCGGGTCTTCCAAATCCTTCATTACAGTGAATTTGAACGGCTTTTTACCGATACTGAAATCCTTTAAGGAATGCCAGTTATTGCGTAAATTGTATTCGGGAACTTCATTATTGTAATTGATCGCAAGCCGTTCTGCGTCTTTTCTCGCGAAAGTAAATGTGCTGTCAGAAGCTACATTTTCAACCCATTCTTTAAAAACAACTTCCTTATTTTTGATTCCGTAAATCGTAATCGGCACATTTGTATTTGTTTTGTTTTTCAGTGTAAACGTTACGCTGTCTTTTGTTTTCGTAACATCGCCGAATTTGTAATCGATTATTTCACGGGAATCAACTACGGTTTTGAAGAACCAATTGATATCTTTTGAAGTTTTATTCTTTAAAATGGATTCAAAAGCTGCTCTGTCTGTATCATTATTTGAATTGTTTAAAGCATAAAATTCACCGATTGCTTTTTTCAGAGTATCTTCGCCAATGTAATTGCCAAGGTAGCGAAGGCTTAATCCCGCGCGATATTTCCCTGCAATCTGCTCGTTGAATTTTATGAGTTTGTCCTTCGATTCTCCGATTGGCTGATCTAAATTTTTACGCGCCATCAGCAAATAGAAATAGCTATATTGCTCATTAAATGGAAGATTTGTCAGTCGATAACTTCTAAACAACCAGTATTTTCGGGCATTTCCCATCATTTTTGCATCAGGATAAACTTCGTCCATGTATTTCATCATGGTATAAATCTGGATTCCGTCATAAATCCAGTTGTCTTTTCGTTGATCGAGTTTCAGACTGTTTTTCAGATAATTATTGACGTATGCTTTCAGGAATTTGATTTCGAACAAAAAATCGTTTTTAAAGGGACTGATAAAAGATGGTAACTGATTTAAACCATAAAACGGATTTTTATCATAGTCTGACTGCGCAACCGTTATTTTGTTGAAAGGGTAATTTCCGACGAAATTCTCTACAAAATGCGTGATTCGGTCAATGATTAATGCTTTTTGAATTGGATTTATTTTGTTGTCGTTCAGATTAGTCTGGACTTCGACAACTTCATTTTTAAAACTTTCAAATTCCGTTTTCGGGTGTAAAAAAATGCTGAAATCGGTTCTGTTTTTTCCGGATAATAGTGCCTTATCAGAATTAATTTTCGAATCAAGATCAGTAATTAACTTGATTCCGGATGGTAGATTCATTTCAATTTCATAATCGGAAACCGCATTTGCAATGTCATCAGAATTGTTATTGCTGTATTGAATAAAAGCATGATTTTCATAACGCGCAGGTGTCAGAAACCAATTTTTCAGATACATTTTTTCTTTATCAGAATAGCCGTAACTGGTAAACTTCGCACTTGGAATTTTAACGGAATAGGATAGGAGCAATGTTGTTTTTTCGCCGGGAAGAATTGTTTTCGCAAGTTCAACATTCACTAAATCCGGATGTTCTTCCGGACGTGACCAAATTAAACCAGCTTGATTTTCATCAACGATTGTAATATCGTTTGTACTTCCGCGTTCGTGTTTTTTTGCCAGATGGAAGCTTCGGATAAATTCATCAGAAAACCGTTTGGCCAATGGTGTGTTTTTAGATGAATACGCATTGTTCCAGTCGTTCAGGATAATGTTGCGAATAGTATCGGAAGTCTGATTGTAAAAAGTAAGTTGCTGTTTTACCGTGAGGACTTTCTTTTCCATGTCAACCGAAACTGACATTTTTGAATGGTGTTGCGCGAGTAAATTTCCCGAAGAAACGAACAGCAATAATCCAAAGACAATTTTATATAATGATTTCAATGATTTCTTTTTCAAGTGCAATTAACGATACATAACTATTATAGACGGAAATTATTGCTTTGGTTGCTTTTGCGATGTGCGAATGTAAAAATTAACAGCCACAATTACGGATTACTTACGAAACAAAAAAAGTTCCGGTTTGTTTTTCTGAAATTGTGGCTGTGATTTTTTAGAAATTCGGACTAAGCGTATATTTTTTGTAGAAATTATCCAGTACTTCAACGACTTCATCTTCAGTATCTACAATACGAATCAGGTCAAGATCGCCCGGACTTACAGTTTTATATTTCTCCACCAAAACTGCTTTTACCCAGTCCATCAATCCGGACCAGAATTCGCGTCCTACAAGGATTACCGGGAATTTTGCTACTTTTTTAGTCTGAATTAACGTAATCGCTTCAAACATTTCGTCTAACGTTCCGAATCCGCCCGGCATTACGACAAATCCTTGCGAATACTTTACGAACATTACTTTTCTCACGAAGAAATAATCGAAATTCAGGTTTTTGTCACGGTCGATATACGGGTTATAATGCTGCTCAAACGGAAGCTCAATGTTAAGTCCAACGGAAGTTCCGCCGCCTAAATGCGCTCCTTTATTTCCGGCTTCCATAATTCCGGGACCGCCGCCGGTTATTACGCCATATCCGGCTTTACTGATCTTAAATGCAATTTTTTCGGCAAGCAGATAGAAATGTTCTTCCGGTTTTGTACGTGCCGATCCAAAAATGGAAACACATGGTCCGATTCTGCCCATTGTTTCATAACCGTTTACGAACTCGGCCATAATTTTAAAAATAGCCCAGCTGTCGTTGGTACGAATCTCATTCCAGGTTCGTTGTTTCAGTCGATCCTGGATTATTTTATCCTCGTCATTATCAAAATCTTCTAATCTCATATTTTATTTTTTAAGGAGCTGTTTCCGGTTTTTCACTTCAATTTTTTTGTTTATAAAAGCCCCTCGACTGCGCTCGGGGTGACAAACAAAAAGGATTTTCGTAGCACACAGTGAAGCGACTGCCGAAGGAATCCGGGCTAGGCAGCCAACAAACATACTAAATTAATTCTTTTTTCAGAAATTGTGCGGTGTAGCTTTTTTTATTTTTTATAATTTCTTCGGGAGTTCCTTTTGCTACAACTTCTCCGCCGCCTTTTCCGCCTTCGTAGCCAATGTCAATTATATAATCGGCAAGCTTGATTACGTCCATATTGTGTTCAATAATCAGGATCGTATTTCCTTTGTCAACCAGTTTATTGATAACTTCCATTAAAACACGAATGTCTTCGAAATGCAATCCTGTTGTGGGCTCATCAAGAATATAAAATGTATTTCCGGTGTCTTTTTTAGACAATTCTCCGGCAAGTTTTATACGTTGTGCTTCTCCGCCCGAAAGCGTCGTACTTTGCTGTCCGAGCGTAATGTAACCCAATCCAACATCTTGAATGGTTTTGATTTTCCGGTGTATTTTCGGGATCAGCTCAAAAAACGGAACTGCTTCATCAACCGTCATATTCAATACATCGGAAATGGATTTTCCTTTATAACGGATTTCCAAAGTTTCGCGATTAAAGCGTTTGCCCTGACAAGTTTCACATTCAACATAAACATCTGGAAGAAAATTCATTTCAATTGTTCGAACTCCTGAACCTTCGCAGGTTTCGCATCGTCCGCCTTTTACGTTAAAACTGAACCGCCCGGCTTTGTAGCCGCGAATCATACTTTCAGAAGTCATCGTAAACAGATTTCTGATTTCGGTAAAAACTTCAGTATAAGTTGCCGGGTTGGAGCGCGGTGTTCGTCCAATCGGGCTTTGATCGATATCAATAACTTTATCGATGTGTTCTAAGCCTTCAATTTTCTTGTAGGGTTTTGGTTTTTTCACACCGTTAAAATAAAACTCATTTAAAATAGGATAAAGCGTTTCATTAATCAGTGTGGATTTTCCACTTCCGGAAACTCCGGTAACGCAAATCATTTTTCCTAATGGCAGTTCAATCGTAACATTTTTAAGATTGTTGCCTGTTGCTCCGCTGAGTTTCAGGAATTTTCCGTTGCCTTTTCGGCGTTTTTCAGGAATCTCGATTTTCATTTCTCCGTTTAAGTAAGAAGCGGTCAAAGTATGCTCTTTAAGTAATTCTGCCGGCGTTCCTTTGCTGATAATTTTCCCTCCATATTTCCCGGCTCGTGGTCCGATGTCAATTACGTAATCGGCACGTTCGATCATGTCTTTATCGTGTTCAACCACCAAAACAGAATTTCCGATGTCGCGCAATTGTTCCAGCGAACGAATTAGTTTTTCATTATCTCTTTGGTGCAAACCGATACTTGGCTCATCTAAAATATACAAAACGCCGACTAATTGTGAACCAATTTGCGTGGCAAGGCGAATACGTTGCGCTTCACCGCCCGAAAGTGTTTTTGAACCACGGCTGAGCGATAAATAATCCAGGCCGACATTCATTAAAAAGTCAAGCCTGTCGCGGATTTCCTTAATAATTTCGGATGCGATTATCAATTGTTTTTCAGAAAGATGTTTTTCCAGGTTATGAAACCAATTCGTCAAATCTGAAATATCTTTTGCAGATAATTCGGCGATATTTTGTTCGTTAATACGGAAATACATCGCTTCTTTTTTCAGGCGTGAACCTTCGCAAACCGGACACGGAATTTCATCCATGAAATCTTTAGCCCAACGACGGATTGTAGTAGAGCCGCTCTCGTCAAACTGGTTTTTGATGAATTGTGAAATTCCCTCGAATTCAATTTTATATTCTTTTGTAATGCCTAATGTTTTTGAAGCAACTGCAAATTTATCGTTCGCACCGTTTAAAATAGTTTCCATTGCTTCGTCAGAAATAGACGAAATAGGATCGGTTAATTTGAACCCGAATTTCTCCCCGATAATTTCCAACTGCTTGAAAATCCAGGACGATTTATATTCGCCAAGAGGCACAAAACCTCCAGCTTTTATTGATAATTTCGGATTTGGGATTATCTTTTTGATGTTGATTTCATTGACTGTCCCAAGTCCGTTACAATGTTCACAAGCACCTTTTGGAGAGTTGAACGAGAATAGATTCGGCTCCGGATTTTGATAGGAAATTCCGGTTGTGGGACACATTAAATTCCTACTGAAAAATCGAACTTCATCTGAATCCTGATCCAATACCATTAATACATTTTCGCCGTGATACATCGCGGTTTTTATACTTTCGGATAATCGCTTTTCATTGTCGGCATTGTCCTCAATAACCATTCGGTCAATCACGATTTCAATGTCGTGGGTTTTATAGCGATCGAGTTTCATTCCCGGTGTAATGTCTTTGATGTCGCCATTGATTCGCACTTTTACAAATCCCTGTTTTGCAATTTGCTGGAACAATTCGCCATAATGTCCTTTTCTGGAACGAATGACAGGAGCAAGGATGTTGATTCGCTTTCCGGTAAAATTTTGCATGATCAGCTCAAGGATTTGCTCGTCGTTGTAACTGACCATTTTTTCGCCGGTATTGTAACTGTAAGCATCTCCGGCACGTGCGTAAAGCAAACGAAGAAAATCATAAATTTCCGTAATTGTACCAACAGTTGAGCGTGGACTTTTACTCGTCGTTTTCTGCTCAATTGCGATTACCGGCGAAAGCCCGTCGATTTTATCTACATCAGGACGTTCTAATCCGCCAAGGAATTGTCGCGCATACGCCGAAAAAGTTTCCACATAACGGCGCTGTCCTTCGGCATAAATCGTGTCAAACGCCAAAGATGATTTTCCCGAACCCGAAAGTCCGGTAATGACAACCAGTTTTTCCCTTGGAATGGTAACGTCTATGTTTTTGAGATTGTGCACTCGCGCACCTAAAACTTCAATATTATTTTCTGATTCAAGCATATTTTTTAGCAAAACGCAAAGGTACTGTTTTGATTCGTGGATTTTAAATTATTTAGTCGGCAGATTTTAAAATATGTGTTAATTTTTTTGTAAATTCGTCATCAAAACAAGACTTTAAAAGTAAGAAAATGAGAAAACTATTATTTTTTTTGAGCTTATTCTGTATCACGCTTACAAATGTAAACGCACAAAGCAAAGTTGATGACGATAAAGTTAAACAAGAGCTCAAGCAAAATTTCGATGAAAGTTCCAGACGAATGAAACTGAACGAAAAGCAAAAAAAACAATATTGGACAATCGTAAATAAGTATTTTGGCAAGCTCACTACCGTTCAGGAAAGTTCGGCTGGAGCGATGCAAAAAATCAATTCTGTAATGGAACTATTGGATCAAAGAGCCGCCGAAGTCAAGCCAATCCTAACCGAATCACAATATAAAATGTACCTACAAATTCAGGAAGAACGGATTCAAAAAGTAAAAGAAAAGATGAAAGGGTAAATTACTCGATGGTCATTGATTTTAATTTTGCACGATAGGCTTCGAGTGCAACAGCTTTAGAAACAAAACCTATGTAATTTCCGTTTTCCAAAACCGGAAGAAATGCCATTTTACTTTGCTCGAATTTATTCATCACGGTTTCCATAGAATCTTTTGGTTGAACAATTGCTTTTGGCTGGCTCATGACTTCGTGTATTTTCGTGTATCTGACCTTGAAATTACTGAAGATTATTTCCCTTACATCGTTAAAATGAACAATTCCCGCAAACTTTTTATCGTTATCTACAACGGCAAAAATAACCTGATTGGAATGTGAAATTAAATCGACTAGTTTTTCCAGGTTTTCATCCGAATTAAGTGTCAGATAATCCGATTGTATGATTTGATTGATATCAAGTGTCGAAAGTACGTTTGTGTCTTTATTACTCGTAAAAACATGCCCTTTTTTCGCAAGATGTTTTACATCCATTGAATGTTTTTCGAAGCGTTTTGAAACCGCGAAACTCAACGAAGAAACGATCATCAACGGAATCATAAGTCCGTAACCGCCCGTAATTTCTGCAATAAGGAAAATAGCCGTTAATGGCGCATGAAATAATCCACTGAGAATTCCGGCCATACCAACCATCGTGAAATTACTGATTGGCAAATTGGTTAATCCGGTAAGGTTTAAAAGCTTTGAAAAGAAAAATCCAACATAGGAACCGAGAAAAAGCGATGGCGCGAAATTTCCTCCGTTTCCGCCGCTTCCGAGTGTTAATCCGGTGGCGAAAACCTTAACCATCATTGTTAATCCAACGAAAATCACCAATGCCCAGCTATTGTTCCTGAATTCGCTAAAGAGCGTATTTTCTAATAATTTGCCCGGATCGCTTTCGGATAATGTTTTTATGCTTTCATAACCTTCGCCAAAAAGAGTCGGAAAAACAAAGATTATCGCGGCTAATAAAGTCGATCCAACCAATGCTTTTTTATACGGTTTATAAGGAAGCAACGCAAAAATACGCTCAATCCGCTGGAAATTCCGCATGTAATAAACCGCTATAAATCCGGTAAATAAGCCAAGTCCAACATAAAACGGAATATTATGATAATCAAAAGTCGTTTGTTGCTTAAACGATAAAAGTACGCTTTCATCCAACACAATTGCAGATGTCAAAGCGCCGGTTGCGGCAGCAATCATAATTGGAGTAAATGCAGAAATGCTTACGTCAACAAGCAAAACTTCTACGGCAAACAAAACTCCGGCAATTGGCGCGTTAAAAGCTGCGGCAATTCCGGCAGCAACGCCACAACCAATTAGTAATGTTCGGTCTTTGTAGCTAAGTTGATATTTCTGGGCGTAATTAGATCCGAAAGCCGCGCCGGTAATCACAATCGGGCTTTCTAATCCTGCGGATCCACCAAGGCCAACGGTCAAGGAACTGGTAACGATTTGCGCATACATTTGCTTACGTGGAATAATGCCGGCTTTTTTAGCGACGGCATATAAAATCTGCGAAGTTCCTTTTTCGATTGTTCCTCCGAGAACTTTCTTTACAATAAAAACCGTGAGCACGATTCCGATTATCGGAAGAATACTATTGATGAAACTCAATTTTAGAATTCCGTTAATATATGTAGCGAATGAAAAAACCCAGTGGGCAAACGTCTTTAAAACAATTACGGCGAATGCGGCTGAAATCCCAACAAGTACGCTCGAAAGGAAAATGAACTGTTTGGGGGTCAGTTTGTGTTGTCCCCAAGACATTAGCGAATCTAGTTTTATCAGGTATTTTTTGAACATTTTGAGTATCGTAAAATTAGAATCCAACCGCTTTATCATCGCCGCGTTTATCGGCGCCGCCTTCAAGTTTTCCGTCGGGAAGAACTAAGATAGCATCAACTTTTCCAATTATTGGTGGATTTTTTGAACTGATAGTATATCCTTTCTCACGAAGTTTTTGGAAAGTATCTTCCGAAAACCCTTTAGGCTCGAAGATAATTTCATCGGGAAGCCATTGATGATGGAATCTCGGCGCGTTAACGGCTTCTTGCATTCCCATTTTATATTCGTGGACATTCAATATCGTTTGTAAAACTGAAGTAATTATGGTAGATCCGCCGGGAGTTCCCAAAACCATATAAAGCTTTTTATCTTTTTCGATGATGGTTGGTGTCATTGAGCTTAGCATTCTTTTTTCGGGCGCGATGCTGTTGGCTTCCGCACCAATTAATCCGTAAGCATTTGGAATGCCGGGTTTTGAACTAAAATCATCCATTTCATTGTTGAAAAAGAAGCCGAGTTCATCAGAATATAACTTGGAACCAAACGCTCCGTTTAAAGTCGTTGTAACAGAAACGGCGTTTCCAAAAGGATCAACAATTGAGTAATGCGTGGTTTCACTGCTTTCGGTAATGGTAATATTTCCATGCGAAACTTCGGATGATGGAGTGGCTTTATTCCAGTTAAAATTGCGCATTCTTTGCTTTAGGTAATCCTTGCTAAGTAATTGTTTTGTTGGGATTTTAACAAAGTCAGGATCTCCAAGGAAATGGCTTCTATCAGCATAAGCGCGACGTTCAGCTTCTGTGATTAACTGAATGGCATCAACGGTATTATGCCCGAGAACCGGCATCGGATTGTATTCAATCATCTTCATGATTTGTGCCAGTGTAATTCCTCCGCTTGACGGTGGTGCCATCGAAATTATTTTAAGATTGTCATAATTGAAAAAAATCGGGATTCGCCATTTTGGCTGATATTTCTCGAGGTCCTCAAGTGTAATTATGCCGCCATTTTTTTGTAGAAAAGCAACAATTTTCTTCGCCGTTTCACCTTTGTAAAATTCATCTGCGCCATTTTTTGCTATTCGTTCAAGTGTTGCCGCAAGCGAATCATATTTTATTTTATCGCCAGATTTGAATTTTTTTCCAAGAAGTGTTTTTTCGCCGCTTATCTGGATAATTTTTTCTCGATGTTCGTCAAATTGTTTCTGCTGGTTTGCAGTTACGACAACGCCTTTTTTGGCCAGCGCGATTACGGGTTTAATAATTTCCTGCATTGGAAGGATGCCGTGCCTTTTATGTGCTGCGAAAATCCCGGCAATTGTTCCGGGAACACCGATTGCTTTTGCGCCATCTGTACTTGCATTCGGAATGACATTTCCGGTTTCGTCGAGATACATGTCTTTTTTTGCAGCAATTGGGGCTTTTTCACGATAATCGAGTGATCCGGTAGAACCATTTGCTTTTCTGTAAACCATAAATCCGCCGCCGCCAATATTCCCGGCATAAGGATAAGCAACTGCTAAAGCGAGTTCTGTAGCGGCCATGGCATCAAACGCATTACCTCCTTTTTTCATGATTTCAATTCCAATTTGCGACGCTTCTTCACGCGCTGAAACAACCATTGCTTTTTGCGTGATTAAGCCTTGCTGTGCATTCGCGAAAATCGAAAATAACAGGAAAATATATGTAAATAATCTGAAAAAAATATTCATTGTGATTGTAACTTTTGTGATGCAAATAATCTTAAATCTTCAAAGAATGTAGTGAACTCGTGCTCGAATTCGGCGTAATGTAATTGTAATTCCGCGCCAGCGAAACGCATATTGGAAAGATTTTGCGTACGATGATCCATCTGGGTTAAAATACGTTCAATTCCTTCAACAGTACGATAGCTCAACAGCCAGTTATATTCGATCATATAAGGCATCATTCCTTTTGTTTTTTCAGAAAGTATTGCATAATTATCATGTAATGACTGATAAAAACGCGCTACAAAATCCTCTAGCTTTTCTTCAGAATATTGCATCCAGTTTTTCGCAAGGAAATGATCGTAAATCACATCAGCGATAACTCCGGCATAATGGTGATAGCGCTCATGGAACTTTTTGGTAGTTTCCCGGAAAATTGGATGCGAATCTGTAAAAGTGTCAATTCCACGATGCAATACAATACCTTTTTGTACGTCTTCGGGAAAATCTTCAAAATGTTTTCCGCGAATGCCATCAGCCATAAAATTGCCGATTTTAATCAGGTCGTTATCGCCGGAAAGATAGATATGGGCTAAGAAATTCATAGGCACAATTTAGGAATTTTAAATGAATTTCTAAATTTAAATCCTTTATGAAAATGTCAATTATTATATTTGCACCGATTTATACCTAAAACCAAAACAATATGACACTTATAAAATCGATATCAGGGATTCGCGGAACAATTGGCGGAAAAGTAGGCGATAATTTAACTCCGGTTGACGCTGTAAAATTCGCTTCCGCTTATGGAACTTTCCTGAAAAACAACAGCAGCAAATCAAAACTAACTGTTGTAATTGGTCGCGATGCAAGGATTTCCGGTCCGATGATCCACAATTTGGTTGTAAATACGCTAATCGGATTGGGAATAAACGTTATCGATTTAGGTTTGTCAACTACGCCAACTGTAGAAGTTGCTGTTCCTTTAGAAAAAGCCGACGGCGGAATAATATTGACAGCATCGCATAATCCAAAACAATGGAATGCGCTGAAATTACTCAACGAAAAAGGAGAATTTTTAAGTGGCGACGATGGCGCAAAAATCCTTGAAATCGCTGAAGCCGAAGCATTTGATTTTTCAGATGTTGATTCCCTTGGAGAAATCACGATTAATGATGCCTATATGGATATTCATATCGACGAAGTTCTGAATCTTCCCCTAGTTGATGTCGAAGCCGTGAAAGCAGCAAAATTTAAAGTTGTGGTTGACGGAGTAAATTCTTCCGGCGGAATTATCATCCCAAAATTATTAGAATTGATGGGCGTTGAAGTCGTGAAATTATATTGCGAACCAAACGGACATTTTCCTCATAATCCGGAGCCATTGAAAGAACATTTGACCGACATTTCAGAATTGGTCGTCAAAGAAAAAGCGGATCTTGGTGTTGTTGTTGATCCGGATGTTGATCGTTTGGCGTTTATTAGTGAAGACGGCGAAATGTTTGGGGAAGAATATACGCTTGTTGCCTGCGCCGATTTTGTTCTTGGAAAAACTCCTGGAAATACGGTTTCAAATATGTCATCATCACGTGCCTTGCGCGATGTTACAAACAATCACAACGGAAAATACGAAGCGAGCGCTGTTGGCGAAGTAAATGTTGTTGAACTAATGAAGAAAAACAACGCTATTATTGGAGGTGAAGGAAACGGCGGAATTATTTACCCGGAACTGCATTATGGGCGCGATAGCTTGGTTGGTGTTGCATTATTTCTGACGCATCTTGCAAATAAAAAAATGAAAGTTTCACAATTGCGTGCGTCATATCCTGAATATTACATGAGCAAGAATAAAATCGAATTAACGCCTCAAATCAATGTTGATGCAATCTTGGAAGGCATGTCCGAAAAATATGCTCATGAAGAAATTTCAACCATCGATGGTGTCAAAATCGATTTTGCTGAAAATTGGGTGCATTTAAGAAAATCCAATACAGAACCGATTATCCGGATTTATACCGAAGCTTCGAGTCAGGAAAAAGCAGATTCGCTTGCGCTTCGGATCATTGATGAAATAAAAGAAGTAGCCGGGATTTAATATAAAAGTTCCTTACTAATTGTAGTAAAAAAGTAGATTTAATACCCAATTTTTTTTACTACAATTAGTAATATTGATTTAAAGAAACTTTGCTTTTAACTCCGGAGTCGGAATCATGCAATCGTTTTTCTTTCCATACCATTTGTACCTGTTCTTTGCTACATAATCATACAATATATTTCTTATCGATGTTGGTATAATTCTGAATAGCGTTCCTAAAGTAAATATCCCGCCGAGCTCTTTAGCGATTTCTATAGCAGCCGAAGATTTATAATGATAGGCGATTCCGGGTTCATATAAAACAATACTGTCAATATTTTTTGTATCAATTCCGATGTGTTTCAGGATTTGTTGCCCCAATTCTGATTGAAGTGATACAAAACGAAAAACATCCTTTTTATCCTTTTCTATGATGTACTGAACAGTAGAATCGCATAAATTGCAAACGCCATCAAACAGTATAATTTTTTTATTTTCAGGTAAATTTTCCATGGTTATTTTTTTGCTTCAACCAATTCAAGAGCGTCGAGGCTCACTTTTGACGTAAAGATACCGTAATTTACAACGGCTTTGTTCTTTTCAATAGTGTCAATGCTACCAACAGATCGTCCATCGATCATCCTAACCCTGTCGCCAACTTTTAAAATTGCTTTTGGCTTTTCCGGAATTAAAGCAGCCTTGAGTTTCTTTTCTTTTTTCTCTTTGCGAATTTCCTCAACCTTGACTTCAACTTCTTTTACAATCTCTTTTTTGATTATTTCCTTAGCCTTCACTTCTTTAACAGTAGCTTTCTTTCGCTTGGAGTTTTCAATCTCAACCAACTTTAAAAACTCACCAATTAGCTCTTTCTTGTTTTTGTTGTTAAAGTATTTCTCGGCAATATCATCAATTTTCTGCCCGACATAAATCAGCTTTTGGTTACTGTCATACAATTCCTGGTAACTCTCAAGTTTCTGTTTTATCTTTTGATTGATGTTTTCCATCTTTGCACTTTCCTCACGTACTTTTGTTTCTTCAACTTTTAGCGTTTGTGAGGTTTTTTCCATCTTTGAACGCTCTTTCTGAAGCGTTGCAATGGTTTTATCGAAGCGTACTTTACCAACTTCGATCTTCTTTTTTGCACGATTGATTAATCCAAACGGAATCCCGTTTTTCTGCGCTACTTCAAATGTAAAAGAACTTCCGGCTTGTCCCAATACCAATTTATACATTGGTTCCAGCGACTTTTCATCGAAGAGCATATTTGCGTTCGTTGCAAAGGGAAGCTCATTCGCCAGGATTTTCAAATTTGAGTAATGTGTCGTAATGATTCCAAATGCTTCCCGATGATAGAATTCTTCAAGGAATATTTCCGCCAGCGCGCCGCCAAGTTCAGGATCAGATCCCGTACCGAATTCGTCAATCAAAAACATGGTTTTCTTGTTGCATTTCTTAAGAAAATAATTCATGTTTTTCAAACGATAGCTATATGTGCTTAAATGATTTTCAATCGACTGGTTGTCGCCGATATCGGTTAATATCCTGTCAAATAAAAACGTTTCGCTACGTTCGTGTACCGGAATCATCATTCCTGATTGCAGCATCAATTGCAGTAAACCAACGGTTTTTAGCGAAATGGTTTTACCACCGGCATTTGGCCCGGATATAACAATAATGCGGTTTTCCTGATGCAATTCAAATGTCTGCGGATGTGTTATCTCATTCTTTTGCCTGTTGTTCAAATATAAAATCGGATGATAGGCATCACGGAAATACAATCTTCTGTCCTCAGTAATGTTTGGGAGAATTCCGTTGATCTTGTTGGCATACTTTGCTTTCGCGGCAATTACGTCTATATCACTCAGAAAATCCTGATATTGTATTATTAACGGTAAAAATGGCCTGATCACATTCGATAGTTTTTTCAGGATACGCATGATTTCTTCCTGTTCTTCGTACTCAAGATTACTCAGCTCGCGCGAATATTTCAAAGTCGCCTCCGGTTCAATATACGCAATGCTTCCCGTTTTCGAAGTTCCCAAAATAGAACCCTTTACTTTACGGCGGTACATTGCCAAAACGGCCAATACACGGCGGTTTTGCACGAAGCTTTCACGTATTTCGTCAAGGTAATTCAGTGAATTATAATGCGTTAACGCCATGCCGAAACTTTGGTTGACTTTTCCGCGTACCAGATTTATCTCACAACGGATTTCCTGTAAACCAGGCGATGCATTGTCCTTTATTTCGCCATATTTATCAACGACTTCGTCAATCTTTTGTATGATTTCTTTTGTATGCTGAACCTGTACCGATTTCTCAAACAGATTTGGATAGTAGTCATGAAACTTCTTGAAATACTGCAATAATGTATTTACGGTTTCCGAAATCGTAGCAATTTTCCTGAAACTTCCCACTTCCAGAAAGCTATCTTCAATTGCCAGAAACTTAATCTCGTGATTGATCGATTCAAAACCGTGGTTCGGAACTGCATTATTGTTCTGGAATGTCGATTGGTACTCCGATGTTTGAAATAGTGCCTGCATCAACGTTTCCTTATCCCTGAACGGAACGATTGCAAGTGCTTTTTCCTTGCCGATATCCGTGTTGCAAATAGCAGAAACGGTTTCGAGAACAGTTGGGAACTGTAAATCCTGTAGGGTTTTTTCTGTGATGGAGATCATGTGATAAGTAGCAATTTCAGCTACAAATTTACTTAAAAAACACTTATGTTTTGTGAAGCAAATCCTAATGTATGTCTTCGCTTTAGCTTGATTTCGCTATTTTTGTGACAAATAAAAATCAAATGAGCGTTAGTATCGAATCATCCTGGAAGAAAGTATTGTCTGAAGAATTTGAAAAAACTTATTTTAAGGATCTAATGGAATTTGTCAAATCGGAATATAAAGCAACAACTTGCTATCCTCCGGGACCTGAGATTTTCAATGCATTCAACGAATGTCCTTTTGATGACGTTAAGGTTGTAATCATCGGCCAAGATCCCTATCACGGGCCTCGACAGGCAAACGGACTTTGCTTTTCAGTTCATGATGGAATTCCGTTCCCGCCGTCGCTTGTCAATATCTTCAAGGAAATCCAAACTGATTTGGCACAGGATATTCCGCAATCCGGAAATTTGGAACGTTGGGCAAAACAAGGTGTTTTGTTATTAAATGCTACTCTGACCGTACGGCAAGGCGAAGCCGCAAGCCATCAGGGAAAAGGCTGGGAAACGTTTACGGATGCTATCATCCAAAAAATTTCGGATAATAAACAGGATGTGGTATTCCTGCTTTGGGGTGGATTTGCAAAGAAAAAAGGCGCTAAGGTAAACGCGTCGAAACATTGCGTTTTAGAGTCGGGACATCCATCGCCGTTGAGTGCCAACAAAGGACATTGGTTCGGAAACAGGCATTTTAGCAAGACGAATGATTTTTTGAAGGGTAAAGGGAAGCCTGTTATTGAGTGGTAAGATGTTTTTAAGATGCAGTGTTAAAAGTCCCTCGACTGCGCTCGGGATGACAGATGAGTTGACTGTGCTTGGAATGACAAATTATGTTGTTTAGAACAATACTAATAATCTAGATGACGGATTGTATAGAACAATTACCTTAATAAATAGAGTAGTTTTTTACAACAATTGTTTAATATGTTCTGGGTCTGTCATGCCGAGCGCAGTCGAGGCACATCAAATTGCATTAGTAAAATTACACGATCTTCTAAGAAAGCACTAAATAAAAGAGAAGCTTGCTGGTGGCGTCAATACTGGGATTTTGATTTAATTCAACGTTAATGCCCCTAATATCTCTTCAGACATAAACGGGCCACCCGGATATTTGGCGGTATAATCGAGGTTCAGCCAAACCTGGCCGCGTTCATCAATGTGGTAATGGAGTTTTTGGTTCTTGCTTTCTTCTTTAAACAAAACTTCCTTGACAAGATAATTAATGGCTTCAAAATCGGCTTTGCTGCCAATGAGCATCTCCGGATAAATATGGTCGCCGGTATGAATGAGGCGTGGAGTACCGCCAACTGCGCGGATACAAGCCGCCATTAAAATAGCATGATCGTCGCAATCACCAGAAAAATGATTCACGGATTCGCTTGCTTTGGCAATGTATTCGTGACCTTTGGGATCGTTTACATAATTCCACCTGCTTTTGATTTCCTTGAAAACTGCAAAGCATTGAATGATTGTTCGATATTGCTCATAGCCCTTGATATTCCTGAAATTTTCGACAGTAGATGCTACCGCGAAGTTGCGTACTTTAGGATTATCATAATCAATTGAACGGATGATCTTCGATTTATTCGGGAATGGTAATAGTTTATAAATGATGATATCCTGTGGATTCGGATCGTCGGCCATCGTGTACATCATCGAGCGATAGTCTTCTGCAACTGCTGAAAATCCGTAATTACCAAACACGCTTCCAAACAACAAAGCCAAAATATACAGTATAATGCAAATGATTGTTATGGTTCGGAGCAAGTACAGGAACAAATATATAACGGAAGCAATCAGGATGAAAAGCAAAATCCTGTCGATATGTCCCGGCCATTCGGGATCGATAACGTTTTGGTGTACAATAATGAATACCGGAATCGAAATCAGGATGCTTAAAACAGAAATAATGATAATGTTCCAGGGCTTTTGTAGCTGCAGCCTGGATTTTATCTTATTGAAGTCGATACTTTTTTTCTCTGTCATTTGAACCGAAATGGCTTTGGCTGTTTAGCTGGCAACTATTTCAGCAAAAGTACCTTTTTTATCAATAATTCCGATGGCAAAGAGTTGATTTTGAATTTTGTTTAACGTTTCTTCATCCAGATTTTTATGTGACCATTCGGTAAGCGAAAGCCATTCCCGAATGTCTTCCGTTTTTTGGTGGAAACGTTCAGACAAAACTGTATCAATGTTGGGTATTTGCTTAAAGTTAGTTGTTCGGCGGTTGATAATTTGAAGGATATCAGCAATAACATTCGGATAAAGTTCAAGGATTTCATTCCGAACCGCGATCACGAAGCACGGCCATGGTGTCGGGCAGTCGGCAACTTTCCTGAAAATCCCTTTATCTACAAGTGGTTTTGTCATAAAACGTTCCCACATGAAATAATCGGCACGGCGGTTTGAAAGAGCTTCTACCGCACCATCAATTGTATTTACGATTTCGAATTCGAGCGCATCGGTTTTCCAACCCTGATTATCGGCGTTTACATATGCCATTAGCTGCGAACCCGAACCCAGTCGCGAAATGGCAGCTTTTTTATGCTCGAGATCCGACAGTGTTTGATAGCTGGAATTGGCATCAACGTGAATACCCCAGATTAAAGGCGATTCGACATAAACCTGTACGATTTTGCTTTGGTTGCCGGCGATGATATCTTTTACGATTCCTTCAGTTAATATTACGGCAATGTCAGTTTCATTGTTGCGAAGCATCTGGCACATTTTACCGGTTCCTTCGGGAACATCTGTCCATTGCAGGTCGATTTCCTTTCCTGCAAAAGAACCATCTTCAAGAGCTAAATGCCATGGAAGATTGAAATGTTCGGGTACGCCTACAATTTTTATCGTTGTCATAGTGTTGGGTTTTTGAGGTGGTACCAATTGCACGGCAGGTCGTCGTAATAAAATTTTTCGATATAATTAAGTCCTATTTTCGTAAGAATAGCATTTGATCCGATGTTGTCTATGTGTGCCGAGGCGTACACTTCCGGGATTTTCATGGAGTGGAATCCGTGGTTCAGCCAGGCTTTTGCCGCTTCCAGAGCGTAGCCCTTTCTCCAGTGATTTTCCTGCAGACGGTAGCCGATGTCATAAAAATTGACATGCTTATGTTCGGGTTCGGTAATAAATTTAAGTCCGGCCCAGCCAATTACTTCGTTTGAATCCTTTAACTGAACCGCAAATCGCCCGATGCCATTTTGGATGTATTGATTGCGTATTGCGTCAATGTAGCCGTAACACTGCTCGATGGATGTCACGGGATCATTACCGAGATATTGGTGTACATTCGGGTTGCTGTCGAGCACAAACATCGCTTCGGCATCTGTAGGACGGATTTCCCGCAGTATCAGACGATTGGTTTCAATAACTAGATCCATTATTTCCCGGCGAGTTTGTTTAAAGTGTACGAAATTAATTCATCGACTGCTTTATAAGGATCAGCACTAAAAGTTCCCGAAGCACGGTTTGCAATGATGGCATTCAACGACAAAGCGTTATGTCCTAACAATGCTGAAAGGCCGTAGATTGCGGCAGTTTCCATTTCAAGGTTCGTAATCCTTGAATCTTCAAAAGTGAAATTATCCATCTTTGAATTGAGTTCACTATCTTGGATTTCGAGGCGTAAAACACGACCTTGCGGACCGTAGAAACCTCCGGCTGTAGCAGTAATTCCTTTGTGCATCTTGTCGCTTTCAATCATTTTCTCTAATGTTTCGGAACACGGAATTACATAAGGTTTTCCTTTTTTCAGATCCCAATCGGTGTGCTTTACAAAAGCATCTTCGATGGCGGCATTAGAAACTTCGTCGATCCGGTAGGAGCGGAGCATATTGTCAAGTCCGAGCCCGAATTTCGACATTACGAAACTATCAACCGGAATATCTTCCTGCAACGAACCCGAAGTTCCGATGCGAATGATATTTAAAGACGTCAGGTTTTCTTTTGGCTTGCGGGTTTCAAGATCGATATTTACGAGCGCGTCTAGTTCGTTGATGACGATATCGATGTTGTCGGGACCAATTCCGGTTGACATTACAGTCACTCGTTTTCCTTTGAAAATCCCGGTTTGCGTTTTGAATTCTCGTTTTTGTGTCGAAAATTCAATGCTTGAAAAGAATTGCGTGATTTTTTCAACACGGTTTTGATCGCCAACGAAAATTATATCGTGTGCAATATGTTCGGGACGAAGGTTTAGGTGATAAACGCTTCCGTCGGGATTTAATATAAGTTCAGATGATTGTATCATTGTTTCAGTTGAAAGTCAAAATATGACTTCATTATTAATTATTAAATATTTATTAATTGCCTTTATCCTCCGACACGTTTGGTTTTAAAGCCTTTGTCTTTGAGGATTTGCATAATTTTGTCGCGGTAATCGCCTTGGATTATTATGGAATCGTCTTTAAAAGTTCCGCCAACGCTGAGCTTTGTTTTTAGTTCTTTTGCGAGGATTTTAAAATCTTCTTCCGATCCGGTATAACCTTCAATAATTGTGGTTGCTTTACCTTTTCGCTTTTCAAATTTACAGATCATCGGTTCGCTTTGTACATAAAGTTCCTTGTCTTCATGCACGAGTTCTTGCTCAGGCTCTGGCTGGTGATCGGGAAAAAGGTTTTTTAGTTGGTCTTGTAAATCCATGATATAAATTTTAAACCATTAAGATGTTAAGTGTTATTAAGCTAACTTAATTTTCTTACTACCTTAATGGTCCTAATAAACAAAGACATCAAGCGAACTCAATGTCTTTTCATTTTATAAAAGTAAAGTTTATTTTTTAATTAAACCCAAGTCAACCAGACGTTCGTGAAGGAATTCTCCAGCCGTAATATCATCGTATAATTTTGGATTTTGCTCATCAATACAGTTTTCGAGGCAGTCAAGCTTCATGTCGCTTACCGGATGCATAAAAAACGGAATAGAATAACGTGAAGTTCCCCATAATTCCCTTGGTGGATTAACAACCTGGTGAATAGTTGATTTTAATCGGTTATTTGTATGGCGAGATAACATATCACCAACGTTTATTACCAATTCGTCAGGTTCTGCAACTGCATCAATCCATTCGCCATCATGATTTTGCACTTGCAATCCTTTTCCTTGGGCGCCCATTAATAAGGTAATCAGGTTAATGTCGCCATGTGCGGCGGCACGAATTGCGTTTTCGGGTTCAGAAGTTATTGGCGGATAATGAATTGGGCGAAGGATCGAATTTCCTTCTTTTCCATAATCGTCAAAATAAAATTCATCAAGCCCTAAATGTAGTGCTAATGCACGAAGTACATAAATTCCGGTTTTTTCCAGTAGCTGATACGCTTCTTTTCCGACTTTGTTAAATTGCGGAAGTTCCTTAACTTCAACATTGTCAGGATATTCGTCAGCCCATTTAGAATCTTTGTCAACGTATTGACCAAAATGCCAGAACTCTTTTAAATCTCCTTCTTTTCGGCCTTTTGCATGCTCTTTTCCAAAAGATACATAGCCTCTTTGGCCTCCAATTCCTGGAATTTCATAACTGTATTTGGTTTCTAATGGTAACGCGAAAAAATTTCTGATTTCGCTGTACAATTCATCTACCAATTTGTCATCTAAAAAATGACCTTTTAACGCAACGAAGCCAATATCTTCAAATGCTTTTCCGATTTCATTTACAAATTTTTGTTTACGTTCCGGGTCACCCGAAAGGAAATCACGCAAGTCAACACTAGGAATGTTTTGCATACTAAAAATTATTTGTTAATAACTTTGAAGGTGCTTAAGCCTTACGAACACAAATGTAAAGAATAATTTTAATTCACAATTTTAAAACTTATCAACAATTTAAAATTATATCACATTACAAGGTTAAACTGTTATTTTTTTATACTTTTGGGCAACTTAAAAAATTACGCAAACCATTTCGTAACATTATGAATTTTGACAGAAAAAACCTCACGAACGATACACTTTTAGACTTATACAAAAGAATTTTAAAGCCACGATTAATTGAAGAAAAAATGCTGATTCTTATCCGTCAGGGAAAAGTTTCAAAATGGTTTTCCGGAATCGGGCAGGAGGCAATTGCCTGCGGCGTAACTGCTGTTTTGGATAAAGACGAATATATTTTGCCAATGCACCGAAATCTCGGCGTTTTCACTGGAAGAGATATTCCGTTAAACCGCCTGTTTTCGCAATGGCAAGGAAAATCAAATGGTTTTACGAAAGGCCGCGACAGAAGTTTTCATTTTGGTACCCAGGAGTTCAAAATCATTGGAATGATATCGCATTTAGGTCCGCAATTAGGTGTTGCCGACGGAATTGCTTTGGCTAATAAACTTCGTAAAAACGGAAAAATAACCGCAGTTTTTACCGGAGAAGGAGCAACTTCAGAAGGTGATTTCCATGAAGCTTTAAATATTGCGGCGGTTTGGGAATTGCCTGTTATGTTTGTAATTGAGAACAATGGTTATGGACTTTCGACTCCGACAAATGAACAATATCGTTGTGAAAACCTTGCTGATAAAGGAATCGGTTACGGAATGGAAAGCCATATTATCGACGGAAACAATATACTTGAAGTTTACAATAAATTATCCGAACTGAAACAATCTATGATTGAAACGCCTCGTCCGGTTTTATTGGAATTCAAGACGTTTAGGATGCGTGGGCATGAAGAAGCGAGCGGTACGAAATACGTTCCTCAGGAGTTAATGGACATGTGGGCGATAAAAGATCCGGTTGATAATTTCAAGAAATATTTAATCGAAACCGGAGTTCTCGATTCAGATGCTGATGAAAAAATCAAAGCTGAAATCAAAGCTGAAATTGACGAGCATTGGGCGCAAGTTCAAACCGAACCTGAAATTGTTGCTACTTATGGAGAAGAATTAAATGATGTTTACAAACCTGTTGTTTTTGAAGAAGTTAATCATTCGGAAGAAAAAGAAAATATACGATTGATAGATGCGATTTCTGCTGGTTTGCGCCAATCGATGGAACGTTATGATAATCTTGTAATAATGGGTCAGGACATTGCAGAATATGGCGGCGCTTTTAAAATTACAGATGGTTTTGTGGCACAATTCGGAAAAGAGCGCGTCATCAATACACCAATATGCGAAAGTGCTGTGGTTTCTGCCGGAATGGGATTGTCAATTAATGGTTATAAAGCAATTGTTGAAATGCAGTTTGCCGATTTCGTTTCGACAGGTTTTAATCCAATCGTAAACCTTTTGGCAAAATCGCACTATCGCTGGCTCGAGAATGCTGATGTTGTCATAAGAATGCCTTGCGGCGGAGGAACACAAGCCGGACCTTTTCATTCGCAAACCAATGAAGCCTGGTTTACTAAAACTCCGGGATTAAAAGTGGTTTATCCCGCGTTTCCTTATGATGCGAAAGGATTGCTGAATACCGCAATCAATGATCCGAATCCAGTGTTGTTTTTTGAACATAAACAATTGTATAGAAGTGTCTATCAGGATGTACCTAAGGATTATTATACTTTACCACTTGGAAAAGCGGCCTTGCTTAAAGAAGGAAAAGATATTACGATAATTTCATTTGGAGCCGGCGTGCATTGGGCTTTGGAAACCCTTGGTAAAAACCCTGGAATTGCTGCTGATTTAATAGATTTGCGGACATTACAACCTTTAGATATCGATACAATTTATACTTCGGTTAAGAAAACCGGCAAAGTGATTATTCTTCAGGAAGATTCAATGTTTGGTGGAATTGCAAGTGATTTATCTGCTATGATAATGGAAAATTGCTTTGAATATTTGGACGGACCTGTGAAACGCGTAGCAAGTTTAGACAGTCCGATTCCGTTTACAAAAGCTTTGGAAGATCAATATTTGCCGAAATCAAGATTTGAAACTGCTTTAAATGAATTGCTGGCTTATTAATCTTTGCCGGCAATCGTTTCATTGTATTCAAATAATAGTTTGTCAGAAATAAACAGAGCATTAAAAGCTTTATTTTTAGGATTTTCCGGATTTGCAAGCGCTTCATCAAACTTCACGTTGTAATCTTTGAGTTGTTTATCATTTAGCAATCTTCTGAAAAAATATTCTTGACGAACGATAACCTTTATAAGTTCGTGCAAATTTGCAGACGAATGTGATTCATTATACTTCTTGTATGCAATTGCGAGGTTTAAATACTGATTGTTATATAATTCGTTTGCGGCTTCAATTTGGTTTTCATTAAAATCCAAAAAATCAGTACACCAGTTTTTTGTTTGACGATAAACTAATTGCCCATTGGGATTATCCACAATAAATTGTATCATTGTAATACGATCGATTATATCGTTAGCGTTCTGAGAATTTCCTATTAATGGTGAAAACAGCAGCAGTAAGAACAGTTTTTTCATATAAAGTAGGTTTTGTTTTTGCGAAACGAATATAGTGATTTAAAGGAATGTTTTAATTCCGGCATTATAAATCTGTTTAAAAGTAATTTTTGTCGATAAACAACACGTTTTGAATATATTTATGAAGCAACTTATTTATGGAACTTAGTGATATCATTGGATATGTATTAGCAGTATTAGTTGGTATTTCCCTAGGATTGATGGGAAGCGGCGGCTCAATACTAACAGTTCCAATTTTGGTGTATGTGTTCGGAATTTCTCCAGTTTTAGCAACAGCTTATTCGTTATTTATCGTTGGAATTACGGCTTTAACCGGAACAATACGAAATATTCTCCATAAAGAAATCGACTTTAAAAAAGTTCTCGTTTTTGGAATTCCGTCAATTATTTCTGTATTTCTTACAAGATTGCTTTTGGTTCCTGAAATTCCGGAGAAGCTATTTTCTGTTGGCTCGTTCGAAGTAACGAAAAGCGTGGCAATAATGGTTTTATTCGCGTTTGTAATGATATTTTCGGCAATTTCAATGCTCAAATCAGGACAAAATGACAATAGAAAACCAAGTTCTCATTCAAAATTTAGTTATCCTACTTTTTTAATACTTGGAATATTCATTGGAATTGTAGCTGGACTTGTTGGCGCTGGCGGTGGTTTTTTAATAATTCCGGCTTTGGTTATCCTTGGAAAAACACCAATGAAAACAGCTATGGCTACTTCGCTATGCATTGTTGCAATCCAGTCGCTTGTCGGATTTTCGGGAGATTTGCAAATCACTGAAAACATAGATTGGAAATTAATCGTAGTTTTTTCGGCAGCTTCAGTATTCGGGATTTTTATTGGATTGGCTTTATCAAAACAGGTTCCGAGCACAAAATTGAAGAAAGGTTTTGGCTGGTTTGTACTTTCGGTTGCTCTTTACATAATTGTAAAAGAATTCATTTTTCAATAAAAAAGCCCTGAAAATTCAAGGCTTTATAGTTTTTACGTCATCAGTTATTTTCCTGATTTTCTTTGTCAGAATCTTCTTCCTGATCATCTTCGGTATCATCATACTTCAAAAAATCATCAGAATCATCAAATTCCTGTCTTTTTTGAGGATCATCCTGGTTTAATTCGGGATCATCGATTTTTCTATTTTCCTCATCTTTCATACATAAATATTCTTCACAATCGAGGTTGTCCCAGTTTCGAAAAGCTTTATAAGTAGTATCCATAGTTTTTTATTTATGTAATTACAGATTGATTTAATAGTTGCAGCTATTTAAAAATAGCCTAATGCCCAATAAATAATGATAAATATAATGATCATTCCGAAGCATCCGCCACCAAGTTTTTTTGCGCCGTAACCTGCAATTAGTGTTTTGAAAAATCCGTTCATAGTGTTTTGGTTTTATGGTTAAGTTTTAATTATTCTTCAACATTTTGGTTTTTGTCATCCAATTCCATGTCGACTTTCGGTTTTCCTGTCGTTTCATCATAATTCGCATCATTGGTCAAGGTTTCGTCATGCTCTTTATATTCACGATCTCGGGTACTGTTCCGAATGTTGTCAGGATTTCGTTGATTTGAATTTTGATAATCTTTCTGTCCGTCATGTTGGTGTCCGGAGTTTCCTTTTCCTTGAGCACCATTATTTAGTGTTGCCATAGTTTAAAATTTTAATTATCATAAATTTAAAAAGATATAATTGTACAGATTTATGAAATTCAATAAAAAGGTTACATAATCTCTATAAACAAAAAACCCATGATTTCTCACGGGTAATTGTTTCATAGCAAAATATAATTTAGGACATTGCCTGTAATTCGTAGTAGAAATCGTTTGGATCGTAGTCTAAGTCATAATCCTGAATATCATCGTCATAATCTTCAACAGTATTCATAGTGATGATGTTTCCTAAATCTGAATCAAGTTCATTGTGGTCGATAGATGTGTAAATAGTTTCCATAGTTTTATTATTTGAAGGTTGTGGTACAAATTTCTAAAAACTGTAGGAATAGAATTTACTATAATTTTATTTAAATGTTATATAATTTCAAGATTTATGTCAGTATTTTCCGCTTAATAATTTCCCTCCAATTGGTGCTTTCGCTTCTAATCCGAGTTTTTTCATCATTTCGTATGTTGTACAAATTGCTGCTGTAGTTACCGGAATTCCTGATTCTTTCTCGATCAAATCGACGGCTTCCAGTGATGGCATTTGCACGCAGGCTGAAGCTACAATTACGTCGACACCTTCCAAATTCAGCCTTTTGTATATTTCTAAAAGATTCATAGGATCTTGAGCTGCAACTTCCAAATTATCCGGAATTTCCAATGCTATTGAATCGATAACTTCAAATCCTTGATGCTCGATATAATCAACAACCATATCAGTTAAGGGACGCATATAGGGTGTAATAATAGCAACTTTTTTAGCTCCCAAAACTTTTAATCCGTTGATTAAAGCTCCGGCACTTGTAACGATTGGAGTAGGAAAGTCATTCGCAACGGTTTCCTGATGAAGATTCACTTCTGAAACACAATGATAACCGCGTCCCATGCTCATAATTGCAACTAAACAGGCATAACCCATAACGTCAACGTGTGCGTCAGAAAGCTCCTGAGCACATTTTAAACTCATCGCATCCATCGCTTCGAGTTCTTCCTTGGTCACTTTTTTCATTCGCATCCGGCTTGAATGAAACGTGAATCTTTCCGGAAATATCGTTTCTCTGGAACGAAAAACCGCTGGAATTTCTGTTTCCATCGTAATATTTGAAGATGGAACAATTTGCCCAATTCTGTATTTTTTCATTGCTATTATTTTACGTTCAAAAGGGTTAGCTTTTCTAATGCACCTTTTTTATCATGAACCGTTTGTATCATTTCATGACCTTGTTTATTGATGAAACCGTAATTTCCGGTAATCGATTTTACCAAAGCCACACCTTTACTGAATTCACCAAAATCACCAATTTCTGCATAAATTGTCTGAACCACTACTTTTCCGGTTTTATCAATTAGTCCGTAATTTCCCGCAACCGATTTAACTCTCGCAAATTCACCGGAATTCACAGTGAATTTTTCGATTTTCGTATAGATTGTGGGTACAATAGCTTTTCCATTTACATCTATAAAACCGTAGTTTCCGGCAATACTTTTAACCAATGCCCAGCCTTTTTGATATTCATCATATTTATAGACTTTCTTGTATTCCTTTTGAGAATACCCAAACGTAGTTACGAATAACAGCACTAAAAGCGACAATTTGTTTTTCATTTGTTGGGATTTAAATTTCAATTTCTTTGATTGTATTTGTAATTGTACCGATTCCTTCTACAGTTGCTTCAACAACATCGCCATCCCACATCCATTCTTGAGGATTTCTGCCTGCGCCAACTCCGGCTGGAGTTCCGGTTGCAATAATGTCTCCCGGTTCTAATGTAAAAACAGTGCTTAAATCTTCAATAAGGTCATTAATATCAAAAAGCAGGAACTTTGTATTGGAATTTTGTTTTTCAATTCCATTTACTTTTAGAGACAGATTGATATTGTGCGGATTTTTAATTTCGTCAGCAGTGACTAAAACCGGACCCATTGGTGCAAAAGTGTCTTGTCCTTTAGAAACGATCCATTGGCCTTCACGACGGCAATCACGAGCTGAAATATCGTTAATTACAGTATAACCAAATACGTAATCCAAAGCGTCGGCTTTTGAAACATACTTTCCTTTTTTACCAATAACAACTGCAAGTTCCACTTCCCAATCTAACTGTTGTGTAAGGTTTTTATTGAGAATGATATTTGTATTTGTTGCTGTAACGGCAGTTGGAGGTTTGGAAAAAATGATTGGTTTCTGAGGTAATTTACCAGTTGTATCTAATGTACGAGCGCTTTCGGCGACATGTTCTGTGTAATTTAATCCGATGCCGATGATGTTTTTTCTCGGTTTTGGAATTGGTGCTAAAATGGTAACTTCTTTATATGGAATGGAACAGGATGCGATGACATTTTCATTTGCGCTGTCTAAAGCATTTTGGATGTTTTTAACTTCCTGTAGTCCGGCGTCGATTAATTCGAGCATTGAAAGCGGAAATGTGTTTTGTGTCTTATGTCCGAGTTTTTCTAAATCGATAACGGTATCGTTGATTAGAATTCCGAGTTTTTGTTTTTCTTCTGAGAAATAGGTAAGTAGCTTCATTGTAGTTTGTTGATTTATTTTATTTATAGCCCCGATTCCTTCGGCAGTCGCTCCGCTCGTGTGAAGTGAAAATCCTTTTTATTTTTGCTGCCAAAAATGAAAAGATTGAAACGAAAAGCGGGATTAGCTTCTAATCATTAATAATTTGAAATCCGTTATTTTCTGAGTATTCCTTTTCCTGATACAATCCGAGTTTTTCGATAACCGGCAAATCGTGGAAGGAAAACAAACACGCATCTTCGGTTTCCGAAAGGTTCACATGTTCGTGCCACGCCCATGATGGAATGCAGAAAATATCACGTACTGCCCAGTCAAAACGTTTCCCGTTAATTACAGAATAACCGTTTCCCTTTGCGCATTGATATACGAACGAACCTGTGTGTCTATGCGCTTTCGTATGCTCGCCTGCACGCAATAATTGCATTGATGCGCCCATGGTTTGCATTACGTGGCCGCCGGTTTGCGGATTCGTGTAATGCATTAATATTCCGTCGAAATCTGAACCTTTGTTGACTTTAGCAGCTTCCAATAATGCGGGATAAACATGTTTCCAGGAATATTTAAATAGTGGAGAATACGATTTATTCCAAACGTTATCAGCGGGTAAAAGTCCGGCATTTCCATACGTCATCGGCGAATAATTTATAGGGAAATCCAGATTTTGTTTTCCGTCATAAACTGCATAATCATTAGCTTCGAGCGCATTTACAAGCGGAATATCGAGTCCGTCCTGCCAAATACATGTTTTTCCGTCAGCGTCAACTCCGTGCTCGTGCCAGGTTGAATTTGGCGTAATTACAAAATCATTGACTTCAAATGTAATTTTATTCCCATCGACAACTGTGTAACCGCCTTGTCCTTCCATGATAAAACGCAATGCCGAAGCTTTGTGACGATGTGCGGAAGTACTTTCGCCGGGACGTGTAACCTGAATTCCGGTATACAACCAGCCGACTGCTGCGGAAACATCTTTTCGTTTGTCATTTACGAGATAAACGACGCGTCGTCCGGCTTGTTCGGGCGTAACGAGTTCGGATGATTTTAGAACCAATTCACGTAAATCTTCATATTTCCAAAGCATTGGAACAGAAGAGGAGCGAGGTTCCCACGGTTCGATATCGTTGGCGACCGTCCATAAAGCACCAGCTCCGAGAGATTCAAGTTCTTTGTAATAGGCTTCGAGCTCTGGCGTATCCCGGACTCTGGCTCTTCCGATTACATCGCCGTTGTGTTTTGCTTCCATAAGTATTGTCAAATGTCAAACGTCTAATGACGAACGAGTATGGTTATCTGTTATAAAAATCTTCGTTGCTGTTTACAAAGGTGATTTTTCGCGTAGGTGCGGTATTCACACGTAAATCGAAAATATCAAATCTGTTGTAATGGCCAAGGATATCGTGCATTTGCTTTGGCTGGATACATTTCTGCAGATCGATTTCTGCGTAAACAATTCCTTCGTTATCTATTAAAGGTTCTCCGATTACAGCTCCGTTTGGTCCGATAAAACCTGAAAAAGCTGAGTTCTTTCGTGTCAATAATTCTTCAATATTGGGAACGTCAGGTTTTAAAGCTTCCATAATTTCTTTTGAAATCGTTGAACAGGAAACGATTGTAAACAGTTTTCCTTCGAATGAATGTGCGGCTGCACGAATTTTTATCGCTTCGGCCATATCATAATCCGGTGGCGCAACGGGAAGCGAAATGTAATTCGCAATGTGGATTAATTCGCCTTGTGCTAATAAGGTAAAACGTGCCAAAGTGTTCGTGTTTTCGCCACAAGCCAAAGTTCCGATTGGTCCGATTTTGGTTTTATAGACTTTTAGTGAAGAACCATCGCCGGATGTCCAAGTGAGTTTTTCAGCCCAGGTTGGAACTAGTTTTCGGTGTTTCCCGATTAGATTTCCTTCGTTATCGATAATTAAATTAGTATTGTAAATTTCGCCATAGCTTTCGCCACGTTCGTTAATTCCGATTACGATATGAATGTTGTATTGTTTGGCTGCTTTCTTGATTTTCTCGATTTCCGGACCATCGGCAGTAACAGAATTTTTATATAATTCTTCATACCATTTGCTTCCCTGAACCGGCGTCATTACCCAATTCCAATACGGATAACCGGATACAAAAACTTCTGGGAATGCAATTAATTCGGCACCATTTGAACTCGCTTCTTTAATAAATGAAATTGCTTTATCAACGGTTTTATCAGCGTCGAGAAAAACAGGAGATGTTTGAACGGTTGCAGCTTTGAACTTTGGGAAATCCATAATTTAATTTTAATTGATGATAAAAGTACTGATTTTTGCTTTCATTTCTTCCGAAAACGGTTCGGCTTTAATGTCGTTTCTTCCGTCTGCGATAGCAACATTTACCAATGTAACTTCGCCTTCAAGACAGGTCTTTCCGTTTTCATCTTCGAATTTGAATCCGCAATTTACTGATGCTCCACCGATTTTTTGAACCCATAATGATTTAGTCAGAATTTCGCCAAGCCGTGCTGCTTTTTTGAATTGTACTTTCAAATCAACTGTCGGAATCCCATTCGTTTCGTGAATTGTAGAAAATGGACGTTCGAGCGCTTCTTCAAACCAATCTTCAACGAGGTCATTCAGCATTTCAAGGAATCTGGGATAGAAAACGATTCCGGCATAATCAACGTGTTTGAAACGTATTTTCTCTTTTTTCGTAAAGGCGTTATTCATGTTTTGTTTGTTATCGGTTAAAAACTTTCGACAGTTGCTTTTTTCCAGTCATAATAAAACGCATCCGGAACCGTCTCGGGTTGCAACATACATCCTTCTTTCAGCTCAGGAAATAATTCTGCGAACGTTTGAATCCGCAATTTATCAACGCGCATGCTTACCAAATCACGTCCTACATTATCGGGATGCTCGATTCCGGCCGAAGCCATAAGTTCCATCGCTGATTTTACGGTCTCATGCTGGTATCGTGCCACACGGATGCTTTTTTGTTCCGGAACAAGTCCTTTTGTTAAACTAGGGTTTTGTGTTGCAACGCCGGTCGGACAGGTATTTGCGTGGCATTCCAAGGCTTGAATACAACCAAGTGCCATCATCATTCCACGAGCCGAATTACACAAATCGGCACCCATTGATAAAGCCCGAACGATATCAAATCCGCTGATAATTTTACCGCTTGCAATGATCTTAACTTCATTTTTGATTCCGAATCCGACTAATGCGTCATATACAAAAGCCAAAGCATCACGCAACGGCATTCCCACATGATCCGAATATTCCTGCGGTGCTGCGCCAGTTCCGCCTTCGCCGCCATCAACGGTAATAAAATCGAAATAGGTTTTGGTTTGTACCATTGCTTTGCAAATGCTTAAGAATTCCGATTTATTCCCGATGCAAATTTTCATTCCAATCGGTTTTCCACCTGATCCTTCGCGGAGTACTTTTAAAAAGTCCATCAATTCTAACGGATTTTTAAATGCCGAGTGCTTAGGAGGCGAAATAATATCACCGCCACGATTTACCAATCGGATTGCGGCAATTTCGTCGGTTACTTTTTCCTTTGGTAAAATTCCGCCATGACCTGGTTTTGCGCCTTGTGAGAATTTTATTTCAATCATTTTTACATTTTCATATTGCGCGCGTTTCGTATAATTTTCATAGGAGAAATGACCGTATTCATCGCGACATGAAAAATATCCGGTTCCGATATTCCAAACGACATCGCCGCCCGGCTCAAGATGATATGGCGAAAGTCCGCCTTCTCCGGTATTGTGAAAAAAACCGCCTTGTTGTGCACCCGAATTTAATGCTAAGATCGCATTTTTACTCAACGAGCCATAGCTCATCGCACTGACATTGAAAAGGCTTGCCATATATGGTTTCGAACATTGCGTAGAGCCGATTCTGACTTTTGGGTTTGAATCAATATCAGAAAAAGAAATCGCCTTGATGCTATGATTGATCCACTGATAACCCGGATCGTAAACATTTAATTGAGTTCCGAACGGATTGGAGTTCATTTCATTTTTGCTTCGCTGATAAACCAACGAGCGCTGTAAACGGTTGAAAGGTCGTCCTTCAGTATCGGTTTCGACAAAATATTGGCGTAATTCAGGTCCTATCGATTCTAATAAATATCGCATTCTTCCAAGTAATGGAAAATTACGACGAATTGCGTGACGTGACTGAATCATGTCGTACGTTCCAAGAATAATAAGCGGAATTAGTATTAATAGAAAGAATGCAAATTTCCAATTGATATAAATTAGAAACAAATTCATGGCCAAAAAGGTGAAACTGACTACAACAAAAACTTTTCTCATATCGTTTTGTTTTTAAGATAAATGTAAAGTTACTATTGTTTTAGCTTAAATCGCTGGATTTTTCCGGTTTCGGTCTTTGGTAATGTTTCCATAAACCGAATTTCACGTGGATATTTATAAGGCGCAGCAACTTCCTTAAACCAATCCTGGATTAATTTCGCCAATTCTGAGGAAGCTTTAAAATTCTCTTTAAGGACGATATTTGCACAAACTAACATGCCACGTTCTTCATTTGGCAAACCTACCACTGCGCATTCAGCGATTCCAGGATGAGTCAATAATATATTTTCTACTTCGATAGCAGCAATATTATAGCCTGACGAAATAATCATATCGTCGCCACGTGCCACAAACCAAAAGTATCCATCGCTGTCTTTTTTAAAAATATCGCCGGTAATATTCCATTTATTTTCAACGTATTCTTTCTGCTTTTCTTCAGAATTTAAATATTTACAGCCTGTAATTCCGCGTACGGCAAGCCTTCCGGGTTCGTTATTTGGTAATTCATTTCCGTCAGTATCAATAATTTTCGCTTCATAACCGCGAATTGGTAGTCCTGTGGCGCCTTTCCGCATGTTTTCGTCATTAGATGATATGAAAATGTGCAGAATTTCAGTCGAGCCAATTCCGTCAATAATCTTTAAACCGGTTGCGTCATGCCAATCTTCCCATACTTTTAACGGAAGCGTTTCTCCGGCAGACACACATTTACGCAATGAAGAAATATCAAATTCGCTGACTTTTGTAGTGATTACTCGCCAGGCAGTTGGAGCGGTAAAGCAAATTGTGATTTTAAATTCTTCGATGGCTTTTAATAGTAATTCCGGTGTTGGCTTTTCAATTAAGAATGTCGATGCGCCATAATAAAACGGGAATAAAACCAAGCCACCAAGTCCGAAAGTAAAACCAAGCGGCGGACTTCCGGTAAAAATATCATCTGACGTTGGCTGTAATGAATATTTCGGAAATGCTTCACAAATCAGCAAAATATCTTTGTGATAATGCGCCGTCATTTTTGGTTTTCCGGTCGTTCCCGATGTAAATCCGATCAGGCAAACCGAATCGGAAAGTGTATGGTAATTCGCAAACGTTTTTGGTTTTGAAGCCATTAGTGTTTCCAATTGTGACGGATTTTCGTTTGAACCGTCAAACGTGCAAATCTGTTTTAGAAATGAAGATTCTACAGATTGTAATGCGTCGATTAAACGAATGTCACAAAAAGAATGTGAAATTTCGGCACTTTCAATCATGACTGATAGCTCTTTTTCCCGGAGCAAAGGCATTGTAGCGACTACAATTCCGCCTGCTTTTAAAATCGCAAACCAAACGGCAACGAACATCGGATTATTTGCAGAACGTATCAATACTCGGTTTCCCGACACAAATCCTAAATCATCAACCAAAACATGAGCAATCTGATTCGATTTTTCATACAAATCCTGATACGTCCATTTTTCAGTAAATGTTTGAATGCCAACCAAATTCCCGCGCCCTTCTTTAATATGATTGTCGAGTAATTTCTCGACACAATTTAAATTATCCGGAAAGATAAAATCGTCATGATCCAGAATAAAATCGGGCTGAAGTGATATTGGCGGTAAATGCTCGTGTGCAAAATTGTCGGTATAATGCTTCATTTTTACAACTTGAATTATTTCTTTTTATGCGTTTCCGGTTTGAGTGCTTTTTTCATTCCGTCGATGGATTTACGTTCGGATGTTTTTAGCGGATACAAATGTGAAATCCCCATTTTATAAGGATTGGGAATATCGTTCGGCTGAAAATTCTCGTATGCTTGCGCATTTCGCACAAAATTGGGATCAAGTAATAGTGGTTTTCCCAAAGCAACTAAATCGGCGCGACCATTTAATATAATGGTGTTAATCTGATCGATATCCTGTATAAATCCGGCGGTAATTGTTGGAATAGCAACGGTATTCCGAATCAAATCTGAAAACGGAGTCTGCCACATTCTGCCAATTTGTGGTTTTTGATTTGAAACCGTATTTCCGGTAGAAACATTGATTATATCGGCACCGGCGTTTTTAAATGCTTGTGCGATCAGTAACACATCTTCTTCTGAAATTCCGTTTTCAGCCCAATCAGACGCTGAAATTCTCACAGACATTGGCTTATCCTGATTTAGAACTTTCCGCATTTCAGTAAAAACCCGAATTGGAAATTTAAGGCGGTTTTGAATGTTTCCGCCAAATTCATCCGTACGGATATTGGTCAACGGAGAAAGGAATGAAGCTAATAAATAACCATGATGCGATTGCAATTCAATCATATCAAAGCCTGCTTCATCAGCATTAATAGTCGCTTGTACAAACTGATTCGTAATTTCATCCATATCAGAAATTGTCATTTCTTTTGGAGTTTGCATTTTTTCGTTGAACGGAATTGGCGAAGCTGAAATCAATTCCCATGGATTTTCAATAGGTTCATTTGGAGCTTCCCAAGGCCTTTTTATAGCACCTTTTCGGCCGGAATGTCCAAGTTGAATTCCGATTTTTGCATTGGTATATTTATGGATAAAATTAACTATTTTTTTCCATTCAACTATTTGATTTTTAGAATATATTCCGGCGCAACCTAAAGTAATACGTGCAGAATTTGAAACCGCTGTCATTTCGGCAAAAATCAATCCCAAACCGGAAGTTGCGCGACTTGTATAATGCATAAAGTGCCAGTCATTTACTAATCCGTTTTCGGCAGAATACTGTCCCATTGACGACATTACGATTCTGTTTTGCAGCGTCATTTTACGCAACGAAAAAGGCGTGAAAGCGGCTGGAGTTCTTGAGTCAGAAATTCCGTTTCTCGAATTAAATTCACTTAATACTTTTTCAGGAAAAGATTTGTCGCGGATTGCTAAATTTTCAAATGTGACCTTTTTAGCACGCGTCATTACGCCAAAAGCAAATTGATAAAAATCTGTTTTGATGTGGCGGTCCATGTTTTCAAACCATTCTAATGAAACATTTGCCGCGTGCTGAATCATTTCAACGCGATTACGGCGTAATTTCTCATACATCTCAAAAGCTTTTTCTTTATCCGATTTGTGCTCTATGATTGAGTCTGCCAAAGCAATTGCGCATTCCATCGCCAGTTTTGTGCCTGAACCGATAGAGTAGTGGGCAGTAGCTTTTGCATCACCTAATAAAACAATGTTGTCTTTATGCCATTTTTCGTTTGTAATCGTAGGAAATTGGCGCCAGTGCGAACGATTTGAAATCAGCTCGTGACCATCGAGTTCTTCTGAAAATATTTTGGAGATTTTTGAAATCGTATCTTCTTCATTTGTAGTTTCAAAACCAGAATTCTGCCATGTATTTTCGGTACATTCAAAAATCCATGTACTCATTCCGGGTTGATATTGATAGGAATGCGCTACGAAAGTCCCATTTGGCGTTGTTCGGAAAAAATATGTAAAAGCGTCGAGAGGTTTTGTGGATCCAAGCCAGACAAATTTATTTTTTTGTAAAACGGTTTTAGTTCCGAAATCAGCTGCAAATTTTTCACGGATTTGACTGTTGATTCCGTCGCAGGCTACAATATAATCGGAATCTTTAAATTGAGAAATATCGTCAACATTATGTTCAAAATGAAGATTTACGCTTTCTTCCGTACATCGCCGTTGTAACAATTGAAGTAGTTTTTTTCGGGAACATCCACAAAAACCGTTTCCGGTAATTCGTACGGTTTCGCCATCACGGGCAACATCCAAATCATCCCAATACGCAAAATTACTACGGATTAAATCATAAGATTTCGGATCACGGGTTAAGAATTCACTGAGCGTTTCATCCGAAAAAACAACTCCAAATCCGAAACTGTCATCCGATTTATTTCTTTCGTAAATATCAATTTGTGTTTTGGGAAGCGCTTTCTTCAGTAATATTGAAAAATATAAACCTCCGGGACCGCCACCAATTACTGTAACTTTCATGCTAATTTCGCTTAATTGAAAAAACTTCTCCTAATCTCGCATAACCGGAACCGGCAAGTCTTGAGATTGGTCGATAAGTTTCCATATTTATTTTATGATCCTCGAGAAGTACGCTGTCATCAAAATGAAACATCACAACTCTTCCGAAAATTACATATGATCCGCCGTTTTTATGCTGTTCAATATGATGATGATGGGTGAGTTCACATTCCATTGTAATCAGGCTTTCCTTAACTCTTGGCGGTTTTATTTTTACCGAAGCTAATGGTGTAATTCCTGCAAAATCAAATTCGCTTTCATGCGGAGGTAACGCGTGTGAGGTCATATTCATACGCTCAGCAAGCTCTTCTGTTACCATATTAACGACAAATTGCTTCGTGCTGAGTACGTTATTTAAGGTGTCTTTATTGCTGTTTCCCGAACGCGAAGCAGAGAACATTACATGCGGCGGATCGTCGCCAACAGCAGTAAAAAAAGAAAAAGGGGCAAGGTTTGGAATTCCGTCTTCGCTAATGCTGGAAATCCAGCCAATTGGACGTGGAATTATCGCTCCTGTGAGTAGTTTGTAAATCGCTTTTTGATCGATTTCGTTTGGATCGAATTGCATTGTTTTTTAGTTTGTTCTACAAATTAAGTAAATTATTAGCTGGAAATTTAGTTTCCCAAATGAAATTTAGCTGGTTTTGTGATTTTAAAATTCGTAACCATTTTAACTACCTGTTTTGCAGAATAGTTTAAAAACAATTCAAAATTTAATTTATTTCGGATAAAATTATATGAAATGTAATTTTTGAAACTTTTTTTTATAAAATTCATTTTTATATATTTGCTAAAATAGTATATTTATGCAAAATTTATATATATGGAGATTTTAGCTTGCCCGAAATGCCAGAACAACCAGATTGTAAAAAGCGGTGTAATCAAGGATCGACAACGTTATTTATGCAAGAAATGCAACTACTTTTTTACCGTAAATAAAATTGGTAAAAAGATCGATGACTACTACGTTACAAAGGCTTTACAGTTATATCTTGAAGGGTTGAGCTATCGTGAAATCGAACGAATTCTGGGAGTTTCACATGTGACGGTCAGTAATTGGGTAAAAGAATTCAAAATTAAAAAGCCATCACATGGAGATTATCATCCGACTTATAAGATTTTAAATCATTTAGAGCTTATTGAATATTTAAAGAATAAAGAGCAGTTATCAGGCGCAGGTATGATAATTACTGAGCTTGGCGACAAGTTTATGCTTATAAAATGGGAGCGATTCAAAGATTAACTATACTTCTTTACATTTATATATATCAATATTTTTTTCATAGGTTCATTTTCTGAATTTAGTCGTGCAAAAAACGAATAACCACTAAACCAAGAATTATGAAACGAATTTATTTGATTGCAGCTGTGATGCTTGCGTCGCTCAAAAGTTTCTTTCAGGGTGCGCCGGAATATGGCCGCGGATTGAAATTCAATCTGAAAGACTGCTAAATTCGCCTTTCATTATTGCGCAATTAAAAATCTATTTATACAAACTATGAGCACGACAACATCAACCCCGGTTTCAACAAAAGGGATTTGGAAAGTCATCACGGCTTCCTCGCTCGGAACACTTATCGAATGGTATGATTTCTACATTTTTGGAAGTTTGGCCGTTGTGATTTCGACTAAATTTTTTCCGTCTGATAATCCAACAGCGGCATTTTTATCAACTTTGGCAACCTTTGCCGCCGGATTCGTCGTGCGTCCGTTTGGCGCTTTATTCTTCGGAAGATTAGGCGATATAATCGGAAGGAAATACACTTTTATGGTGACGCTTTTGCTTATGGGCGGCGCAACTTTTCTTATCGGATGCGTTCCAAGTTATGAAACCATAGGATTTATGGCGCCAGTTTTGGTTTTAGTTTTACGATTATTACAAGGTTTGGCTCTAGGCGGAGAATATGGCGGTGCCGCAACTTATGTCGCTGAACACGCGCCAATTAAAGAACGTGGTTATTGGACATCATGGATTCAAACTACGGCAACTTTCGGATTGTTCATTTCGTTAATGGTAATTTTAGTGACTAGAAGCGTTTTAACTCCGGAACAATTTGACGAATGGGGCTGGAGAGTACCGTTTTGGATTTCAATTTTGATGGTAATTGTTTCCTATGTTATTCGCCAGAAAATGCACGAATCACCAGTTTTTGCAAAAGCGAAAGCCGAAGGAAAAACAAGTACAAATCCACTCAAAGAAAGCTTTGGAAACAAATACAATTTAAAATTTGTCTTATTGGCATTATTCGGAGCTGCGATGGGACAAGGTGTTGTCTGGTACACCGGCCAGTTTTATGCAATGAGTTTCCTGAAAACAGTAATGTTTGTAGATTCCTCTCAAGCCGACGGATTGCTTGGACTCGCGTTATTATTCGGAACGCCATTTTTCCTTTTCTTCGGATGGCTGAGTGATAAAGTTGGTAGAAAAGTGATCATGATGCTCGGAATGTTATGTGCGATTTTACTGTATCGCCCGATTTATAAAGCGATGTACCAGACTACAGATGTTGCCAATAAAACAGAAATAGTTGCAAACACAAAAATTGTCGGGATTTTAAAAGAAGGCAAGGAGCAAAAAATGGATTCTATTTATACGACTACGAAAGAATTCACAGATGGAACAACATACACGAAAGTACAGACGTTCCACCTCGAAAACGGAAATCCGGTGCTTGGCGAAAAAGGCATCGCAAAATCGGATTCAAAAACAACGATTAAAATTATTGATTCTGATAAGTGGTCGCTGATCTGGCTGATATTCATTCAGGTGATTTTCGTAACGATGGTTTACGGTCCGATTGCAGCATTTTTGGTAGAAATGTTCCCGGTGAAAATCAGATATACGTCGATGTCATTGCCATATCATATCGGAAATGGTATCTTCGGTGGATTACTTCCCGCGATTTCCACATATTTCGTAACAAACGCTAAAGATGCCGGAAATCCCGAATTCTATCTCGAAGGGTTATGGTATCCAATTATCATCGCAGCGATAAGTTTCTCCATCGGAATGATTTATCTGAAACGCAAAAACAACATGGAAAACGAATAAAAACACAACTATGAACGCAATAAAAAGAATACTCGGAATTATATGGCTGGCTCTGGCCGTCGCAGCAGCTTATTTTTGTATATTTATTTTCGGCTATCCGAAATTTATCTCGGGAAAACAGGAAGATTTGGTTTTCGGAATCATCATCCTTTTTGTACTGACACCGCTGATTGTATTAGGACTCGGAACATTTGGATACTATGCGCTGACAGGCGAATACGACGACAAAAAGTAATTTATAAATAGTTCTAATTGCCCGAAATAGTTTGGAATTTGGTACAAAAATTAGCTTTATTATTCCGAATTTCCCAAACAATAAAGTGCTTTAAAAAATGAAAAAAATACTAATAGTTGACGACGAGCCAAATATCGTAATGTCACTCGAATATACATTCAAAAAAAACAATTTTGAAGTGTTTATCGCCCGTGACGGTCAGGAAGCGCTTGATATTTTAAAGAACTTTCTGCCTGATGTAATTATCCTCGATATAAGGATGCCAAATGTTGATGGTTATGATGCGCTAGAGCAAATCCGGAAAGACGAACGTTTAAAACACTGCAAAGTAATTTTCCTGACTGCGAAAAACAAAGAATCCGATGTGCAAAAAGGACTTTCACTCGGTGCGAATCTGTATATGACCAAACCGTTTTCTATCAAAAAACTAGTTGAACAAGTAAACGAATTAATAAAATAGTAGATATAGTAATTTAGCAAAAATATATTTTTTTGTCTGAAACAGGATATGTATATTTACAAGGTATCTGAAAATGATACTGCAAATTAAAACTGGAAAAATGAGTTACTACAAAATTGACAATCTAGAACAATACTTCAAACATTATAATAAATCAATTCGCGAGCCGCGTAAATTCTGGGGAAAAATCGCCGAAGAAAACTTTACATGGTACCAGCAATGGGAAAAAGTAGTCGAATTTAATATGGCTGAAGCCGATGTTCAATGGTTTCAGGGAGCGAAAGTGAATATAGTAAAAAATGCAATTGATCGTCATTTAGCGCGTCGCGGAAACAAAACGGCAATTATATTCGAACCGAACAATCCTGAGGAAAAAGCACTTCATATTACGTATAACGAGCTTCATCAACGTGTTTGCAAAATGGCAAACGTATTGCGGGAGCAAGGAATTCAGAAAGGAGATCGCGTGTGTATTTACTTGCCTATGATTCCGGAATTAGCAGTTTCAGTGTTAGCTTGCGCCAGAATTGGTGCTATACATTCGGTTGTTTTTGCCGGATTTTCTTCATCTGCGGTAGCTACAAGGATAAATGACAGCGATTGCAAAATGGTAATCACTTCAGACGGTGGCTACCGAGGAAATAAAACAATCGATCTAAAAGGAATTATTGACGAAGCATTGCAAAACTGTCCGTCTGTTAAAAAAGTTTTGGTTGCAAAAAGAATCAATTCTGATATCAACATGAAAGCGGATCGCGATATGTGGTTACAGCCGCTTTTAGATGAAGCTTCAGACAATAATGTCGCGGAAATTATGGATGCTGAAGATCCATTGTTTATTCTTTACACTTCCGGCTCGACCGGAAAACCAAAAGGAATGGTTCATACCACGGCCGGTTATATGGTTTATACAGCTTATACTTTTAAAAACGTATTCAATTACGAAGAAAATGATATTTTTTGGTGTACTGCCGATATTGGCTGGATTACCGGACATTCATACATTTTATACGGACCACTTTTAAATGGTGCAACAACGGTTATTTTCGAAGGAGTTCCATCTTATCCTGACTCCAGCCGTTTTTGGGAAGTTATAGAGAAACATAAAATTACGCATTTTTATACGGCGCCAACCGCAATTCGTGCATTAGCTAAAGAAAGTTTAGATTATGTACAGCAATTTCCGTTGTCATCATTAAAGGTAATCGGTTCGGTTGGAGAACCTATCAATGAAGAAGCCTGGCATTGGTATAACGATCACGTCGGAGGGAAGCGATGTCCTTTAGTAGATACTTGGTGGCAAACCGAAACGGGTGGAATCATGATTTCTCCGTTAGCTTTTGTTACGCCAACAAAACCAACATATGCGACTTTGCCATTACCCGGAATTCAGCCGGTTTTGATGGACGATAAACGTAATGAAATCGAAGGAAATCAAGTTGTTGGAAGTCTATGTATTAAATTTCCATGGCCCGGAATTGCAAGAACAATCTGGGGCGATCACCAACGTTATAAAGAAACTTATTTTTCAACCTTTCCTGGTAAATATTTCACCGGCGACGGCGCTTTGCGCGATGAAGTTGGTTACTACAGAATTACAGGAAGAGTTGATGATGTTGTAATTGTTTCCGGACACAACCTCGGAACTGCGCCAATCGAGGACGCAATAAACGAGCATCCGGCAGTTGCAGAAAGCGCAATCGTTGGTTTCCCGCATGACATAAAAGGAAATGCCCTTTACGGTTATATTATTCTGAAAGAAACGGGTGAAAGCCGCGACCGAAACAACCTTTCGAACGAAATTAATCAGCTGATATCAGATCAAATAGGACCAATTGCTAAGTTAGATAAAATCCAATTTGTATCCGGCTTGCCAAAAACACGTTCCGGAAAAATCATGCGTCGTATCTTACGTAAAATTGCTGAAGGTGATTTTTCTAATTTCGGAGATATAACTACATTGCTAAATCCTGAAATTGTCGAGGAAATTAAGAACGGAAAATTATAAATAGCTATATACGACTGCTTTGCGATTTTAGTAAAGCAGTCTTTTTATTTCAAAATATTTTTTAAAAAAATGAGAATTTATATGTTTTTTGATTTAAATTTGAGAGAATCAATTAATCAATAAATCTAGATGGAAGCAGACGACGTGTTCGGATTAATCATCCTTACTTTTGGGATAATGTTTATAAGCTATTATTCTTACAACTACATTAAGAGACAAAAAAGATAGCTGCTGCTTACAGTTTTAATCCAAGCCTTGTTTTCAGTTTTAGAAATAATAACGCAATTGTATAGGCATCTTCTGTAGATGAAATCCTATCATTTTTTGGTAACTTTAAATGATTGCTTAATTCTTCAAGGCTTATTTTTTTATCATCGGTAATATCTTTCCATTTTCGATACATCACTTCTATATCCAGAGCTTCGTTTTTAAGACGACCACATTTTAGTTTTTCTAGCGCTTCATTGATTATTTCTACGTCAAAATCTACGCGATGTCCAATAAGGGTTGCATTTCCAAGATAATTTATAAACTCCTGAATTGCTTCCGGTTCTAATGATTTGGGCTGTTTACTTTCAATGATAAATTCGTTTGAAAGTCCGTTGTCATGGTTATAAATGTATTGCAGAATCACTATTTCGAAACTATCTCCAACTACTATGTTTTCGCCTGAAATTCCGATAGCACCAATAGATAAAATCACATCTTTTTTATAATCAAGACCTGTGGTTTCAGTACTGATTACAACAAAGCGGTTTGATTTTTTCTCAAATTTAGAAAGGTAAACTTTCCAAAAATCAGGATAATCCTTGTTGATATTTTTTAACCAGTCGAGCATTTATGAAAAGTAAGTTAATTGAAATTTATTCTTAATGATTTCCTCGAGATCTTTCATTGGAAGAAAGCAATTTTTGAGTTTTTCACGGTCGGATTTAGACATTTCATCAATGGATACATATTGTCCGGTTGTACCGTTTTTTAATCCTTCGGCGGTTTTGAACTTTAGCAGCATCAGAAAAGATTCAGCACAGTTCAAATAAATATCCGCATATTTTGGTTCGGTAATAGCGAGTTGCTTGAAGCGAAGAAACGTATTGTTAATTCCTTTAATTTCATGACTTAACACAAGCAAACGTGCAGCATCAACAAATGGTAAAATTGCACGGTTTTTAATATCAAACAGATCTTTATATTCGCCTTCTTCTTCAAGATTGAATTGCTTGAAAAAGCTCAGCGGTGGCGGTTTTCGTAAAGCCTCTGTCCCCAGAAAAGCAAAGAATTTCTTCTTTTTTGCACTTTTATAAATGGTTTCGGTAAGCGCTTCTTCAAGCTGGCTTTCGCCGAATGCAATTTCATAATCGAAAAATATGCTGTAACTATCTTCGTTTTTTTCGCCTGGCGTATTTATCCACTCGTCATACTGTTTTTTCCATTCTGAGAGTGATTTACACCAAGTCATATTGCTTGCCATGTGTCCGTTTGGACAGTATGGATAACCAACTTCCTCAAGAATCGCGGTTGTTCTTTTAGCAATTTTCAGAAAATAATCTTTTACATCGCGATATTTGTCAATAGCAACATCTTCAAAAACCAAAAAGCTATCTTGGTCTGTCAGTAGTAATTGTTCTTTTCGTCCCTGACTTCCGATACTAAGCCACGCAAATCGGGCAGAAGGTGAGCCAAAATCTAAAATTGATAAATCAACTGCCCGCTTAATTATTGCCATATTTACTTCACCGGCAATATTATTAATATGTGATAACGGAATTTTTTTATCCATCGAAATTCGTATGAAATTCGAAAGTTTTTCCCTCAAATGCTTAAGATCCGAAGGATTCAGCGCGCGTTTTATCTCTTTAATCAATATCCCAGGATTATTAGATTGCGCGGCAATTAAATCCTGTTGTGAAATTACGCCTTTAACAATTGTTTTATCGGTCCCGTCTGCCGTTACGCAAAGATGTGTCACATTATGGCGAAGCATTAATAATTGCGCTTCAGCAAGTGACAGGTTTTCCGGAACAGTAATAACGGGTGATGACATTATATTATTCACTAAAGTCGTAATGTAAAAACGGCCGGTGGCAATTTTTGTACGTAAATCAAAATCGGTTATAATCCCAATTGGCAGATTATTATCATGAACAATTGCGCATCCCGAAAGAGTATCAGTCATCAATTGCGCACAATTCTGGACAATTGCCGTTGGCGCAATCAAAAGTGGTTTCTGATTATAATCCAGCGATTGGAAATACTGAATTTCCGACTGATTGTCAATAAACTGAACGGTATCTTTTATCAACTTTCCTTTATTATCATCTGAATGACGTGCCGTACTTGCAAAACTCTGAAGCAGGAAATCCAAAACTTCAGCATTGTTAGCAACAAACGGCCGAAATGTAGCAATTGGAATCGCATATACAATACTTTCTTCACGTGCTTTGGCCGTCATCATGTAGTTATTCTTTGCGAAAAAAGGGCGGAGTCCGAGAATATCACCAACTTCACATCGGTTTAAAAGCGTTTCTTCTGCATCCGAAATTACAGACAAATTGATGACGCCAGAAGCGACTACATAAAAACAATCGTGCAGCGGATCATTAATTTGAAACAGGACTTTATGCTTTTCAAGATTTAGCACGCGAATATCCATGGCTACCTGCGTAAGCTCATCAAAAGATAAATGACTAAAAGGAAGATAAAGCGATAAAAAATCGGCAATGCGTTCGGCTATACTATTTTTCATAACAACTGTAAAGTTTTTAAAATTACTAAATTTTAGCGTTATTATGAAAGATAAAACGAGTTAATATTAACCAAAATTTGTTTAGTAACCGGTATTAGCGTAAACAACATTTTCGTACTTTTAGAGTCCTAACAAATAATATTTATAATTATGATTCCAGTTAAAGCTTATGCTGCCTATGATGCTGCAACTCCTTTAAAACCATTTGATTTTGAGCGGAAAGAAGTTGGTCCAAAGCAAGTACAAATTGAAATTTTATATAGTGGCGTTTGCCATTCCGATATTCATACTGCAAAAGGAGATTGGGGTCCGGCGATTTATCCTTTAGTTCCCGGACACGAAATTGTTGGAAGAATTGTTGCCGTTGGTAGCGAAGTTTCGAAATTTTCTGTTGGTGAACTAGCAGGTGTTGGTTGTTTTGTCGATTCCTGCCGTAAATGCGAAAATTGCAAAGAAGGAGTAGAGCAATACTGCGAAGAAGGAATGACAGGAACTTATAATAGTTACGAAAGGGGAACGGATATTCCAACTTATGGCGGTTATGCAACTAGCATTATTGTAGATGAGAACTATACGCTTCACGTTTCGGATAAACTTCCTTTAAGCGGAGTCGCACCATTATTATGTGCCGGAATTACAACTTATTCGCCTTTACGTCATTTAAATGTTGGAAAAGGACACAAAATTGGCGTTTTAGGATTAGGCGGATTAGGCCACATGGCGGTAAAATTTGCAGTTGCATTTGGTGCCGAAGTAACGATGTTAAGCAGCTCGCCATCAAAAGAAGCTGATGCTAAAAAATTAGGGGCGCATCATTTCGCACTAACATCTGATAAAGATAAAATGGAAAGCCTGATGAACAGTTTTGATTTTATTTTTAATACCGTTTCTGCGCCACATGATTACAATTTCTACCTAAATCTATTGAGAACTAACGGAACGATGATCGTGGTTGGAATTCCAACAAAACCAGCAGAAATTCCGGCAATGACATTGGTTTGGAAACGTAGAAGCATTATGGGAAGCCTAATTGGCGGAATTGCAGAAACACAGGAAATGCTTGATTTTTGTGCAGAAAATGATATCGTTTCAGAAGTAGAAATCATCGATATGAATTATATTAATGAAGCTTATGAGAGAATGAACAAAAGTGATGTCAAATACCGATTTGTAATCGACATGGCGTCAATGAAATAGATTTTCTTAAAACTATTATAATTAACATTGGTTTTCTTGAAGTTGTTTATACATTCACGAAATATAAAATCAGTACATTATGAATTGGAAGAAATCAATCGCTATTGTTTTGTTTACATTTGGCGTTACCGGACTTGGAGTTGCGCAGGATAAGCCCAAAAGCACAGCAGAAACAATTACCGGAACAATTAACGGCGCAACGATAACAATCAAATACGGAAGTCCGTCTGTTCGTGAACGCGAAGTTTGGGGAAAATTAGTGCCATTTGATAAAGTTTGGCGCGCCGGAGCAAATGATGCGACAACATTTACAACTGATAAAGAAATTACAGTTGAAGGAAAAAAATTACCAGCAGGAACTTATACTTTTTTCGTAATTCCGAATAAATCTGAATCTACCGTAATTTTTAATAAAATTGAAAAACAATGGGGAGCTTATGAATATTCAGAGGAAAAAGATCAATTGCGTGTAAAGGTTAAACCGCAAGCAACTGAAAAATCTACTGAAAAACTCACGTATATAATTAATAAAGACAACGTAACTTTAAGTTGGGAGAAATGGAATTTACCAATAAAAGTGAAATAAGTTTATAAAATTTGGTTATTAATTCAGAAGAAGACATTGTTAAAGCAATGTCTTTTTTATTTATGCCAAGAATCAATAGTGAAACTGAATTTTTTATTTTACATAATATAAATTATAGTTCAAATATATAATATAATTAAAATTGGTGCTTCACTGTTTAAATCAATTATTTCTTAACGGAAATCTCAGTCTCCGCTTTATTTACAAGATAATAATTGGCAATCAGTTTCTCAATCAATTCCTCTTTTGTCAGATGATGAAAAACTGTTTTAATTTTAGATTTAACTTCCGATGAGATTTCAGGATTTGGTTTAATTTTGAAAATTTGTTTTGCCCATAAATAAGCATTATTTTCTTCAATATTTTTTACAGACGGTTTTCGGTATTGCTTGAATTTAATACCCAGTTCTTTTTCAAAATTTGCAATTTCAGGAACTTCTTCCTGTTGTAAAATGGTTAACGCAAGTCCATTTGCTCCGGCTCTTGCCGTTCGGCCGCTTCTGTGGACGTACGTTTCATAAACATCCGGCAGATGGTAATTTACAACATACGAAATCTCCTTAACATCGATTCCGCGTGCTGCTAAGTCGGTTGCAACAATAATATCAATATGACCATTTCTAAATTGATCCATAATCCTGTCACGAATTGGTTGCGTCAGGCTTCCGTGCAAAGCACCGGACGAAAACCGATTTATTGCCAGATTTTTAGCAAGCTTATTTACTGCAGCTTTTGTTTTACAAAATATTATCCCACGCTCTCCATCGCGTGAAGTCAGGAAATGCATCAGGACGTCTAATTTTTCAATTGGATCTACTATACTATATTCATGATCTATAGTTTCATTCCCAGTAATTTCCATGTCAGCGCTGATTTGCACGACTTTTTTCGACATATAATTCTGAACCAACTGCTTGATTGCGCCTGGCATTGTGGCTGAAAATAACCAGGTTTTTCGTTCTTTTGGAAGCTTTTTGATGATTTCTTCAAGGCCTTCTTTCAGTGCTGTAACCATTTCGTCAGCTTCATCGAGAATCAAATATTTTGTATTACTGATGTCGATTACATTTCTTTCTATCAGATCTATTAGCCTTCCCGGTGTTGCAACTATAATCTGTGTTGGCTGTTTTAGGCGTTCAATTTGAGGTTTTATTGGAGTTCCGCCGCATATTGACGCAATTGAAATTTCGGGAACATATTTGCAAAATGATTCGAGATTATTAAAAATCTGATTTCCTAATTCACGTGTTGGCGATAATATAACTACTTGTATTACAGAATAGTTATTGTTTATTAATTGAAGTAATGGTAATCCAAAAGCAGCCGTTTTTCCGGTTCCGGTTTTTGCAAGCGCGACAACGTCATTCTGATGGTTCAGGAGTTGTGGAATTATTTTTTCCTGTATTTCAGTCGGTACCGAAATAGAAAGATCTGATAATGCTTTCGACAGTTGCTCGTTAATTCCTAAATCAGAAAATGTTTTCATAATTGTTGCTTGTTTTGGAAATCTGCCTAGCCCTGATGGAAGCGGCATCCTTTTTATTTTTCTTTAAAATAAAAAGATACAGCAAACAGCAGGAATAGCTTCTGAAAATAACTATTTATTCTTCGTTAAAAATCTTTTCGCGGTATTTTTTCCCGATCATCAAAGTCAGTTTTAGCTTGTAATCATCGACAAGCCATTCGCGGTAATTCTTGCTACAATGGCTTAGGCAATTGGAATATTTACGAATTCTGTACTCAATATCGTCATGCAGTTCTTTGGATAAATTGCGCGCCTCATTGAGTTCTTCGGTATTATCGACGCACATTGACGCGTGCTGGTCGATTGATTTTTCGAGTACGACTTTTGAGCGAAGATTTTGCGAGATTGCTATTTTATGTTCTTCATCGACATCAAAAGTAACGTCTTCTGTTTTGGCAAATTTTGCACGAAGCTCAGGCGGCATTGTATATTTGAAATGCGTTTCGATTTCAGCATCATCACGCAGGTTTTCGAGGTAAAATTCCGGAGATTTAAAGATATGCTGCCAGTTTACAGGTTCACTCCAAAGTCCGAATCTAGCGGCATTATTCCCCAAATCTATTACTGAAAAGCTATCTTTATTAGCCAATTTTCTTGAACCGCGGCCGATCATCTGGTAATATAAAGTCAATGATTTCGTGGCACGATTTAGTATAATTGTTTCAACAGTTGGCTCATCAAAACCGGTGGTTAAAATTCCGACCGACGTTAAAATTGCATCCGGCGTGTGCTTAAACCAATGTAATATTTCCTTTCGTTCTATCGGATTACTTGTGTTATCCAAATGCCTGATTGGATAACCCGCAGCACGAAAAGTTTCATAAACATATAGCGATGTATTGATTCCGTTGTTAAAAATCAGGGTTTTCTTTCCGAGTGATTTTTCAGTGTAAGCGTGCAGTAATTTTTCCTGCATTACCATATTTGAATACAAATCGTCGGAAGATTTTACTGTATAATCGCCGTTAATTCCGACTTTTAAAGATGTCAGACCAACGTCATAACTGTAGGTTACCGCTTTTGCAAGAAAACCTTTTTCGATCAATGAGGCAATTGTGTCGCCAACTATGAGTTCATCATAATTTTCATTCATCGGAAGTTTGATATTCGAGCTCAAAGGTGTTGCCGTTACGCCAAGTATAAAAGCGTTTTTGAAGGAACCAAGCAATTTTCTAAATGAATTATAATGCGCCTCATCAATAATTACTAAACCAACATTATCAATGTGGAGAATTTCGTCGTTAAGGCGGTTTTTCAGTGTTTCAACCATTGCAACAAAACAGGAATAATCTTCCTGATCCGGCAGTTCCTTGATTTTACTGTTGATAATTTTATTTTTAACATCAAAACCTTTCAGCATTTTTGAAGTCTGCTTACAAAGCTCTATACGATGCGTAAGCACAACAACTTTTTTGTTGTTTTTAGAGATGTAACGACGTACTATCTCAGAGAAAATTACAGTTTTTCCGCCGCCAGTTGGCAATTGGTAAAGCAAGTGGTAATTTGTAGGCGCGCTGTCCATCCGTTGAAAAATAGCATCAATGTCGCCTTGTTGGTAACTGTAAAGTTGTTTTTTTTCTTCGATTTCTAACTCTATTTCTTTATTTAGCATTTGCTTTTACCCGAAAGGATTTTGTGATTTTTGCAAAAGTACGCCTAAAAAAGAGTTATTCAAGTTAATTAAATGGAAAATCGTATAATCTTTATTCCGTGGATTTTATCTAATTGAAAATTTTGACAAGCATTTCTTTTTGTAAATCACCAATGGATAACGAATTTGCTCCAACGCCTTTACTTTTCACGTCAATATCCCGAAGCGCAGCAACGATTGCGCTGACTTTTTTCATTGGATAATTCTTAAGCGCAATGTCGTAATCTTTTAAAAAATAAGGATTTACTTTTAAAGCAGCGGCAACATTTTTCGGACTTTTATCTTTTAATCCATGGTAATTTAAGATGCTGACAAAGAACGAAAATAACATTCCGGTAGTCATTACGATTGGATGATCTTTAGGATTTTCAGCAAAGTAATGAGCAATTTGATATGCTTTAACCTGATTTTTGTCGCCGATTGCCTTACGTAATTCAAACACATTGAAATCCTTACTGAATCCGATATTTTCTTCGATATTTTTAGGTGAAATCGTAGTTCCTTTCGGTAGGATTATCTGTAGTTTTTCAAGTTCATTGTTAATTTTGCTCAAATCAGTTCCGAGGAATTCAACGAGCATTGCATTTGCTTTTGGTTCAATTCCATAGCCTTTTCCTTGTAAAACACGGGTTATCCACTGCCCTACTTGGTTTTCATATAATTTTTTACTTTCGAAAACAAGTCCGTTTTTTTCAACCAGTTTGGTAACTTTTTTACGCTTGTCAAGAGTTTTGTATTTGTAGCAAAAAACCAAAACCGTTGACGGCATCGGATTCGCCGCATAACTTTCCAGTTTATCAATTGTCCGGGACAAATCCTGTGCTTCTTTTACAATTACGACTTGCTTTTCAGCCATCATTGGATAACGTTTTGCCGTTCCAATAATGTCTTCCATAGAAACATCTCGACCATATAAAACCGTTTGGTTAAAACCTTTTTCATCCTCTGAAAGTACGTTTTGCTCGATATAATCCGAGAGCTTATCAATATAATATGGCTCCTCGCCCATCAGGAAATACAATGGTTTTATATTTCCGTTTTGGATGTCATTTACAATTTTTACGGCTTCGTCCATGATTGGTTTGGCTTTTCTGTTTCAATCTTCAAGTTTCCAAATATTCAAATTATATTTGCGCTATGGAACAACTCAATTTCCCGGTGTATAACTTTCGGTTCAAAAATAGCGAAAATAAAATCGCCATCTTTGATGAAATCCGTAAAAAATTTGTGATCCTTACTCCCGAAGAATGGGTTCGTCAACATGTTGTCCAATTTCTTTTACAACAAAAAAACTACCCAAAATCGCTCATTAATGTTGAGAAATTACTGAAAGTAAGCGGATTAGTAAAGCGCTATGACGTAGTTGTATTCAATACTGACGGATCTATTTTTATATTGGTAGAATGCAAAGCACCAGCTGTAAAAATCTCGCAAAATACTTTCGATCAGATCGCTCGGTATAATCTCACTATGAAAGCTGCTTATTTAATGGTTACGAACGGTCAGAATCATTACTTTTGCCAAATGGATTTTGAGAATGAGAAGTATAATTTCCTGCAAAATCTTCCTGATTATCAGGCGAACCAAAAAATCTAAACTTGAAGATAGCTGTTGTTATATTAAATTGGAATGGAGTTCAATTGCTCGAAAAATTTCTTCCTTCTGTTGTTGCATTTTCTGATGAAGCGACAATTTATGTGGCTGATAATGCATCAACAGATAATTCTATTTCATTTCTGAAAGAGCATTTTCCGGCGGTTAAAATCATTGAAAATTCGGGTAATTTCGGATATGCAAAAGGCTATAATGATGCGCTAAGATTTGTAGAGGAAGACATTTATGCACTTGTAAATTCAGATATTGAAGTTACGGAAAACTGGCTTCAACCGATTCTTCAAACTTTTAAAAATGAAACAGAAACCGCGATCATACAACCTAGAATCCTTGATTATAAAAACAAGGACTATTTTGAATATGCCGGAGCAGCCGGAGGTTTCATAGATAAATACGGCTATCCGTTTTGTAGAGGTCGCATTTTTACGTCTATCGAAAAGGACGACAATCAATATTCCGATTCGGATATTTTTTGGGCTTCGGGCGCTTGCTTATTCATACGTAAAGACGTTTTCCGTAAACTAAATGGTTTTGATGCAGATTTTTTTGCGCACCAGGAAGAAATTGATTTGTGCTGGCGTGCATTTAATAACGGATTTAAATCGAAATTCATTAGTAAATGCGTAGTTTATCACGTTGGCGGAGCGACATTAAACCATTCAAATCCACGAAAAACGTATTTAAATTTCAGGAATTCGCTATCCATGTTGGTAAAAAATCTTCCAAAGTCAAAACTCTTTACTGTAATTTTCATACGATTAACTCTCGATGGAATTGCAGGAATACGTTTTGTTTTTAACGGACAATTTTCACATTGCATTGCAATACTAAAGTCGCACTTTTCTTTTTATGCATTGTTAATGAGTAACTATAAAAAGAGAGAAAAATCGCAAAATCCCGCATACTATAAACGAAACAGCATCGTTTATGATTATTATCTATCAGGTAAAAAAGTATTTTCAAAGCTACTTTAACAATAGTTTAAGCCTGATAATTTAACATAAAATAATTTTAACAGTAACTTTGCGAATCAAATTAAAACTTCAATTTATGAAAAAAGTCATTTTAGCCTTATCAGTGGTTGCGTTATTGTCAACTTCTTGTGGTACCAAAAAGAAAATTGCCGCTCTTGAAGCTAAAAACAAAGAGATTCAGGATTTATTAAATACGGCAACCGTAAAATTAAACACTTGTCTTACAGAAAGAGAAGGTTTGGCAAATCAGATAGATTTTCTTAAAAAGAACAATTCTGATCTGATCAATAATGTTGGGAATATGACCACATTGACTGCGAAAGGTGCTGAAAATATTGAAAAAGCGCTTGAAACTATCAAAGAAAAAGATTTGAAAATCACGCGTATGCAGGACGCGCTTACTAAAAAAGACAGTGTAACATTGGCTTTGGTAACAAGCTTGAAACGTGAAGTTGGAATTTCTGATCCGGATATTGAAGTAAATGTTGAAAAAGGAGTTGTATTTATTTCAATCTCAGACAAATTGCTTTTCAAAAGTGGAAGTTATGTTGTAAGCGACAGAGCTAAAGAAATTCTTGCAAAAGTTGCAAAAGTGATCAACAGCAAACCGGATTTCGAATGTATGGTTGAAGGACATACGGATAATGTTCCATTCATTGGGAACGGAACTTTACTAGACAACTGGGATTTGAGCGTTAAGCGTTCTACTTCAATTGTTCGTGTCCTTACAAAAGATTTGAAAGTGAATCCGGCTCAATTAATCGCTGCAGGTCGTAGCGAGTATATTCCGTTAGTTGACAACAGTAATGCCGATAACAGAGCGACAAACAGAAGAACAAGAATTGTTATTCTTCCTAAAATTGATCAGTTTTATGACATGATTGAAAAGGAAATGAAAAACCAGAAAAAATAATTGACAATTGACAATTCATAATAAAAAAACGTCCTGAGAAATCAGGACGTTTTTTATGTTTTAAATTCTATAAAATATCAAGACTTCCCTTTCCTTCACGGATAATTTCCGGCTCATTTCCTGATAAATCAATTATTGTAGAAGCAAGATTATCACCATAACCGCCGTCAATTACAATATCAACCAGATTCTGCCATTTTTCGAAAATGAGTTCAGGATCCGTTGAATATTCCAAAACTTCATCATCATCCCGAATCGAAGTTGAAACAATCGGATTTCCTAATTGCCGCACAATTTCAAGCGCAATATTATTATCGGGAACACGAATTCCGACTGTTGTTTTCTTCTTGAATTCCTTTGGCAGATTATTATTTCCCGGTAAAATAAACGTGTAAGCTCCTGGCAAAGCACGCTTCAGCAATTTAAAAGTCGAGGTGTCAATCTGCTTCACATAATCAGAAAGGTTACTCAAATCAGAACATACAAAGGAAAAATTTGCTTTCTCCAGTTTCACGCCTTTAATTTTCGCAATGCGTTCCAGCGCTCTTGAATTCGTAATATCGCAACCTAATCCATAAACCGTATCTGTTGGATAAATTACCAATCCGCCATCGCGCAAAACATTTACAACTTTTAAAATTGCTGCTTCGCTTGGTTTGTCTTCGTATATTTTTATGAACTGCGCCATTTCCTGAATTTTTATTTTGAAGTTACGCAAAATTAGGGAAATATCCGATTCATTTATTTCTTATTTCAGATACAAAAACGGATCTACAAGTTTATATTTCGGACTTCTTTTCATAAAATCATTGAAAAAAGCGGTGTGGCTTGCGCCCATTATTATAAAAACCCGGTCATTTGCGTCAAATTTAATCTGATTCAGATTTGAAAACATCCTTAGGTTTCTATGGTAATATTTCGCAGCTTCATCTGCTCCTTCCGTTTTCCCGTCTGAAGAAACGTATGTCAGAATATCGGCATTTACGTTCAAAAGGAAATCCAGATATTGTGGATGGTTATCTACTTTAAGCTTATCCAAAAGCGATAACTTATCGTAGTTTAATTTTATTTCCTCCTTTTCAATCAAGGCAAAGTACTTCTCATAGGTATTGTCATTTACTTTATTTTTAACCTCACCGGCAATCATGTAATTGTAACCCATTTGGTGGTCAATTCCGTATATGCGTTTTGTTCCGCTCAAACGACCGAGTTCATAAGCAAGCAACTCAATTTCTGAAGGCTCCTTAAATTTCATTTTCGGATTGATCAGATAGTCGTTATACTCCTTTTGCAATTTTAAATCAAAACTTGGTGGCGTTTCAACGATGATTACCGTTGGTTTAAATTCGGCAAGCATCTTTGCGATTTTATGCACTTCCTGTTGGTTTTTTTCATTATGCTCATCAAAATCGACAGTTGTCGCATCGGGAGTGTAACCCATGTGGAAAGTCCCGAAGTTCAATACCTGAACGGCGTCAGGAAATTTATCCTCAAATATCGGTTTCTGTTGTGCCTGAAGTTGAAGAATTGCGAAATTAGCAAGTAGTAAAATAAATGTTTTCATGATAATATTTTTAAATTTATAGGACAAACTTCAAGATTTGATAACTTTTAAATAAATCATTTCGACGAACACCGCATTATTATCGGTGAACACTTTTTGAGATTAAAAATGCCTTTGTACCTTCACAAAATCAAATTTTATAGAAAATGGCTTTAATTTCAAGACAAAAAGAAACTGCGGTTCACCTACTCTATTGGATGGTTTTTCTGTTGGGTTATTTTATAAAACTCAAGCCTGAAAGTGGTGTTATACTTGATCCTGATCAGACAACGCTTTTTGCATTTAGCTATTTACTTATGGTTATCGTAACATTTTACCTGAATTATTTGTACATATTAAAGAAGTTTTTCGATGTGAAAAATCTCGGGAAGTTCTTAATTGGAGTAGTTTTGATTTTTGCCTTTTTTATATTCAGCCGTTATTTGCTTGAAGAAGTTATTTTTTATCATGTATTCGGGACAGGGAATTATTTTGAAGGAACAAGCTTTCAATATTATGTTGCTGATAATCTTCATTGGGCTTTAGCACCAATTATGTCGAGTACGATAATTTGGATTGTGATAAATTTTATCCGAACATTACAAAAAGAAGTGATTCTGAATGAAGAAAAAAAGAAAGCAGAAATCCAGTTTTTAAAATCGCAAATCAACCCACATTTCATTTTCAATACACTGAATAACATTTATTCGATGGTTTTCCTGCAATCTAAAAATGCTTTGCCGGCAATAGAAAAACTCAGCGACATTATGCGTTTTACAACATATGAAACCCAGAAAGATTTAATCCCGATTGGAAGTGAAATACGATATATTGAAAGTTTTATCGACCTGGAAAAAATCCGGAATGCCAAAGAAATCCACATTCAGCTTCGTATTACAATTGAAAACGAAAACCTATTGATTCCGCCCTATTTACTATTGCCCTTTATTGAAAATTGTATCAAGCACGGAATTCTGGAAGATCAAAAAAATCCTGTGATCTTTAAAATCACTTCTGAAAATAAGAAACTTACAGTTGACGTCGAAAATAAAATAAATACCAAATTGAAAGACGCGCATTCCGGAATTGGCATTTCAAATCTCAAAAAACGCTTACAGCATTATTTTCCGGGAAAGCATGAATTTGTAATTTCGAATGACGAAACAACTTTTAAAAGCCATCTTGAAATTCAGCTTTAATCATGAAAAAAATTAAATGTGTCATTATTGACGATGAACCTCTTGCGGTAGAACTTCTGAAAAATTATGCTGAAAAACATTTGCAACTAGAAGTTGTCTTAGCTACAACAATTGCTTTTGATGCGGTTAAATTCCTTCAGGAACACTCAGTTGACTTGATTTTTATCGATATTCAAATGCCGGAATTATCCGGAATTCAAGTGATGCAGATGTTTAACAAGGATAATTATTTTATTGTAACGACAGCTTACGCCGATTATGCCTTGGAAAGTTATGATTACAGAGTTGTTGATTATCTTTTGAAGCCGATAACTTTCGACAAATTTCATAAAGCAGTGCAGAAATTTACTGATTTCGCCACTTTGGAAGCTTCTGATTACCTGTTTGTTAAAGTTGATGGAAAGCAGGTAAAAATAAATCCGAAAGACATTTACTTTATTGAAGGCTTAAGCGATTATATCCGGATTCATCTTCAGAATGAACGCTTGATCGTACTGGATAATCTGAAAGATTTCATTCATAAGCTTCCATCGAAAGCGTTTATGCGAATTCATAAATCATATATTATCCAGCTCGACAAAATAAAATCTATTGACGGAAACCTGATTTATCACGCGTTAGGTTCGACTCCGATTGGAGAAACTTACAAAAGTGAAATCAGGAAATGGATAGCAACTAAAGAGTAATTACCCAATAACATCGAGTTTTGCAAATCGGAGCAATAATTTTTTTATGCCGCCGACTTCAAACCGGATTTCAGCTTTTTTATCAGCGCCAATTCCTTCAAGATTAATAACTTCACCTTTACCGAAACGTTCGTGCATTACGACATTTCCAACAGTTAGCTTGCTGTCAGGAATATTTAGGGACGAAGGCGAATTTCCGGAAACGGGCTTTAATTTCCGAATATTTATATCCGATTTCGTCTCGTTATCCGTAATGTATTTTGGTGGCGTTCCGGCAATTGGTTTTGCCGAACGAAGTTTCGATTTATCGACATCGCCAAAAATATCAATATCGATCATTGGCTTGTAACGGTAGTTGTTTTCTTCCGGAGTAAGATATTCGAGATATTCGCCGTCAATTTCGTTTATAAAGCGCGAAGGCTCGCTATCAGTAAGTTTTCCCCAACGATATCGCGATTGCGCATAGGTTAAATAGGCCTGATGTTCGGCACGTGTCAACGCTACATAAAACAAACGTCGTTCTTCTTCAAGTTCACTTCGCGTACTCATGCTCATTGCGCTCGGGAAAAGATCTTCTTCCATTCCGACAACAAAAACATACGGAAATTCAAGTCCTTTTGCCAGGTGAATTGTCATTAAAGCCACTCGGTCGTCGTCGCCATTGTCTTTATCTAAATCGGTTGCAAGCGCTACATCTTCCATGAATTCGGATAAAGCGCCACGGGCACCGTCAATTTCTCGTTGACCTTCAATAAAATCCTTGATACCGTTGAGTAGTTCTTCAATATTTTCAATTCGTGCAATTCCTTCCGGCGTTGCATCTTTCTTTAATTCCTGAACCAATCCGGTTTTTTTTGTAACATGATCGGCAAGGTAAAACGCGTCGTGATTTTCGTTTATAACCTGGAAACTTTGAATCATCGTAACGAAGTCCTGGAGTTTGTTTTTTGTGCCGGAATTCAGTTTTAAGTCGATTTTATCAATATTCTGCATTACTTCAAAAATCGATCGTTTGTAATGATTGGCAGCAATCGTAAGTTTTTCGACAGTCGTATCACCTATTCCGCGCGCCGGATAATTGATTACGCGGATTAAGGCTTCTTCATCTTTCGGATTTAAAACCAATCGCAAATAACATAAGACATCCTTGATTTCTTTTCGCTGATAAAAGGACAAACCACCATAAATCCGGTACGGAATATCGCGCTTTCGCAACGCATCTTCCATTGCACGTGATTGCGCATTAGTTCTGTATAAAATAGCAAATTGACCATTCATCATTTGCTTGGACATCTTTTCTTCCCAAATCGTGCTGGCCACAAAACGGCCTTCTTCTCCGTCGGTTAAGCTTCGGTGAATTTTAATCTTCGGACCAAAATCATTTGCCGTCCATACAATTTTATCAAGCTTCACTTTATTTTTGTCGATGATGGAATTCGCGGCTTCAACAATATTCTTGGTTGATCGGTAATTTTGTTCCAGTCGATAGGTTTGAACACCTTCATAATCTTTCTGGAAATTCAGGATATTATTGATGTTTGCGCCACGGAATGCATAAATACTTTGGGCATCATCGCCGACCACGCAAATGTTCTGAAAACGATCTGACAACGCGCGGACGATTAAATATTGTGAATGATTGGTATCCTGGTACTCATCAACCAAAATGTACCTGAAACGATCCTGATATTTTGCCAGCACGTCCGGAAAACGGGATATTAATTCATTGGTTTTGAGTAATAAATCATCAAAATCCATTGCTCCGGCTTTAAAGCAACGCTCTACGTAATTTTGGTAAATCTCGCCAAGACGTGGTTTTTTTGACATTGCATCGGCTTCCTGAAGCTCAGGATTATTAAAATATGCTTTAACGGTAATCAGGCTGTTTTTATACGATGAAATTCGTCCGAAAACCTGCTTTGGTTTATAAACATCTCTGTCAAGCTGCATTTCTTTTATGATTGCCGAAATCAAGCGAACGGAATCCTGTGTATCATAAATCGTAAAATTGGAAGGATAACCCAACTTATCAGCTTCAGATCGTAAAATCCTTGCAAAAACCGAGTGAAAAGTTCCCATCCAGAGATTTTTTGCTTCTGTTGAGCCAACGATATCTGAAATACGTTTTTTCATTTCCTTCGCCGCCTTATTTGTAAATGTCAGCGCGAGAATATTAAATGCATCAACGCCAAGGCTCATCAGGTAAGCGATGCGGATCGTTAAAACACGTGTTTTTCCAGAACCTGCCCCGGCAATTATAATCATCGGTCCGTCTTTCTGGAGTACGGGCTGTTGTTGGGCTTCGTTGAGTTGGCTTATATATTTCTGCATTGTTCTCTTTCAGTTTTTCAAATGCAAAAATAGCGATTTTGAGTGAAGAAAACACTACGCAAAACCGGAGAAATTATAGGCAGATTGTTAGTCTAAAACGGCTTTAAATAACATCGGATTCTCGAATTTACTTACATCCAAAGTGAATGACTTATCGTAGGCTTTCCATGGAGAATTTGCAAAGAAATACAGCTCATTTCCTTTGATTGTTGCTAATGCCGGCTCATTAAATACAGGTCGGTTATGGTCAAGGATTTTATAATCTGCAATTTCACTTTTATCATTCAAAAAATAACGGACAATCCGGATTGGAGTTACACCATTATGAACAGCAATCAGCGAATTTTTATAAAACACAAGACCGTCAATCCCTTTTGTGGTAGTCGATTCGGGAAATTGCAACCAATTACGGTTTTGAGGTTTTGAAATTTGTATAGATAATATTCCTTTTAGGTAATCGGCTATGTAAAGCTGTGAAAAGTCATTGTTGAATGTAATTCCCTGTAAATTAAATGCTTCTTTTTCAAGATGTAACCAAGTTTGCATTTTGTTGTCTTTAATTCTGTAAACCATTGCATTAGCCGAATCAGTAATATAAACGTCGCCATTTTTTGCTATAGCCAGATCGCCAAATACATGCTTACCTTCAATTTTGAACCGCTGAATTATTTTTCTGGATGAAATTTCGACTTTCAGTATTTCTGCCTTTCCATCTGATTCTTTTGTAAATCCCTGCATTTCGGGCATTGCGCTTGTTGCTACCCAAAGATATTTTTCTTTCGAATCAGCTTTCATTGAAAACACGGCTAGTATATCATCTGATTTTAACCAATCAGAACACTTTCCGGCCGAATCAAATTCGATTATTTTGTGTTTCCTGATACTTGTTGCCAACCATTTTTTCGATTTTTTAAGATATAATACTCCTTCGGTATGCAAATCTTTTTCGGATAATGAAAGAACTTTTGCAGAAGTCATTACCGGAATATTCAGATCCGTTTTTAACTGGATCAAGTCTTTAAAGCCTTGTAGTTCTATTAGCGATTCAAAATCTTCAGCTGTTTCAAATTCAATTTCGTTGTTCATTAAAACTGCTTTTTTTAAAACCTTAAGTGATTGATTTTCATTACTATTCATTGCATAAGCTACAGCAAGATTATAAGTAAAAGCAGGATGCGACGGACGAAGGCTGTCAAGTTTTATATTTTGCTTGAGGAAGGATACGTAGTCCTTAGATTCATATGCCTTTTTGCTTTCAGCATACAATTGCTGCAAAGATTGTGATGTTGCCGGAAAAGCACAAAGCAGCACAAATAACAAACTGATTCTTCTCATATCAATAAATTGAATTTCAAAAATACGGAATTACGCTTTTGCTATACTATTTATCAATTAAATAAATTCCGAACCTTTAGTTTGCGAAATCGTTATAATTTAGATTTAATTCACTTTTTTGAATGCAGTATTCGTTTATCTTTGCGAGGTTAAAACTGCTATTATGGAAGAATGTATTTCCGTTTTTGATATGCTCAAGATTGGTGTTGGCCCGTCTAGCTCGCACACACTAGGTCCGTGGCGCGCGGCGGAGCGTTTTCTATCCGAGCTTCGTACAGAAAATATACTGCACACAACCGAACGTGTTAAAGTAGACTTATACGGATCACTTTCGCTAACAGGAAAAGGCCATGCTACAGACTTGGCGGTAATGCTGGGATTAAGCGGTCAGGATCCAGAATATATTCCGGTTGAAAATATCGACGGAATCATTAAATCCATACAAAATAACAATGAAATCAATCTTGGAGCCGAAACCACAATTCCATTTTCGTTCCTGATGGACATTGTTTTCAATAAAGATTTTCTGCCTTTTCACGCAAACGGGCTTACATTTACAGCTTATACAGCTGACGACCGAGAATACGTTTCTACCTTCTACTCTATCGGCGGTGGTTTTGTAGTAAAGGAAGAACGGGTAAATGCTCAGAAAAAATTCCAGATAAAATGTGCTTTTCCGTTTTCGATTCAAACCGCAGACGAGCTTTTGAATTATACCATTCAGCAAAACAAGAAAATATCGGAAATCGTTTATGAAAATGAAATTTCGATGCGTACTCCGGAAAACGTTCACAGCGAATTAATGCGTATTTGGAACACAATGCTCGAATGCATGTACATTGGAGCGCATTCAGAAGGAATTCTTCCCGGCGGACTTAACGTTAGAAGACGTGCTTTCGATATGCACCAAAACCTGATCGGGCTTGCCAATTATTCCAATCCACAGGAATGGCTCGAATGCATTCGTAAAACTGAAGTTAAATTTCGCCAGATATTGAAATGGGTTTCCTGTTTCGCACTGGCAGTCAATGAAGTAAACGCAGCTTTAGGCCGCGTGGTTACGGCGCCAACAAATGGAAGCGCAGGCGTAATTCCATCTGTATTGATGTATTATCTCGTAATCGAAAATCACGATGCGGGCGAAAAAGAAATCAAGCAATTCCTGATGGTAGCCGGAGAAATTGGAAGTATTTTCAAGAAAGGCTCAACGATTTCTGCAGCAATGGGCGGATGCCAGGCAGAAATTGGCGTATCATCGGCAATGGCGGCAGCGGCTTTATGTGAAGTCATGGGCGGAACTCCGGAACAAGTACTGGTTGCAGCGGAAATTGCAATGGAACATCATCTTGGATTAACCTGCGACCCTATTGGCGGTCTGGTTCAGATTCCGTGTATCGAACGAAATACGATGGGCGCGATAAAAGCCATAAATGCTGCTGAACTTGCAATGGAGACGGATGCCAAAAACACAAAAGTGCCTTTGGATAAAGTGATTAACACGATGTGGCAAACCGCGAAAGACATGAATTCCAAATATAAGGAAACGTCTGAAGGTGGTTTGGCAATTGCTGTTAATATGGCAGATTGTTGATTTGATTTATCGAAATTGTATATTCTTCTAAAGCAACTGCAAATTAAAATTTACTACTTTTACGCCACATAAAACACACGCTAATGTCAGTTGCAAAGAAAGATTACAAAAGAATAACAACCAAATCGCTAATTGAAATGAAAGCTAATGGCGAGAAAATCTCCATGCTAACGGCTTATGATTTTACAATGGCGAAAATTGTTGATACTGCCGGAGTTGATGTAATTCTTGTTGGAGATTCGGCCTCAAACGTAATGGCTGGCCATGAAACTACTTTACCAATTACGCTTGACCAAATGATATATCACGCTTCGTCAGTTGTTCGCGCTGTTGACAGGGCGCTTGTGGTGGTCGATTTACCGTTTGGAAGTTATCAGTCTGATCCTAAGGAAGCACTTCGGTCTTCTATCAGGATTATGAAAGAAAGCGGCGGTCATGCCGTAAAACTTGAAGGCGGAAGTGAAATAAAAGATTCAATCAAAAAGATATTAAACGCTGGAATTCCGGTTATGGGGCATTTGGGCCTAACGCCGCAATCCATCTATAAATTCGGGACATATACCGTTCGTGCTAAAGAAGATGCCGAAGCGGAAAAGCTTTTAGAAGATGCTCAATTACTTGAAAAATTAGGGTGTTTTGCATTGGTTTTAGAAAAAATACCGGCACATTTGGCCGAGAAAGTTGCAATGAGCATTTCCATTCCGGTAATTGGAATTGGTGCCGGCGGCGGTGTTGACGGACAAGTTTTGGTAATTCACGACATGCTCGGAATGAACAACGAATTTAGTCCAAGATTCCTTCGACGCTATCTTGATTTATACGAGCAGATGACAAAAGCAATCGGAAATTATGTAAGCGATGTGAAATCGAAAGATTTTCCTAATGAAAAGGAACAGTATTGATTTTAGACTACTTAGATTGTTAGACTTAGAACTTGATAGATTATAGATAGAAAACGATACAATTATTTAAGCCATACAGATTATTATGCACAAATTTAAAGAACTAGAAATTTGGAAGAAAAGCAGGATATTTTCTGCAAAAGTATATCAGGCAACTTCAGTATTTCCTATAGAAGAAAGATTCGGATTAACGAACCAGTTGCGAAGAGCATCAGTTTCAATACCTTCAAATATTGCGGAAGGATCATCTCGGAATTCCGATAAAGATTTCGCCAGATTTCTTGAAATAGCTATTGGTTCAGCTTATGAATTAGAAACACAATTACTCATTTCTTCAGACTTGGGGTATTTGAATGAGGAACACATTAATGATCTTTTGCCACTTCTTAGTGAAATTACCAAAATGACATCAAGATTCAAAGGAACATTATTATCATCCAAATAATCTAAATATTCCAAATCTAACGATCTAAGAAGTCTAACAATCTAAGAAGTCTAACAATCTAAGAAGTCTAATAATCTAAGTAGTCCAAATGAAAACCCTTTCCACAAAAGACAACCTTCAAATTCTTCACGAAGACAACCATATAATTGTCATCAACAAGCGTGTTGGCGATATTGTGCAAGGTGATAAAACCGGCGATAAGCCTTTATCTGATGTTGTAAAAGAGTACATTAAGGAAAAATACAACAAACCCGGAGAAGTTTTTCTCGGTGTCGTTCATCGTTTAGACCGTCCAACAACCGGAATTGTAGTTTTTGCACGTACGTCAAAAGCACTGACGCGATTGAATGAGATGTTCAAAAATCGTGAAACCCAAAAAACATATTGGGCAATCGTAAAAAACAAACCAGAAAAGTCAGAAGATAAACTCGTTCATTTTCTTAAAAGAAACGAAAAAAACAATACGTCAAAAGCCCATGTAAATGAAGTTCCTGACAGCAAAATAGCAAGCCTTGATTACAAGATTATTCAATCACTCAATAACTATTTTGCACTGGAAATAAATTTGCATACCGGTCGTCATCACCAGATTCGAGCGCAACTGTCAGCAATTGGTTCTCCTATAAAAGGCGATTTAAAATATGGCTTTGACAGAAGCAATCCGGATGGCGGAATTCATCTTCACGCTCGAAAACTATCGTTTATTCATCCCGTTACAAAAGATCCAATCACGATTGTAGCACCTGTTCCACAGGATTCGATTTGGGAATCTGTTTGATTAGAAGCAATCTACATTATTTATTGGAGCTTACTTTTGTTAATATTATCGTAAAATATCTAATTTATTTATTTATTTTTGATGAAACTTAAATAAAATCAGACATGAAAAAAATTACTATTGCTTTGTGTTCCCTGTTTTTTATCCCCGCTATGGCACAGGAACATTTTGGACCACTATCGACTTCTAAAAGGGTTGGTATCCTTAATGGAAACATGAATCCGTCAGAATTTGCAAACCTTGGGAGCAGGTTTGAAATACAACTTTTTGGATTAAGTGTCAACGCATCAAATAACAGAGTTGGAATTAACGATCTTTTTAAAGACGAAACAGATTTTGAAAGCCTTATCTTCTCAGGAAATGAAGGTGTTGACTTTAGTACTGACCTTCAGGTTGCACTTCCTGGATTTGCATTTAAAGCACTTGGATGGGGCTTTGGTGTTACATTGACAGGAAATGTGAAAGCCAATGTAAATGATGTTGATCCTGAATTGGGAAGAGCTTTAACCGGTAATGATTTTAATCCTATTGGTGTAGGATCATTAATTAATTATGGCGGTAACCAGCGTATGAATGCAACTGCTTGGGGTGAAATTGGTTTCTCGGCTGCGAGAAAAATCTGGGAAAACGAAAATCACCGTTTCAACGGAGGTGTTACATTAAAACTTTTATTTCCTGGAACGTATGGAAATGTCGGACTTGATAATTTAAAGGGAACCATTACTACCGAAGCAAACGGCGATGTTATCTTGAGAAACGCAACCGCTAACCTGAATATTGCTTATTCCGGAAACCTTGCTGAAAATTTCGAAGAAACCGATAATTATACTAAATCACTTTTTGGCGGACTTAACGGAATGGCTGGTGATATTGGATTTGATTACCAATGGAAATCAGAAACATCATATAAATTAAAAGTTGGAGCTTCTATCAAAAACATGGGAAGCATGACTTTTAAGGATGATAATAATCATTCAACAAATTATCAATTAAACGTAGGTTCAGGTCCAAATCAAGGTGGAGAATTGAATCTCGAAGATTTTTCAGATATTAAAGGTGTCGAAGACATTGAAGATATACTTCTTGCAAGAGGCGTGCTTAACGAAACCTCAGAAGAAAAAGATTTCAAAGTAAAACTTCCAACCGTTTTTAATTTATATGCAGATGTTAAGTTGATTTCTAAACTGAGCGTAACCTTGTTCATGCAACAAAAAATGAATGATAATTCAGGTAACGATCAGATCAATGCTCAAAATATGTTCTCTGTTACTCCAAGAATTGGCTTAGGATTTTTTGAAGCTTTCCTTCCCGTTTCATTCACTGAAATTGCAGGAACAAATGCAGGATTCGGTTTTAGATTATCCGGATTCTATTTGGGCTCAAATTCAGTACTTACAGCAATGGGAAGTGGTAAACAAGCTGACGCTTATTTTGGATACCGTTTCGGATTTTTGTAATGGTGCATATCCTAAATTCGTATCTTTATCTCTATAAATTGTAAGCATGGATTTTAGGAACAACATCAATTTCAGAAAAAAAACCCTCATAAAACTCCTCCATACTATCATTCTCCATGAAAATGATATTATGGAGGCTTTGTATAAAGACTTTCGCAAACCGGCATTCGAAGCCGTTGTTACCGAAACTTCGTATGTTATTTCCGATCTAAAGGAAACATTAAGCAATATAAATTCTTGGGCAAAACCTAAAAAAGTGTTTCCATCACTACTCAATTTTCCTTCAAGAGATTATATTTATAGCGAACCTTACGGAAAAGTTCTAATAATTTCTCCGTGGAATTATCCATTTCAATTGGCAATGTGTCCATTGATTGCTGCTGTAGCCGCCGGAAATTCAGTTGTTCTAAAACCGTCAGAGCTTACTCCGGCTACTTCTGCCCTGATTTCAAAGATCATTCGTGAAACTTTCGATGTAAAACACGTTGTCGCAGTTTTAGGCGATTCGACAATCGCAAAAGATTTACTCAAAAAACGCTGGGATTATATTTTTTTTACCGGAAGCGTGTCTGTTGGAAAAGTCGTGGCAAAAGCTGCCGCAGAATATCTGACTCCGGTTACACTCGAACTTGGCGGAAAAAACCCATGTATTGTTGACAATACTGCAAATCTGGCTTTAGCAGCTAAGCGAATAGTCTGGGGTAAATTCCTAAATGCCGGACAAACCTGCATTGCGCCGGATTATATTTTGGTCCATGCAAATATGAAAACTAGGTTTGTAAACTATCTTAAGGAAGAAATCACGAATGCTTACACCGATGATCCTCAACTCTCGCCCGATTATCCCAGAATAATAAATAAAGACAATTGGAAACGTCTTGAAGAAATGCTCGATACGGATAAAATTATCTTTGGCGGAATTACCGATCCCGACGATCATTACATTGCGCCAACATTGATAGATGAACCAAATTTGGATAGTGCCATAATGAAAGATGAAATATTCGGGCCTTTGCTTCCAATTTTGTCATACTCGAACACTGACGACATCAAAAAAATAATCCTGCGATATGAAAAACCATTATCGCTATACGTTTTTACGGAGAATAATGATTTTGCCGAAAAAATTATCCGCGATTATTCGTTTGGCGGAGGTTGCATAAACGATACCGTTGTTCATTTTTCAAATAAAAGACTTCCTTTTGGCGGCGTTGGAAATTCGGGTATGGGCGCTTACCACGGAAAGAAAAGTTTTGATACTTTTTCACATAAAAAATCAATTGTCAAAAAAGCAAATTGGCTCGATATTCCTTTTAGATACGCGCCTTATGGAAAGAAATTGAAATTTGTAAAAAAAATTATGAGTTGGTTTTAAAACATTTCTTACTATTGTAAAAACTTAAATTGGATATGAAATCTACACTTCAAAAACTAGAAGAAATTAAACAATACGGCTACAATCTCGACTTTGGTCAAGCGCTTGAACAGGCCTTTAATAATTATAAAAAAATCGCGTTACTTACCGGCGCAGTAGTTTTAGTTTTGATAATCATATTCTATGCATTGTTTTTCGGAGTAATGTTGGCAGTTATGGGAGCTGTTACAATTACGGATCTGACCGATTTTCAGGCGCAAGAATCAACGACTGTAATGCTAATCGGAAATTTATTTGGAAGTGTAATTTTTGCAGTATTGGCAGCACCATTAAGCGCCGGATTGTTACAAATTGCTCACAATGCCGAAACCTATAAAGAGTTTTCATTTTCAACTGCATTTGAACATTATAAAAGTAAATACATTAAAGATATTTTTCTTGCAACACTTATATTATCATTGGGAACAAATATTTTTGCATTGTTGATGGAATTGCTTTTTCCTCTGGATATAAACGACGGAACGCTTTATGGAGCTAACTTTTGGATGAAAATTTTAGTTGCAATATTGACACTTATTATTGCTTTCATGACATTTCTGACCATTCCGCTTATCATTTTCGGAAACTTGAAAGCGACTGACGCAATTAAGGGAAGTTTACTTCTCGTAAGTAAAAGAATCTTTATTATTTTCTTTTTATTACTTGTCGCTCTAATAGGAGGATTAGTTGGAGGTTTTGCATGCTGTATTGGTATCGTATTTACACTCCCGATACTTTACTCTATGCAATATACTATTTACCGTACAGCAGTTGATATTGAAGATAACAGCGAATTAGACGAAATTGGATTTGATTCCAGCCTATAATTATGCATTTTGTGCCAGATTAAAAACATCCTGATGAAGGATGTTTTTCAGGTTATTATGCATTTGAAAACATTCATTTCATAACATTATAAATCACTAAAGTTGATTCATTTGCAAACACTCGCGAACAATAATAATCTGCCGATGCACTATAATTGGTGGTTTATTTTCGTGCTGTTTGGTTTGCTTTGTGTGGCTTTTTTATTGATTTTTAAAAAGATCTCGTACTCCAAAAGAGAGTTTGTTTCCACATATAAAGAAAATCGGTTTGAGACAAATCAGTTTCGGATGTATCTTTTGTTTTTTGGCACCATGTTTCCAATTACAGAGTTATTGCTGGAAATATTTAAAATCAGGAACCACAGCGAATTTTGGGTAAACTCATTAATCGGAATCAGTTTGTTACTGATTTATTATTGTAGTGATAAAATTCCGTTTTTCAGGAAATATTTCCGCCCGATATTTTACATAAATTATATTGTTCTGGCTTGCTATACTATGTTCAAACTAGCATTTTTCCCGTTTGAACTAATTACGTTTGCCGAATTGCTAATCATCTTCTTTTTCGCACCAAGTATTTTTAGTTCAATGCGAAATTACTGGATCTTCATCGGGATTTTTGTAACAGCGATTTTCGGGTTGTATAAAAACGGAATAATAGAGCTGAATATTCTCATCACGCTTCTCTACTCCTTTTTCTTCGTTATCGTTATTCATTATATCCGACATACGGTTTTCCTAAATTCACAGGATAAATTCCTTTTTGCAGACGAAATCGTAAATAAAGGAAATTCATTAATCCTCGGCACAAATAAAAAAGGAGAACTGTCGTATTGCAGCGATAGTATTTTCTCCATTTTGGGGTATACACCAAATCAGGTCATGGGTTTAAATTTCTGGAAACTGACAGAAGATGGAGAATTTATTGGCGAAAGTTACCACGATAATTATGTTGACGAAAGACTTTATATTAGAAGGTTAAAATGCAGCAATGGCGAGCACAAATACATTCAATGGAAAGACAAAAAGTATAATGAAAATCTCATAATTGGTATCGGGCAAGATGTAACAAGCCAAATTGAAATCCAGAATCAGTATAAAAACCTGATCCAAACGGCTATTGATGTTATTTTTGAAGTTGATGCAGACGGTAATTTCACGTTTGCGAATGATTATATGATTCGGTTAATGGATTGCGATATTGAAGAAATTCTAGGAATGAATTACAGAGATTTAATTCGTGAAGATTACAGGGATAACATGACTAATTTCTATGAAAATCTCATCGAAAATGAAAACGAGTTTCCAACAATCGAGCTTCCGGTTGTAACACGAAATGGTGAAGAAATCTGGATTTCACAAAAGGTTTCCGTACGAAGAAATCACATTGGCGAAGTTATCGGCTACTCAGGAATTGCCAGAAACATAACTGATTTTAAGAATATCGAAATCGAAAATCAAATCAGGCAGCAAAAAAGCGATAAGTACAATAATACGATCAACAAGCTTTCAATTACAAATTACTCAAAGTACAAGAATATCACCACGATTTTGCAACTGATTTTGAGAAATGTATCAAAAGATGCTGAAATTGAACGAGTTGGTTATTGGGATTATGAAGGCGATAAAATTGTCTGTGTTTGCCTCTATGAACAGCAAACCAATACGTTTTCAAAAGGACGGATATTTGAGAAAAGTAAAATGCCGATTTATTTTAAAGCAATTGAAAACGATAAGCTCATTGTCGCTTCGGATGCCTATAATCATAGGCAAACAAAGGAATTTCGGGATAATTATTTTGTAGAAAAAAACATTAAATCATTAATAGATGTAACGATTATCCTAAACGGTAAAATTGCCGGAGTTTTGTGTTTTGAAGCAACCAAACAGCGCAATTTTGACAATGAGGACATTAGTTTTTTCCGATCGATTTCCGATATTATTTCACTTGCGATCGAAGCGCAAAAACGAAAAGAAATCGAACAGAAACTAGCTTATAAAAGTGAGCTTTTATCTGCAATGGCTTCGTGCACCGAAAAATTCCTTCTAAAGCGAAATACCATCGACATGTTTATGGAAACTTTCGATATAATTGGAAAAGCAACAAATGCCGATCATATTTATTACTACGAAAATGATCAAAAAACCGGACTAATTAGCCAGCAATATAAATGGGGAAAAGAAAATATCGAACTTCAAATCACGCCGCTTCAAAAGTTTACGCATGAAAACCTGAAGGAAATAGCCAACAGTATCCGAAACAAAAAACCATTAAACACACTTACCAAAAATCTTGACAACACGTTCTTGAAACGTTTATTGATAGCCAATGAAATTAAATCAATTTTAGTTTTGCCGTTATTCAGGAAAAACAATTTAATCGGTTTTATTGGTTTCGATGATTGCAATCATGAGCGCATTTGGTCTGAAGACGAGATTTATATATTGCAGACTTTGGCTAACAACATTTCATCAACGATTGAACGAAATATAAATGAAAGCATAATTTATGAAAGCGAGGAAAAATTCAAACTGCTCGCCAATAACATTCCGGGAACGGTTTATCTTTTTAAAAATGATGCAAACTGGTCAAAAGTTTACATCAATGATCAGATTGTAAAGCTTACCGGTTATAAAAACACAGATTTCATTCAAAACCGAAATGATTACAATCAGCTCATTCATCCTGACGACCGCGAACGAGTGATTCATAGCATTTCGCGCTCCATTTCAATGCGCCAGCCTTTTAATTTTACGTATCGGATTCAGAAGAAAAGCGGAACTTTAATATGGATCGAAGAATTTGGGGATTCGATTGTCATTGATGACAAAGTTGCGTTTGTAGAAGGTATTTTTATCGACATTACCGAACGAAAACAAACCGAAGCAGCAATTAAAGCGAAAGAATTAGCAGAAGCGGCGAACAAGGCAAAATCAGATTTTCTTGCAAATATGAGCCATGAAATCCGGACACCGTTAAATGGAATTATTGGTTTTACAGATTTACTGATGAAGACAAATCTGGAAAATATCCAGGAAAAATACATGATAACCGTTAATCAATCGGCAAATTCATTGCTCGATATTATTAATAATATTTTGGATTTTTCAAAAATTGAAGCCGGAAAACTGGATCTTGATATTCAGAAAAACGATATTTCGGACATGATGCAGCAGGTAATTGATTTGATTTCTTTCGAATCCAGCCAAAAAAGCCTTGACTTAAAATTGAATGTTTCCGACGATATTCCGAAATATATCTGGACAGACGCAGTTCGTTTAAAGCAGATTTTGATTAACCTTCTGGGAAATGCAGTAAAATTTACCGAAAATGGAAAAATAGAACTCGAAATAAAAACTGTTGAAAAAGTGTCTGATTTCGAACGTAAAATCCGGTTTCTAGTCAAAGACACCGGAATCGGAATTCTAAAAGAAAACCAGACGAAAATCTTCAAGGCCTTTTCTCAGGAAGATAATTCTACTACAAGAAAATTTGGCGGAACCGGACTTGGACTCAGTATTTCTAATCAATTGTTGAGTCTTATGGAAAGTAAACTGGAATTAAAAAGTGAGCTCGGTCATGGAAGCTTATTTTATTTTGATCTGATCTTAAAAACTTCCGGCGAATCAATCATAGAAGAAATACCAACAACTTCCAACGAAAATAAAAAAATGGAATCAGAACCTGAAAACGAAAGTATCCTTGCTCCAATAAAAATTTTAATAGTTGAAGACAACAAAATCAATATGCTTCTGATTAAAACCATTATCAGGAATTTAATGCCAAACGCAATTTTATCCGAGGCAAATAATGGATTGAAAGCTATTGAAGAATTTGAAAAAAATACTCCGGATATTATTTTTATGGACATTCAAATGCCACAAATGAACGGCCATGAAGCAACACAGGAAATCCGAAAACTAAAATCAGGCGAAAACGTCCCAATTATTGCGCTAACAGCCGGAACAATCAAGGAAGAACGCGATCGTTGTCTTGAAGCCGGAATGAACGATTATGTTACCAAACCAATTATCAAAGGAACAATTGAAGAAGTAATTCGAAAATGGATAAAAAACCCGGCAGTTTAATTAACCAAGCCAACCTTCCCTATCCAGGCTTCGGTATTGAATTGCTTCTGCAATGTGTGATGAATTAATAGTTTCGGATGTTTCTAAATCTGCAATAGTTCTTGAAACTTTCAAAATCCGGTCATAAGCTCTTGCAGAAAGATTTAGCCGTTCCATTGCCGTTTTCAGCAATTGTAGTGAAACGTCATCCAGCTTGCAATGTTCTCGGATTAATTTCGTACTCATTTGCGCATTATAATTTACAGATTCTGTTTCTGAAAATCTTCTCGATTGAACTTCACGTGCGCCGGTAACCCGCTCGCGTATTGAATTGCTGCTTTCCGATTTCCGTTCATCGGATAATTTATCAAACGGAACGGGCGTAACTTCAATATGAATATCAATTCTGTCTAAAAGTGGTCCTGAAATTTTGCTTAAATAGCGCTGCATTTCATTCGGCGATGAAGAAACCGGCGCATCAGGATCATTAAAATAGCCGCCCGGACTTGGATTCATGCTTGCCACTAGCATAAACGACGATGGATAAGTAACCGTAAATTTCGCACGTGAGATTGTGACTTCACGATCTTCAAGCGGCTGACGCATGACTTCAAGAACTTCACGCTTAAATTCCGGCAATTCGTCTAAAAACAAAACACCGTTGTGCGCCATCGAAATTTCTCCGGGTTGCGGATAACTTCCTCCGCCAACAAGTGCTACATTCGAAATTGTATGATGCGGACTTCTAAATGGTCGCTGGTTCATCAAGCCAACTTCTTTCAGTTTTCCAGCCACACTATGGATTTTTGTGGTTTCTAACGCTTCACGCAATGTCATTGGTGGTAAAATACTTGGTAACCGTTTCGCTAACATTGTTTTTCCTGATCCGGGCGGACCAATTAATATGATATTATGTCCGCCAGCCGCGGCAATTTCCATGCAACGCTTGATGCTTTCTTGTCCTTTCACATCGGAAAAATCAAATTCAGGAAAATCAAGTGTTTTGTAAAACTCAGAACGTGTATCAATTATTGTCGGCTCTACATTTCCCTTGCCTTCAAAAAAATCAATTACTTGCTGCAGGTTTTCAATTCCATATACATTTAAACCAGCTACGATAGCAGCTTCTTTTACATTTTGTATCGGAAGAAAAAAACCTTTAAAACCTTCTTCTTTTGCTTTAATGGCAATTGGCAGCGCGCCTCGGATTGGCTGTAAGCTTCCGTCAAGCGATAGTTCACCCATAATAATATACTGCTCAACATCTTCTGCCTTGATTTGTCCGGATGCAACCAAAATTCCGATTGCAAGGCTTAAATCATACGCTGAACCTTCTTTTCGCAAATCGGCCGGAGCCATATTTATAGTGATTTTTTTGCCAGGCATGGCATAACCGTTGTTTTTGAGCGCAGCGGCAATCCTGAAACTACTTTCCTTGATTGCAATATCGGGAAGTCCAACTAAGTGGTACCCGATTCCTTTATCCATATTAACTTCAACGGTAATAGTTGTGGCTTCAACGCCAAAAACGGCGCTTCCAAAGATTTTTACTAGCATGGCGAATAATTTTAATTTAGGCTTATATCGGAATAAAAATATAAAAACATTTGTTAAGTATTTAATTTTTGTGCCAAATAATAAAAAATGAAATCAAATGCCATATTTGTTTAAATTTGACAGATAAACACAAACGAATGAAAAAACTAGCTCTCCTTTTACTTTTATGCATTAGCATTCAGAAGCTTTCTGCACAGGTTTATTTTCCAAATAATGAAAGCGTACAAAGCAGAAACAACAATTTTACAGCTTTTGTAAATGCGAAAATTATCGTTTCTCCAACGCTGACTATTGACAAAGGAATTTTATTGATTCAAAATGGTAGAGTGGTAAATGTTGGAACAAATGTCACTATTCCTAAAAATTGTACTACGATCAATCTTGAAGGAAAATCCATTTATCCGTCGTTTATCGATATTTATACCAATTTCGGCATGGAAAAACCACAACGATCGGGTTATAATAATTCGCCCTTATACGACACAAAACGTCAGGGTTACTACTGGAACGAGCATATTCGTTCCGAATTGAATGCTTATGAGAAATTTACCTATGATAATGATAAAGCGGAAGAATTTCTAAAAGCCGGTTTCGGAGTCGTTGCAACTCACGTTTATGACGGAATCGCGCAAGGAACCGGAATGCTCGTTGCCTTGAATAATTCTGATAAAAGCAACAGATTATTATCCGAAAAAATCACAAATCACTTTTCATTTTCAAAAAGCGTAACCTCAAGCCAAGCGTACCCAACGTCTTTAATGGGTGCGATTGCTTTGATTCGTCAAATGTATCTGGATAAAAATTGGTACAAAAACGGAAATGCTGAAAATACAGATTTATCGCTGGAAGCCTTGATTAAAAACGAAAACCTAATCCAGATTTTTGCTTCTGAAGACAAATTGAATAGTATTCGGGCGGCTAAGCTCGGGAAAGAATTTGGTGTAACCTATATTCTAAAAGGTGCCGGAAATGAATTTGAACGAATTGATGAAATTAAAAAGACAAATTCAAAATTCATCATTCCGATAAATTTTCCTGAAGCGTATGATGTGTCAAATCCATATCTCGCCAGCCAAATTGAGCTCGCTGACCTGAGATTATGGAATCAGTCGCCAACAAATCCGAAAATCCTTTCTGATAATGCCATTCAATTTGCAATCACAACCGATAAATTAAAAAAGTTAGAGGATTTCAAAACAAATCTTTTAAAAGCAATAAAATACGGATTTGATAAGACAAAAGCTTTGGAAGCATTAACAACAATTCCGGCAGCTTTACTGGGAAAATCAAACGAAATCGGAACTTTAAAATCAGGAAGTTATGCTAACTTCGTGATTACTTCAGGAGATATTTTTACAGATAAAACGATACTTTTCGAAAATTGGGTTCAGGGAACAAAATACGTCGTAAATGATATGACCGTGAAAGACATTCGCGGAAATTATGACTTATCGATTGGTTCCGAAAAACTGACATGGAAGATTACTGGTGAAATCACGAGTTTAAAATCGGAAATCACAACAATAGATTCTAAAAAAATGAATTCTAAAATCAGCATCTCCAACAATTGGGTTTCAGTGATTGTAAAGCCTGCAGATTCTACAAAAACCAATTTCACAAGATTGACGGGATTTATTGAAAACACACAAAACCTTTCCGGAAAAGCCGTTGATTTTAATGGAAATGAAATGCAATGGTCTGCTTTAAGAACAACTGCTTTTGTTGCTGAAATAGATTCCTCGGAAGTTGAAAAACCAAATAGGATTTTTCCGGTAACTTTTCCTAATCTGCCATTTGGAAACTTAAAAAAACCGGTTGCAGAAACGCTGTTATTCAAAAATGCAACAGTTTGGACGAATGAAAAGCAAGGAATTTTACAGGAAACAGATGTTCTTATAAAAAACGGTAAAATTACTGCTGTTGGCAAGAATATTTCTGATGCAACTGCTACAACAATTGATGCAAAAGGAAAACATTTGACCAGCGGAATCATCGATGAACACTCGCATATTGCAATTTCAAGAGGCGTAAATGAAAGCGGGCACAACTCTACTGCTGAAGTTACAATTGAGGATGTTGTAGATTCTGAAGACATAAATATTTACCGGGATTTGGCCGGCGGCGTAACGATTTCGCAATTACTTCACGGTTCTGCAAATCCGATTGGCGGACGTTCAGCGATTGTAAAATGGAAATGGGGCGCAACTCCAGACGAAATGATTTACAAAAACTCGCCAAAATTCATCAAGTTTGCGTTAGGTGAAAACGTTAAGCAAGCCAACTGGGGAATTGATAATCCAACGCGTTTTCCACAAACCAGAATGGGTGTCGAACAGGTTTTTACCGATTATTTCCAGCGTGCAAAAGAATATGATGAATCTTGGAAGAAGTACAATTCGGCTTCGAAAAAAGACAAAGGCAAAGCACCGCGGGTTGATATCGAATTACAGACTTTGGCAGAAATCATCAATAAAGAGCGATTTATTACCTGTCATTCCTACATTCAATCTGAAATTTTGATGTTGATGAATGTTGCAGAGAAATTCAATTTCCGCGTAAATACTTTCACGCATATTCTTGAAGGTTATAAAGTTGCTGACGAAATGAAAGCGCACGGCGTTGGTGCTTCAACGTTTTCAGATTGGTGGGCATATAAATTTGAAGTAAATGATGCAATTCCTTTTAACGGCGCGATTTTACATAATGCAGGAGTTACGGTTGCATACAATTCTGATGATGCAGAAATGTCACGTCGCTTGAATCAGGAAGCCGCAAAAGCAGTAAAATACGGAAATATTTCAGAAGAAGAAGCCTGGAAATTTGTTACGCTAAATCCTGCAAAGTTGCTTCACATCGATGATAAAGTCGGAAGCATAAAAGTTGGAAAAGACGCCGATATCGTACTTTGGAGCGATAATCCGTTATCGATTTATGCGAAAGCAGAAAAAACCCTGATTGAAGGCATAGTTTATTATGACATTCAAAAAGATGAGCAACAGCGCGCCGCAATCGCAAAGGAAAGAAACGAGCTTATTGGTTTGCTTTTAAAAGAAAAAAATAGCGGAATGATTACACAGGAACCAAAAAAGAAAGAGAAAAAAGAATATCACTGTGATACTTTAGAACAATAATTATGAGAAAAGCATCAATTTTAGCCGCATTATTACTCGGGTTTTTCACAGTAAATGCACAACAAACACCAGCTCCGAAACAATCTAAATCTATCCTGATCCGAAATGCAACAGCGCACTTAGGAAACGGGAAAATACTAGAAAACAGCGTAATCGGATTTAAAGACGGAAAAATAACGTTAGTTGGTGATGTCCGTTTGGTTCTTTTACCTCCAAATGCATACGACATCATAATTGACGGTACAGGAAAACATGTCTATCCAGGATTTATAGCTCCAAATTCTACGTTGGGATTAGTAGAAATCGATGCGGTAAAAGCTTCTGACGATGAAAACGAAATTGGGACAATCAATCCAAATATCCGAAGTATTATCGCATATAACGCAGATTCTAAAGTCATTGAAACCGTTCGTCCAAATGGGATTTTAATGGCGCAGATTACGCCTCGTGGCGGAAGGATTTCAGGAACTTCATCAATTGTACAACTTGATGCGTGGAATTGGAAAGACGCGATTCTAAAAGAGAACGATGGAATTCACCTTAATTTCCCATCAACATTCCGCAGAACCGGCTGGTGGGCAGAACCCGGAACCATCGAGCCAAATAAGGATTATGCTAAACAGATAGATGAAATTGCTGTTTTTCTTTCAAACTCTAAAGCATATTTAGGAGAAGTTTCAAAAGAAAGAAACTTAGTTTCTGAAACAACAAAAGGTTTATATGACGGAAGCCAAATCCTTTATATTCATGCGAATGAAGAAAAACAGATTATCGATGCGATTGAGCTTTCAAAAGCAAATGGAATCAAAAAAGTCGTAATTGTCGGCGGATATGATGCTTGGAAAGCTGCTGATATTCTTCAGAAAAATAACGTCGGAGTTTTACTACGGCGCGTCCACGATATGCCAACAGCCGATGATGATGACATCAATCTTCCTTTCAAGCTGGCTAAATTTTTAACTGATAAAGGAATTCTTGTCGGATTGGAAAACAGCGGAGACATGGAGCGTATGAATACCAGAAACCTTCCTTTTCTTGCAGGAACATGCGCTGCGTATGGTTTGGATAAAGAACAGGCATTGCAATTAATCACGTCAAATACTGCAAAATTACTCGGAATTGATGCTGTTTGCGGAACATTGGAACAAGGGAAAGATGCAACATTATTTATTTCCGAAGGTGATGCTTTAGACATGCGAACCAATAAACTTACAAATGCTTTTATTCAGGGAAGAATGATTAGTTTGGAAACGCACCAGACAAAATTAAATCAGCGATACAAAGAAAAATACAATCAAAAATAAATAATTATGGGACTATTTAATGCCATTTTAGGAAATGCCTCAGAAGTAACAATTGAGCAGGTTTCTAAGGAATTCGAACCAATTTTAGTTAATGACGAACAAATTGTAAAAGCATTCCGGTTGATTAAGGACATGTTCATTTTTACTAACAAAAGACTGATACTGGTTGAAAAACAATTGGTCGGCACAAAAGCAGAATACATGACAATCCCCTATTCCAGCATTATAAAATTTTCGAAGGAAAGTGCGGGAATATTAGATTTGGATGCAGAACTTAAAATCTGGATTAAAGATTCAGAACTTCCAATCAAGAAACAGTTTGGCAAAGGAAGCAACAATATCAATGATGTATATAAAGTCTTAAGCCAATACACATTATAAAACAAAAAATCCCGGCGCTAAACCGGGATTTTTTTATTTCTTGAAATTTGCGATTCCTGTTTTAAGCCAATCCAGATATTCGTCAACCCCGACATAACTTATCGTTGGAATTTTTGTGTGTAGATTATTTCCATCCAAATCGGTTAATACATACAATGGCTGCGTATTGGTTTTGTATTTCGTAATCATAAAATCGGTCCATTTGTCACCAATTGTGATAATTTCCGAACCTGTGCTTTTTGATATCGTTTGCTGGTTTTTAGGCAAATCGCGTTTGTCATCAACATACAACGAAATCACGATAACATAATTTTTCAAGAGTGGCAAAATACGTTCATCCGACCAGACATTATTCTCCATTTTCCGACAATTAACGCAAGCATGTCCTGTAAAATCCAGCATTATTGGCTTGTTTACTTTTTTTGCATACGCCAATCCGCTTTCGTAATCATCAAAAGTTATAATTTGGCTTGGCCCGAATTTAGCACCGGTTGGCAATTCAACATTTGAGGCAGTTCCACCGCTGCTGTTTCCTACTCCAAATGGACTTTCGCTATATTCCATTGGTGGTGGAAATGCGCTTATTAACTTCAATGGTGCGCCCCAAAGTCCCGGAATCAGATATATTGTAAAGGTCAGTGTTAATAATCCCAACATCAGTCTTCCTACCGAAATTGATGGTTGCGGACTGTCATGTGGAAGCGTAATTTTTCCAAACAAGTAAAAAGCCAATGTTCCGAAAACTGCAATCCAAATGGCAAGGAAAACTTCTCTTTCCAATAAATGCAATTGCAGAACTAAATCAGCATTGGACAAGAATTTGAAAGCCAAAGCCAATTCTAAAAATCCAAGAAAAACTTTTACAGTGTTTAACCAGCCGCCTGATTTTGGAAGTGTATTTAACCAACCCGGAAACATTGCAAACAACATAAAAGGTAAAGCTAGTGCCAATGAAAATCCAAACATTCCGATAATTGGCCCCATAATTCCATTCGAAGCCGCTTCAAACAATAATGTCCCGACGATTGGTCCTGTACACGAAAATGAAACTATCGCTAATGCTAAAGCCATGAATAATATTCCGACTATTCCGCCACGATCAGCTTGGCGATCTACTTTATTTGCCCAGGAATTTGGGAGCATTATTTCAAATGCGCCTAAAAAGGAAGCGGCAAATACAATTAGTAAAACGAAAAATATCAGGTTGAAATATACATTTGTAGATAATGAATTCAATGCGTCAGCGCCAAAAACCAGCGATACAAAATATCCTAATGCAACATAAATTACGATAATTGATATTCCGTATGTGATGGCATTTCGTATTCCAGCCGCTTTCGTTTTACTTTGTTTTGTAAAGAAACTAACAGTCATTGGAATCATCGGAAACACGCAAGGTGTCATCAACGCTGCTAATCCTCCAAGAAATGCGAAGAAAAATATTGAGAAAATCCCGCGTTTATTTTCTTCGTTTACAGGTTCTGCCTGTGCTGTTTCATCAACTTTTATTACGCTTATTACGCTTTCTTTTTCTGGAGTTTCAACAGAAGTTACGGTCTCAATTGTGTCAACAACAACTACCGGAGTTTTAACAATTGCTGATGCTTCAACTTTCGGAATCTCGAAAACGAATTTTTTGCTATCACTGATACAAGCTTCTTTACAAACCTGATAATCGAGCTTTACTTCTATTTTAGTTACTGAAGGATTTAAAATCTGCACTTTTTGCTTGAGCTGTAATGATTTTTCAAAAAAAATCTCATCCACTTCAAAAACATCACTGTATTCTTTCCTGGTTTTGCTTTCAGAAGTTTTCCCGATCAAATTGTAATTCCCTTTTTGATTTTGGTAAACAATCTCCATTGGACTGGATCCGTCAGGTGATGTAAATTGCGAATATACGTGCCATTTATCTTCAATAGAAGCTTCAAAAATAAGGTTGAATTCGGTTGCAGAAATTTTTTCCGTACGGGTATTCCATTTTGCAGGTTCCAGTATTTGAGCATTCGCGTTAGCGAAAAAAAGGAATGCAAAAAATGAAAAGAACAATGTTACTGTGGAGTTATAAATATTGAATTTCATTATAAAAGTGCTATTTGTACTATATCTGTTGTTGTGTTTTCTATCTTAAATCGCTCATCTTGCCGGATTCCAACAATCCATACGATCTGTTTTTCGGAACATAAAAGCCATGTGTTTTCTTTGGCAATAAGCGACAGCTTTTCATCTTTAAAAAGCTTGCTTACTTTTTTGGACTTTCCTTCCATTCCGAATGGTTGAAATGAATCTCCTTTTTTCCACTTTCGTAAAACCAATGGAAAACTTAATTTTTTAGCGTCAACAAATATACTTTTATTTGAAGCATTTGAAATGTTTGTGACTTTACTAAATGCTAATCTTAAGGGAAAATTAACTTCTGTAACGTTTTCCGGAATAAAATATTCGTCGGCAGTTGCTGAATCGCCTTTCGGACTTAAGATTAAATAATCCCTGTCTTTCAATAAACGGAAATGTTCCGAATAGATTTGCTTTCCGGATTGGCTTCCAACCAAATCATAAACATCATCCCAGCCATTAAATCCAAACGGACGAAGCCACTGATACAAATAGGCTTTGTAATTGGGTAAGACCAATAATTCTGCAATGTTAATTTTTTTCTGGTTTTCATCTTCTTCAACCACTTTGCGGTAAACAATTCTTGAGGCATCATCAGCCATTGAATTTGCTTGTTGCAGATAATTCATCGTATTCTTAAATGATTGCAATAATGATGGATTTAATTCCTTTAAAACCGGAATTACGTTGTGGCGCAATTTATTCCGAAGATATTTATCAGAACTATTACTGCTGTCTTCACGCCATTGAATATGGTTTTTAGCGGCATATTCTTCAATTTGTACACGCGAAAAATCAAGCAAAGGACGAATTACTTTTTCATTTTGTTTCGGAATTCCCGTCAACCCGCCTAATCCTGTGCCGCGAGTTAAGTGTATCAGGAAAGTTTCAAGATTATCATCGGCGTGATGTGCTGTAATTACGTAATCAAAATGTTCCGTTTCCAGTAATTCGTGAAACCATTTGTAGCGAAGTTCCCTTGCCGCGACTTGTATTGAAATCTTATAATCTTCAGCGAAAGCTTCGGTGTTAAAACTTGTAAAAAATGCTTGGATGTTTTCTGATTTGGAATAATCTCTTAAGAATTGCTCGTCTCCCAGACTTTCATCATTTCGCAATTGAAAATTACAATGTACGAGAGCAATTTCGAAATCCAGTTTCTGAAATAAATGGACTAAAACCATACTGTCAATACCACCGCTTACGGCAAGCAGTAATTTTTTACCTGTAAGAAAAGGAAAATGTTCCGAGAGATGATTTTGTAATTCCGAACGCATCTTCAAATATACTAAATACTTTTGGTTAGCTCAAAACCGTAAACATAGCTTTGGCTTTTAGTAAGCATTCCTGATATTCATTTTCCGGAATTGCTAAGGATGTTATCGCGCTTCCAACTGAAAACGAAACATATCTATTTTGTGAATTGTAAAGAATACTTCGTATGACAACATTAAAATCAAAATCGCCATTTGGCATAAAATAACCAATTGCTCCGCTGTACAAACCACGTTTTGTTTCTTCGAGATTTTCAATGATTTTTAGTGCCGAAATTTTTGGCGCTCCGGTCATACTTCCCATTGGAAAAGTTGTTTTAAGTAATTCTGTTGCAGAATATTGAATATCTAATTCTGAAGTAATAGTTGAAATCATTTGATGGACTTGAAGAAATGAATAAATGGCACATAATTCTGTTACTTTTACAGAACCTTTTTGAGCTGTGCGCGATAAATCATTCCGAACCAAATCTACGATCATTATATTTTCAGAACGTTCTTTGGGATCATTGACTAACATTTCTTTGGAGTTTTGATCTTCATCCAAATCTTCGAATCTTCTTGCCGTTCCTTTTATGGGTTGGGAAATTACGGTGTGTCCGTTTTTTTTTAAATAGCGCTCTGGTGACGCTGATAATAAAAAGTGCTTATTGTTTTTAAAAAACGCCGCAAATGGTGGCTTCGAGATAGCATTAAGTTTACTGAATTTTGCAATTGGATCAATTTCAGCATTTTCCGCATAAAATTCTATACAGAAATTCGCTTCATAAATATCGCCACGCTGAATATGTTGGAGCATTTCCGAAACTTTATCGAGATAATCTTCTTTGGAAATACGTTGCTTGATTTGAATTTCTGAAGAAGAATCGGAATCTTTTACAATTTCATTGCAAATTTCGGAATAATCAGCGTTCATTTCATTGTCACATAATCGCAAATATTGCAATTCTATCGTATTTCCTTTGATGAGAAATATTTTCTTAGGCTGGAAAAAATACAAATCCGGAAAATGTAATCCATCATAATTACTGGATTTTAAATCTTCAGTATCGTTTTTCAAATCATACGACAAATAACCAAACAACCAATCTTTAGTGATTTTTTGATACGTATCTAAATCTTCAAATGCGTTATGAAGATCTGTTTTTATAGACGTAAACGCGTCAACAGCAAGAATGCAATCAAAAACAGAATGCGATTGTGAGTAATCATTACTATCTAAATAAATTACTTCTCGAAATTGTTGTGCCCACTGCAAAAGCTGTTGTTTGAAAAGTATTGGATTGTCTGAAGTAAATGATAATGAAGTTCTCAAAAAGTGGGTTTAAATAAAGTCAAATTTACGATAAAATGTTTCAATCACAATTGACTTACATCAATCAGTAAGTTCACGACTCAATTCTTGTTCCCAAATTATTTTTTTTTCGTCTGAAAAATGATAAATCGTGCTAATGTTTTTAAGTTTAGCATTATGTTTAGTTCCCGAAAATTCTAGTGTCACGATCCATTTACTGCTTCCTTTTATTACATTTATCATCCTAGGATAATAATAAGCCAGGCTTTTAAGTCGCTCCAACGTACGCAAATTAGCGGCGTTACTAATTTCTTCAATAAAACCAATATTCAAATCCTGTAAATTTTGATAGCTAGTATTCTCTTTAATTCTTAAATTAAATAAACATTTGACCAATCCATAATTTGAATTTAGTAAATTTATTCTTGTATTTTTTATTGAACTAATTGTACCGTCTTTATAAACAAAATCATCTTCTGTCAACGTTGTTTGACAAAACGAATATGAGGAAATCAGTAATAAGATTAATATCAGTATGTTTTTCATTGCTTACTATATAATGCAATAAATATAATAATAAATTTAACTGATAAATGATCGAAATTAAAATTGTGACGATTAATATTTATATTTGGATACCAATATCCCGACTATGAAAAAAATTACTGTTATAACCGTCGCGACCAGAAATAATATCTTTTTAGATGATGATTATAAAATTGGTGAATTAACTTATCCGGATTGGTTTTCATTAAAAGCTAAAATTACAATTAACGACGGAAGCAGTTATTATCTCGAACCCAAAGGAATGTTTAGTAGTGGAATCGAAGTTAAGGGCGATGGTGAAGTTTTGTTTACAACTTTAGGAAGCTGGAAAGGATATATTATGATTTCTGATGTTATAAACAAACGTGATTACACTCTGAAAATGCAAGGTTTTTTTAGCAACGGATATGTAGTTACAGATTCTAATAACAAAGAATTATTTCGTATTGCACAAATCTTTAGCTGGAAGCAATTTCGTACTTCTTATGAAATTGAGTTAATCGATTTTGACCTATTCCACAAGCAAGACGAACTATTATTGTTCATCGCTTTTTATTCTTATAAAACATTTATGACTGCAATGGCGAATGGATATTGATTCATTTTCTAAATAATGTTATTTTTTTTCCGGAAACTGTAACATCTGGAAAAAGTAAAAGTCATTCTACAAAAGTTACCTTCTTACGATTGGAAAACAACAGTCCTGATATCATAAATCTGATTGCTCTTTGCAAGGAAAATAACCGGAACGCTCAATTTGAAGTGTACAACCGGTATTATAAAGCAATGCACAATACAGCCTTTCGAATTGTCAAAGATGCGCATTTGGCAGAAGATATTATGCAGGAAGCATTTCTGAAAGCTTTTACAAAACTCGACAGCTTTAAAGGTGAAGTGAGTTTTGGCGCATGGTTGAAAAGAATCGTGATAAATGACAGTTTGGATAATTATAAGAAGAATAGCAAAAATGCAACGAGCTCACTTGACGAAACACTTTACAAAGTTGAAGATGATCAGAATGATGAAGACATTGATTTTAAAAATGTAAAGGTACAGCAGATTCTGGAAGGAATAAAATCGCTCAAAGACAGTTACAGAATCGCGATTACGCTTCATTACATTGAAGGTTACGATCAGGATGAGATTTGTGAAATAATGAATATTAATGCCGGAAATTGCCGAACTTTAATTAGCAGGGCAAAAGAAAGTTTAAGACAAAAATTACAAGCATAATGGAAAAGGACAACAAAAGAATTGAGGAAATGTTTGAAACTTTTAAAGGACAATGGGATCATGAAGAACCCATTTTGGGACATCAGCAGCGTTTTCTTGACAGATTAGACAAACCAAAGAACAAATTTTCGTACAAAAGCGTGCTTTCAATTGCCGCATCGATAATCATTGTATTGGGAATTTTCATAAAATACAATGATGTTTCAGAAAAGCAGGTAGCCGTTTTATCGCCGGAAACTAAGGAAACACAGCAATATTTTAATTCGATAATCAAGAATGAACTCGCTGAGCTCAAGAAGGAAAGCGATCCTGAAAGCAAAAAGATTATTGAAGATGCACTTACTCAGATGGATCTTTTTGATAAAGATTACAAAAAATTAACAACCGAACTTTCCGATAAAGGCGAGAACAAACAGATTATTCACGCAATGATCATTAATCTTCAAACAAGGATTTCGTTTCTTCAAAACGTTGAAACGCAAATTGAAAATATCAAAAAAATAAAAGCAAATTATCATGAAAACAGCACTTCATAAATTAACCACAATTGTATTCCTATTTATCGGAATGACGGTTTTGGCCGGTGAACCAAAATTCAATGTTGTAAAAGAAAAAACAGTCAAAAAAGTGTATCAGGTTAACCTTGATGCGGGAATTGATATCACAAATAAATTTGGTAATATCTATGTAACTACATGGAATGAAGACAAAATCGCCATCGACGTAATCATAAAAGTTTCCGGAAAAAGCGAAAGCAAAGTTCAGGCTCGACTTGATAAAATCGGTATCGAAATTAATCCGTTGACGCATTTGGTATCCGCAAAAACAATCATCGAACCGCTTTCAACCAATAATATCAATATGGAAATTAATTATACCATTAAGATTCCGAAACGCGGCAGTGTAACGCTTAAAAATCAATTTGGAAATATTGTATTAGACAAAATTTCAGAACGCTCTGATATTGATTGCAAATATGGAAATGTTACAATTGAAGAACTACAAGGCGATAATAATTCGATTAAGATAAAATATTGCGATAAAGTTTCTATTAGTTATTTGAAGAGCGGAACAATAAACACCGGATATTCTTCTGTTTCTATTGCTAAAAGCGGCAACTTGATCTTCAATGGAAATTACTCAGACCTCAATGTTAAAGATGCGGCAAATGTTTCTTATTCATTAGATTATGGAAATGTTACGCTCACTTCAGCAAACTCTATAAAAGGAAATGGAAATTACCTGAATATAAAACTCGGAACCTTAAATGGCGCCCTGGATATTGACACACGCTACAGTACGGTTGGCCTGAGCAATGTTTCTTCAAAGGCAAAAAACATAAATCTCACTACTGCTTACACTAACATCGATTTAAAATTTGATGCTGATTATGCTTTTGACTATGAATTTAGCTTTAAATATGGCGGTATAAACAGTTCCATTTTAAATCATCAAATTGCCCGAGAAAGCGGATCATCATCTTATTACAAAGGTTTTTACAAATCAAGCGGAAACAATCAGGTTACTGTTTCATCAAGTTACGGTACATTAAAATTAAATAAAAATTAGAAGTTTCATTCATCACATCATTTAAAACAATCAACACATTATGAAAAAAGCAGCATTATTAATTACAGCTCTATTTACTATTATTGCCAGCAGCGCACAGGAAAAAAGAAAGATACAGGATTTTACAAAACTCAGTGTCAGAGGTTCATTTGAAATTGAGCTTGTTACAAGCGGTGATCTTGTCATCAATTCTAAAGATTCCGATATCATTAAAGACATTAAGACAGAAGTTGAAAACGGAAAGTTGAATATTTACCTTGAAAATGGTAAAAGGTACAGAAATATCGATGTTGTGATACAAGTTCCGATTAAGAAGCTTGAGGCTGTAACTTTGGTGGGATCTGGCTCAATTGAATCAAAATCGGTAATAAATGTTGGTGATTTCTTTGCAGAATTATCAGGTTCGGGCGAGATAACCCTTAATGTAAATGCAAAATCGGTAAAAGCTGAATTAAGCGGTTCGGGTGATTTGAATTTAAAAGGAAAAACATCAAGCTTCACCGGAAAAGTGTCAGGTTCAGGCGATTTAGAAGCATACGGACTTGAGTCAGAAAATACTGAAATTAGCGTAAACGGCTCGGGCGATGCAGAAGTATTCGCAAAAGAAAACCTAAAAGCGCGTGTAACGGGATCGGGAGGAATTTCATTCCGTGGAAATCCAAAAACAGAAGATTCAAAAGTTTCTGGTTCCGGAAGCATTAATAAAGGGTAAAACAGAGAAAATTGTATAAATAAAAACTCCGGATAATTATCCGGAGTTTTTATTTTATATTCATCGATATAAATATCTCGATTATGTATCCGTTTATTTAATAAATTCGATTTTCTGAGCTTCTTCAGCATTAATGCTATCAAAAAAACCTTGTTCGTTCATCCAGTCATCGCTGAAAACTTTGCTCATATATCTTGAACCGTGATCCGGGAAGATTGCAATTACGTTACTGTTTTCATCAAATTCGCCTTCTTCTGCATATTGTTTTATTGCCTGCATTACGGCTCCAGAAGTATATCCGACAAATAAACCTTCTTTCTTTGCAATTTCACGGGTTGTGTGCGCGCTTTCTTCATCGGTAACTTTCATGAAATGATCAATTACGTCGAAATCAGTTGCAGTTGGAATAAGGTTTTTTCCCAATCCTTCAATTCTGTACGGATAAATTTCTTTAGCATCGAATTCTTTGGTTTCGTGATATTTTTTCAATACCGAACCAAAAGCATCAACACCTAAAACTCTGATATTTGGATTTTTTTCTTTTAAGAATTTTGCCGCTCCTGAGATTGTTCCTCCGGTTCCGCTACACGCAATTAAATGCGTTATTTTACCATTTGTCTGTTCCCAGATTTCCGGGCCGGTTGACTTGTAATGTGCGTCAATATTCAATTGGTTGAAATACTGGTTGATGTAAACCGAGCCTTTTGTTTCTTCATGCAAACGTTTTGCAACACTGTAGTAGGAACGCTCATCGTCGGCAGAAACGTGAGCCGGGCAAACATACACTTTTGCTCCAAGGCTGCGTAACATGTCTATTTTGTCTTTGGACGATTTAGAACTTACCGCTAAAATACAGCTGTATCCTTTGATAATGCTAACCATTGCAAGGCTAAATCCGGTATTTCCCGATGTAGTTTCAATGATTGTATCTCCCGGAGTAAGAATACCTTTTCTTTCTGCTTCTTCAATAATGTATAACGCAATTCTGTCTTTTGTGGAGTGTCCCGGATTGAAAGCTTCTACTTTTGCATAGAAATTTCCTTTTAAAGACTCTGTTATCTTGTTTAGCCTAATAAGTGGGGTATTACCTATTAAACCTAAAACATTATCGTAAGCTTTTATATCTTCTTTCATAAAATAAATTAGTCAAGGCGCGTTTTTAAATCATTTTTGCAGACCTCAAAACATTGCAAATTTAATAAAATATTTTTAACTATCTTTCTATTCCTTCTAAATCTAACAAAAAACTAAATTCCTTAGACAAATCCTTTAGCGCTTCAAATCTTCCGGAAGCTCCGCCGTGTCCGGCATCCATATCGGTTTTTAGGAACAATAGGTTTTTTCCGGTTTTTGTTGCTCTTAATTTAGCGACCCACTTTGCCGGTTCCCAATATTGCACCTGAGAATCATGCAATCCGGTCGACACCAGCATGTTTGGATAATCTTGTGGTTTTACATTGTCATAAGGCGAATAGGATTTCATGTAATCATAATATTTTTTTTCATTCGGATTTCCCCATTCGTCATATTCTCCTGTTGTCAACGGAATCGAATCATCCAACATTGTCGTAACAACATCTACAAACGGAACTTCTGCCAGCACTCCATTGTATAATTCAGGCGCCATATTTACGATTGCGCCCATTAACAAACCGCCTGCAGAACCGCCTTGCGCGTATAAATGCTTGGGAGATGTATATTTTTCAGCTATTAAAAACTTTGAGCAATCGATAAAATCTGTAAACGTATTTTTCTTTTTGAGCAACTTTCCGTCTTCATACCATTGCCTGCCTAAATCTTCGCCTCCGCGGATGTGGGCAATTGCAAATGCAAAACCTCTGTCTAAAAGCGATAATCTGGTCGAAGAAAAATAAGCGTCCATCGATGCGCCGTAAGAACCGTAAGCATAAAGCAATACCGGATTTTCTCCGTTTTTCTTCATTCCTTTTTTATAAACTACTGAAATTGGGATTTTTGTTCCGTCTGATGCTGTTGCCCAAATTCTTTCTTCGGCATAATTGTTCTTATCGAATTTCCCGCCAAGTACTTCTTGCTCTTTCAATATTGTCTTGGCTTTGGTTTTCATGTTGAAATCGATCAAAGATGACGGCGTTGCCATTGATTGGTAACTGTAACGCAAAACATCGGTATTAAAATCAACATTTGTAGTCGTAAAAACAGTGTAGGTTTCACTCTCAAAAGGCAAATAATACGCTTCACCTTTCCACGGACGAATCTGGATTCTATTCAAACCATTTGAACGTTCTTCAACAACTAAAAAATCCTTAAAAATCTCAATATCTTCTAATAAAACATCTTTTCTATGCCCGATAACTTCTGTCCAGTTTTCCTTTGGAGTCGCCGCTTCCGGAGTTTTCATTAACTTGAAATTCTCGGCTTTGTCTTTATTTGTAAGTACGTAAAAATCATTTCCGAAATGAGAAATACTGTATTCCAATCCGCGCGTTCTTGCCTGGAAAATTTTAAATTCTCCATCCGGATTGTCAGCGTTTAATATTCTCGATTCGCTTGTCAGGGTACTTCCCGACTCTATTACAATATATTTCCTGGATTTTGATTTGCTTATATCAACATCAAAAGTCGCATCTTTTTCATCATAAATCAACGCATCTTTTTTAGAATCTGTTCCTATCTTATGGCGATATACTTTATCAGAACGCAGTGTAACTTTGTCTTTTCGGGTATAGAAAATGGTTTTATTATCATTTGCCCAAACCGAACTTCCGTCAGCATTTTCAATTTTGTCGGAAAGAATTTCTCCGGTTTCAAGATTCTTAATCTGAATCGTATAAATTCGTCGGCTCACAGTATCTACGCTAAATGTCGCAAACTTGTTATCCGGACTGATGCTCACGCCGCTTAACTGAAAATAAGAATGACCTTTTGCCATTTCATTACAATCAAACAACAATTCTTCTTTTGCGGTTAAACTTCCTTTCTTTCGGGAATAAATGGCGTAATCTTTACCAGTTTCATATCGTGTCAAGTAAAAATATCCGTTATAAAAATAAGGAACCGACTGATCGTCTTCCTTAATCCGGCCTTTCATTTCCTTAAATAATTCTTCCTGCAGATCTTTGGTATGCGCAGTCATTTTATTGTAGTAGTCGTTTTCCTGGTTCAAGTAGGCAATAACTTCAGGATTTTCGCGGTCGTTTAGCCAGTAATAATTATCAATTCTTTTGTCACCGTGTATTTCAAGATTTTTAGGGATAATTTTTGCTACCGGCGCGGGAGTATTTTCAGCCATTTCAGAGTTGTTTTTTTTAGAACACGAAGTTGCAAAAATAGCACAAAGACAGCCGAAAACGAATACTTTTTTCATAAAATGTTAGGTTGAATGCAAATGCAATTTAGTAAATTTGTACAATAGATAATTTTAAAATTATAAACATGTTTGGAGACTTAATGGGTATGATGGGTAAACTTAAAGAAACCCAGCAAAAAATAGAAGAAACGAAAAAGCGCTTGGATTCGGTTTTAATTGATCAGCAAAGCAGCGATGGATTGTTGAAAGTTACTTTTACAGCAAACCGACAGCTTAAAAGCATCGCAATTGACGACAGCTTATTAGAAGACAAAGAACAGCTAGAAGATTATCTTATGGTAGTTATCAACAATGCAATTGAAAAAGCTTCTGCAGTAAACCAAGCCGAATTAGACGCTGTAGCGAAAGTTGACATGCCCATGATTCCCGGAATGGATGATCTTTTCAAGTAATTTAGAATGAACAATGAATAATTAGCAATGAAGCGGAATGCATTATAAACACACGTTAATTATTAATTATTCATTGTCAATATTATTGCCCATTGATAATCATTTTACCACAATCCGTTCCAAAATCTCCAGAACATAACTGTGCATCACTTCCTTATAATCGAGATGTGTTACAATTCTGAGCTTTCCTTGCCCCATTGAACTGATGTGAATATTTCGTTCCTTAAGCATGGCGATCAAAAGGTTTTCGTTGAGTCCTTTCTTAACATTAAAGATAAGAATATTGGTTTCAACCGGTTCTACTTTTTCAATCCAGTTTAATTTTTCGAGTGCGACACCAAGTTCTTTTGCACGTCGGTGATCTTCCGCCAGACGGCCAACGTGATTATCAAGCGCATAAATTCCGGCAGCCGCTAAATATCCAACCTGCCGCATTCCGCCGCCAAGTATTTTTCGGATGCGTAACGCTTTATTGATTGTTTCTTTATCCGAAACCAGTAACGAGCCAATTGGTGCACCCAGTCCTTTTGATAAACATACCGAAATCGTATCGAATAACTGACCGTAAATCTTCGGATTTTCTTTCGTTACGACCAACGCATTCCACAAACGCGCTCCATCCAAATGAAATTTTAGTTTATGCGTATTGCAAACTTGCTTGATTCGTATAAGTTCATTAATATCATAACAGGCTCCGCCGCCTTTATTTGTCGTATTTTCAACACAAACCAAACTGGTAAGCGGGCTATGATAAAAATCTGGTGGATTTATCGCCGATACAACCTGTTCTGCTGTAATCATTCCGCGATTTCCATCCAATAAATTACAGGAAACGCCACTATTAAAAGACGCTCCACCACCTTCATAATTAAAAACATGTGCCCATTTATCAGCAATTAATTGCTCGCCCGGTTGTGTGTGTAATTTTATAGCTGTTTGATTTGCCATCGTTCCTGACGGAAAAAACATTGCGGCTTCCATCCCAAAAAGACTGGCAACTTTAGCCTCTAGGGCATTTACAGTCGGATCCTGCTTATAAACATCATCGCCAACCTGAGCCTGAAACATGAACCGAAGCATTTCGGGCGTGGGTTTAGTTACAGTATCGCTGATCAAATTTATTTCCATATTCTCAAAAGGATGTCTTATTTTTGCAACACAAAATTACACTATTTATGACAAATACCGAACAAATAAAAGGTATTGTGGAGCGCCTTGGTGCGTTGAGGAGGTATCTTTGACGTTGATGCCAAGCTTATCGAAATAACAAACGAAGAGGAAAAAACCCTCGCTCCCGATTTCTGGAACAATCCAAAGGAAGCTGAAGCTTATGTTAAAGTACTGAGATCCAAAAAGAAATGGGTTGAAGATTACAACAAAGGCGTACAACTTGGAGACGAATTACAAATTGCGTACGAATTTTTCCGCGAAGGCGAATTTACTGAAGCTGAACTCGACGATATTTACGAACAGGCAAATGCCCATATCGAAAACATCGAATTCCGCAATATGCTTTCTGACGAAGGCGATTCAATGAGCGCTGTATTGCAGATAACTGCCGGTGCCGGCGGAACTGAAAGCTGTGATTGGGCTTCAATGCTCATGCGAATGTACATGATGTGGGGCGAAAAGAACGGATACAAAATCAAAGAACTCAACTTTCAGGAAGGCGAGGTTGCCGGAATCAAAACCGTAACGCTTGAATTTGAAGGCGATTATTCTTTTGGATATCTCAAAGGAGACAATGGCGTACATCGTTTGGTACGAATTTCTCCATTTGACAGTAACGGAAAACGACATACCTCTTTTGCGTCGGTTTATATATATCCGCTGGTCGATGATACAATCGAAATCGATATTAATCCGGCTGATATTGAGATTATTACTTCTCGATCTAGCGGCGCGGGCGGTCAAAATGTAAATAAGGTCGAAACTAAGGTACAACTGTTTCACAAACCAACAGGAATACAGGTACAATGCTCTGAAACACGTTCACAGCAGGATAATAGACAGCGCGCAATGCAGATGCTTCGGTCGCAGTTATATGAAATCGAACTCAAAAAACAAATGGCGCAACGTGCTGATATTGAAGCCGGAAAGATGAAAATCGAATGGGGTTCACAAATCAGGAACTATGTCATGCATCCTTATAAACTTGTAAAAGACGTACGTACGCAATATGAAACCAGTGATGTTGAAGGCGTAATGAACGGCAATATTGATGAATTCTTAAAAGCATATTTAATGATGATGGGACAAAAATCGGAAGAATAAATCCATAATGACATTTACTTGAAATCCGCATCGTTATTAACGGCGCGGATTTCTGCTTTTATTTTTAAACTTAATACTATGCTGTTTGCAAATCACTAATATTCGCTTATTTTTGATTACAATAAATATTATTTTCAGATGACTAGAAATTTACTTATCCTGGTACTCCTACTCTTTTTGAATAGTGCTTTTAGCCAGGACTCCACAACTACAACTCCATTAAGAGACCTAAACCAGTTTGATACTACAGAAAACTACGTAAAGGAAGGCGAATATGGTCTATATAATTCCGAAGGTAAACTTATGGCTACAGTAAATTACAAGAATAATAAAAGACATGGTAGTCAGAAAGATTTTTATCTAAACGGAAATATAAAAAGGATTGTAGAATATGATAATGGCTACCGAGAATCGGAAAAGAGTTTTGATGAACAGGGTAAAGAAATTGAATTAAATAATACTATTGATATTGCCCCGGCATATCCGGGCGGCTTAAAGGAAATGTATCAGTATATGGCAAATAATTTTGTGCAAAGAATAAACCTGTCGGGTAAAATAATCGCAGAATTTGTAATCGCAACTGATGGTTCTATAACCAATATCAAAATCCTAAAAGGACTTCATAAAAAACTCGACGAAGAAGCGATACGCATGTTAAAGAGCATGCCAAAATGGAAACCGGGCACACAAAATGGAATCCCGGTAAGAGTTGTATATACTTTACCGATTACCGTACATAAACAGATAGATTAAGAATGGCGCCAACAATTAAAATAACATTCGTATTACTGTTTTTATCGATTTCACTTTTTAGTCAAGACTTGAAGGTAATGTCGTATAACATCCGATTTGATAATCCTGCCGATGGCGAAAACCGCTGGGATCTTCGTAAAGATTTCCTGAGTAAACAGATACAATTTTACGAACCGGATTTTTTCGGGACTCAGGAAGGTCGTTTGCATCAGCTGAAATATTTGGATAGTACGCTGATAAATTTCAAGTACATCGGAGCCGGCCGCGATAATTCTCCAACTCAAGGCGAATTCAGCGCACTGTTTTATAACAATAGAAAATATAAGGTAATAAAACAGGCAACGTTTTGGCTTTCGGAAACTCCCAATCAGGTTTCAAAAGGCTGGGACGCGATGTTTGAGAGGATTTGTACGTATGGATTATTCGAAAATATAAAAACAAAAAAGCGCTTTTACGTATTCAACACGCATTTTGACCATGTTGGTGAAATAGCCCGAACAAATAGCGCCCAACTTATTATTGAGCAAATAAATGCAATTAATAAAGAAAAACTTCCGGTTGTCCTAACCGGAGATTTTAACAGCGAAACCAATAGTGACGCTTATTCTCATCTTTCATCAAAGTTGGATGATACGAGAACAATCAGCGAATCGGTTCCTTTCGGGCCTAGTGGAACATTTAACAATTTCGAATTTCACAAACCGGTAACGCTGTTGATCGATTATATTTTTACCAGTCGAAAGGATTTTAAAGTACTAAAACATGCCGTGCTTAGCGATTCAAAAGATTGCAAATATCCGTCGGATCACTTGCCTGTTTATGTTGAACTTTCATTCCTGAGATAAATGAAAACCTATATCGCATTGCTACGCGGAATCAATGTCAGTGGTCAAAAACTGATTAAAATGGAAGTGTTGCGAAGTGTTTTGGCATCTCTGAATTTTGAGAACATTACAACATACATTCAAAGCGGAAACATCATTTTTAAAAGCAAACCGACGGATCATAAAGTTTTGGAAGAACAGATTTCAGAAACTATTGAAAAACATTTTGGCTTTCAGGTTCCCGTTGTAATCGTAACATTTGAAGACTTACTTTCTGTCGTAAAAAACAATCCTTACAGCAATAGTACCGAAATTGATCCAACACAACCATATGTGGCATTTCTTTCTGATATTCCGTCAGATGAAAACCTTGCGAACCTTGACGCAGTTGATTTTGGAAACGACGAATTTACATCAAGCAAAAAATCAATTTACCTGCATTATTCCAACACAGCCGGAAATTCCAAACTTAATATTGCCATTATTGAAAATCGTTTGAAAGTAAAAGCCACCAGCCGTAATTGGAAAACCATTCTTAAACTGATTTCATTAGCAGAATGCACGAATAGTAATCGATTTTATAAAATCAGAAGTTATTTCGAAAACATTTTATGAGAATACTTAAAAAATCATACTAAATTTGGAAATAAACCAATAAAAGGCTTTATTTGATTTTGATTACCAAATTATCTAATCTTTTATAAATCAACCGATGAAGTCATTTCAAATTCAAGAAATTAACCAAATCCTAAATGGTGAAATCGTAGGAAACACCACAAATCCTATTACAGCACCAGAGCAACTCGAATATGCGACGGAAAACCAGATTTCATTTATCGGAAACAAGAAATATGAGAAATTCTGGGAAACATCTAAAGCAGCAATTGCTGTAGTTAATGAAGATATTTCGATTGAACCTGGAGAAAACCGTGCGTTTATAAAAGTAAAAAATGCCGATTTGGCGATGTCGCAGGTTTTGGAATTGTTTGCTCCGCCTCCACCGGAATTCGAATCTGATATTCATCCGACAGCAGTAATTCATCTTTCTGCAAAAATCGGAAACGGCTCAAAAATTGGCGCCGGATGTTATATTGGCCCAAATGTTACTATCGGGGAAAATTCTATTATTTATCCAAATGTTACAATTTTAGACGAATGTACGATTGGAAACCGCACGACGATTTGGTCAGGAAGCGTTGTTAGAGAACGTTGCCATATAGGAAATGATTGTATTTTACATCCAAATGCTACTATTGGCGCAGATGGTTTTGGATTCCGCCCTTGCGCTCAAAGAGGATTGGTTAAGATTCCGCAAATTGGGAATGTAATCATCGGAAATGGTGTGGAAATTGGTGCAAATTCATGTGTAGACCGTGGTAAATTTAGTTCAACAGTTTTAGGCGATGGCTGCAAAATCGATAATTTGGTACAAATCGGGCATAATAGCAAGCTTGGGAAATTCTGCATTATGGCAGGAAACAGCGGGCTTGCAGGTTCAGTTACTTTAGGAAATGGCGTTATAATTGGCGGAAGCGCTTCGATTAAAGATCATACAACTATTGGTGACGGAGCGATTGTTGGCGCAGGATCCGGCGTTACCGGAGATATTGAAGCCGGAAAAACAATGTTGGGATATCCTGCAGTTGAAGCTCGTGATGCTTTAAAGCAATGGGCAATATTAAAACGATTAGTCAGGGATTCCTGCAAATAATAAAATAAAAAATCCGCTAATTACAGCGGATTTTTTTTATGTTTTGGAATTTAGTTTATACAAATAAACTCAGTATATAATAAATGATTGCGGCTAATATCGCTGATATTGGAATAGTTAAAACCCAAGCCCAAACCAAGCTTACCGTAACGCCCCAGCGCACTGCAGAAATACGTTTAGTCAATCCAACACCAATAATAGAACCTGTAATAGTATGGGTTGTACTTACCGGAATTTTCAAATGTTCCGTAAAATATAAAGTCAATGCTCCGGCTGTTTCAGCAGCAACACCTTCAAATGAAGTTACTTTTGTGATTTTCGAACCCATTGTCTTTACGATTTTCCAACCGCCGCTTAATGTTCCGGCTGCGATTGCAGAGTAACACGCAAGAGGAATCCATTCTGGCATGTGGCCTGAATTATCGCCGTTTGGAAGAATTACGTTTAACCAAGCTGGCATGCTTTCTTGCGCAACACCGCTTGTATGAATGTAAACCGCAACGGCCGCGGCAATAATTCCCATTACTTTTTGAGAATCGTTTCCACCATGTCCCAAACTAAATGCAGCAGACGAAAGTAATTGCATTTTTTTGAGCCATCCTTCAGCTTTACTATGACTAAGATAACTGAATATTAAGCAAAAACAGCTAATAGACAAAACGATAAAAGCAACTAATAACCATTTGATATTATGTCCTTCAAATACAACGCTCCAGAAATGCGATTCGAAACGCGGTTTTTCGATATCTGAAAAATAAACCATTTGTGCTTCAACAAACCAAATTGTTGCAGCCATTAAAGCCAATGTAAATAACTTTGGATAAATGATTTTTCGGGACGAATTTAGCAACCAGATCGAAATTAAATAAGAAGCCAAAGCACCTAACAACGGAGCCAATACAATAAACGCAACGATGATTAAAACACCGCTTGGCAAACCACCATCTTTTCCTTCAGAATACCAGTTTACAACGCTAAATCCGGCATGTGCAATCGCTGAACCAGCAAAACCACCAATTAATGTATGTGAAGAGCTAGACGGAATTCCTTGCCACCAAGTGAATAAGTTCCAAATAATCGCAGCAATTACGCCAGCTAAAATTACGGTAAGGTTAATATCCATGGTTTTTGCAGTTTTTGCGACCGTATCGGCAACACCAAAACCAAAAACCCAATATGCTAAAAAGTTGAAGAAAGCCGCCCAGACTACAGCCTGGAATGGCGTCAGAACTTTAGTAGCAACAACCGTCGCGATCGCATTCGCAGCATCATGAAAACCATTGATGTAATCAAATACCAGCGCGAGGACGATAATTATGATGAGAATAGTAAAATCCATTTATGAATGTTTTACCGATATAGATTCCAATACGTTAGCTGCGCTTTTACATTTATCTGCGGCAGATTCCAATACTGACAATACTTCTTTGTAGATAATGATTTTCTTGGCATCATTCTCATTTTCAAACAAATCGGCAATCGCTTTATCGTAAACAGTATCCGATTTATTTTCAAGTTTATTGATTCGCGCACAAGCATCCGTAATTCTTTTCAGCTTTTTCAGATTACGTAATTCCTTTACGGCGATATCAACATTTTGGCACGCCTCAAGATTGATTTCAGTCAGCTTACGAATAGATTTTGTGATTTTTTCAATATGATACAAACGCATTCTGCTTGACGCGCCGTGTAAATTTCCTGCTATATTGTCAATTGCGGTAATTAACGAATAAATATCTTCTCTGTCGAAAGGCGTAATAAAGTTACGGCTTAATTCCAAGTTGATCTGGCGAGCGATATCTTCACCAATTTGTTCTTGTTCTTCGATCTTTTGAAACAATTCGGCTCTGTCATTTGGCGGAAGATTTACAACTTCGTGCAAAGTCGTAGCCATCAAAATCAAATTACTCGTAGCCTGCTCAAATAAAGGAAAGAATTTTTTATCTTTCGGAACCAGAAACTGGAAAAAATTATTTATCGACATAATTATGTTTTTTTACGTGGCAAATGTAAAACGCTAATGTTAAGCTAATGTTAAGCTAATGTCAATTACTAATTATGCTGTTACAAATTTCTTATTTAAAATCCGAAGCCTTGTTAACTTTCATATTTCAATCGTTTTCGTATTTTAGCATTCGCAAAAAAAAGCAATAACAATCACTTAACTTATGGATATCAACTTCAACAAAAACGAAGATCACAATAAACTTTTACTTTCTGATTTAAAACAACGTTTCGCAAAAGTTAGAGTTGGCGGAGGGGAAAAACGTATCGAAAAATTACACGGAGAAGGAAAAATGACTGCTCGTGAGCGTATCGATTATTTATTGGATGAAAAAGCCAAAAGTATTGAAATCGGCGCATTTGTTGGCGATGGAATGTATGCTGAACACGGTGGTTGCCCATCGGGTGGCGTTGTAATTAAGATCGGATATATTAAAGGTAAGCAATGTATCGTTGTGGCAAATGATGCAACGGTCAAAGCCGGTGCGTGGTTTCCGATTACCGGAAAAAAGAACTTACGCGCGCAGGAAATTGCAATGGAAAACCGATTACCGATCATTTATTTAGTTGACAGTGCCGGAGTTTATCTGCCTTTACAAGATGAAATTTTCCCGGACAAAGAGCATTTCGGTCGTATTTTCAGAAACAATGCAATTATGAGCTCTATGGGAATCACGCAAATTGCGGCCGTTATGGGAAGTTGTGTTGCCGGAGGCGCTTATCTTCCGATCATGAGTGATGAAGCCATGATTGTTGATAAAACCGGAAGTATTTTTCTTGCCGGAAGTTATTTAGTCAAAGCCGCAATCGGAGAATCTATCGATAATGAAACTTTAGGCGGTGCCACGACGCATTGCGAAATCTCGGGAGTTACCGATTACAAAGCAAAAGATGATAAAGATGCTTTGGATAAAATAAAAAACATCGTTTCTAAAATAGGTGATTTTGATAAAGCCGGATTCAATCGTGAAAAACCTGCAAAACCTGCGATGGACGAGAAAGAAATCTACGGAATTCTTCCAAAAGCAAGAAATGAGCAATACGAAATGATGGATATAATTAATCGCCTGGTTGATAACTCTGAATTTGAAGCGTATAAAGATGGATATGGACAAACGATTATTACCGGTTATGCAAGAATTGACGGCTGGGCAGTCGGAATTGTCGCCAATCAGCGAAAAGTTGTAAAATCTAAAAAGGGTGAAATGCAGTTTGGCGGTGTAATTTATTCCGATTCTGCTGATAAAGCCACTCGTTTTATCGCAAATTGCAATCAAAAGAAAATTCCGCTGGTTTTTATCCAGGATGTTACCGGATTTATGGTCGGCTCAAAATCGGAACATGGCGGAATCATTAAAGATGGCGCAAAAATGGTTAACGCTGTTTCTAATTCTGTTGTTCCGAAATTTACGGTAATAGTTGGAAATTCCTATGGCGCCGGAAATTATGCAATGTGCGGAAAAGCATACGACCCACGATTGATTTTCGCGTGGCCAAGTGCCGAACTTGCTGTTATGGGCGGAACTCAGGCCGCTAAAGTACTTATGCAAATTGAAGCTTCATCCTTAAAAGCTAAAGGCGAAATTGTTGATGAAGCGAAAGAACAGGAACTTTTTGATAAAATAAAAGCACGTTATGACGCGCAGGTTTCTCCATATTATGCTGCCGCGCGACTTTGGACAGACGCAATTATTGATCCGTTGGAAACCAGGACTTGGATCTCATTGGGAATCGATGCGGCGAACCACGCTCCTATCGAAAAGAAATTCAATCTTGGCGTAATACAGGTTTAATAGTAGTGGTTTTGGATACAATTTAACAGCCTTACACTTTGATTTAATTTATACGTTTGTATATTGCGAAATATTTTAAATCTCAATGAAAAAAGTATTCCTTATAGCCATTTCTCTATTTATTATTGGATGTTCGTCGGTAACTAAAAACAACAGGCAGGCTGCAGAATTGCAATCTGTGAACGATCTCAGGAGCGATGTTGATTATGCCTACAAAAAAATGCAGCGCCTGCATCCAAATTTATATTGGTACATTTCTAAAAAAGATTTGGATTATAAATTTGACAGCCTGAAAACTACCATTACAAAACCAATGAACAGTTTTGATTTTTTTAAAAAGATCAGTCCTGTCATTGCATCGGTTCGCCAAGGCCACATGAGCGTTTTTCCGTTGACTAAGCAACCGACTGAAATGGAAGCGAAGGCTTTGACCTCAAAAGGTGTTGGTCCGTTCTCTCAATTTGAATTCGATATCATCAATGATAAGATGTATGTCACCAAAAATAAATCCTATAATAAATCAATAAAACCCGGAACTGAAGTTGTTGCGATAAACAATGTAAATCCTGTTGAATTATTCAGGACTTATGATACTTGGTTTGCTTCTGACGGCTTCAATAAAACATTTAAAACATTCAAGCTAACAAAAACGTTTCCAGCTTATTATACTTATGAATTCGGAATACAAGACAGCATCGTTTATAATTTTAAATTCAATGATTCTGTAAAAGTAGTAAGCATTAAAAGAGGAATTGTTGATACTATTAAACCAGTAAAACCAGAGCCTAAAAAGAAACTTACTGCGGTTGAAAAGAAGGCACAAAAAAATAAATCAAAAGCTGAGAATCGCAAAAAAGACATTTACGGATACAATCCAACCTACAAAAACTACAATAGAAATTTAACGTTTAAAGAAGCTGACAGCAGTATTGCCGTTATGAAAATTCGCGGTTTTTCAATGGGAAATCCTTACACATTTTACAGTGAAAGCTTCAAAAAAATCAAAGCTAATAAATCGAAAACCCTGATTATTGATTTGCGTGATAATCCCGGCGGACGATTGGATGAAATAGCCAACCTTTACTCCTATTTATCAGATTCTACTTTTGTTTTTACCGATAAATCTGAAGTTGCAACGAGAACAAGCTTGCTTCATGCCAATTATTTCGGCGGCGGATCGATTCCTGTAAAAGCTGTCAAAGCACTGGTTTCTCCGCTATATTTCGGCTACACTTTCCTAAAAGTTAAAAAAGCCAACGGGAAATACTATTACGGAACATACGACAACAAGCCGCAAAAAACAAGTCCGGATGCATTTAAAGGTAAGATTTATGTGCTAATTAACGGCGGAAGCTTCTCGGCTTCCTGTATCTTATCATCCAATCTTAAAGGTGCAAAAAGAGCTTATTTTGTTGGCCAGGAAACCGGCGGAGCTTATAACGGAACTGTTGCGGGAAGAATGCCGGTTGTGAAATTGCCACATTCAAAAGTTGGAATTAAAATGGGACTTATGTTTATAGCGCCGCATCAAAAAACAGATATTGAAGGTCGTGGGATTTTCCCGGACAAAGAAATTGTTCCAACACTTCAAGATAAGCTTGCAGAAAATGATCCGGAAATGAACTGGATTATGGAAGACATCAAAAGCAACGGTACCAAAAATGTTGAAACTGCGTCAAACTAAATGAAAAAATTCATTGTAATATCATGCTCCTTTTTAAGTTTTTATTACTCCTTTTCGCAAAATTTTACCCGAAAAGATTCGCTTCTTGGCGGATTGCGAATTGAACGTACTTCGTTTGACGTATTGCGTTACGACTTAAATATTACAGTAAATCCAGTAAATAAATTAATTTTCGGAATTAACGATATTACTTTTAAAGTAGTTGAAAACACATCCAGAATTCAGTTGGATTTATTCGAAAACATGAAGATCGACAGCATTATTTCCAATTCCCGGAAACTAAATTATAAACGGGAATTCGATGCGGTTTTTATTGATTTTCCAGATTCATTAACGACTGATTCCCAACATAAAATTCAGTTTTACTACTCCGGAAATCCGCTCACAGCAAAAAGAGCGCCGTGGGATGGCGGTTTCGTATTCAAAAAAGACAGTAACGGAAACGATTGGATTGGTGTTGCCGTTCAATCAGTTGGTGCGAGCCTCTGGATTCCGTGTAAAGATTCTCAATCAGATGAGCCGGATTTTGGCGCTTCAATTAAAATCGCCGTTCCAAATGGATTAATGAATGTTTCTAACGGAAGATTTATTGGAAAAGTAGATTTGAACAACGGATTTACACGCTGGGATTGGGAAGTTAAGAATCCGATAAATATGTACGATGTAACATTAAACATTGGCGATTACATTCATTTCGGCGAAAAATACAAAGGTCTTGATCTCGATTATTATGTCTTACGTGACAGTGAACAAAAAGCCAGACTACAATTTGAAGAAGTAAAACCGATGATGGATTGCTTTCAAAGCAAATTCGGGATTTATCCGTTTGCCGAAGACGGTTTTAAGCTGGTTGAAACTTCTTACCTCGGAATGGAGCACCAAAGCGCAGTTGCTTATGGGAATAAATACAAAAAAGGTTATTTAGGCTATGACAATTCTAATACCGGAATCGGAATGCGGTTCGATTACATTATCATTCATGAAAGTGCCCACGAATGGTTTGGAAACAGCATTACGTCTAAAGATATCGCCGATATGTGGATTCACGAAGGCTTTACCTGCTATGCCGAATCCGTTTATGTTGAATGCGTTTATGGCTACGATGACGCGCAATCATACATTAATGGATTGAAACGAAACATCTCGAATGACAAACCCATCATCAGTTCGTTTGGCGTAAATTCTGTTGGATCAAACGACATGTATTATAAAGGAGCATTAATGCTGAATACGATTCGGCATATTCTAAATAACGATGCAAAATGGTGGAAATTGATTTTGGATTATTCCAATACTTTCAAGCATAAAATTATCGATACACAAGCGGTTCTCAGCTTTTTTAATACGGAAACCAAGCTAGATTTTACGACGGTTTTTGATCAGTATTTGCGAACGAAAAACATTCCGATACTTGAAATCCGTAAAAATAAGGACAAACTGCAATATCGCTGGATAACGGATGTTTCTGATTTTACAATGCCGGTTGAAATTGAATTCAATCGAAAAAATATTCGCCTGAATCCGTCAAATGAATGGAAAAATTCCACTTTTTCTATCAAGAACCTTAAGGATATTAATGTCAGGACAGACAAATTCCTGATTAAGGTAATCCGAAATTAACCGAAATCGGTTGATAACATATTAATAACTAAGTATTCCTACTCAAATTACGCCGTTCAATTATTTCGTAATTTTAAAAGAAAATGGATACGAGAGACCAATTTCTAAGAGAGTTCCGTGGCGAAATGCTTGGAACCGTGAATGCGCAGTCATCAGCAGATGAATTCTTCCAGAACCAGACTTTGCGTCCAATTCTAAAACTTCAGAATGATTTATTAGTTGAAGTATTTAAAAATTACATCGCTAAAAGCAAATCCGATTTCTTTCATTTCACAGTAGAAAAAAAACTTCAGTTTATAGAACACAGCATTCAGCGCGATATCAAATTCAGAAACTCATTAAAAGGGATCATTATCGGATTGTTTACTGTGGATGAATATTCGCGTTACATTCAAAATTCTTCCGATCTCAACAAGCGAATGATGTCGATGCTCATCGAACGGCTTAAAAACCAGGTTTTATTATTCGAGCTGCAATTATAAACGCTGCAATTATTGGTTTTGCGTGAAAAAATGAGAGGGATTTATTGTAAAAATTTTAATCAAAAGCAATATTTATCAGATTAATTAATATTTCGTTAATATTTATTGGTTAATACAAACATTACAATAATTATCAGCAAAAACGCCATTTAAAAGCCGGTATTCTTGTTTATTTTCATTATAATTGTTTAAAATTAAAAAACAATTTATGAGAGAGGAATACTTCAAGTGGTACTCACCCAATTTAAACCGCGAAATCCAGATGTTAGTTTTCGGACACGCGGGTTATCCTGTTATTCTTTTCCCAACTTCCATGGGAAGCTATCACGAAAACCGTGATCAAGGCTTAGTAGAATCGGCGCGATGGTATATTGAACAGGGATTAATCCAGATTTTTTGTCCGGACAGTATTGATAAAGACAGTTTTTATAACAAGAAAATTCATCCCGTTCACCGAATCCAAAATCATGTATGGTATGATAAGATGATTTGCCATGAAATTGTAGAACGCGTAAAAAACAACACCGCAACCGGTAAAGTTGCTGTCGCCGGATGCAGCTTTGGCGGTTATCACGCTGCAAATTTTGCATTTCGCCATCCTGGTTATGTAAGTCATATGTTTTCCATGAGCGGTGCGTTCAACATCAAAAGTTTCATGGACGGTTTTCATAATGATGATGTTTTTTATAACAGTCCGGAGGATTATTTATATGGACTGAACGACCACGAATTATGGAATATGGATATTGTCCTCGGAACTTCAAACTGGGATGTTTGCCTCGACTCCAATTTAAAACTCAGTAAAGTTCTCGCGACAAGAAGCATCGAGCACTGGCTGGATATTCGACACAACCAAAAGCACGACTGGCCGGTTTGGAAAGAAATGTTCCCACACTACTTGTCAAGAATAAAATTTTAAAATCTAAAACACACACAAATGAAAAAAATTGGGATATTATTCGGAATGGAAGATACATTTCCACAGGCGTTTATAGACAGAGTAAATTCAAAAAATGAAAAAGGAATCGTTGCAGAAGCTGTTTCCATTGATAAAGTTGTACAAAACAAAGACGGAGAATATGCCGTAATCATCGACAGGATTTCCCAAGATGTTCCTTTTTATCGCGCCTATCTGAAAAACGCAGCGTTAACAGGCACAAACGTAATAAACAATCCATTTTGGTGGAGCGCAGACGATAAGTTCTTTAATAATGCCTTGGCCGATACGCTTGGGGTTCCGCTTCCAAACACTGTCATTCTTCCTTCTGCCGAACATCCAACAGATACAACAGGAAAATCGTTCCGCAACCTCGCCTATCCAATGGATTGGGAAAGCATATTCGATTACATCGGTTTTCCAGCATATATGAAACCGTATGCCGGCGGTGGATGGAAAAATGTTTACCGACTAGAAAACAAAGAAGAATTTTGGGAAAAACATCGTGAAACCGGACAATTAGTAATGCTTCTTCAGGAAGAAATTGTGTTTGAATCGTATTTCCGTGTGTATTGCTTGGGAAGAAAAGCTGTCAGAATTATGCCATACGAACCAAGAAATCCACATCATTTGCGTTATGTTGTAGAAAATCCGGTAACTGATAAAAAGCTTTTGGCAACGATCAAAGATTATACTTTACGACTATGCGAAGGTTTAGGCTACGATTTTAATACGGTGGAATTCGCTGTCCGTGACGGAATTCCGTATGCAATTGATTTTGGAAATCCGGCTCCGGATGCTGAAGTTACTTCAGTCGGACAGGAGAATTTCGATTGGGTTGTAGAAGAAGCCGCAAAAATGGCAATTGCCGCGGCTAAAAAGCACAAAGATGGAAAAACAAACCTCACTTGGGGAACTTTCATCAAAAATTCGGTTGCTGCTGATTCGAAAAAATAAATACAAAACCATTAAGAAATTAAGGCTTAAATTCTATTAATAACCCTAATTTCTTAATGGTTACAACAAAAACGTTTTAATATTTACTAAAATATTATGTCAAGAAAATTACCTGTTTTCACTCTTGGAGTTGAAGAAGAATACCAGATTATCGATCCAAATACGCGTGATTTGCGTTCGCATTTATCCAAAATCGTTGATGGCGCAAAAATCATATTAAACGAACAGGTCAAGGCTGAAATGCACCAATCCGTTGTAGAAGTCGGCACCAACATTTGCAGCAACGTAAAGGAAGCTTCGAATGAAATTAAGTTTCTGAGAAGCAAAATCGTAGAGCTTGCCGAAAAACAAAACCTCGTTGTGGGCGGCGCAGGGACGCATCCGTTTTCAAGATGGCAGGACCAGCCAATTACGGATGATCCGCGTTATCACAACATTGTAAATGAACTTCAGGATGCTGCAAGGTCAAATTTAATCTTCGGAATGCATTGCCATGTCGGAATTGAGAATCGTGAAATCGGACTGCAATTAATGAATCAGGCGTGCTATTTTCTTCCGCATATTTTTGCGCTTTCTACGAATTCGCCTTTTTGGGAAGGAAGACAAACTGGCTACAAATCCTTTCGCACGAAAGTTTTTGACAAATTTCCGCGAACAGGATTACCGGAATATTTCGATTCGGTTGCGTCCTATGACAACTATCTCGATACTTTGGTAAAAACCAAATGTATCGATAATCCGAAGAAAATCTGGTGGGATTTAAGGCTTCATCCATTTTATGACACGATCGAATTCCGCATCTGCGACATGAGCTTAACCGTTGATGAAACCATGTGCATCGTTGCTATAATTCAGGCAATTGTCGCTAAATTATATAAATTGACGCTTCAAAATACCAGCTTTAATATTTACCGATTAGCATTGATAAAAGAAAATAAATTCCGCGCCGCTCGTTACGGAATCGACAATCACATGATTGATTTTGGTTTGCAACAGGAAGTGGAAACTAAAATGCTAATCATTGAATTACTGGAATTTATTGATGACGTTGTCGATGAGCTTGGAAGCCGCGATCAAATAAATTACGTACATACAATCATGAAAGAAGGAACAGGCGCAGACAAACAGCTGGCGGTTTTTGAGCAAACACGTGATTTAACAAAAGTTGTAGATTTTATTACGAGTGAATTTACCCGAGGATTATAAGAAATAATTTTATATTTGTAAATCATACAATTTCTTAAACATAAGATAATGACGGATCATACGATAAAAATAGCGATTTTAGATATGTATAACGGCGAGCCAAATCAGGGAATGCGCTGTATCATTGACATTATAAACCGCTTCAACCACATTGTCAGCTTTAAAGTTTTTGATGTAAGGGGAAAGTCAGAATTGCCGGATATTAAAAAATTCGACATTTATATTTCTACCGGAGGTCCTGGAAATCCGTTGGAAGGTGACGGAATCTGGGATAAAAATTACTATAATTTTATCGACGCGTTGAATATCTGGAATTCGGAGAACGAGATTAAAAAACATGTTTTGTTCATTTGCCATTCTTTTCAGATGGCATGCAGGCATTTTGGATTGGCAGAAATCACGAAACGAAACGATACGTCATTTGGAGTCATGACGGTACATAAAACTAAAGAAGGTTTTGATGATCCGGTTTTTGAAGGACTTCAGGATCCTTTTTATGCCGTAGATTCCAGAGATTATCAAGTTGTACAGCCAAATCTGAAAGTATTTTCACAAAAAGGCGCTAAGATAATTTCGCTTGAAAAAATACGCGATCATGTGCAGTATGAACGTGCAATAATGGCTGTTCGATTTACAGATTATTTTGTCGGGACGCAATTTCACCCGGAAGCCGATCCAATCAGTTTTATTGCAAACCTTAGGGATAAAACCAAACGCGATAAAATCCGTGATATGAAAGGAAAACGAAAATTCAGGAATATGCTTGAAGATTTGCTCGATAGCGATAAAATCTATAAAACTAATGAAACGCTGATTCCAAATTTCCTTCGTGCTGCCATCAATGACTTGATGAAAACCAAAAAAATGCTATCTAATTAGGACTCATTTTAGAATTTGGGTATGATAATTATCCAATCTAAAATCTCACTACGTAATACCAAAGATTATGATTTCTAAATATCGTCAACAATTCAACGACAGTTTTACTGTAGAAAAATACCAGGAATTTCAGGACGATATAGCAGCCGATTTCAATTATCTGCCGACTTTTCGTATGGCCGAAACGCCATTTTTTATTTCTAACGAATTGAAATCACAATTGCTTGAAGGCTGTAATGATGTTATAAAGTTAATTAAACAAGATAACTTTAAACAGTTAACAGAGAAGTCTTTAGAGTTAAATACAAAAGTTCCGAATGAAGATGAGCATACCACTTTTCTTGCAATAGATTTCGGAATTTGTGAAGAAGATGCAAAGGTTATTCCAAAATTGATAGAAGTACAAGGATTTCCATCTTTGTTCAATTATCAATATGTTTTGTACGATAAGTTTAAGAAGTTTTACCCGTTTTTATCAGAGCTTACTCCTTTTATCAATGATATTTCAAGTGAAGATTATTTGAAATTAATCGAAGAAGTAATCTGCAATAATCTTCCTAAAGAGAATGTTATTTTACTTGAAATTGAGCCTGAAAAGCAAAATACAAAAATTGACTTTTATTATTGCAGACGCGATATCGGAATCCCGATTGTTTGTGTTACCGAATTAATAAAGAAAGGAAAACAGCTTTTTTACAAGAACGAAAATGGCGAAGAAATCCAGGTTAAAAGGATCTATAATCGTGTCATTTTTGATGAACTCGAATTACGCAAGGATTTAAAACTGGAATTTAGTTTTTCAGACGATTTGGATATCGAATGGGCTGGGCATCCAAATTGGTTTTTCCGTATCAGTAAATATATTCTTCCAATGCTGAAAGGCAAATATTTTATTGAAACTACTTTGCTCAGCGATTTGAAAGAAATCCCGGAAGATTTAGAAAATTATGTTTTGAAACCCTTATTTTCGTTTTCAGGAACTGGCGTAATTTTTCACGTGAAGCGCGAAGATATTGAATCCGTTGTCGAAAAAGACCTTTATATTTTACAGAAAAAAGTCAATTATATTCCAATTGTGCAATCACCTGACGGAAAAGTTAAAGCCGAAGTCCGCGTTTTATGCGTTTGGAAAAAAGACGATGCAGCTCCTACTCTATTGTGCAATCTTGTACGCCTGAGCCGTGGTGAAATGATTGGCGTAAAATTCAATAAAGATAAGGATTGGGTCGGCGGAACATTAGGATTATTCGAACGTTAATTTTTAATCCAAGAATTATGGCGGCGACGAAAATGGATAATATAGCTCGGATATTTAAAACCTCATTTGCAAGCGTATATCCGCATTACGTTAGAAAAGCAGAAAAAAAAGGCCGTACAAAAAGTGATGTTGACGAAGTGATATTCTGGCTAACAGGATATAATCCGCAAAGTTTACAGCAACATATCGAAAACAAAACAGATTTTGAAACTTTTTTTGCCGAGGCACCACAAATTAATCTAAATGTTTCAAAGATTACAGGTGTAATTTGTGGCTATCGCGTGGAAGATATTGAGGATAAATTAATGCAAAAAATCCGCTATTTGGACAAATTGGTAGATGAATTGGCAAAAGGAAAAGCAATGGAGAAGATTCTAAGAAATTAAAAAACCGCAACGAAAATAATCCTTTGCGGTTTTTTTATATTTTGGATATCTATTAATGTAAATTTTTAACTTCGGCCTGAGCCGCAACAGTCGCAAAATCACGAACTAAACGATCGGCATAATCGTCCAGCAATTCCAATACACGCTCGTGCTTACCTGAATTTACGATCAATCCCGCATGATATTCCAACGGAACTGTAAAGCAAACTTCTTCATCCGCAAAAGATGATAGATCAGGATTTGCAAATTTCGATAACGTCAAAACAATTCCGGCGTATTCTTTGCGGACTTTCGGAAGCTTGTATTCAAATCCTTTTACGAGTGCATTTTCAATCGCCGCCCATTCTTTCCAGAGATTTATTCCCGACGCTGCTGCAACCATTTCCGCCAAATGCGCGCCACCAACTCTTGAAGAAGTTTCGAGGAAATAAATTTTTCCGTCACACTTTATATATTCTGAATGTGCAGCACCATGTTTCAATCCGAAACCTTTAATTACCTGTTCGTTACACTTTTTAATTGCTTTATCATCTTCGGAATTGTAAGGAATATTTGCGCTTCTGAAAATTCCGCCACCCTGAGAAATTTCCATCGGAGTTGCCAAATAACGTGATGTAATACTAAAAATTATTTTTCCATCCAAGATCAAGCTATCGCAGTGATAAACATCGCCGGGACGAAATTGCTCGACCAAATATTTAAAACGGTTGTTGCCCATTTCATTGATATGCATCCAAAGGCTCTCTTTGTCATGTACTTTAATTATTCCCGAAGCAGAAGCTTCTGAACGTGGTTTTAATACCCATGGCGCTGAAATCGTATCTGCAAAAGTATTGATATCGTGATCGTTAAAAAGAGAACAAAACTGCGGATTTGAGATTCCACAGCTTTTTGCACGCATCCGCATTGCAAGTTTATCACGGAAATATCGCCCGGTTGTCTGGCCCATTCCTTCAATACGCAGGTTTTCTCGTAAGTAAGTTGCTTTTTCAACATCGAAATCATCAAGAGCAATAATTCCATCGATATTATTATTTTTCATCAGGTTTTGTACGCCTAAAAGCAAATGCTCGAGATTCCATTCAACGTCCTGTCCTTCCATGTAAAACACTTCGTCGATATGAGCAAACGGCCATGGCTTATCCCGGAGTTTCTCAGATGTAACAAGGAAAACCGTATTACCAAGTTCTTTCAGGTGAATTAAAAAATCGGCTCCTTTAAAATAATTGGAGATGCAAACGAAGGTTTTGGAAGTATTTTTCATGACTTAAAGATTTTCAATGAATTTAGTTAATAAATGAACACCATACGCAGTTGCGTGCTTCGTTTTTGCAAATTCGTCATCGCCAAAAGCAACGCCGGCAATATCAAGATGCGCCCATGATTTATGTCCGTCTGTAAAATATTCTAGAAATTTAGCGGCACTAATTGCTCCGGCAACCGGTTTTCCGCTGTAATTTTTAACATCTGCAATTTCGCTGTCAATATCGGATTTATAGGCATCCCAAAGTGGTAGCGGCCATGACCGTTCCCCAATTTCGTCACCTGATTTTTGGATTTGCTTTGAGAGAATATCGTCATTTGTAAACAAGGCTGCGCACTCATAACCAAAAGTGCCAACACTGCTTCCCGTTAAAGTTGCAATATCAACAATAGTTTCAGGCTTAAAATTTTTAATAAGGTACGATAATCCGTCGGCTAAAATTAATCTGCCTTCCGCATCAGTATCAATTATTTCAATTGAATGCCCGCTGTAACTATTGATTACATCGCTTGGAAGAAACGATTTGCTGTCAACGGAATTCTCGCATGCCGGAACAATCGCAGTAACTTTTACAGGTAATTTTAAATCGGAAATCAATCGCATTGCTCCAAGAACGGCTGCGCCTCCGGCCATATCGCATTTCATGTGAACCATTCCTGCGACTTTAATATTCAGTCCGCCTGTATCGAAAGTAATTCCTTTTCCAACGAGGCCAATGTGCTTTGTGTTTGGGGATTTATTTTCCGGAGTATATTCCATTATTATAAATTGCGGCTCTTTATCGCTTCCTTTTCCAACGGATAGAAATGCATGCAAACCAGCATCTTCTGCCTTTTTACGATCTAATACTTCAACTGAGAATCCAAACTCTTTTCCGTTTGTTTGTGCCCATTCCGATAAAAATTCAGGCGTTACAACATTTGGTGGCAAATCAACAAGATTGAATGTTTCGAGTTGCGCTTTTGCAATTTTAATGGCTCTTTCTGCCACTTTTGAAAAATCATTTTTAGAAATCATTTTCAGTTCAAAACCTGGTGAAAGAAACGCGTGTTTATCATTTTTTTTGAAATGTCCAATGTCGTAAGTTCCTAAAAGCAATCCGGAAATCGTAGCTTCGGTTTGCTCTGAAGTAAATGCTTCGGGTAAATATAATGCAACATCATCACCAAAACTTTCTTTATGCTTTGAGGAAATTCTTCTAAATATTGTCTTTAAGGATTTGTAGTCAACATCTTTTCCAAGACCAACAAAAATATGCGTGCTATCGTATTTTTCAACGAAATAATGGGTGTCTTTTTTTCCATAAAAGACTTTTGAAGAAACGGCAACTCCATGATATTCAATTGGCACAAGGCTTTTGGAATGCGTTTCAAACACCGGAATAATTATGGTTCCTGTAAAAGTATCAAGGTTAGGTAAATTTGTTGTTTGCATTTAATTGTCTTTGGTGTTAAAAAATAGCCATTCGATTGCTTTCGGAAATTCATCGCTCCAATAGGTTTCGCTGTGCTTTCCCTGCATGTTGATGCTCAGGTTTATTTTCATCTTATCGGCTCCGTACTCACTTTTAAGCATTGTGTTCTTAAATCGTTTCACGTGTTTTATCATTGTCACGCTTTCATCGCCTCCGGCATAAAGATAAATTTTAGTGTCGCCCGGTTCAGAAAAATCCATTTTAGAGAAATCCATTTTCGGGACAACCCAAAGTGACGGAGAAAAAATCATCAGCCTGCCATATACTTCAGGATACATCAATCCGCTGAAAACGCTTACCAATCCGCCCATAGAACTACCTCCGATTCCGGTAAACTCGCGTTCGGTTTTAGTACGAAATTTTTTATCAACAAATGGCTTTAATGTATCCGTTATGAATCGGATGTATTTTTTGCCTTCGCCAGCGCCGAGCACTGTATTTCCTACATTGTATTCTTTTATTCGATCGTGTTCAGCATGCTCAATCGCAATGATAATGATCTTTCCGATTTTGTATTCCGACATTACGGCAAGCTTTTTATCAATTTCCCAGTTGCCGAATTGCGCTTCTTCATTAAACAAATTCTGTGCGTCCTGCAAATACATTACCGGATATTGATCTGTAGAAGTATCGTAATCGTGCGGTAATAATGCCCAGATTTTTCGCTTTCGATTAAGTTGCGGAATTTCAAATTCTTCGGAAATTAGTTGTACCTGCGGAAGGAAATTTTGCTTAAAAGGAAGCCAGTTTTTACGCCATTTATCAACATGTTCCTTTCGCACGCCTGAATGTTCCCGACACGAACGGTTTTCTGTCCGGTTTCCGTATTTGTCAATTTCAACTTCACTCCAATCGCCTTTTGTAAACTTGTAAAGCAATTCATCAGGATACGAGAAATCTTCGGCAAATTTATAATGGTACAAGCCGTTCCCGATCTTTTCCATCTGAAAATTCACATCCTGTGTATGCCAATTATTGAAATTTCCTGAAATGTAAACCGGTCGAAAATCATCTTCGTCAGTCGTTAATACTATGTTGAGTTGTGGCTCTGTCAAATCGTTATCGCTATCGTTTGTGCGTGTTTGCGTGGAATTCATTATGAATTAAAACTTCTATTGAAAAGTAAATATAGGTTTTTGATTTTCAAATAAAAAGAAACTCAGGTACAAATAGGAAGTTTTGCAGATTTTGAATTAGCCTGCGGAAAATTTTGCCAAAAACGTAATAAAACCGAATACAGTAACTTATATTTTTTCAAATGATTTGAGTACAGAAATGAACTGCGACGGCGATTCATCTTTATAAACTCCGGTTTTTCCCAATACTTTTGAAGTTTTGTTTAGGATTACAACTAATGGAAAAAAACCGTCTTTGTTGTATTTTTCTACAATAAGCAGATTTTTTTCTGCCATAGCTTCTGTAAGTTCTTCGCCTTTTACAGAAAAGTCAACTTTTACAAGTACGTAATTGTTGTCTGCAAACGACAGGAATTCATTTGTTTTGAGAACATTCTGCTCCAGTAATTTACAGTTATCACATTGTTCGGGAACGGTAAAAAACAGCAATACCTTTTTATTGGTCTGTATTGCTTCCTTTAAACCTGCATCAATGTCGTTCTTCCAAGTTTGAGAATGGCTTTGCGTAAGCACGAAAAAAAATAAGTATAAAACCGGATTTTTCATAGCTGTCATTTAAAGCATTCCGTTGTATTTTCTGATAAACCATTCGCAAGCCAATGAAATTGCAATTACTATCAAAAGTAAAATGCTGTCTATTAAAGGAATTTTCTTCACGATTTCCTTTTGCACAGCTTTATAACTATCGTTGTCAAGTAGCGATTTGATCAACATGTCAACCTGGTTTGGCATAAACACACCAGCTTTTGTTTGTATTGCCAATTGTTTTAGCTTGGCCAGATCCGGATTTACAAATTGCTTCTCAATATCAAAATCAAGAATTTCAAAGTAGCCGTTGTATTTGGTTTTTGAAGTCAATTCCTGAACGGTAAAATTATATTGGCCGGCTGCCAATCCGTCAAGGCTGGCTTTAAAAGCATTGTTGCCTTTTAGCAAATCGTAATTCTTGGTTTGTTTTGTTTTCTTATTTGTTACTGAGATTGCGAGTCGTGCTTTTTCATCAAATTCATAATTCTTATTGAAATATTGTGCGGTAATTTCAATTGCATCGCCTGAATTATAGAAGCTTTCGTGATTCACAACAAGTGATTTTCGGGCGTTATTCGATGCCAGGAACTGAATGGTTTTATCTATAAACAAATCAAATTTCTCAAATGATCCGGTATCAATATGACTTTGTAAACGCCATTTCCAGATATTTTCGCCTAATAAATAAGCTGCTCTTTTTCCCTGATTTTCTGTAAACGCCAGCAACGGCATATTGGTCGCAATATTCCGGATTTTAGAAGAAAGCAACACATTTACATTTCCGCTTGTCGTTACATTTCCGAAAGCATTTTGCAGCGGCGGAAGATTTTCAAAACCAATATTATCCAATGCAAAAAGATTAAATTGCGAATCAAATTCGGCCAAATAATCTTCGCGTTGTCCGCTCATTTTGAATGCAAAAGCAGTTTGCTGCTGGTTTAAAAAGGCAAAATCCGTATTTGTTCCCGTGATTATAAAAGTGTTTATTCCGGCATTTGCATTTGCATCGAAAACTGCTTTGAATGCTGCTGTCGGCTGGTAGAATATGAGAATATTATAATTCTGTAACGACTTGACATCATTTGGTTTAAGAATGGTTACTTTCCGTTGGAGATTAGTTTCGATGGAACGTTTTAGCACACCAATATCCGGATGGTTGATTGCCGAAATAATAGCAACTTCCGACTTCTGATCGATGATTTCAACTGCAAAATTCTTGATGTTATTGTAATTGTTTTTCTCCGTTTCTTTTGACGTTAAAGCCGAGCGAAAAACCTGCAATCCGACATTATCCGCCGGAAGCAACACATTTACAACTGCTGATTTTTTTGAAGGCGAAAACGAAACTTCCTGTTTTATCAGCACATTATTTCCTTTTGAAATACTGAAATTCGCTGTTACACTTTTGGTTCCTGAGTATTGCAGGAACACTTCAACAGGGAATTTATTCTTATGGAATGCATATTTATTAACGTTTAACTGGCCGATCTTTAAGTCAAGATACGTTGTCGTATCGCCTAAAACCAATGGATACACTTTATTATTAGCATCAAAACTATACACATAATCGTTGCCTGTGGTTTGGTTCCCGTCTGAAATTAAAACCGTTGGATAGGATTTATTTTTATTGATGCTTTTGAGGTTTTTAGCCGCTTCTTCCACATTGGTTTGCGTTCCGCTGAAATCAAATGCTTCCGAAAGCGCAAAATCGGTATCAAATTTATACGATTGAACATCGAATTTTTCCTGTAACTCCGAATTCGAAATCAGTTTTTTATACACTTCACGCGCCGTTGCATCTGCTTTTAAGTCTTTTACCGAAGCAGAATTGTCCATTACAATTGGCAAAGGTGTTTTCTGTATCTCATAGGTATTCTTAGTAATCTTCGGATTGATCAGCAATAACAGGATTCCGAAGACCGTGAAGAAACGCAGAAAAGCCAAAAGCAAGGTCATTTTACTCTTGCTTCTGGCTTTGTAATAATATTGATAAAAAGACAGCGCTGCTGCTGTTATTAGCGAAAGAATGATAAGTACTACTACAGAAAAAGTCATTGAATATAGATTAATGTAAACGTAATGAAAGATTCTGCATTTTTTATCTTTTTTTGATAAATTTTAAGGTTTAAACGACGATTATGTCAGCATTCCGCCATCAACATTCATCACCTGGCCTGTTACATATGCGCTCATATCGGATGCAAAAAACAAACACGCGTTAGCAACATCGTCAGTAGTTCCGCCACGTTTCAACGGAATGCCATCTCTCCAGCCCTGAACTACATCGGCATTTAATTTTGCCGTCATTTCTGTTTCTATGAATCCGGGCGCAATTGCGTTGCAACGAATGTTTCTTGAACCTAATTCTAGTGCTACTGATTTTGTAAAACCAATCACACCTGCTTTTGAAGCGGCATAATTTGTCTGGCCTGCATTGCCTTTCACTCCAACTACTGAACTCATATTGATTATCGAACCCGAGCGTTGTTTCAAAAATGTCTTTTGGATCGCTTTGGTCATGTTGAAAACTGATTTCAGGTTCACGTCGATTACCTTGTCGAAATCTTCCTCAGACATGCGCATTAGCAGATTGTCTTTCGTGATTCCGGCGTTGTTTATCAAAATATCAACCGCTCCAAAATCTGCAAGCACAGCATCAACAAATGTTTGCGCTTCATTAAAATCGGCAGCGTTAGACTGGTAGCCTTTTGCCTTGATTCCCATTGCGTTCAATTCATTTTCTAAAGCTTGAGCAGATTCTGCCGAAGCGCTATACGTAAATGCAACATTTGCACCGTGCTTTGCAAAAACTTCAGCAATTCCTTTTCCGATACCGCGGCTGGCACCTGTAATAATGGCGGTTTTTCCTTCTAGTAGTTTCATAGTTATTGGTAGTATTTGATTTTTAATACAACGAGCAAATATAGCGTATTTAGGGATTTAATAAAATTTGTTCCATAAAAAAAGCCTTACGAATGTAAAGCTTTCTTCTTGTTTATTTTAAGTTTACTGTTTTATAAACTTTACAGCTGAATTGCCCTTGTCTGACTGAATTTTCATGATATAATTCCCTGTAGCAAGTGACGCAACATCAACACGCTGCAATCCTTTAGCGTTCGGGACGATCATTATAAGCTGGCCAAGTACATTGTAGATGCTGATTGATTTTAGGTTCGCTCCTACTTTACTGTCAATGTATAATTGCCCGTTTGTTGGATTTGGATAAATCGTAAAGTTAGCATCCTGGCCGAATTCAGTTGTACCGAGCGATTGCATCATTGTAATTGCTGGTTCGGTAACAACGGGAAAGTTATAGTCAAAGTAAATACTTGCCGAATTACTAAAAGTATCTCCAGTTACCAATGTAGCTTTTGTCTTAATCTTAAAGACAATATAACCGTCGTTATTGGCATCATCAAACGGAAGCTGGATGTTCTCAAAGATAAATTCAACTTTATTTGGATTCGATATGTTTGTTCTAAACGAATGGCTGGCGTCTAACGAAACAAGTGAGTTAATATCAAACTTTGTCGTATCAATCATGTCTTTTACTACAACATTTTGCGCCGGAGCTGTCCCAAGGTTTTCAAAGCGAATTAAATAATGAACGTATTTACCCGCCATAGAAGGTGTTACAACCGTACCTTCCAAACAGGTTTTATCATTTGGATCCATGGCATTTACAACCGTTTGCTGCAATGTCATCGTGTTATCATTAAGGTTTTCATCTGTAGCTAAGCCCAAAATGCTTGATGAGGCATTTAGTGTCAAAATATTACCGTCATTTACCGCAGGTGTTTCCATTGGTCCGTTTAGGTTTAGCGTAACAAATATGGTACGGGTTTCAAATGGTTGCAGATTCAGAAAAATCCAATTTAAAGTACCAACATAAGGCGGTAGCGAGCTACTTGCTGTTCCCGTTACATAGTCAAATATCGAATCATCATAATTGAAAACAACGTTGCCGTTAGTAATAATACTATTTCCAATGTTTCTGTAAATGATCTTGTATGTTACATCAAATCCGGGAACAGCAGCTGTCATCGGAATTATATTCACGTCAATATCGCTATGAACGCCGTTTGCAATAACGCAAAAATTTTGTGTTTGCGGACTGGTTTGCGTTGGAAAAGTAACAGTTGTACTTGCAGGCAATACGTTAAAATAGGTTGGATTCTCTAATATAGGTGTAATTGTATGTGTTCCTGCACTTACCGGGAAACTATAATTACCGGAAGCATCCGGTATAATATTCCCGGATTGTGTCCCGTTAGTGATCGCAAACTTTAAATTTTTAATTTGAATATCTGCTTCATCACAACCATTGCTATTAGCATCAAACTTGGAATTCCCGTTTATGGTATAATTAACCCCACCCGGCGCAAAAGAACAATAGGAATTTACTTCGCACAAAGGATTTGATGAAACTTTTGCTTTGTATGCAGCGATATTATTTTCATCTGCACATATATATTTTAGTGTTGTAATTGGCGCGAGATATAACGATTGGAGATATTTTCCGTTTTTAAGAAAAAGTTGTTCTAAAGGGTTTGGTTCCAATATCAAACCATTTAATAAACGATTATTAGAAACGTCTAGTGTAGTTAATTGGTTGTTGCTACAATTAATTCCTTTTAGTTTGGCATTAGAAGTAATATCCAAAGAATGAAGATTATTATTATTACATGCAAATTGTTCCAGATTTGTATTTGTCGACACGTCTAAACTTGTCAATTGATTTTTGCTAACGTATAATTCTGAAAGAAATGGACTGTTCTGTAAATTTATATTAGTTAGGTTATTCTCTTCAATTAACGCTTGAATTAAGATTTGCTTGTTAGAAAGATCTAATGTTGTTATATTGGTTTTATTTAAATAAATTTTTTGAAGCGAATGCATGTTTGTAACGTCAACAGAAGTTACTGGGGAATCACCAATTTGCAAATTCAGCATTGCGTTCATATTGCTAAAATCAACAGACGTTACACTCGTGAAAAATAAAGAAAACGTCTCCAAACTAAGTCCTGTCATGTTTAGAGACTGCACTTCTTCTCCGCTGACGTAAATCGCTTTTAGCGTTGGCATAATGGAAAAGTTCACAATTGGCATAGTGCAACTGTGTAAGCTTAATCTTGTTATATTTGTAAATTTATGAAGCCCTACTAAACTTGTTATCCCCGAAGCAGATTGAAACTGTAAAGATCCAACAAGGGAAGCCTCACTTACACTAATTTCATTATCATTGTTTGCATCAATAACATACGGCAAACCAAATATACTATAGGCAACAGGATCAAATCCAACAGTTAACAACTTTTGCTTCAATACCGGATCAGGGAAATTAATATTCTGCGAATGCATCCCAAATGAAACAAGCAGTAATAGAAAGTATAGTTTTTTCATGATAATATTTTGTGGCGCAAAGCTATGATAATTTTTGTTATAACCTATAGTTAATCATAGATTCTAGTATGTTTTCGAATTATGGGTATACTACACTGCCTACATTCCCCAATACCTACAACATGAAAACACGACTGAATGACAATCAACAAAGCACCTCTATAAGGGGCTTTTGATTTTTAATTATAGTTATCATGAACTGCTTGACTCCTTACAAGATACTATATAGATTTTGATTTAGGTAATTTCTACCTTATTATTTCTTTATAAACTTAACTGTTCCGTCACCTTTGTCAGAAATAATCTTCATCAGGTAATTACCTGTCGCAAGTACCGACACATCAATACCCTGCAAACCGTTCGCGTTTGGCACAACCAGTATAACTTGTCCCAGCATATTATAAATGCTTATAGATTTTATAATTGCTCCGGTTTTATTATCCAAATTCAGGAAGTTGCCTGCAGGGTTTGGATATACGGTAAATAAACTATTAATATCAAACTTTTCATTACTCAAAACCGCTACCGTTGTAACAGCAGGATTGGTCACAATTGGAAAGTTATAATCGAAGTAAATGCCTGCCGTGTTACTAAATGAATCGCCTACTGTCAAAGTTGTCAATGTCTTGATCTTAAATACCAGATAACCGTCATTATTTGCATCGTCAAACGGAAGATTGATTCCTTCAAAAATAAATTCTACTTTATTAGTATTTGAAATTTTAGTCTTAAATGGATAATTAGAATCCAATGGGATCAACGATGTGATATCAAATTTAGAAGTATCAATCGTATCACTTACTACGATATTCTGCGCCGGAGCCGTTCCTTGGTTTTCAAAACGGATCATATAATGCACATATCGTCCGACCATTTCAGGCGTGATCGTTGCGCCTTCCAAACAGGTTTTATCATTCGGATCCATTGCGTTAACTACTGTTTGCTGCATCGTCATGATGTTATCATTAAGGTTTTCATCTGTAGCTAAGCCAAAAATACTTGACGAGGCATTTAATGTCAAAATATTACCGTCATTTACCGCAGGTGTTTCCATTGGTCCGTTTAGGTTTAGCGTAACAAATATGGTACGGGTTTCAAATGGTTGCAGATTCAGAAAAATCCAATTTAAAGCACCAACATAAGGCGGTAGCGAGCTACTTGCTGTTCCCGTTACATAGTCAAATATCGAATCATCATAATTAAAAACAACGTTACCGTTAGTAATAACAGTGTTTCCAATGTTTCTGTAAATGATCTTGTATGTTACATCAAATCCGGGAACAGCAGCTGTCATCGGAATTATATTCACGTCAATATCGCTATGAACGCCGTTTGCAATAACGCAAAAATTTTGTGTTTGCGGACTGGTTTGCGTTGGGAATGTTATGGTAGCGCTAGCCGGAGATACATTGAAAAAGGTTGGGTTTTCTAATTGTGGCGTAATGGTATGTGATCCCGCTATCACTGGAAGATTATAATTCCCTGTATCATTTGCAAAAAAGCTTCCTACACCAGATAACATGTATTTTAGACGTGGCAACCCCGAAACATTGGTTTCGCATCCGTTGTTATCAATATCAAAATTAAAAATTCCATTCACAGTATAAGTCGTTCCTCCTGGTGTAAATGAGCAATATGAATTTACGCTCGTGCTAGTCCAAAACCGCTCGAATTAACGACACCTATAACATAATCATTTTCTACATCATCAGTACAAATAAAACTAAGGCTAGGGCAGTTAGCGATTGTCAGTGAAGTAATTGGTAATGTTCCATTTTTTAAGTTGATTGATTGTAGTTGCGACATTTGCATAGCAGTTAACGTTGTAAGCAATGGCGACGAACTAAGATCTAAATTAATTATAGGATTCCACGAACAACTTAATATTTTGAGATTACTTAGATTTGAAATACTCAAAAATTCAATCCCTCCATCGTCAACATAAAGTTCTTCTATAGAGGAAGGGTAAGATACTTCACTTAGACTATTAGAACCAGCTTTAAGGACTTTTAATCCGGGTGGCAAAATTATATCATACGCACCCATGCCTGTGCAGTCTAAATATCTTAGATTTACAAGGGTGCTCAGGTTAAGCGTATTGGCCGTACTGTAAGCCAAATCTAATCTTTCCAAATATGTCAATGGTAGCAAATGCCCTACGTTTATTGGTACTTCAGTCATGGTAAGCTCTCTTAAATTCATGAAATACTGTATCCCATATACATTAAAAATTGGATTACCTTCAGTAAATTCACCTGTTTCGCTATCATACGTTAGATATAAATAGTGCGGAACATTTAATTTATATACCTGTTGTGCCTCAGAAACCTCTATTAGGTTGTTACCATTTGTATCAATTACCATTGGAGCTCCGATCTCATCATAGGCAAATTGACCGTAATCCTGCAACAACAATTGCAAAAAGGCTGGATCCGTTACCGGAACTACTTGTGCGTTTGACTGAAATCCTATCAAGACAATAAATAAAATGTAAAGTTTTCTCATACTATTTGTTTTGAAAATCAAATATATAAGAAATTATTTAAAAAAACGCTTGATGACTATTTTCAACTATACTTCGTAAATAAATTACTTGCTCAAATGTACCCAATCCAGTTTACTTCATCAAAAAGCTTCCAGCACCACCGCTAATCAAATTCACTCAAATGAATTGCCTTGACCAATGTCGCTAAAGCAAATTACTCTAATAAAAAGCTTCACGCAACCTCGCTAATCAAATCTCCTCAAAGAAATTGCTTTGGTAACAGTCGCTAAACAAATCTTCACTGAAAAATTGCTTTAACGACTGTAGTTCACACAATATACTCCAGTAGATTGCTTCCGCGACTGTCGTTAAAAACTTTTGAGTTAAACAATAATACTAATAATAAAAAAAACACTAACTATAGTGTTGTGTTAAAATAATTATTAATTTAGCACTAAATCCCCCGATTCTAAAATGTATTAGTAACTTAACTTCAATAAATTATGATTAATGAAATTAATTTAAGGCGATTACGCAATGCTGAATACATTCAGTTTTTAAAGAACGTCGTAGAAATTGTTGTCGATAACGATCCTACGACATTAAACGTTGTCGAAAAGCTCACTGCACTCCAAGGCGAGTTGAGCGGATTGGAAACGTTATTTAAATTAAATAAGAGTAGCCAATTAAGTCCGGAAATAGTTGCTCTTGACTTGCGACGTGATCGAGCGATTAGCGGTTTAAGATCGATAATCAAAGGATACACGATGCATTTCAATCCTGATTTTGTAGCTGCGGCAAAAAGGCTAGATGCCAGTTTTGACTTGTACGGCAATGGTATAGTGCGACAAAATTATCAGGCTGAAACGGCTATCATTAACGGTCTTTTAAACGATTGGACAATTAAACCTGAACTTTCAGATTCGGTTTTACTCTTAGGATTAAATGCTTGGCGTGATGAACTGAAAACTTCAAATGACTTATTTGATGCTACTTATGTTGACCGTGCCAAAGAGCATGGAACTAAAACCACCGATTCTGTTACCACTGAAAGAGCCGAAACTACTGAAGCATATAATGACTTGAAGAAGCGAATTGAAGCAGCAAACACTATGAATTCTACCCCAGCTCATACTAAAACCATGAATGAGCTTAATGGTATAATCGACAATTATAACACGCTGCTTGCTAACCGTAACAGCGACGATGGCAACCCGGAAAACGGTGAATCGTAAAGTGTTGCAATAAAGGAAAAGCCCCTGTAAAGGGGCTTTAATTTTAGTTACTATTATCGCTTCACAATCTTTTTGACTTCCCTACCCTTTTCAGAGATTATTTCGATAATATACGTACCGGTGTTTAATTTAGATACATCTATATTCTCCAACGCTTCAGGCTTAACTGTCTGTATCTTCTGCCCCAGCATATCATAAATGTGTATCGATTGTATGTTTATCATTGCATCTGAAGCGATGTTAAACACTGATGTGGCAGGGTTTGGAAATATGGAGAAAATAGCCTTTTGCTGCGTATCAACATCAAGAACTCCATTATTAAGTTGCGCTACAAACATATCCTTTGGTGAATTGCCAACTGCACTCGCCACACTGAATATCCCTGTGCCAAACTGTGCGGTTGCGCCATAATAACCTCCCACAATAATCTTGGCTGCAGTAGGCTCTATTGCTTTCAGGGTTCCGCTAACCCAGGCAGCACCGGTCATTTTAAAGCTATTTCCAAAGCTAACCTGGTCGTCATTTTCATTATACCTCAAGATTACGCCGAATGCTTCAGTGTTAACGGCCGATACATTTATACTGTAACCGCCATAATTAACAGTTCCTGCTGCACCGCCCTGCTCTGTTATAAACCCGTATTTGATTCCGTTTTTTACCCTGAATAACCCTTTATACGGACTCAACATTACATTGCGGATTACGTTTCCGGCACTGTTCAATTCAAAATAGCGCGAACCCGAGATGAATACCGTTGAATAGCCTTGAAAGTCGCCACCGCCGCCGCCTGCAATTTGGATGTAGCTTTTACCGTTACTTCGGTCAATGGTATAGCTAAGGGTTACTTGTGCTTCCGGCATCGGGTGCATCCATCGCGTAACTCCGTTGGTATCAATTGAAGCGAAAAATGTTGTAAGTCCGGTTGCGGTATACGGAACACCGGCAATGTTAACCGATGCTGCGCCACTTGTAAAGCAGGTATAATAGATATTTCCATTAGCATCTACAAAATCGTCATAACGTGATGCGCCGTTAGAACCGGTAGTATTGGTAACTGTCCAGATGGTTGCGCCTGTAGCGGCATTCATTTTATAGATATTCTTGACACCACCGTTGCTTTCCATAACAATCGGGTTTCCGTCAGGGCCAATATTAACACCGTTGATTTCATATAACGGAAGATCGGTCCTGCTCCACAATATGTTTCCATTTGTATCATATTTAATAAGGAAAGAAGAATTTGTTGTAGCATTTGCCATTCCGCTGCCGCCGATATACACATTCCCCGAAGCATCTGCACATACAACCTGCCCCATTTGGTTGCTTGCGATGGCAGCGGTTCCAAAACGTTTGAGCCATTGAACCTGACCGGATGCATTATATTTTACCAGGAAAGCATCTTCGTCGAAATTAAAGTTCACGCTACCGTCACCTAAAGTTGAAATCGTATGGGCACCAAGCGTCATAGAACCCATGAAACGGCCTACTCCATATACATTACCCTGACTATCTGTATCAAGATCTATAATATGCCTGCCCGGCGAATAGGTTGCCACAGTTGAAACCGATGCCCAATCCCAGCCGGAGCCTAATTGTGCGTTTGAAACATTCGAAAATGCCAATGCAAAGAAAAGAGATAAAGTAATTTTTTTCATGATAGATGTGATTTATACAAATATCATAACAAGGAGATTGTAAGGAAATACGCTTTTTTTCGTATTTATAGGATATAAAAAAAGCCTCTTGTGAGGCTTTATATTAGAATGCTACATTCCAGCGTGGAAGTTTCCCGTTTTCATCAAGGAAGTTTTGCAATACCTGACCTTCGGCAAAGGTTGGGATTACTTTATTCTTGGCGTTGAAAGTTTCATACCAAACCACTTCAAGACGTTCGATGTCTTCCTTTTGCATTTGTGCCGGCCATGAATATTTGCGTCCTGTTTTGGCAAACTGGTGTCCGTTTACGATCTTGTCATAAAGGCCGCCGTTTTTGCTTTTTAGTGTTCCGTCGTTTTGTATAGTTCCGGTTGATCCTACCATGATCAGCTCTTTCTCTTCACCGTTTACGGCATAAACCACGAAGACACCGTTTCCGGATTCAGGTGCATTGCACACTTCCTCAAGGCTGTCGTTCGTAGTGAAATTGAATGTATTGGTGGTTTTGAATTTCTTTAGTTCTTTGTACATGTGTAATTATTTCAGTGACTGTCATCCCGAGCGCAGTCGAGGGACTTATTTATTAAAAAAGCTCCACAAATGCGGAGCTTGATTTATTTCCGTTTGCCCCTCGACTGCGCTCGGGTGACATTCGGTTATACGGATAAATTATCCTAAAACTTCTTTTACTTTCTTTCCGATTTCAGCAGGAGAATCAACCACGTGGATTCCATTCTCGCGCATAATGCGTTTCTTGGCTTCAGCAGTATCATCAGCACCACCAACGATTGCACCGGCGTGACCCATTGTTCTGCCTTTTGGAGCTGTTTCACCAGCGATGAAACCTACAACAGGCTTGCGGTTACCGTCAGCTTTGATCCATTGTGCAGCGTCAGCTTCCAATTGGCCACCGATTTCTCCGATCATAACGATACATTTTGTTTCCGGATCGTTCATTAATAACTCAACCGCTTCTTTAGTAGTAGTTCCGATGATTGGATCTCCACCAATTCCGATCGCAGTCGTGATACCAAGACCTTGTTTTACAACCTGGTCAGCAGCTTCATAGGTAAGTGTTCCTGATTTAGAAACGATTCCAACCGTACCTTTCTTGAAAACGAAACCTGGCATGATACCAACTTTAGCTTCACCTGGCGTAATTACACCCGGACAGTTTGGCCCAATCAATCTGCATTCTTTACCTTGAATATAATCATAAGCTTTGATCATGTCGGCAACAGGAATACCTTCAGTGATAGTGATGATTACTTTAATTCCGGCATCGGCAGCTTCCATAATGGCATCAGCAGCGAATGCAGGCGGAACGAAAATAATCGTCGTATCGGCTCCAGCCTGGTCAACAGCATCTTTCACGGTATTGAAAACCGGGCGCTCTAAGTGAGTTGTTCCACCTTTACCCGGAGTAACACCACCAACAACATTGGTTCCGTATTCGATCATTTGGGATGCGTGAAAAGTACCTTCACTTCCTGTAAAACCCTGAACAATTATTTTAGAATCTTTATTAACTAAAACACTCATGATATATTTTTTAATTTGGTTTTTAAATGGTGATGCAAAAATAGGTTTTTAGAGGCAATATGAAAAGCCTTTTTTGTAAAAATATCCCTGTTGAATATATTTACGGGTAATATTCGCAAAAACTTTGGAATCTTAATACAAACAAAGCGATGCTTTTAGGAAAGCTGGCTCATTTGATAGGCACGATGCAGTTTATCATCCTTGATTTCCCAAATTACGAAAAAGTGCGCCAAGAGCATTTCTTCACGTGGGTTCTCAATGGTTTTTACATAATGCGAATAGCGAACAGAAACGGTATTTCCTTCATGGATAAGATGAGTCAAACGTGCTTTTGAGCGAATGTAGGCGCTCTCGAGTTCTTTCGTGATTGCAAGGGCTTTCTCCCGATCCATTTCGATAAAACCTTTACTGCTGTGCCACTCCATCTTAAATTCGGGATGCAGATAGGTATCCATTATCACGGCATTGATCAATGCATCCGATTTATAAAAATCCTGAATAAGTTTTTTTGGCGTCATCTTATTTTAGTTTATTGAGAATTTCCGGAATCTTTTTAATGTTTGCTAATTGCTTCAGCTTTTCGCGGGATTCTTCAATTGGCGTCCCGAAATACGTCTTTCCGCCCTCAACAGATTTTGTAACTCCGGTTTGCCCGAGAACAACTGCTTTTGTACCGATTGTTATTCCGCTTGTAGTTCCAACCTGTCCCCAAAGCGTAACTTCATCTTCAATAACCACACATCCGGCAATTCCGGTTTGTGATGCGATAAGGCATTTTTTTCCGATTACGGTATCGTGCCCAACATGAACCTGGTTGTCAATTTTGGTTCCTTCACCAATTGTTGTATCGCCTGTAACACCTTTGTCTATTGTGCAAAGAGCGCCAATCCCAACGTTACTTTCTATTACTACTCGCCCACCCGAAATTAATTGATCGAAACCTTCAGCACGTTTTTTATAATAAAATGCGTCGGCTCCCAGAATTGTTCCGGCGTGAATGATAACATTATCGCCAATGATCGTATGGTCATATATGGAAACATTGGAATGTATCAGGCAGTTTTTCCCGATCACGACATGGTTTCCAACAAAAGCATTTGGCTGGATTACAGTTCCCTCGCCAATTTGAGCCGTGGTAGAAATTGATGCATTTGATGACTGGAACGGTTTGAAATGATTGGTCAGCTTATTGAAATCCCTAAATGGATCATCGGAAATGAGCAATGCTTTTCCTTCCGGGCAATCAACATTCTTATTGATTAAAATGATAGTCGCCGCAGAATGCAGGGCTTTGTCATAATATTTCGGATGGTCAACAAAAACAATATCTCCGGGTTCAACGACGTGAATTTCATTCATGCCGTGAACTTCAAAATCTGCATCGCCTACGAACTCACAGTTAATAAGATCGGCAATGTTTTTCAGGGATTGTATTTTGGGAAATTTCATTTAGTATTAAGTATTGAGAATTGAGATGTCAGACGTGAGATTTTAATTCTCAAGACTAACATCTCAATACTAATTTACTCTTTTACACGCTCCATATAAGATCCTGAAGCCGTATCGATTTTAATTTTATCTCCTTCATTGATGAACAACGGAACGTTTACAGTTGCTCCTGTTTCAACAGTTGCAGGTTTTGTTGCGTTTGTGGATGTATTTCCTTTCACTCCCGGCTCAGAATAAGTAACTTCAAGAACTACAGAAGCCGGCATATCTACTGATAATGGCGCTTCAGTTTCAGCGTTTATGATTACTTTTACAGTCGTACCTTCTTTTAATAAATCCGGTGCGTCAAGGATTGCTTTGTTAAGCTGGATTTGCTCATACGATTCAGTGTGCATGAAATTATACAAATCGCCTTCGGCATACAAATACTGAAATTCGTGCGTTTCAACACGTACTTCGTCAATTTTATGACCTGCAGAAAAAGTATTATCCAAAACTTTCCCGTTGGTTAAGCTTTTTAGTTTTGTTCTAACGAAAGCAGGACCTTTTCCAGGTTTAACGTGAAGGAATTCGATGATTTTATAAATATCGTGGTTAAACTTAATGCATAATCCGTTTCTAATATCTGATGTAGATGCCATTATTTTTATTTATTTTAATGTTGAATTTTAAATTTAAAATTATTAACAGATTAATAATTTCCGGTATAGCCTTTCATAACGCCTCGTGAAGAATTTCGAATGAAGTCAAGGATTTCATCTCTTTCCGGAGTTGCTTCCATTTCTGCTTCAATGATACTGACAGCTTGTGAAGTGTTGTAGTTTTTTTGGTAAAGTATTCTGTAGATTTCCTGTATTTCACGGATTTTTTCAGTTGTAAAGCCTCTTCTTCTCAGTCCAACAGAATTGATTCCAACATACGATAAAGGCTCTTTTGCCGCTTTTGTAAATGGAGGAACATCTTTTCGAAGTAACGATCCGCCTGAAATCATAGCATGGTCGCCAACTTGAATAAACTGATGTACTGCAGACAATCCGCCGATAATCGCATATTTTCCGATACTTACATGCCCGCCCAATAACACGCCGTTTACAATAATCGCATTATCGCCAACATGGCAATCGTGCGCTACGTGTGCAGTTGCCATAATCAGGCAATTATTACCAATTACGGTCTGGCCTGAAGCAATTGTTCCTCGGTTAATCGTAACACATTCGCGGATGGTACAATTGTCACCAATTATTGCTAATGATTCTTCGCCTCCAAATTTCAAATCCTGCGGAACAGCCGAAATTACGGCACCGGGAAAAATATTGCAGTTTTTTCCGATTCTAGCGCCTTCCATAATGGTTACGTTTGAACCAATCCAGGTTCCGTCGCCAATTACTACATTATTATGGATCGTTGTAAAAGGCTCAATTACCACATTCTTGGCGATTTTTGCGCCGGGATGAACATAGGCTAAAGGTTGATTCATCTGTTAGTTTTTTATGTTGTCAGAAATAATCTGATTAATTATTGTTTTTTGGCTATTTGTGCCATTAGTTCAGCTTCGGCTACGAGTTTTCCGTTGGCGTAAGCATTGGCCTGCATGTGGCAAATCCCTCTTCGGATTGGCGTAATCAAATCACATTTGAAAACCAGAATATCTCCTGGAAGTACTTTATGCTTGAATTTTACATTATCAATTTTCATGAAAAAAGTAAGATAATTATCCGGATCCGGAACCGTGCTCAAAACCAGGATTCCGCCGCACTGTGCCATTGCTTCAACGATTAAAACACCCGGCATTACTGGCGCATCTGGGAAATGCCCAACGAAAAACGGTTCGTTCATCGTCACGTTTTTCTGGCCCACAACATGGGTGTCAGATAATTCAAAAATCTTATCAATCAACAAGAAAGGCGGCCTGTGCGGCAACATGCTCATGATTTTATTCACGTCCATTAGTGGTTCCTGGTTCAAATCATAAACCGGTACATGATTACGCTGTTCTATCTTGATTATTTTCGACATTTTCTTTGCAAACTGCGTGTTTACAAAATGCCCGGGCTTATTGGCAATAACTTTACCTTTAATTCGTGTTCCGATTAAAGCTAAATCACCAATTACATCAAGGAGTTTATGGCGCGCCGCTTCGTTTGGATAATGCAATGTAAGATTATCTAAAATTCCGTTTGGCTTTACCGTGATTTTTTCTTTTCCGAAAGCTACTTTCAGATTCTCCATTGTTGAAGCAGAAATTTCTTTATCAACATATACAATTGCATTATTAAGATCGCCACCTTTTATAAGGCCGTTTTCCAATAATGATTCTAATTCGTGTAAGAAACTGAATGTTCTAGAGTCAGCGATTTCTGTTTTAAAATCACTGATATTTTTCATTGTAGCATTTTGGGTTCCGAGTACTTTTGTACCGAAATCAACCATTGCCGTTACCTGATAATCATCGCTTGGCATTACAAGGATTTCACTTCCTGTAGATTCATCTGTGAAAGAAATTACCTCTTTTACAACATAATATTTACGTTCAGCTTCCTGTTCAACTACGCCGGCTTTTTCAATTGCTTCTACAAAATATTTTGACGATCCATCCATTATCGGAGGCTCTGACGCATTAAGCTCGATGATGACATTATCTACGTCACATCCAACAAATGCAGCAAGTACGTGCTCTGATGTCTGAATTTTTACGCCGAGTTTTTCCAAGTTGGTTCCTCTTTGCGTGTTTACAACATAATTGGCATCCGCTTCAATTACGGGTTGTCCTTCAAGATCAACTCGTATGAATGTGAATCCGTTGTTTACCGGTGCTGGCTTGAAAGTCATTTTGACTTCTTTTCCAGTATGAAGTCCGACTCCAGTTAATGAAACCTCAGTTCCGATTGTAGTTTGCTTCGTTTGATCGCTTGAGCTCGGGTTTTTAACCATTGCTAAAATCTTTTTGTTATAGTTTGTTTTATGCTAGTTTCCAGTTTCCTGAAATTTAATTTTTGTCAATTTTCTTTTTCAGCTCATCTAACTCCTGAATTATTTTTGGGAGATTTCTGAAATGTACATACGATTTGCTATAATCGCTGTAATTAAATGCCGGGCTTCCCTGTACAATTTCATCGTCCTTAATATTCCTTCCGATTCCGGATTGCGCCTGGATTCGAACATTATTACCCAAAACCAGGTGTCCGGAAATTCCAACTTGCCCGCCAATCATGCAATTGCGTCCAATTTTAGTAGAACCTGCGACTCCGGTTTGCGCCGCAATAACGGTGTTTTCTCCAATCTCTACATTATGGGCAATCTGAATCTGGTTATCAAGCTTCACTCCTTTTCTGATAATTGTTGAACCCATTGTGGCTCTGTCAACGGTTGTTGCAGCTCCAATATCAACATAATCTTCAATAATCACGTTACCTATTTGCGGGATTTTGGAATATGTTCCGTCTTCCATTGGGGCAAAACCAAATCCGTCAGCACCAATAATTGCACCCGAATGAATGCTGCAATAGTTTCCAATTTTAGTATCCGAATAAATACGCGCGCCTGCAAAAATAATTACATTATTCCCAATTTCAACATTATCGCCAATAAAAGAATTAGGATAAATCTTAACATCATCACCAATTGTTACGTTATTCCCAATATAGCTAAAACTTCCAAGATAAAAATTATCTCCATATTTAACATTGTCGGAAATTACTGAAGGTTGCTCAACACCGTTTTTATTATGCTTAACCTGATCATAGAAAGCAAGGATTTTAGAGAAAGCGCCATAAGCATCCTCTACGCGGATCAAAGTTGTAGAAATTGGCGCGTCCGGGGTAAATGTCGCATTGACAATCGTTACCGAAGCCTGTGTTGAATATATATAATTAAGGTATTTCGGATTTGACAAAAACGTCAAAGATCCATCTGTACCTTCTTCAATTTTTGACAATTTGAAAACTTCGGCATCGGGATTACCAATAACTTCGCCTTCTAAAATACCTGCAATTTGTTGTGCTGTAAATTTCATCTTTATGATTGTATTTCCGCCAGGATAATTCCGAAAACATCGGAAAACCTGTTTTTAAAAAGAATTTCCGGCATCATTTAGAAAGACCAGATTCCTTTTAATCCCGACAAAAATAGGAAAAATAGGTTTTGAATGTTAATTTTCTGTAAGTAGTTTTGGAAAACAGATATAAAATTTAGTAACAGGCTTTGTTAATGCTTTTAGATTCAATTGGTCGGAGGCTTCCACTACATCTTCAATCGTGCGGTCTTTTTTAAGTATTCGGATTGGCTCGGCATTTTTGCTGTAGGCTTGATTCTTTATTTTTCCTTTGAAAATAAAATAGGATGCTTCTGTTGTCGATATTTTGTTAAGCGTTGCAAATTGCTGAATGTAAGCATCCACTTCTACTTTTGAAAACTTTTCCTCGCTGACCTTAATCTTTAACAAATCACGGTTGATGATCATTTTGCTGAGATTACTCAATACAAAATCATCATTGGTTTGCCATGATTTTAATGCGCTTACGATGTCATAATCATCAAGTTTTGAAAATAAATCCAGTATTTCATCATTGAAAATTTCTACTTTTTTCTGAAGAAAAAATTGCAATGGCGCGCTACAATCAAGAATAATTCCTTTCTGGGTAAGCTCTTTAGCTCTTTTTAAAGTTTTGGTCAGGATTAATTCGGCGGCAAGGCTGGTTTTATGAAGATAGGCTTGCCAATACATCAGGCGACGAGCCATCAGGAATTTCTCGACGGAATAAATTCCTTTTTCTTCAATTACAAGTTGGTCTTCGACAACATTCATCATTTGAATCAATCGGTCAGAATTTATATTTCCTTCGGCAACACCGGTGTAAAAACTATCCCGTTTCAGGTAATCCATCCTGTCCATATCGAGTTGGCTTGACACTAGTTCCAGCATAAACTTTCTATGATATTGTCCTTTAAATATTTGAATGGCGAGGCTTAATTGACCGTTAAATTCTTCATTAAGCTTGTCCATAAACAACAAAGAAATTTCTTCATGGCTGATATTTTCAACAATGCTGTGTTCCATTGCGTGCGAAAACGGACCGTGACCAATATCATGCAAAACAATTGCAACATATAAAGCTCGTTCTTCTTCAGGCGAAATTTCCGTGCCTTTAAATCGGATTACCTGAATGGCTTTTTGCATAATGTGCATGCAACCCAGTGCGTGATGAAAACGCGTATGATGCGCTCCGGGATAAACGAGATACGACATTCCCATTTGGGAAATCCGGCGCAAACGCTGAAAATACGGATGCTGAACTAAATCGTAAATTAACGTATCTGGAATTGTGATAAATCCGTAAATGGGATCATTCAGGATTTTGAGTTTGTTGGTGTAGCTCACGGCTTATAAAATTGAAGAACAAATATAGGGAATATTTAGAATTTATGTTTGTATGGATTTATATGATACATTAATAGATTAAGATTGACTAATTATTCTCACTTGGTTATTGTTTGCAGGATTTGCGTGAAGGATCGCAGCGGAAAGCCTTTTTAATTTTGAAAAAAGCTTGTTAATTGCGATAAACGCGATAAATTAAAAAGCTTGCAGCGAAGAGCCTGACCTGAAAGGGCACGCCCAAATAATAACAGAAGTTTTAACGGTTGTTTTAGAGACGCTAACCTAAAGAATTTCTATTTTTGATAACATTCCAGACCCGTCAGACACGATTGTAAAACTTAATAAAATGCTGACTTACGATCATTTTACCATTGAAGAAGCGACCGCTTTGCAGCTTATTATGCGGGAACAACTTGTATTGAAACCTTTAGGCAAAAATATTACAACAATTGGCGGTGCAGATATTTCCTATAATAAAGACAGCCTGAAAGTTTTTGCCGGAATAGTTGTTTTGAATTATCCTGAAATGACACTTCGCTCCTATTCGCTTTTTGAGCATGAAACTACATTTCCGTTTGTGCACAATTATTTGGGATTTCGTGAAGTTCCGGCGTTAATGCTGGCTTGGGAACAACTAAAAGACAAACCCGACATTTTGGTTTTGGACGGACAGGGAATTACGCATCCGCGGAAACTGGGTGTTGCGACACATTTCGGGATCCTGAACCAGATCCCGACAATCGGCTGCGCGAAAAGCATGATGGCCGCAAAACCTGATATTGGATTGGAAAAACTCAGTACACTGCCATTTTATCGCAATGGAGAATTGTTAGGGCATTCCTTGCGGACTGTCAATTCTACCGCCCGAAAAGTTGCAGTTGAGCCTGTTTATATTTCAGCCGGAAATTTAATTACTCCCGAAGAAAGTCTGGAAATCATGAAAAAATGCGTTGGCAATTATCGAATCCCCGAGCCTACGAGACTGGCGCATGAAAAGGTTAATTTATTTCGTACCGGAAAATTAAACGCGGGATTTCATAGTGAAGATCAAAATCCGTGGACGTTATTCTGAATCATTATCTAAAAGCGCGACAACTCTCTCAAATTCATAGCGGTTTTCCCAGCGCTGGCGCTTAACTTCAGCTTCAATGCTAAAAATCCGCTCTTTAAAATCATACGCAATTCCGTTTGAAATTGTAAATTTTACCGCTTGCTCAAACGCCGTCTGGATGCTTTTGTAAAACGAAGCATATTTCATTTCACGTTTTGCTGAGTATTTCTGAGCGGTTTCAATTGTAAAAAACATCAGATCCGCAATTGCGAAAGGATCAACGCCTAATATCAGAAAATGCTTGATGTATTTTTGCGCGACAGAACGCCGAAGCTTGGCACGTTTTGATTTTGTTGGAAAATATTCGTTGGAAATTTTGACTTTTGCTTCTCCGACAAGCTTTTCTTCTTTCGGATTGAATACAAAATCGTAGTACGTTTTTACGTCGCTGAACTTTTCGTATAATTCAATAAACTGTTCCTCAATCTGTTCCTTAGAAAGTCCGGTTAAATATTTTTTTAAATCGCGTTTGCTCATACGTAAGAGAATTATTCACAAAAGTAAGCCGATTTATACTTTATTAGTCCATAAGAATCCTTAATTTTGGCAGCAATAAATAAAAGACGCAAAATGCTTAAACTTTTCAAATCCATTGCTATCCTTGAGGGAATCTCTTACTTGGTTTTATTCGCCAATATGTTGATTATCAAACCTACTAACATCGAACTTTATAAAATTCTACTGTTTCCTATCGGAATGGCACACGGATTATTATTCATTGCGTATGTTGTTTTGGCGATTATTTTAAAATTTTCACTAAACTGGACTTGGAAAAAACTTTTCATTATTGAAATTGCGTCATTACTTCCGTTCGCTACATTTTACATCGAGAAAAAATACCTTTAGGAAATGCGTGAAATTGCAGAAACTGTTTTTGGCTGGACGTATAAATTGCTCAAATCGTGGAATTTTAGCGAAACCATTGCGGCCTATCTGAGCCTTGCCATAAACATTATCCTGCTTGTTCTTTTTTCCTACGCGATATACATCATTTTCCGATTTGTACTGGTTACAACAATGGCTATTGTTGCGAAAAGGACAAAAACAAATTTTGACGATCTGCTGGTTTCAAACAAAACCGCGAAATATATCGCACATTTGATTCCGTTGCTTTTCATCTATAAAGCCGTTCCAATCATCCTGAAGAATTTTATTTATTGGGAAGGAATCTTCGGGAAACTTGTCGCAATTTATATCGTTTTATTGGTTTTGTGGATTACCAGAACCATTTTTAATGCACTTCGTGATCATCTGAAACACATTCCGCGTTACAGCGACAAACCAATCGACAGCTACATTCAGGTCATCATGATTGTCCTTTGGGTTTTTGGCGTAACAACAATCGTAATGCTGTTGTTTGATACAAATGCCAAAACTTTGCTTGGAACTTTTGGAGCAATTTCGGCGATAATTTTATTGATATTCCGGGATACAATTTTGGGATTCGTGGCAAGCATTCAGGTTTCTGTGAATGATATGGTTCGAATTGGCGACTGGATTACCATGGATAAATTTGGTGCCGACGGCGACGTAATCGAAATCAATTTAGCGACAGTAAAAGTGCGGAATTTTGATAATACTACAACTACGATTCCAACGTACAGTTTAATTTCGGATTCATTCAGAAACTGGCGCGGAATGCTGAATTCTGACGGACGAAGAATCAAGCGCCATATTCTTATTAAAGCCAACAGTATTCGTTTCCTGAAAGAAGATGAATTGGAAAAACTTAAGCAAATTGAATTGATTAGCAGTTATATCGACCAACGCCAAAATGACATTAAGCAATATAATAATGTGAATAATATCGATAAAACATTGATGCTTAACGGACGAAACATGACGAATTTTGGCTTGTTCCGGAAGTACATTACGCTCTACCTGCAAAATCATCCCGAATTAAATCAGGATATGACATTGCTTTGCAGGCAGTTACAGCCAACGCCACACGGAATTCCGCTTGAAATTTACAGTTTTTCAAGTGACAAGCGCTTTGTGCACTACGAATACATAATGTCGGATATCTTTGATCATGTATTTGCTTCTGTTCCGTATTTTGATTTGGTTATTTATGAAATGCCTTCGAATATCGATCTTCCTGAAAACCTATAGATTGATGCTGTTGTAAATCCGCGAATTGTTTGATACATTTGGAATATTATAAATTTCCGATATGAAAAAAATAGTACTTTCATTTTTGATTTGCATTTCTGCTTTTGGTCAAAATATGGGTAAAGTCGCCAGTACGATTACTGAATTACAAAAAGAAAATGTACGGTTTGAAAAACATTCTTTCTTTCTGGAAAATCCAAATCCGGTACCTTCTGACTATCAGAAAACAGTTGAAAATACTACAATTGCATTACTTGATTTACCTGAAGTAAACACCATTGTTGCTGCTAAAAAAAATTATCTTGAAATTGAAATTCCGTATTTGGACGAATTAATTTCGGTTCTGCTATTTAAAGTTGAGACACAATCAGAAAATTTTTATGTTGCCACAGACAAAAATCCAAATGTAATTACAGAAAAAGGCGTTCATTATCGCGGAATTATAAAAGGCGACTTAAATTCATTGGTTTCAATAAACTTCTTTGAAAATGAGGTCAACGGAATTATTGCAAATGGAAAATACGGAAATCTTATCGTCGGAAAATTAAATGTCCCGAATAACCTAACGCATTACATTATTTATTCAGATAAAGATTTAAAAATTAGTAATGATTTCAGATGTTCTCCATCGGAAATTCTGCCAAAAGCATTACCGGCAATTACGCAAAACCGTCAGGCAAATCTAACCGAAAATTGCGTAACGGCTTATTTTGAAATTGATTATGACCTCTATGTCGCAAACGGAAGTAGCATTAACCAAACTACAAATTGGATAAATTCAGTATTTAATAACGTACAGACTTTATTCAGCAATGATCAGATAAAAACGGCTTTGCGGTCTGTATTTATCTGGACAACGCCCGATCCTTACGCGGGTTCAAATGTTTATTCATATTTGTATCAGTTCAAAAATGTAAGGCCTTTTTTCGATGGCGATGTTGGACAATTGCTTACAACCGGAACTGGGTTTGGCGGTGTTGCAGCAGTGGTTGGCGGATTGTGCTCTGAAAATAATTTCTGCTATTCTGATATTGATTTTAGTTTTTCGGCTGTTCCCGCTTTTTCATGGACGGTACAATCCATTACGCATGAACTCGGGCATTTACTTGGTTCTCCGCATACGCATGATTGCTTGTGGAATAATAACAATACGCCCATCGACGGCTGCGGTCCTTCAATTGGTTATGCTGGCCTTAACGCTTCCGGCGGAACATGCACGACAGTTGCACCAAATCCAACAAATGGCGGTACGATTATGAGCTATTGTTACGCGGTAAATGGCATTGGAAATAATTTCGCAAATGGTTTTGGATCACAACCGGCGGCAAGAATTGCGCAACATGTGGAAAGTTCAAACTGTCTCGGTTCAGATTGCATCAACACTTGCATTGCAACTATCAGCAATATCACGGCTTCGCAAATTACGATGAACAATGCCTCTATTTCATGGACAGACAATAATTCAGAAAACACCTCTTGGCAGGTTTCAGCGGCGGCTTATCCATTTATTCCGGGAATTTGGACAACTGTAAATGCATCTCAAACCTATACATTTACTACTTTAGAGCCAAATACATACTATAGATTTTTCGTACGAAACAACTGCGAAAATCTTGAAAGCACTCCAATTACAACTAATTACATTGCTACACTTGATAATTTTTGCGCCGGGAAACCTTTTACAGATACTGGCGGAACACTTAACAATTACGGAGATTATCAAGATTGGACAAGAATAATTTCACCTGAAACAACTAATTCTGCTATAAAAGTTACTTTTACAAGCATCGACATCGAAGACGGCTACGATTTCTTACACATATATAATGGACAAAGTACAAGTAATACTGAGTTGGTTTCCGGCGGTATTACAGGAAATGCAATCGTTGGCCCGTTTACATCAACTGATGTTTCAGGAGCGTTGACATTTCGCTTTATATCCGATACTAATACAAACGGAGCAGGCTGGAATGCCATTTTAGAATGTGAAAGTTTAGGGATTAATCAACAGGAATTAATTGATTTCTCGTATTTTCCAAATCCCGTCCAAGATGAAATCCTGATAACTTCCAAAACTGAAATTAACAGTATTTCCATTTTCAGCATTGATGGAAGAATGTTGTACGTAAGCAATTTCAAACAATTTGACGCTAAAATAAACATGTCGGATTTTGCTTCCGGAACATATATTTTCAAGCTACAATTTGATAGCAAGCCTGTAACTTTCAAAGTTATACGACAATAAACCTCATAAAAAAAGGGCCTCAATTGAGGCCCTTTTTAAAAAATAAACGATCGCTTACTCTTTTTTCTTTTTGTTAGCTTTACGCTCCTGGATCAATTCTTTTGTCGCTCCAAAAACCCAATAAGGGATAATGAATGTCAATAAAAAAATCATTAGCCAAAAACCGATCGTTAAAACGGTTAAGAAAGTAATAAAGCCCAAGTACTGTGAAAATTCAAACATTTTTTCCGGAATTAGTGAATTCAGTTACAAATATAAGTTTTTCTTTTTTCTAACCAATAAAAGCCTGCCAATTTTTATAAAATAGTTTTTATGCGTATTTTTGGGCGGAGTTTTCAGGAGCATTTTCCCGCTGTTCGTTACAATCTTTTTGTTTTTGTTACCTTAAGTGCTGTCAAAAGTCAGTGTTACAAAACAAAAAGGATTTTCACTTCCATCAGGGCTAGGCTTTCGACTAAAAATGAAACACAAATAACAAATCAACATATATGGAATTCAGAATAGAAAAAGACACAATGGGTGAAGTGCAGGTTCCGGCCGACAAATACTGGGGCGCACAAACCGAACGCTCAAGAAACAACTTTAAAATCGGGCCGTCAGCATCGATGCCAAAAGAAATCGTTGAAGGTTTCGCTTATCTTAAAAAGGCGGCTGCATTTGCAAATCACGATCTTGGCGCGTTATCAAAGGAAAAACGTGACGCAATTGCTCAGGTTTGCGACGAGATTCTTGCTGGTGAATTATCTGATCAGTTTCCGTTGGTGATCTGGCAAACAGGCTCGGGAACGCAAAGCAATATGAATGTTAATGAAGTTATTGCAAATCGCGCTCAGGTTCTGGCCGGATTCAAAATCGGTGAAGGCGAAGCTGTTGTAAAAGCAAACGACGATGTAAACAAATCTCAATCGTCAAATGACACTTTCCCAACAGGAATGCATATTGCAGCGTATAAATCAGCTGTCGAAATTACAATTCCGGGCGTACAAAAACTACGCGATACGCTTCACGCAAAAGCAACCGAGTTTATGAATGTTGTAAAAATCGGACGTACTCACTTAATGGATGCGACTCCATTGACATTAGGACAGGAAATTTCGGGTTACGTAGCGCAATTGGATTATGGTTTGAAAGCACTAAAAAATACATTAGAGCATTTATCAGAAGTTGCACTTGGCGGAACAGCTGTCGGAACAGGATTAAATACTCCAGCCGGATACGACGTAAAAGTTGCAGAATATATCGCGGAATTTACCGGACATCCATTCAAAACAGCACCAAACAAATTTGAAGCTTTGGCATCACATGATGCTATTGTCGAATCGCATGGAGCTTTGAAACAATTAGCCGTTTCACTCAATAAAATCGCAAACGACATCAGAATGCTTGCTTCTGGTCCACGTTCCGGAATCGGCGAAATCCTTATCCCGGAAAACGAACCAGGTTCATCAATCATGCCCGGTAAAGTAAACCCAACGCAATGTGAAGCATTGACAATGGTTTGCGCACAAGTCATGGGTAACGATGTTGCGATTTCTGTTGGCGGAATGCAAGGTCATTATGAATTGAATGTTTTCAAGCCGGTTATGGCTGCAAATTTCCTTCAATCAGCAAGATTGCTGGGCGACGCTTGTATGTCATTTGATGAGCATTGTGCTCAGGGAATTGAACCTAACCACAAACGTATCAAGGAATTAGTAGATAATTCCCTAATGCTGGTTACGGCATTAAACACGAAAATCGGATACTACAAAGCTGCTGAAATTGCGCAAACCGCACACAAAAACGGAACGACTTTAAAAGAAGAATCGGTTCGTTTAGGATATGTTTCCGCAGAAGATTTCGATGCTTGGGTAAAACCGGAAGAAATGGTTGGAAGCTTGAAATAGACAAAAGATTTAGACCGCTTCGCTTCAAGATGCAAGACTTTATCTCCTAAAAAGAAATCCCGTTGTTTTAATGGCGGGATTTTTATTCCTAATTTTTAATAACAATAACTATCTTTATAATTCGTTTTAGACAAAAGAATTCCAATGAAAGTTTTACATCTGTTAATTACATTCCTTTTTATAAATAGTATCAATGCGCAGGATTTTAAACTGATTGAAGAATTAAAATTCGTTAAAAATAAAGAGCGTGTAGCACAAATCTGCAATACTATTATTGCGTCAGCGGCAACAAAATATAGGCTTTTTACGACTAAAGAATCTTTCAACGCCGGAATTTTGCGCCTTCGGTATGTTCCTGCAGAACTTTCTGATGCTGATCTTCAAGCCGGCAAATTCACAGAAGAACAGCGCTTGATGTTTATCACTATCGATTTTTCATTTTATAATGCGGGTGAAGATGTCAATGCAGTTCGACCGGAAGTTATTACTTATAAATTTAATGTTATCACAGCAAATTATGTTGACCTCTTCCCTATCTGGAAAAAATTTTTCAAACCGGAAGCTACTTTTGAAGAAACAAAAACAGACGTGAAACTCCAACATTTAAAAGATCGCGATAAAAACATAGATCTTTATATCACTCAAACAGAAACCGGCTGGGCATTGAGGACAATGTAATATCAAACACAAATTTCACACCCGAGCGTAGTGAATTGACGAAGTAGATTGTCACAGATTATGCTAATCTGGAAAACTGTATTGTATAATCATCAAAACCATCGCTTCCGTTTAAAATAGAAAACCATTCCGACAACTGTTAGAAACATCACGCCAAGCACAATAAAATAACCATTTTCAGATTTGAGCTCGGGCATATTCTCAAAATTCATTCCGTAAACACCAACGATAAAAGTGAGTGGCATGAAAATCACAGAGAAAATCGTCAGGGTTTTCATAATCTGATTCATCTTTTGCGTTTGAGACGAATAAAAAATATTTGACGCACTTTCTAAATTATTGATATCGTATTCAATTTGCTCAAGGATTTCGAGGCATTTCTGGTGAAGACGCGCAAAAAAAGTATAATTGGATTTTTCAATCCCGTTAAAATCCTCATCGTTGCGAATACTTTTTAAAGTATACAAAGCATCGCGCAACGGAAGCAAAGCACGTTTTAGGAAGTTTAGGTTTTCTCGTTGCTTTTCAATTCTTTCAAGTACTTCCGATCTGTGGCTGTTTTTAGCTTCGACTAATAAACTTTCAATGTCCGTTTCGTATTTTTCAATCGTAATAAAGAAATTCTCCATAATCGCATCGAGCAACAAATACAATAAATAATCATTTTTTTTCTTGCGGACAATTCCGCCACCAGTTCGAATTCTTTCACGTAAATGCGTAAAAAAATCACTTTTCCGTTCCTGAAATGAAACCAATAAATTGTCCTTTAATAAAAAGCTAACTTGCTCTACTCTAACTAAATCATCGGCTTCTTCTTCAAGTATTGATTTAATACTGAAAAATAAAACATCATCAAGCTCGTCAATTCGTGATCGTCGGGAAACATTCAGAATATCACTTACAATCATATTTTCAAGACCGAGCATTTCACCGATTTCCTGGATTAATTCCACGTTGTGAAGTCCGTGAATATTGAGCCACTTTACATCGTTCACTTGTGATGGATCTGCAATTTCCTTCTTAATACGATCTAATCCACAGTTTTTATATTCTTCATAACCTTCAGAATTATAAACGAAAAGCTGCATTTCGACCGGATCAGTTTTATAATTTCCTGTATATTCGAATAAATTCGGCTGGACTTTTCTTACTTTCTTATATTTGATTCTTCTCAAAACCGATAATTTTTATATAAAGATAGGAGTTTTTAAATTTCCATTTTACATTTACAAAAAATTCCGATATGCAAATCCTCCTGACAAATATCAAAGAACTGCTTCAGGTTCGTGAAATTTCAATAGATAAAGTTTCCGGCGCTGAAATGACGATTCTTCCAACAATAAAAAATGCGTTTCTATTAATTGAAGATGAGATCATAACAGCTTTTGGATCAATGGAAAAATGCCCGGATATTCGCCCGGATAAAAAAATTAACTGCAACGGAAGAACCGTTTTACCAACCTGGTGCGACAGTCATACACATATTGTTTATGCAGGAAACCGCGTTCAGGAATTTGCTGATCGCATCAATGGCTTGAGTTACGAAGAAATTGCGAATCGTGGTGGCGGAATTTTAAATTCGGCTAAGAAATTAAACGAAACTTCGGAAGACGCTATTTATGAGCAATCGAAATTGCGTTTAGAGGAAGTAATGCAGCAAGGAACGGGTGCCGTTGAAATTAAATCCGGTTACGGTCTAACCGTTGAAGGTGAACTAAAGATGCTTCGCGTAATCCGGCGCTTAAAAGAGAATTATCCGGTTGCGATAAAAGCAACTTTTCTCGGCGCGCATGCATTTCCGACAGCCTATAAAGAAAATCATTCGGCTTACATCGATTTGATTATTGATGAAATGCTCCCGAAAATCGCGGAAGAAAAGTTAGCGGATTATATTGATGCATTTCTGGAAACCGGCTATTTTTCTGTTGAAGAAACCGAAAGAATTATGCAAGCCGGAAAAAAATACGGGCTCATTTCGAAAATTCACGTTAATCAATTTACTGCTATAAATGGAATTGCTGCTTGTGTAAAACACGATGCATTGACCGTGGATCATCTTGAAATTGTTACAGATGAAGATATCGAGATTCTCAAAAACGCTAAAACCATGGCAGTCGCTTTGCCGTCCTGCTCCTATTTTATCAGTATTCCATATACGCCTGCGCGAAAAATGATTTCTGCCGGATTACCAATTGCTCTTGCAACTGATTTTAATCCGGGAACTACGCCATCCGGAAATATGAATTTTGTGGTAGCAACTGCGTGCATTAAGATGAAAATGACTCCGGAAGAAGCAATTAATGCCGCGACCATAAACGGTGCGTATGCAATGGGAGTTTCCCAAACACATGGAAGTATTACTGTCGGCAAAAAAGCGAGCTTAATTATTACAAAGCCAATAGAATCGTTTTATCAATTGCCATACGCTTTCGGAAGTAATTTGATTGAAAATGTAATTCTTAACGGCGAATTGATCGCATAAAAAAAAGAGTCCATTGCAATAACGAACTCTTTTTTTGAATTAATAACTAACTAACGATCTTATTTCAGGGCAAAACTTGTTTTAGAAACCAGTTCTCCTTTGTCGAATATATTTACAAAATAATTTCCTTTCTCGAAATCCTTGCCATTTGCGTCTAGGAACTCACAAACATCAACGGCTTTATTGTCATACGCAACAGTTGTTGTAAAGCTGTACGTTAATGACATATCGCCAAAAGTTTCTGATTTTTTATCGCCAAGAACATTATTTTTACTATCGATAATTTGAACGTAATATAATTTCTCGCCAGATTTTGCAATCGCATTCGCGGCAATGGCAAAACAAACTTTTAGTTTATCAGCACGTCTCGCTTTTTCAGTTTCTATTTGCTTACCAGAACTTCTTTGTTTGATTGCTTGCGTTCTTAAATTCATTACGACAAGTTTAGAACCTTTTTCAACAGTTTTTGCAAGATTTTCATTTTGTACTACCAAAGTGTCATTGAATTTCTTTTGCTCTCCTAACACAACAATTGTACTATCGCGTTGCGTTGTAAGTGTCGCATTCGCTTTTTTCAACTCTTCGTTTTCAGCCATCAGTTTTTTCATATTTCCTTGAAGCTGATTGTATTGTGTACGGTATTTTCGCATTGAAGCCGCGTCGCCTTTTGATTTTTCTAGATCAGCGATAAGATTAACAACTTTTTCTCTTTCAGCAATCAAGTCGTCTGATAAAGTTGTCTTATCTTCAATTGCCTTATCATAAGTGGTTTTTAAAATTGCCAATGAATCCAAAACCGTGTCTTTCTCTGATTTTACAGTTGAAATCTCGGTTTCTAGTGATTTTGCGTCAGTTGTCATTTTAAAGATATAAGCTAAACTTGCGGCCAGCAATAAAGCTAAAACTACAACGATTGCTTTTAAATTCGAATTACTTTTTTGATTTTCCATAGCGTACTAGATTTATTAATTTTTATGCTTAATTAACAAGATTAACATTAACAAATTTAAAATTTTAAAAAGCCTTTACAATCTAATTAACGAAAGTTTATACTTTTATATTATTTTTGGTTTCTAAAATTTCTCAATGGAAAAGCTCGTACCGTTTACCGGATCCGATTTGGCAAAAATTACTAATTTCAGAAGCGGCGAAATAAAATTCGGCGAAAAAATGTACACGGTTCCGCCGGGCCATAATCCCGAAACATTTTTAAAAACCTGTGAAGCTCCGTATGTATTATTTGGAATTCCTGAAGATATTGGTGTTCGCGCAAATTACGGCAGGCCGGGAACTGCGTCGGCTTGGGAAAGTGCCATAAAAAGCATCGCCAACATTCAGCACAATCGTTTTTGCAAAGGAAGCCGGATTTTGGTTTTAGGATCGCTTAATGTCGAGCAGGAAATGAATGAAGTTCAGGGATTGGATTTTAATCTGATGGACGACCGCATAAAACTAAGCGCTCTTGTAGAAAGAATCGATAAAGAAGTTGCCCACATTATCTTTACAATTGTTAAAGCCGGGAAAATTCCGATCGTAATCGGCGGCGGACATAATAATGCTTACGGTAATATTAAAGGAACGGCATTGGCGAAAGGCAAACCTATAAATGCTATTAATTTTGACGCTCATTCCGATTTCAGGATTTTAGAAGGACGACACAGCGGAAATGGTTTTTCATATGCTTTTGAAGAAGGTTTCTTAAAAAAGTATTTCATTTTTGGTTTACACGAAAGCTACACTTCTAAAAGCGTTTTGGATATCATTAAAAAAATTGACGACCGCGTGCAATACAACACTTATGATGAAGTAAACATCCGAAAAGAGAAAAGCTTTAACGATGAATTATCAAAAGCAGCAGAATTTATAAAAAGTGATTCTTTCGGAATTGAAATTGACCTTGATGCCTTACCAAATATTGCCAGCAGCGCTATGACAATGAGTGGTTATTCTGTTGAGGAAACCCGTTTATTCGTGAGTCATTTTGCCCAAAGTTCAAATGCTACTTATTTGCACATTTGTGAAGGCGCGCCTGATCTGGGCGAAGCAAAAAACAACCACCTCATTGGCAAATTAATCGGTTATCTGGTAACTGATTTTATTAAAGCAAATTATAAAGAACAGTAGTCTAAAAATAAAATTGAGCATTGAGAAATCATAAATAACGTTTTCTCGATACTCAAAACAGAAAACTCTCCAAATCCAAATATTCGAAGCTAATTGTACTTAATAAAGTCCGTTTGTTCCTTCCATATATTTCAAATAATTTGAAGGAACTCGTTCGAGAGTTTCAATAGCTCGATAATCTTAAAGATTTTATCTTGGACTTTTCTTGTGTTCCAAGAGAAAATCCTCAAAATAGTTTTTATAAGATATAACTTCGCGTCCTTTTATTTTTCAAAGCTAACTTAAAAGTTACTTACTCGCAAGTTTTTTTATGCGCAATCTTGGCGGTGGTCTCAAGTTTCTATTGCAACTTAAGCTGTTACAATATTAATTAAAAAATCAATCGAATTTCTTTAAAATCATTTCTTCGAAAACTTCTTTCGGGGTGTTGTAGTCCAATACTTTTCTGGGTCTTTCGTTAAAGTTCATCCTGGACTTGTCTCAGGCGCTTCTTGCTTACGGTGCTAAAGTCTGTTCCCGCCGGAAAGTAATCCCGTACAAGACCATTGCTGTTCTCATTGGTCGGGCCGTTCCCAAGGACTGTAAGGATGTGAAAATACACCTGTAACCTCTTTCCTGGAATGAAGATAGATGTAAAGATAAATGGTCTCGTGGCTATCATGCATGGATTTGTCATTTGGAAACTTACGCTTCAAACTTACTGAAATCTGATCAGGTGACCAACGTTTTCCCAGATGTTCATGGATAAAATCCTTTAACCTGTCATTGGATAATATCTTACACTTGTCGTAGCGACCGCTGATAAGATTATGGGGCTGATA